>Ga0180223_1000856_pt1 | contig 30064 bp, 24 predicted proteins | sample eDN5th30CKraftOP_FD_151337 | JGI IMG/M metagenome (GOLD analysis project Ga0180223, IMG submission 151337) | Enriched Organic Plus compost microbial communities from Emeryville, California, USA - eDNA 5th pass 30_C Kraft OP (version 2) (version 2) ... | reverse complement strand
CGCATTGCTGGCGCTGCCGCACGCCTCTGATCTACAAGGCCGTGTCGAGCTGGTTCGTGCGGGTGACGGAGATCAAGGACCGGCTCGTCGAGCTGAACCAGGAGATCACCTGGGTGCCCGAGAACGTCAAGGACGGCCAGTTCGGCAAGTGGCTGGAGAACGCCCGGGACTGGTCCATCTCGCGCAACCGCTACTGGGGCTCCCCGATCCCCGTCTGGGTGAGCGACGATCCGGCCTACCCCCGGGTGGACGTGTACGGCTCCCTCGACGAGCTGGAGCGGGACTTCGGCGTGCGCCCCACGGACCTGCACCGCCCGTACGTCGACAGCCTCACCCGCCCCAATCCGGACGACCCGAGCGGCGCCTCGACGATGCGTCGCATCCCGGACGTGCTGGACGTGTGGTTCGACTCCGGCTCGATGCCCTTCGCCCAGGTGCACTACCCCTTCGAGAACCGGGAATGGTTCGACAGCCATTCCCCGGCGGACTTCATCGTCGAGTACATCGGGCAGACGCGGGGGTGGTTCTATGTGATGCACGCCCTGTCCGGGGCGCTGTTCGACCGGCCCGCGTTCCGGAGCGTCGTCAGTCACGGGATCGTGCTGGGCAGCGACGGCAACAAGATGTCCAAGTCGCTGCGCAACTACCCCGACGTGAACGAGGTCTTCGACCGCGACGGCTCGGACGCGATGCGGTGGTTCCTCATGTCCTCGCCGGTCCTGCGCGGCGGCAATCTCATCGTCACCGAGGAGGGCATCCGCGAGGGGGTCCGTCAGTTCCTGCTGCCGCTGTGGAACACGTGGTACTTCTTCAGCCTCTACGCCAACGCCGACGGCTACGAGGCCGAGCGCAGCGTGGGCTCCTCGGATCCGCTGGACCGGTACCTGCTGGCGAAGACGCGTCAGCTCATCCTCGACCTGCAGGCGGATCTGGAGGCGCTGGACAGCACCACGGCCTGCGCACGCCTGCGGGTGTTCGCCGAGACGCTCACGAACTGGTACGTGCGGCGCTCGCGCGATCGCTTCTGGGCGGGGACCGGTGCCTCGGGCAAGGCCGGCGATCCGGCCAACGCCGCGGCCTTCGACACCCTGTACACCGTCCTGGAGACCGTGACGCGCGTGGCCGCACCGCTCGTTCCGCTCATCGCGGAGGTCGTCTGGCAGGGCCTCACGGGCGGCCGGAGCGTGCATCTGCAGGACTGGCCGGACGCGGAGGAGTTCCCCGCGGACGAGGAGCTCGTCGCCCGGATGGACCTCGTCCGCAGCGCGAGCTCGGCCGCGCTCGCGCTGCGCAAGGCTCAGGGCCTGCGCGTGCGCCTGCCCCTCGCGCGCATGACGGTCGTCGCCCCCGGCGCCGAGAGGTTGCGCGAGTTCGCCGCGATCCTGCGCGACGAGCTGAACGTCAAGGAGGTGGACTTCGTCGACGAGGCCGGCGGCGAGGTCGCCGAGTCCTACGGCATTCGCCGTTGGCTGGCGGTGAACGCCCGCGTCGCCGGTCCGCGACTGGGCAAGCAGGTGCAGGCCGTCATCCGTGCCGCCAAGGAGGGCCTGTGGTCCGCCTCCGAGCAGGGCGTGACGGTCGACGGGGTGCCGCTGCTTCCCGAGGAGTACGAGCTCGCGCTGGAGGTGGATCCGGAGGTGGCCGCGGCGGGGACCGCCGTCGGGCTCATCGCGGGCGAGGGCTTCGTCACGCTGGACACCCGTGTCACGGCCGAGCTGGAGGCCGAGGGCGTGGCCCGCGACGTCGTGCGCGTCGTCCAGGAGGAGCGCCGCCGCGCGGGGCTGGATGTCGCGGACCGCATCGAGCTGACCCTCTGCGTGGCTCCGGAGGGGCTGACCGCGGTGCAGGAGTTCAGCGCGCTCATCGCGGAGGAGACGCTGGCGGTCGCGCTGAACGCTCTCCCTCTGGAGGGCGAGGAAGCGCATACTGTCGGCGAGGGCATCGGGCTCGCCGTGAGCCTGACGAAGGCGGGGGCGTGAGCGAGGTCACCGAGCGCATCCACCGGGCACTGCTGGCCCGGCAGGGCGAGGCGCGCCCGCAGCCCCGCCTCAGCGCCGTCCGGCGGGTGATGGAGCTGCTGGGCGACCCTCAGCTGAGCTACCCGGTCATCCAGGTCGCCGGCACGAACGGCAAGTCCTCGACGAGCCGGATCATCGAGAGCCTGCTGCGCGCCCACGGCCTGCGCACCGGCCTGTACACCAGCCCCCATCTGATCGACTTCTCCGAGCGCATCGCGATCGACGGCTCTCCCATCGCCGGGGAGGCGCTGGCGACGGCGTGGGCGGAGCTCTCGCCGATCCTCGAGCTGGTCGACCAGGAGCTCTCCGACCATGGCGAGGCGAGGCTGAGCTACTTCGAGGCGATGACCGTGCTCGCCTTCGTCGCCTTCGCCGACGCGCCCGTGCACGTGGTGGTGCTGGAGGTGGGCATGGGCGGGGAGTGGGACGCCACGAACGTCGCCGAGGCGCAGGTCGCGGTGTTCACCCCGATCGACATGGACCACATGGCCTTCCTCGGGTCCACCCTGGCCGAGATCGCCCGGACGAAGTCGAAGATCATCGAGCCGGAGAGCATCGTCGTGAGCGCGAGTCAGCGGCCGGAAGCGCTGACGGAGCTCACCGCCACCGCCTCCGGGCAGGACGCCCGCCTGCTTCTGCAGGGCCGGGACTTCGGGGTGGAGCGCTCGATCCTCGCTGTCGGCGGCCAGGTGCTCACGGTGCGCGGACTGGCCGCGGAGTACGAGGACTTCTTCCTCCCGCTGCACGGCGCCCATCAGGCGGACAACGCGGCGGTGGCGATCGCGGCGGTCGAGGCGTTCTTCGGCGCGCAGTCGCCGCTGGGGGAGGACGTGCTGCGCGAGGGGCTGGGCCGGGCGGTGTCCCCGGGGCGGCTGGAGCTCGTCGCCGCCGAACCGCCCGTGTTCGTGGACGCCGCGCACAATCCCCACGGCGCGGCCGCGCTGGCCCGTGCCATCGGGGAGGCCTTCGCCTTCGATGAGCTCGCGCTCGTCATCGGGGCGCTGGAGGACAAGGACGTGGACGGCATCGCCGCGGCCCTCGCGCCGCTGGCCACGGTCGCGGTGCCGACCGCCTCAGACAGCCCGCGCGCGCGCACGGTGGACGACGTCGCGCAGGCGCTGCAGGCGGCCAGGCCCGGGCTGGAGCTGCTGGCCGGGGGCCCGGTGCCCGAGGCGCTGTCCCAGGCCCGGGAGTGGGCCGCGCTGGACGACGGCAGAGCCGTGCTCGTGGCGGGATCGATCACCATCATCGGCGAGGTGATGCAGATCCTGGCCGCCGAGCGGGGCGGGCGCGAGGAGGGCGGACCGCGGAGTCCGGACGCCGCGGGCGCGGCGGGTCCGCTCGATGAGCGCGGCGCATTCGACGAGCTCGACGAGCTCGACGCGCTCGACGACCCCGACGACCCCGATGAGCTCGACGAGCCGCACGATCCTGACGACCCCGATGAGGAGGGCCGCCCATGAGCCCGCGTGCCCGGCGCAGCCTTTCCGCACCCGGTGCCTCCGGCGGGCAGGAGCCCGAGCCCCGCCAGCACCGGCAGGCCCGACGGGAGCGGCTGTGGCGCGAGCGTCGGCGCCGCAGCGTGAAGGAGACGCTCGGCTCCATCGTTCTGGGCTTCGAGGTCGTCATCGTCTTCCTCGCCGCGCTGCTGGTGTTCGGCTTGAAGGCGCTGCCCCCGGTTCCCGCCCTCGCCGGAGGGGCTGCCTTCATCGTCGCGCTCGTGGTCGGCCTCGGCCTGCTGCGCTACCCCTGGGGGCAGTACGTGGGCTGGGCGCTGCAGCTGCTGCTCATCGCCTCCGGCTTCCTCGTGCCCGCCCTGTTCTTCGTGGGCGTGCTGTTCGTCGCGCTGTGGACGTACTGCATGATCACGGGCGAGCGGATGGACAGGCAGAATAGAGCACGGGCCGCCGCTCTCGCCGAGCAGGGTGAGGGGCCGGCACCGGTCTAGCCCCGGGCCGGGCGGTGCCCGCACCACCCGACACGACCCTCGACCCCAGGAGCAGCAGCATGGCCACGGAGGAAACCCTCGTTCTCGTCAAGCCGGACGGGGTCGCCCGCGGGCTCACAGGGGAGATCCTCCGCCGCATCGAGGCGAAGGGCTACGTGCTGGCCGACCTCCGCTTCGTGAAGGCGGAGCGGGAGCTGCTCGTGCGTCACTACGCGGAGCACGAGGGCAAGCCGTTCTTCGAGCCGCTCGTGGAGTTCATGCAGTCGGGGCCGATCGTCGCCGCGCGGGTGAGCGGCGATCGGGTCATCGAGGGCTTCCGCATGCTCGCCGGGACCACGGATCCGACGACCGCCGCGCCCGGCACCATTCGCGGCGACCTCGCCCGCGACTGGGGCCTGAAGGTGCAGCAGAACCTCGTGCACGGCTCGGACTCGCCGGAGTCCGCCGCCCGAGAGCTCGCCCTCTGGTTCGCCTAGCCGCCCGCGAGGCTGCACCGTCCGGCCGCCGCACCGTCCGGCCGCCGCACCGCCGAGGCTGAGCCGCCCAGGCCGCGCCCCGGCTGAGCCGGGACGCCGCGGACCCGCTAGAGGAAGGCCCGCGGGATCCACTGCAGCTGCAGCTGCGCGAGGAACGCGATGATCGCGAAGCAGAGGATCGCGATCACCCAGGCCCAGGAATACAGGCCGCTGAAGAAGGCCCGCACCCGCTCGCCCGAGCCGAGCATCCCCTCCCGGCCGACATGACCGAGGGTGTACCAGAACGCGGGGATGGTCGCCGCCCAGGTCACCATGCACCACGGGCAGAGCGTGCCCAGCACGAAGAGGCTCTGGCTGATGAGCCAGACCACGAAGACGAAGGCGAGCGTCACGCCCAGCAGATAGACGCGCCACCACCAGCGAGGGAAGCGCACCCCGGCGACGAGCGCGACGCCCATGAGGATCACCGCCATCCAGCCGGCGACTCCGAGGATCGGGTTCGTGAAGCCGAAGAGAGAGCCCTGCCAGGACTCCATGTTCTTGCCGCACTGCACGAGGATGTTCACATTGCAGCCCGGCACGTAGGACGGGTTGACGAGCTCCCGGATCCGCTCCGTGAGCAGCTCGAAGGCGGCATACCAGCCCACGACACCGGCGACGACGGAGAAGATCCCCAGGCCGATGCGCCGAGGCGGTGCGGCGGCGTCCGTGCGGATGGTGCTCGCGTTTCCGGCGCTCGCCGTCTGGGTGCTCACGAGGCGATCCTAGAAGCTCGCGCCGCGAGCGGGCTGTGCGCGGCGCGCCGGAGGGAGACCGCCGCCGCGCCGCAGAGGCCGGCGTGCGCGTGGGCAGGGCGCGTTCGTGGGATAATGAGACCGGATCCAGAAGTGACGGATCACAAGCTTGAGGGCGATATCGCCCACCTCTGGCCGACGGCCAGGCCCCGCTCCGCGGACGCCGAGCGGGCTGTGAAGAAGCATCGCGGACCCCGGGACGGGTTCCGCGAGAGAAGACTCCGGCTGACGCCGAGCGCGCGCCGGTGAGGGAGTGCACCACAAGTGGTGGATGACGCGAATGACGAGACCGTGAGCGACGAGACAGACGGGACACGGTCGGCCGAGGAAGAACCGAACACGACGCAGACGAGGGGGCACGTCGAGGGCGGCCCCGCCGGTGCGTCGTCTGCGCCGGCCGGTGAACGGCCCGACGCGCAGGTGCCCGAGACGGAGGAGACCGGGCCGCAGACGCCGATGGAGCGCTTCCTGTCCACGACCCGCCTGACCTTCCAGGCGCCCGAGCTGCCGCCGCACCTGCTGGCGAGCTTCGAGGAGCAGGAGCTCTCGGAGAGCCCCTCCGTCCGCCGCCGCAACCGCCGTCGATCCGGTGAGGACGGCGGATCCGCCGAGCCGCGCGAGCAGCAGGCTCCGCAGCGCGCACAGCGGCCGCCGAGGCGCGAGCCCGAGCCCATCACGGAGCCGCAGCGGCTCAAGGGCTCGACCCGCCTGGAGGCGAAGAAGCAGCGCCGTCGGGACGGGCGCGAGGCAGGCAGGCGTCGCTCCGTGGTCACGGAGGCGGAGTTCCTCGCCCGGCGCGAGTCCGTGGACCGGGTGATGATCGTGCGCTCGAAGAACGGGCGCACTCAGATCGGCGTGCTCGAGGACGGCATCCTCGCCGAGCACTACGTCGCCCGCTCGGCCGAGGTCTCGCTCATCGGGAACGTCTACCTGGGGCGGGTGCAGAACGTGCTGCCGAGCATGGAGGCCGCCTTCGTCGACATCGGCAGGGGCCGCAACGCCGTGCTCTACTCCGGCGAGGTCGACTGGGACGCCGCCGCCGGCGAGGAGGGCAAGTCCAACCAGCCCCGGCGCATCGAGCTCGCGCTCAAGCAGGGCGACAACGTCCTCGTCCAGGTGACGAAGGACCCGGTGGGGCACAAGGGGGCGCGGCTGACCAGCCAGATCTCCCTGCCCGGGCGCTACCTCGTATACGTGCCGAACGGCTCCATGAACGGCATCTCCCGGAAGCTGCCGGACACCGAGCGCGCGCGGCTGAAGAAGATCCTCAAGGAGGTGCTCCCGGAGAACGCGGGCGTCATCGTCCGCACCGCCGCGGAGGGCGCCTCCGAGGAGCAGCTCACCCTGGACGTGAAGCGTCTGACCGAGCAGTGGAACGACATCCAGGCGCGGGCCGAGAAGGGCCAGGCTCCAGCGATGCTGCACAGCGAGTCGGACACGCTGCTGAAGATCGTCCGCGACGTCTTCAACGAGGACTTCCAGAAGCTCATCATCGCCGGCGAAGACGCCAGGCAGTCGATCGAGACCTACCTCGGTCAGGTCGCACCGGACCTGCTGGAGCGGGTCGAGGTGTACGAGGACCAGCAGGACGTCTTCGACGCGTACCGGATCAGCGAGCAGATCGACAAGGCGCTGGAGCGCAAGGTGTGGCTGCCCTCCGGCGGCTCGCTCATCATCGACCGCACCGAGGCGATGACGGTGATCGACGTCAACACGGGCAAGTTCGTCGGCTCCGGCGGCAACCTCGAGGAGACGGTGACGAAGAACAACCTCGAGGCCGCGGAGGAGATCGTCCGGCAGCTCCGGCTGCGGGATATCGGCGGCATCATCGTGGTCGACTTCATCGACATGGTGCTCGAGTCGAACCGCGACCTCGTCATGCGCCGGCTGGTGGAGTGCCTCAGCCGGGACCGCACGAAGCACCAGGTGGCCGAGGTGACCTCCCTCGGGCTCGTGCAGATGACCCGCAAGAAGCTCGGCCTCGGACTCCTGGAGTCCTTCAGCGAGCCCTGCGAGGTGTGCGCAGGCCGGGGCATCATCGTGCACCATGAGCCGGTCGGCAAGCACCGCGGCGGCGGCACGGGCGGCGGGGAGCCGCAGCGCCGGCGCGGCAAGGGCGCAGCGTCCGGCAACGGCAACGGCGGCAACGGGAACGGCGGCAACGGGAACGGCGGCAACGGCACGCACGCCATCACGGACGACGCGAAGAACGCGCTGGCGAAGATCGCGGCGTCCACCATCGCGCACCCGCCGCGTGAGGAGGAGCACGAGGTCGCTGAGCTCGCCGAGCCCCCAGCCCGGCGCGGCAAGCGCACCCCGGCGACCCCCCGGGCGGGTCTGGACCTGGGCGCAGGGCGCGCAGGCCGAGGTGTCGCCGCGAAGCTCGCGGCCCCGGAGGCCGCGTCCCTGCTGGACTCGGTGCTGGAGGCCCTGCCGGAGCCGAAGCAGCCCGGGCAGGGTCGCAGCCGCCGAGCCTCGACGAACGTGGTGCGTGTCGCGGCACTGGACCGCGAGCAGCTGGAGCGGGGGGTGCTGGACGCTCTCGACGGGGTGGCGGAGCGCAGCGCCGGCACCGGGCAGGCGCCCGGGGACGCGGCGCAGGCCTCCGGATCAGCGCCCGAGGAGGTTTGACCCTTCCTCTCCCGGTCGGCTAGACTGGATCCTTGGCGCGCCGTCTCTCCGCGTGCCCGCACGCTTTTCCCGAGCTTTCCGAAGAAAAGGTACTGAAGTGGTTTACGCGGTTGTGCGCGCCGGTGGGCGCCAGGAGAAGGTCGAGGTCGGCTCGGTCATCACGGTCGACCGGGTCGCCGGTGACGAGCAGGGCACTGTTCAGCTGCCCGCCGTCCTGCTCGTGGACGGCGCGACCGTCACGAGCGACGCCGCCGCGCTCGCGAAGGTGACCGTCACCGCGGAGGTCCTCGGCGATCTGCGCGGCCCGAAGATCCACATCCAGCACTTCCGGAACAAGACCGGCTACCGCCGCCGTCTGGGCCACCGCCAGGAGCTGACGCGCCTGAAGATCACGGGCATCAAGTAAGCCGCCGAGCAACGAGCAGGAGACACGAGAGATGGCACACAAGAAGGGCGCGAGCTCCACTCGCAACGGCCGCGACTCCAATGCCCAGCGCCTCGGCGTGAAGCGCTTCGGCGGCCAGCAGGTCAACGCCGGCGAGATCATCGTCCGTCAGCGCGGCACGCACTTCCACCCCGGCGTGAACGTCGGCCGCGGCGGCGACGACACGCTGTTCGCCCTCTCGGCCGGGGCGGTCGAGTTCGGGACCAAGGGCGGCCGCAAGGTCGTCAACGTGGTGGCGGGCGCGTAGCAGCGTTCCGGCGACCGGTGCCCTGAGGGCGCCGGCCACCGAGCAGTTCAGGGCGGGCGAGCTTCGGCTCGCCCTTCCCCGTTTCAGGGAGCAGCGGCTCACAGATCAACCAGGAGGCGACGATGGTCACGTTCGTGGACAACGTCGTGCTGCACCTGCGCGCCGGGGACGGCGGCAACGGATGCACCTCCGTACGGCGGGAGAAGTTCAAGCCCCTCGCCGGGCCGGACGGCGGAAACGGCGGCCGGGGCGGCGACATCGTCCTCGTGGCCGACCCGCAGGTGACGACTCTTCTGGACTTCCATCGCCGCCCGCATCGGGCCGCCGAGAGCGGCGGCTTCGGCATGGGCGACAACCGCGCCGGCAAGGACGGCGAGGACCTGGAGCTCTCCGTCCCGGTCGGCACCGTGGTGAAGGACATGGACGGCCAGGTGCTCGCCGACCTCACCGAGCCGGGCATGCGCCTCGTGGCGGCGCCGGGGGGTGCGGGCGGGCTGGGCAACGCCGCGCTGGCCTCGCCCAAGCGCAAGGCGCCCGGCTTCCATCTGCTCGGCACGCCCGGCTGGGCCGGGGACGTGCGCCTGGAGCTCAAGACCATCGCGGACGCGGCCCTCGTCGGCTACCCCTCGGCCGGCAAGTCGAGCCTCATCGCCGCGATCTCCGCAGCGCGGCCGAAGATCGCCGACTATCCGTTCACGACGCTGCAGCCGAACCTCGGGGTCGTGCAGGCGGGGCAGAGCCGCTTCACCGTCGCCGACGTGCCCGGGCTGATCGAGGGCGCGAGCGAGGGCAAGGGCCTCGGTCTGGACTTCCTGCGCCACATCGAGCGCTGCCGGGTGGTCGTGCACGTGCTGGACTGCGCCACCCTCGATCCGGGCCGGGACCCGCTCAGCGACCTGGAGGTCGTGCAGGACGAGCTGCGGCGCTATCCGGTGCCCGAGGGCGCCGTCCCGCTGGAGCAGCGCCCGGCGATCGTCGTGCTGAACAAAGTCGACGTCCCCGAGGCGCGGGAGCTGGCCGAGCTCGTGCGCCCGAGCATCGAGGAGCGCGGATTCGCCGTCTTCGCCGTCTCGACCGTCAGCCACGAGGGACTGCGCGAGCTCACCTTCGCGTTGGGCGAGCTGGTCGCCCGGGAGCGGGCGACGGATGCGGCGCAGCCCGCCCCGCCGCGGATCGTCCTGCGCCCCCGTGCGGTGGACGACAGCGGCTTCTCCGTGCGCGCCGAGCAGCGCGGCGAGGAGACGATCTACCGGGTCACCGGCGCGAAGCCGGAGCGCTGGGTGGCGCAGACCGACTTCCAGAACGACGAGGCGGTGGGCTATCTGGCCGATCGGCTCGCCAAGCTCGGCGTCGAGGAGGCGCTGCTGGAGGCCGGTGCCGTCGCAGGGGCCACCGTGGTGATCGGCGGGGACGGCGGCGTGGTGTTCGACTGGGAGCCGACGCTGAGCTCGGCCGCGGAGCTCGTCGTCGCGCCGCGCGGCACGGACGAGCGCATCTCCGGCAGCGACCGCCGCACGAACCGGCAGCGCCGCGAGGAGTACGCGGCGCTCATGGACGCGAAGGCCCAGGCACGCGCGGAGCTGGAGGCAGAGCGCGAGGCCGGGCTGTGGGCGGACGACGAGGGAGGCCGCTCGTGACGGTGCGGGAGCGCGGCGAGCTCGCCGCCGCGCGACGGATCGTCGTGAAGGTCGGCTCCTCGTCCATCAGCGGCGGCAACGCCGGGCAGCTCGCCCTCCTCGTCGACGCCGTCGCGCGCACCCGCGTCCGCGGCACTCAGGTGGTCCTCGTCTCCAGCGGCGCGATCGCCACGGGCCTGCCGCATCTGGAGCTGCAGGAGCGGCCCGACGATCTGGCGACGCAGCAGGCCGCCGCCGCGGTCGGCCAGAGCATGCTCATGGTGCGCTATCAGGAGCGGCTGGCCCGGCATGGGATCGTCGCCGGGCAGGTGCTGCTCACGGCCGGGGACCTGCAGAACCCCACGCACCGCAACAATGCGCGGCGGGCGCTGGAGCGACTGCTCGGGCTCGGCATCCTGCCGATCGTCAACGAGAACGACACGGTCGCCACCCACGAGATCCGCTTCGGGGACAACGACCGCCTTGCCTCCCTGGTCGCGCGGCTCGTGTCCGCGGACGCGCTGGTGCTGCTCTCGGATGTGGACGCGCTGTACACGCGGCCCCCGGAGGAGCCCGGAGCGGTGCGCATCCCGCATGTGCCGGCCGGCGACCCGCTCGACGGTGTCGTCGTCGGCTCGGTCGGCAGCGGCGTGGGCACCGGAGGGGCGACGACCAAGGTCGCCGCGGCCCGCTACGCCACCGAGGGCGGCACCGCGGTGTTGCTGGCGGCCACCGCACAGGTGGAGGCGGCGCTGCGCGACGCCTCCGTCGGCACCTGGTTCGAGCCGTCCGTGCCGCAGGGGGAGGGGGCCCAGCAGCCTCTGAGCGCTCCGCCTGCCCTGCCCGGCTCCGCGGGGCCTGCCCGAGCGTAGAATCTCCCCATGACCGCCCAGACCGCCGTGGCCTCCTCGCTGCAGGACAAGCTGCGAGCCACTCGCACCGCCTCGCGTGCCCTGGCGACAGCCACGACCGACACGAAGAACGCCGCCCTGGAGGCGATCGCCCAGGCCATCGAGAGCGGCGCGGGGGAGATCCTGCCCGCCAACGAGCTGGATCTGGCCAACGGCCGTGAGAACGGCCTGAGCACCGCTCTGCTGGACCGCCTCACCTTGGACGCGAAGCGGCTGTCCGGGCTCGCGTCCGCCGTGCGCGAGATCATCGCCCTGACCGACCCGGTGGGACAGGTCGTGCGCGGCAACACCCTGCCCAACGGGGTGCGGCTCTCGCAGGTGCGCGTCCCCTTCGGCGTGGTGGGCGCCATCTACGAGGCGCGCCCGAACGTGACCGTGGACATCGCCGCGCTCGCGCTGAAGAGCGGCAACGCGGTAGTGCTGCGCGGGGGCAGCGCCGCGGAGAACACCAACCGCGTGCTGGTGGGCCTGATCCGCTCCGCTGTCGCCGAGGCCGGCCTGCCGGAGGACGTGGTCAACACGATCGACGAGTTCGGCCGCGAGGGTGCAGCCGAGCTCATGCGCGCCCGTGGGCTCGTTGACGTGCTGGTGCCCCGCGGCAGCGCAGCGCTGATCGACACCGTCGTCAGCGAGTCGAAGGTGCCGGTCATCGAGACCGGAGCCGGGGTGGTGCACGTGTACCTCGACGCGAGCGCGGACGAGGCGATGGCCGTCGACATCGTGCACAACGCGAAGATCCAGCGCCCGAGCGTCTGCAATGCGGTGGAGACCCTGCTCGTGCACAGGGACGCCGCCGATCGGCTGCTGCCGGCGATCTTCCGCGACCTGCGCGGTGCGGGCGTGCAGCTGCGCGGCACCGACGAGGTCCGCGGCATCGACGCGGAGGTGGCGCCCGCGACGGAGGAGGACTGGTCCACGGAGTACATGGACCTCGTGCTGGCGGTGAAGCTCGTCGACTCCATGGACGAGGCCATCGACCACATCTCCCGCTACTCGACCGCGCACACCGAGACGATCGTGACGGAGGACTACCGCAACGCGGAGCGATTCCTGGCCGAGGTCGACTCCGCGGTCGTGATGGTGAACGCGTCCACTCGCTTCACCGACGGCGGGGAGTTCGGCTTCGGCGCCGAGGTGGGCATCTCGACGCAGAAGCTGCACGCGCGCGGCCCGATGGGACTGCCGGAGCTGACGAGCACGAAGTGGCTCGTGCGCGGCAACGGGCAGGTGCGAGCCTGAGCGCGCTCGCGCCGGCCTTCCCCGAGCCTGTGCTCCGCTTCCACTAGACTGGTGGCGCGCGCTGCGCCGTCACGATTGCGAGTAGACCACGATGACCCTTGCCCTGAGTACTGCGAGTGTTCTGGCCGCGGAGGCCGAGACCGGGGGCTTCGAGCTGCCCTTCCCGGCGGTGTTCTTCGGCGTCATCATCTTCGTCGTGTTCATGGCGCTGCTCGTCGTGCTGTGGTCGTACCACGATGTGGCGAACCGGCACGCCCGCAAGGTGGTCGCCGCCGCCCAGGGCCTCGACGGCCACGACGTGGCGCACGGGACCGCGTCCGAGAACGTGTCGCAGGGCACGGAGGCGCACGGAGGAGCTTGACGCCGTTCCGCTGCGAGTATCCTGAGGCGAGTCGCCGGTGAAGAACGGGCCCGTCGGGGAGCGGCCGCGCATCGGTGTGATGGGCGGGACCTTCGACCCGATCCACCACGGCCACCTCGTGGCGGCCAGCGAGGTCGCCCAGCATTTCCAGCTGGACGAGGTCGTCTTCGTGCCCACCGGCGAGCCCTACCAGAAGAAGGACGTCAGCCCCGCCGAGCATCGCTATCTGATGACCGTCATCGCGACGGCGTCGAACCCGATGTTCACGGTGAGCCGGGTGGACATCGACCGGCCCGGCCCCACGTACACGATCGACACTCTGCGCGATCTGCACGCCCTGAGGCCGGAGGCGGACCTCTACTTCATCTCGGGAGCCGATGCCATCGCGCAGATCGTCGAGTGGAAGGACGTCGAGGATCTCTGGGAGCTTGCGCACTTCGTAGCTGTGACTCGGCCGGGACATCCCCTGTCGGCTTCTACCCTCCCGCGGCTGGACGTAAGCTTGTTGGAGGTACCCGCGTTGGCGATCTCCTCGACCGACTGCCGGCAGCGCGTGAAACGCGGCTTCCCGGTGTGGTACCTCGTACCAGACGGGGTGGTTCAGTACATTTCCAAACACCGTCTATATCGGAGCAAGGCATGAGCGAAGTGCGACCTGGAGGTGCCCTCTCACGGAGGGCGATCCGCGATCGTCTGCGCGCGGAGGCTCCTCACGACGAGCTCGTCGAGCCGCACGACGACGCGGGCGAGGCGGCGCCGCCTGCGCAGGAGCCGCAGACGCCGCCGGCGACGGTCGTGGAGATCGAGCCGGCCTCGAGCTCCACGCCCATGAGCCGCCGGCAGCGCAGGGCGGAGTGGGCCGCCTCCTTCACCGAGGAGGTGCCCGTCCTCGAGCCCACTGCCGAGCCGGAGACGCCCGCCTCCGACGCCGGCGCGGAGCCGGCCGCCGAGATCATCGCGGAGGCGGAGCCCGCCCCACGCCCCGCCGCGCCCGTGCCGGCGTCGATCCCGGCAGCACCCGCCGGCGGCGATGGAGCCTTCGACGACCTCATCTCCCGCGCGGTGTCGTCCGCGGGCACGGTGACGACGGCGAACGCGCTCATCCTGCCGACCCTGCCTGACGGGCAGCCGCTGGCGGGCGCTCTCACGGAGACCGGCGAGGTGATCGTGACCGGCTCCCTCGAGCTGCCCCGCGAGCTCGGCGAGACCGGCGGGCATGCGCGGCGTCACGACACCGTGGACTCGGGCCGCTTCTTCGACGGCTCCGACATCGACGTGGCTCCCGACGACGCCCGGCCCGTCGCGGCGTCGCGCGCGATCAGCTCGCGAGCCTCGCGCAACGCGATGATCACGCCGGCGACCAAGAAGGGCAACCGGCTGCCGCTGATCCTGTCCATCGTCGCGGGCGTCCTGCTCATCGGCGTCGTCGTGGTCGTCATCGTGGGCGCCATGCAGGGCGCGTTCTGATCCGGGCAGAGCAGCGCCGCAGGCATCCATTGCTGTGCATCACCCACCCCCAGCAGAGCGGAGCGTTCTGATCGACCTCGCCATCCTCCGGGCCGCCGCCGACGCGGCGCGCGACCGTCTCGCCACCGATCTCGTCGCGATCGACGTCGGCGAACGCCTCGCCCTCGCGGACGTGTTCCTCCTCGTCAGCGGCCGCAACGAACGCCAGGTCGCCTCGATCTCCGACGAGATCGAGGACCGTCTCGCCGAGCACGGGGTGAAGGCCCTGCGCCGTGAGGGGCGGGACAACAACCGCTGGGTGCTGCTGGACTTCGGCTCGCTCGTGGTGCACGTCTTCCACGAGGAGGACCGGATGTACTACGGACTGGAGCGGCTGTGGCGCGACTGCCCGATCATCCCGCTGCCCGAGCCGGAGGAGCGCGGGGCGCAGAGCGGGGCCGGCACGGCGTGAGCCGACACGGTCTGAGCCGGCGCGGAGCGGTCTGAGCCGGCGCAGAGCGGTCTGAGCCGGCGCAGAGCGGTCGTCGCGCCGTGCAGTGCGGCGCGACCGGCCGAGGCCGCAGGCGTCCCCGGGCGACCGGGTCGTCCGCCGCCGCGCGCAGGAGCGTCGCCCGCCCCCGTGCACGAGCCACCGCCGGTCATGTAGTAGGCTTGTGAGGTCGCTCTGAGAGCGGACGGGTCTGTGGCGCAGCTGGTAGCGCACCTGCATGGCATGCAGGGGGTCAGGGGTTCGAGTCCCCTCAGATCCACCATGTGATGAGTCGAGACATGTGTCTCAGATGAGTCGCGAGATATGTCATTGACGGGAGCCCGGCCATTGGCCGGGCTCTCGTTCTTGGTTTCGCCAGTAATCGTGGGTCGGGTCGATGAGGTTCGTGGCGAGGATCTGCCCGGTATCGAGGTGGGTGATCGTGACGGTGGTCTCGTCGATGAGGGCGAGGATGCGTTTGCCGCGGTGGTGGGCTCCGATGCCGAGGTGGTGCATGCGTCCGGCTCTGCGGAGCGTGATCCGCCCGGTCTTGTCGACCTTGTCGTAGCGGAGTCGGAAGTGGCCTTCTCGGCCGCCGGCAGGCAGGGCTTTCGGGGTGGCGCGGTAGGCGGTCCCGGGCGTGACGCGGCCGGTGGCGCGGTGGGGACGGTGCTCGTTGTAGTGCTCCCGGAACACGTCGAGTTGCGCCTGCAGTTGCGCGACGGTGCGGGGCGCGGGCTGGGCGGCGAGGAAGTGTTTGAGGGTCTGGTGGAAGCGCTCGATCTTGCCCTGGGTCTGCGGGTGCCCGGGGGAGCCGTTCTTCTGCCGGATGCCGATCAGCGGCAGCAGGTATTCGAATGCGTTGCGGCCCCCGCCGAACCGAGCCGTGTAGACCCGCCCGTTGTCGGTCAGCGTCGAGGCCGGAGCGCCGTGCTCCTCGATCGCGGTCAGGAACGTGGTGACGACGTCCTCGCCGGTGACGGGGGCGTGCGCCGTGCAGGAGATCAGGAACCGGGAGTGGTCGTCGAGCCAGTTCAGGATCTCGACGTCGGTGCCCTCCGCGAGGCGCCAGTGGGTGAAGTCGGACTGCCAGGTCTCGTTCGGCTGGGCCGCCTCGAAGCGGAGGTAGGAGGACTTCGGGCGCTTGCGGGGCTCCGGGGCGACCAACCCGGCAGTGTGCAGGATGCGACGGATCGTCGACGTCGACGGTGGGCGGTGGCCGTCCTGCTCGAGATGCCAGGCGATTGTGACCGGGCCCGCGTCATGCCCCTCTGCGGCGAGCTGCCGTCGCAGGGCGATGATCCGGTCCCGAACCCCGTCCGGCGTGGCCGCAGGGTTCGACTTCGGACGTTTCGAACGGGGCTCGACCGCGTCCAGCCCGCCCTCGCGATACCGCGCCAGCAGACGCTGCAGCTGACGACGCGAGAGTCCGTACTCGACGGCCGCTTCAGTGACCGTGAGCTGCTTGGCGATGACCTTCAACACGACGACACGATGCTTCGACATCCGCCCATTCGACTGTGACACATGTCACGACTCACCAGCGACGCATCACCTACGACACATGTCCTGGACTCAGACACCCTCAGATCCACCCAAAGTGTTACGGGAACACGCGACATCGAAAGATGTGGTGTGTTCCCGTTTCGCCTCCTTGCCTTCGTCTCCGCTGTTGTGGGCTTCGCGGAAGATCGTCGCGAACGGTTCGGCGAGCCGTGGGCGGAGTTGTTCGTCGTCGGTGATGTCCAGGCGTGTGTAGAACGCCTGGTTCGCGAGCCGCCGGTCGGCGTCGCCGGAGTGTGCATAGGCGCGGCGCGCGTCGGTGAGCAGGCGCAGGCTGTCATGGAGGAATGCGCGCCCGCCGGTGTGGTGCTCACTGTGCTCGGCCAATCGTCGGTTCACATCGGCGAGGCCCGCGCGGATGCGGTCTTGGTGCCGCTTCAAGGTGTCGAGGTCGATGGCATCGGCGAAGTGCGCCGCGAGCAGTTTGTCGGATTCTGCTTCGAGGCGCGCCCGGTTCGCGGTCAAGTCCGCGACTTCCTGATCCTGGCCCGCGTTGCGCTTGTCGAACGCCGCATCCACGTCAGAGGCGAGCCGCTGATAGGTGCTATCGCTGATCGTGATGGAGGCGTAGGAGTCTGCGACGAGGCGTTCGGCAACCGGGACGGGCACCGCGCGCCGCGTGCAGTTCGTCTTCTTGGCGGCTCGGCCGGAGCACACGAAGTAGGCGTAGGTGGTGCCGCGCAGGTTGGTCGCGAAGTCCAGCAGCATCCGTGAACCGCAAGTGCCGCAGTACAGCAGCCCCTTGAGGTGGTGAGAGTGCTGAACGTGCCGGATCATCTTCGCCGTCCGCGCCCGGAGTAGCGACTGAACCTTGTCGAACAGTTCCGGCTCCACGATCGGTTCGTGCGCGCCGGGATGCAGCGCGCCTTTGTAGCGGACCACGCCCGCGTAGTAAGGGTTCGTCAGGAGCTTGTAGAGGGTGTTCTTCCCCAGCGGTTTCGATGGGCGTTTCGGCGTCGGCACCGTCAGGAGGCCCCGTGCTGTCAGCTCCCGCAGTAGACCGGTGACGGAGGTCTCGCCGGTCGCGTAGTGCTCGAACGCCCAGGTGATGAGCGGGGCACGGTCGGGATCAACCTCGACGGTTCTGACTTCACGGCCATTGTCGTCGGTGCGGCGCACGTTGAGATAGCCGATCGGTGCACGCATCGGAGTGCCGCCCTGTGCAACCTTCTGCTTCAACCCTTTGGTGACCTCGGTGGCGAGGTTGCGGCTATAGAACTCGGCAATGGAAGACATGATGCCGTGCACGAGCATCCCTGAGGGCGTTTGGTCAATCGACTCGGTAGCGGAGACGAGGGTGACACCGGCGCTCAGGAGGGCTTGGTGGATAGCTACGTCGTCGGCGCGGTTGCGGGCGAGGCGGTCGAGCTTATGCACGATACAGAACTGCACCCGCGTTGCTGCGATGAACGCGAGCATCTCCTGCAACCCGTCACGATCCGCTGAGCGTGCGGACTCGCCCGCGTCCACGAACTCCCGCACGATTCGCGCACTGAGTTCGTCAGCCTTGCGATGGTTCGCCTCGCGCTGCGCCGGGATCGAGAACCCTTCTTCGGTGCCGCCGCGTTCGGCCTGCTCGCGGGTGGAGACACGCAGGTAGGAGACCGCGAGAAGCACTGGCCTGTCGTCTGCGTCGTCGTGCGTGACGCCTACTGAGATGAGGGTGGGTGCGGTGGTGCTCATCGGGGCCTCCTTGCCGAAGCGTTACATACGGGCATTCTCTCGCGCTGCACCGACAATGCCCGAGCAGTCGCGGTCGAGGGGAGATCGTCCGGTAGTGGGAGACCGTAGGGATCTGGCTGACCGTTGACCCACGCACGGTGCCGGGCCTCGGCGATATCGAGAATCCACTCGACCAGTTTTGTCGCGTCTGGCTGGTCGCGACGGGTCGTCACTAGCCTGAGGTTCCTCGTCTCATCGCCCATGTAGTTGGGTGCACGAGCTTCAGCCGCTGTGTCGAAAACCCGGTCGCCGTCCATCCCTCTTTTGAGACAACACACGCGTCTTGCAGCTGAGGAATACGACACATTCGTCGGGAACGAAACCGACGTAACGTAGAACATAGCCATCAGGCGCTACGACCCCACCGCATCCGGTTTCGAGGAGCGGTATACGCACGCTGGGTCGCCGCGCGGGAAGCTGGCGACACAGCTGAACTCAAAGCGGCAGAAGCGGACCTGCCTACGCTGAATGCTCGGGTACGGGCCAAGCTCGCCGATGTCGACGAGACCGAGCCAGATGCCGAGAACCGAGTAGCTCAGAGACGCTTGGTCCTGCTCGTGAGCGAGATCCACGCCCACGAAGCCGCACGACGGCGCGAACGACAGCAAGCCGCACAACGGCGACGCGACCGAACTATTCGGCTCTCGCGCACGGTCGAACTGCCCATCAAGTGCGCCAGATGCGGGAACAAGCTCGACGGCCCGAAGAGTACAGGCAGGCCGCGCGTGTACTGCTCCCCAGCCTGTCGGAAAGCTGCCTACGAAGCCCGCCGCGCCCATCACGACGAGGCAGTCAAGGTTCAGGTGATCGAGAAGATCGTCACTGAAATACGGGAACACCGCATCGAGGTGCCGCACTCCAGGAGCGACTGCGTCAAAGCCGTGCTCGCCGACGATGACGCCATGCTCCAGGCGATCTGGACGCTCACCGCTGTCGTACGGGATCACAGTCGACGTGCGTACGACCCTGATCAGCCAAGGTTCCAAGACCTGCGCCGCCGCGTCGATGCGCTTCACGAAGCGCTCATCAAACGCGCCGAAATCAGCAGTAGTCAGTCTTGAGTTGTTCTGCAACATGAAGACTGCCCCACGATGGGTCACCGCCGAGACGCTTACTCATCCATCGGAGCGAGAGCGGCAGAGGTCGCCCAAGCGCTTGGCTGACGGGCAAGAGCACACTCCCATGAACGGCGACGTTCCTGGATCAAAACCAGGCTCCTCCAGATAAGTTTGATCAAAGACGGTCACATCCGGTTGACCCCGCCCAGGAGGTACGCGTGCCCGAGCCTTGGTTGTCCGCCGACGACATCGCCTCTCATCTAGGAGTGACGAAAGACACGGTGTATGCCTGGATCGCCGAGAAGGCTATGCCAGCCCACAAGATCGGACGTCTCTGGAAGTTCCAGGCCAGTGAGGTCGACGACTGGGTGCGCACAGGGTCAGCGGCGAGTGAACAGGATGCCCCGCCAACAGCTCATGGGGATGTCGGCGGTTCTTCCTACACTGACGATGAGGACGGGAAGGGAGGACGATGACACTGGGCGAGGCTCAGAGCTTGATGAAGTCCAAGCAACGCGTCGCCGATCACGGTGAGGTGTTCACACCGGCGTGGATGGTCGAGGACATGCTCGACCTCGTCAAGTACGAGTCTGAGCGGATCGACTCTCGCGTGCTCGAACCTGCCTGTGGCTCTGGCAACTTCCTCGTGCCGGTCCTCGGTCGCAAGCTCGCCACGGTCGAGCTTCGCCATGGCAAGAGCGAGTTCGAGAAGCGCCACTACGCACTGTTCGCGCTCATGTGCACATACGGCATCGAGCTCCTCGAAGACAACGCCGAAGAGTGTCGAGACAACCTGGCCGAACTCTTCAACAATTTCCTGGGCATCGACGTGCGCGACGAGTGGGCACGCGCGGCCCGTGCGGTTCTCGCGGTTAACATCGTCCAGGGCGATGCTTTGACCATGACCGTGCCCGGCGGGCAACCGATCACCTTTCCTGAGTGGGGGTACCTCGGCAAAGGAAAGTTCCAGCGGCGCGACTTCCGCTATGAAGACCTCACCCAGCGCGCCTCGTATGAGGGAACCCTGTTCAGCGAACTAGACGACGATGACCTGTTCGTTCCCGCACAGACATATTCGCCGATGACCGTCAGCCAGATCGCCGAGGACTCCGCATGACCCTCGCGCCGTTCACCCTCCCAGGGCACAACCCGGATGTCTTGACCTGTATCGCCAACCTCTCGAACGATGAGGTCTTCACCCCGCCAGAGTTCGCGAACCAGATGCTCGACACGCTTACCGCCGCGTGGGCGGAGGCAAACGACGGCGCCGATATCTGGGCCAACCCTGATGTCACATTCCTCGATCCGTTCACCAAGTCCGGTGTCTTCCTCCGCGAGATCGTCCGTCGGCTCACCGACGGCCTGATCTCGACGATCCCCGATCTCGCCGAGCGCGTCGATCACATCCTCACCCGTCAGGTGTTCGGTATTGGGATCACCCAGCTCACCGCGCTGCTCGCGCGCCGGAGCGTCTACTGCTCGAAGATCGCTAACGGCCCGCACTCGATCGCCACGTCATTCACGACCGAGGACGGAAACATCTGGTTCGAGCGCACCGAGCACACCTGGGACGGCGGCAAACGTGAGTTCCGATCCGATCCGCTGACCGGCGAAGAAGTCATCGTCTATACCAACCGCAAGTGCATCTACTGCGGTGCAGGCGAGGATAACTACGCGCGTGGTGAAGACCTTGAGACTCACGCCTACGCCTTCATTCATACCGACGACATCAAGGCTCGCATCGCCGAGCTGTTCGGAGACAACATGCAGTTCGACGTCATCATCGGGAACCCGCCATACCAGCTCAGTGACGGCGGCTACGGCACCTCCGCAGCACCGATTTACCAGTTGTTCGTAGAGAAGGCACTGGGGCTCGACCCACGTTTCGCAGTCTTTGTGACTCCGTCTCGCTGGTTTGCGGGCGGCAAGGGTCTTGATGAGTACCGCAAGAAGATGCTCTCCGACCATCGCATGCATGACATCGTCGACTACCCCAAACTCTACGAGGCCTTCCCCGGCGTAAAGATCAGAGGTGGAGTCTCGTACTTCCTTTGGGATCGCGAATACGACGGCCCTTGCACAGTCCAGACGATGTGGGACGGGCAGCCGGTGGGCGAGAAGGCGATCCGGTTCCTCGATGCCTACGATGTCTTGGTTCGACGTAATGAGGCTGTTCCAATCCTGGAGAAGGTCCGCGCGAAGCACGAGCCAACGCTCGACACCCGCGTGTCCACAGGCAAGCCATTTGGTCTACGCACCTTCTTTCATGGCAAGCCAACCGCCACTGGTCTGAAGGACCCGGTACAGCTGTTCGGTTCTCGCAAGATCACTTGGGTCGCCCGAAGTGAGGTTCCGCTGAGTGACGGGTGGATCGATCAGTGGAAGGTCCTGATGACTGCTGTGCAGGGCACAAGCGCTGCGGTCGAGACGAAGTTTCTCTCCAAGCCGATCATTGCTGGTCCCGGCACGGCTTGCACGGAAACGTATCTAGTTGCCGGAAGGTTTGACGTTGAGGAAGAAGCGAGGCGGTACGCCGCGTATCTGCGCACTCGCTTTGTTCGTTTCCTTGTGTCGCTCCGAAAGTCCACCCAGCACGCTACTCGGGATGTGTACGCCTTCGTCCCGGATGTGCCTCTCGATCGGGATTGGACGGATGCTCTCCTCTACGAGCGCTACGGACTGACCGACGATGAGATCGCGTTCATCGAGTCTCAGGTCGCACCTCACGACGACGTCCTCTTCGACGAGGACGGGATCGACGATGGCGATGAGTAGAGACATCGACGAGCTTCTCCCGGCGAGACCTGAAGCGAGACTGCGCATCTACGCGTGGTCGCCGAACGATCCGCCAGCAGGATATGCCGGGCTTCTCAAGGTCGGGCAGACGACCAAGGCGGACGTGAACGCACGCATCCGTGAGTCGCAGGGCCAGATGCAGCAGGCCTACACGCTCCATGTCGATGAACTCGCTGTGCGCGACGACGGGTCGATTTTCCGCGACTCGGATGTGCGCCAGCGACTGATCGACAAGGGCTTCGAGAACCCGAGATTCGGCTCGGCTCGAGAGTGGATGCGATGCACGCCGGAGGATGTGCGCACTGCAATCACTGAGCTTCGCACTGGCGTGAAGCTCAGCGGCACCCACCACGAGACGTTCCCGATGCGTCCGGAGCAGGTCAGCGCCGTCGAGAAGGCGCAGGGCTACTTCACGTCGATCTGGGCCGAAGATTCGCAGGCGGTGCCACGGTTTCTCTGGAACGCCAAGATGCGCTTCGGGAAGACCTTCGCCTCCTACCAGCTCGCCAAACGTCTCGGTGCCAAGCGCATCCTCGTCGTCACCTTCAAGCCTGCGGTGGAGGACGCCTGGCGGAGCGATCTGGAGTCTCACGCCGACTTCGATGGATGGCAGTACCTCTCCTCGGCCACCGGGGGCAGCCCGGATGAGGCAGACAAGAATCGACCACTGGTGTACTTCGGCTCGTTCCAGGATCTGCTCGGTCGAGACCGAAAGACAGGGCTCATTAAGGCGAAGAACGAGTGGGTTCACACCACCGACTGGGATCTCGTGATCTTCGATGAATACCACTTCGGTGCCTGGCGAGAGTCTGCTAAGGAGCTATTTGAAGGCGAAGACGAGAAGGTCAAGCAGAAGGAACTGGCGGCGGAGTACAACGACGGCCTCGTTGCCTTCGACGAGGAACTCGACGAGCTCGGCAACGACGAGGACGACTTCCTACCGATCACCACCCGCGCCTACCTGTACCTGTCAGGCACGCCGTTTAAGGCGCTGGCGACAGGCGAGTTCATCGAAGAGCAGATCTTCAACTGGACGTACACCGATGAGCAGCGCGCCAAGGCGGAGTACGCCGTTGCACATCCGGATGCCTGGAACCCGTACGGGGCGCTCCCGGAGATGCGCCTGTTTACCTACCAGATGCCTGACGAGTTGATCGCCGTCGCGAATCAGGGAGAGTTCGACGAGTTCGACCTCAACGAGTTCTTCGAGCCAAAGGGGATCGGCAAGGACGCCGAGTTCACGCACAAGACCGACGTTCAGAAGTGGCTCGATCTCATCCGCGGCGCTCACGTGCCTACCCAGGTCGACGCCATGCGTATGGGCACTCGCCCGCCATTTCCGTACTCCGATGTCCGGCTCCTGCCGTACCTGCAACACTCGTTCTGGTTCCTGCCTAACGTGGCGGCGTGCGAGGCGATGGCGAACCTGCTTGCGGAGAAGCAGAACGTGTTCTGGCACGACTACCAGGTCCTCGTCGTCGCGGGCCCCGGCGCGGGCATCGGGCTGGATGCGCTGCCGCCGGTGCGAGCGGCGATCGGCGACGGCCACGACACGAAGACGATCACCCTGTCGTGCGGCAAGCTCACCACGGGCGTCACTGTCAAGCAGTGGTCTTCGATCCTGATGTTGCGCAACCTCAACTCGCCCGAGACATACTTCCAGGCGGCGTTCCGCGTGCAATCACCGTGGTCGATCAAGAATCCCGACGGAGACAACCCGAGCGCCGAAGCAGTCCTCAAGCCCGTGTGCTTCGTGTTCGACTTCGCACCCACCCGAGCACTGCGCCAGATCGCCGACTACGGCGCCGGTCTCTCGCCGGAGACGCCGAACCCCGAGCAGGCCGTGGAGGAGCTTGTGAAGTTCCTACCCGTGTTGGCCTATGACGGGTCAAATATGACTCAGGTCGATGCCGGCGGCATCCTCGACATCGCCATGTCGGGCACATCCGCGACCCTCCTGGCTCGCAAGTGGGAGTCTGCGATCCTCGTCAACGTCGACAATGACACTCTGCGCAAGATCATGAACAACCCCGACGCCCTCAACGCCGTCATGAACATCGAAGGCTTCCGCGCGCTCGGCAACGATATTTTCGAGACTGTCGTGAACAAGAGTGACGCCGTGAAGAAAGCGAAGAAGGAAAAGGGCGAGGACCTCACTCCGGCGGAGAAGAAGGAACTCACAGCGGAGGAGAAGGAGTACAAGTCCAAGCGGAAGCAGATTCAGGAGAAGCTGGTCAAGTTCGCCACCCGCATTCCGGCGTTCATGTACCTGACCGACTTCCGAGAGAACACCCTTCAGGACGTCATCACCAAGCTCGAACCGGGCCTGTTCCGTACCGTGACTGGGCTGACCGTCGAAGACTTCCATCTCCTCGTGAATCTCGGCGTCTTCAACGCCACACACATGAACCAAGCAGTCTTCGCTTTCCGCCGATACGAAGACGCGTCCCTGTCCTACACCGGCATCGAGTCCCACAAGGGTCTGCGCCGTTACGGCCTCTACGACACCGTGGTCGCGCGGGAGGGAGCGGGGAGCAATGACTGATGCATCTTCGAGCGAGATTCTTCTTTATCAGCGCGACGATGGGCGGCCTGCGATCGAGGTGCGCCTCGATGGTGAGACCGTGTGGGTGACGCAGGCGCAACTTGTGGAGCTCTTTCAGTCCTCGAAAGCCAACATCAGCGAACACATCAGCAACATCTTCGACGAGGGCGAAGTTGACCCATCGGCAACTGTTCGGGAATTCCGAACAGTTCGGCAGGAGGGCTCCCGTCAGGTCACTCGTACCCTGACCTACTACAACCTCGACGTAATCCTTTCGGTCGGCTACCGGGTCAGAAGCAAGGTCGCTACACAGTTCCGAATCTGGGCCACCGAACGTTTGCGCGAGTACCTCGTCAAGGGTTTCACGATGGACGACGCGAAGTTGAAGAATCTCGGCGGAGGGACCTACTGGCGTGAACTGCTGGATCGCATCCGCGACATCCGGTCTAGCGAGAAGGTCCTCTACCGGCAGATTCTCGATCTGTACGCCACCAGTGTCGACTATGACCCCCGTGCCGAGGAGACGGTCAAGTTCTTCAAGATCGTGCAGAACAAGCTCCACTATGCCGCGCACGGCCGCACCGCAGCTGAGGTGATCGCCTCGCGTGCAGATGCGACGCAGCCGAACATGGGGCTCACGACGTTCGCGGGTCAAAGACCGGTGAAAGCCGAGATCAGTGTCGCCAAGAACTACCTCAGTGAGACCGAGCTGAAGAAGCTCAACACGCTTGTCTCTGCCTACTTTGACGCCGCCGAGTTTCGCGCCCAAAACCATGAGCCGACCTACATGAAGGACTGGCTCGCCCATCTGGACCGGCTCATCGCCGCAATGGATGCACCCACGTTGACCGGTGCGGGATCGGTGAGTCACAGGCAGGCCATCGCAAGAGCCGAGGGTGAGTACGAAAAGTTCAGGGCTCAGCTTGACACCGCACCGTCCGATGCGGAGGCCGCCTACCTAGAGTCGGTGAAACGTGCCCAGCGCGAGATCGAGGGCAAGAACTCATGACCAATCCGCATCCTCGTGGCTCGCTATGGCGCAAGTGGGATCTTCATGTTCACGCCCCTGGAGGCAAGATCAGTGACCGCTACGCCGCCAAGCACGGGAAACCTGACCTGGAACAGTTCTGCCAGATCGTGCATGACTCAGACGTTGCGGCTGTCGCGATCACAGACTACTTCTCACTGGATGGATACTTCGCCGTCAAGGAGAAGTACGAAGAGTTGTTTCCCGATGACGGCAAGCTTCTGTTGCCGAATCTCGAGCTGCGCCTTCCGGTCGCCGTCAACCGGGAGGGCCAGAACGTCAACCTACACCTAATATTCCGGCCGACACTCACGAAGGAAGAAGCCGACAAGTTTCTGGGTTATCTGAAAACCGAAGGCACGACTGGCAATACTCGCGCGCGGACCACCTGCAAAGATTTGACTACGGAGCAACAGTTCAAGAGCGCGACCGTATCACTTGAGAGCATTGAGTCGGCGATCAGAGATACGTTTGGTGATCATGCGGTACATCGAAGCGAACGTCCGCAGCACGTCTTGGTGGTTGCGTCCGCCAAGGGTGACGGCATCCGGGTCGGCGGAACGAACGGAATCCATCGTAGGAACCTCCTCAGTGACGAGATCGACAAGTACTCTGACGGCTTCTATGCCAACTCAGGGTCACGTGACTATTTCCTTGACGTCAATCGGCTGGAGGATGACGAAGAAACGGCTCCAAAGCCTGTGTTCGATGGGTGTGACGCCCACTCGTTCGAGGAGCTCAGCGTGGGGCTTGGGAAACACATCACAGATGGCGACTCGCGCCGGAACATCACTTGGATCAAGGCAGACCCGACGTACGTCGGCCTGCTGCAGACGCTGATCGAGCCCGCGGAACGGGTAGCGATCCAAGCTACTGAGCCAGACCAAAAAGAGCCTTACAAGGTCATCAACAAGGTGGTGTTCACTGGCACATCCGACTTTCCGGCAGAGGTCCTCTTCAATCGAAACCTCAACTCGATTATTGGTAGTCGATCGTCTGGCAAGTCCGCGCTTCTCGCGTTCATTGCTCACGCTGTTGACCCGGTTGAGACCGTCCGGATTCAAACCGAAGCAGCGGGACTGCCGGACGAGACTAAAGCAGGCCCAGCGGCGGGGTTCGCGTGGTCCGATGTCGCAGGGGTTAGTTGCCAAGTGGAGTGGGAGTCGGGCGCCAGCACCGCGGGCAAGGTCATTTACATTCCACAGAACTCGCTCTACATGCTCAGCGAGCAGCCTGACGAGATCACGAGGAAGATCGCCCCCGCTCTCTTCCGCATTTATCCTACCGTGAAGACGGCATTCGACAGTGCGACGAGCAAGGTCGCAGCCGCCAACACCGATATTAAGACAGCGATTGACGAGTGGTTCGGGCTGGCCGACCGCATTGAGGAGCAGTCGCAGGAGATCAAGGATCTTGGCGACAAGTCTGCGATCACGGCAGAGCGAGATCGCCTGCAGGGTGAGATCGACCGCATCAAGACCGCCGCCAAGCTGACTGACGTCGAAGTGGCGAAGTACCAGGAGATCGCGACGCAGCTCGACGGCAAAGAGGTCCGCTTTAAGGAGATCTCGGTCGAGCTCGATCAACTGTCCTCATATGTGACCCTGTCGGCGGAGACGAAGGAAGCGAGTGTTCTCCCGCAGGCTGTGCAGGTGAACGCGACTGTTCGGCCCTCAGCGGCCGAGGTGCCCGAGCAAGTGGCGTCGCGCATCGATGAACTCAAAGTTGCAGCCACCAAAGAGTTGGTCGTGAAGATCGAAGCCGTACTTCTCGAGGCCGTCGCTGCGTTGGAGAGCGAGCGGACGGCTCTCGCTGCAGAGATTCAGGAAATCAAGGATGACAACGTCGACCTGATCGCCAAACACGAGGCCAACGAGGAGTTGTCTGCGGTGGTTGCCGAGCACAAGAAGCAGATCGCGACTCTTGACGAGATCGACAAACGGGAGAGAATGCGGAATAGGTTGGTGGCCGATCAGAACGCCGCTGCAGTCAGAGTGGCCACTTGCATTAGAGATCGTGACGAGGCGCTCTCTGCACTTGAGGTCACCTTCAACGCCGACGATCGCCGGCTAACCGATCTCAAGTTCGGTATCGAGACCGCTGTGACGGCGGAGGCCGTCACGCACGCCTCCATCGGCTTCAGCCAGCGAAGTACCAACGACTACGTCAAGAGCAAGGGTGATGGGGTCTCTTATCAGGACGCGCAGGCCGACCCCACCAAGTTCCTTCTGGCCCTTCATAACGCCGATGTGAAGCTGAACAAGGGGTATGAACCCGGTGCCGTCGCCGCTGACGTGCTGACTGTAACGAAAGAAGTCCGCTTCTCGGCAGCGTTGGATGGCGACCGTATCGGTGGATTCGAACGTCCCTCAATGACGCCAGGAAAACAGGCCCTCTTCGCGCTGACGTTGATCCTCAACGAGTCTCAGGAGCCTTGGCCCCTGCTCATCGACCAACCCGAGGACGATCTAGACAGTCGTTCGATCTACGAAACGATCGTGCCTTACTTGATGAAGCGGAAGAAGGAGCGCCAGATAATCATGGTTAGCCACAACGCGAACCTTGTGATCGGGGCTGACTCTGAGCAAGTGATCGTAGCCAACCGTCATGGCGACGACCGGAAGAACGAGGACGGACGAACGTTTGAGTACTTCACGGGTGCACTTGAACACTCTCGACCGCTCAACAAGGCGAGTGCAACAACCCTCGGTCGCTTCGGAATCCGCGAGCATGCCTGCGAGATCCTCGATGGCGGCGAGGAAGCGTTCCGCAAACGCAGAGAGAAGTACAGAATACGAGCTGTGCGCTGACCCCCCCCGGGGGGGGGACGTGCGTAGAGCCGCGCTTGTTACGAAGACGTCCGAATCTTCGCCCAAACCGTGCCCCGGTGAATCCCGTACTGACGTGCGAGAACGTTCACGCTCACGCCTTGCTCGTGGGCTGTTCGCATAGCGTCCACTCCGCTGTCGGTGAGGCGTGTTCGAGGTCGTTTCCTTGGCGGACGCTCCGATCAGAGGATCATCCGGCTCTCGGTCGAGGGCATCCTCGCGAACGCCTTGATTCCACGCGGAAACCAGCCTCTCAACCCGAGGTTGCCTGTTCCCGCAGCGCTCCATTGCTTCCACCAAAGCCGAGAACGCCGAGACCTGCCCCGCCCGATGGCGGGGCTGTTTCATATCCGGGGCGGGGTCGTCGGCGGGCCGTTCGAGGCTGCGCAGGAGGGACCGACCGAGGGGCGTCCCGTCAGTGGCCGAAGAGGAGCCCGCGGAGCGGGCCGTGCGCGATCGCCCAGTACAGCAGCACGCCCAGCAGGATGAGCGCGCCGCGCCAGCTGAACAGGCGTCTCGTCAGGCGACGACCCTGCGGGGCGACGCCCGGGGGCGGGCTCAGGCGGACGGGACCCTGCGGTGGCGCGTCCGTCGCGGCGACGGGCCCGCCGGGGACGGACGCGCCGCTCACACCGGTGATGGGGCCGGCTGCGAAGGCTGCGCCAGGCGTCGCGCCGGCTGGAACGGAGCTCTCCGGTGTCGAGGCGCCGGCCGCGAGGCGCTCGTCGCGCCAGCGGCCCCATTGGGCCAGCTTCTGCGTCAGCGCGGCGACCACCGAGAACAGCTGGGCCCACGCTGCCGGATCCGTCGTCACGATCGCCTCGCGGGTGTAGAGGAACATCCAGTCGTCGATGATCTCGACATCCAGCCGCGCCGCATAGTCGATCAGCCGCGCCATGACGTCGGGGCTGAACAGGTAGAGCGCGTCGCGTTCGTAGCCGCGGGGGCAGTACAGCGCGAAATGCCGGTCGAAGTCGCCTTCGAGGCTCAGCCGCTGGCTGCCGCGGAAGGCCGTGGGCAGGTTCGACCGGCCGAGCGCACCGTTGTTCCCGAGCGCGTCGAGCACGATGTGCGGCAGCGGTGCGTCGAGGTGGATCGCGACGTAGCCCCACCGATACGTCGAGGAGCTGCTGTCGGATGAGCCCGACTCCGTGTAGCTGAAGTTCGCGAACTCGACGAACCGCGGCTGCTCTCGGCGGAGGATGTCCGTCGACCCCCGGCGGTCGCCCTGGTGGAACAGCATGCCCGGCAGCGGTGGCGAGTCGAGCCAGGGCAGATAGGACATGCCGTTCGCGTGCGCGAAGCGTGCCAGGACGTATCTCCGGCGCTTCCCGCCCAGGCCCTTCTGGATGATGAAGACAGCCACGATGACCGGGAATGCGACGAAGATCGCCGGCCAGGCGAAGCTCGGCCAGGTCGATGGATCGCGCACCGGGTTCGGGCCCGAGGCCGCGAGAAGCAGTCCCCAGCCGACACCGCCCAGCGCGAAGACGAGGCAGAACACGGTCAGTGCCGCTACCGCTCCGGCCGAGTGCGGCCCGGTTCTGCCGAAGCGGGACTTCAACTCCCTCTCGGAGCGGCGCACATCCACGCGACGCACCGGCTCGGTGAGCGGACGAGCGTCGAAGGTCGACCACGGCGGCGCAGCGGACGGACGCATGCGTCGAAGCTAACATCTCGCCCGGCCCGCGCTCGCGCGGTCCACATGCCCGACGGCAGCTGCGCCGGCCGACGAGCGGGAGCGTCCAGATCGCGCCAGCCGCTCTGCGGCGTCTGGACGCTCTGCCTCCGGGTATCGCCGGAGCTGGAGGGAGCCGACGCCGGACTGCCGCACCGACCTTCGCCAGATGCGCGCTCCTGCGGGAACAGCCCGTGCGGCGAACAGGCGTGCGGCAGAAGCTCG
>Ga0180223_1000855_pt1 | contig 30127 bp, 26 predicted proteins | sample eDN5th30CKraftOP_FD_151337 | JGI IMG/M metagenome (GOLD analysis project Ga0180223, IMG submission 151337) | Enriched Organic Plus compost microbial communities from Emeryville, California, USA - eDNA 5th pass 30_C Kraft OP (version 2) (version 2) ... | reverse complement strand
GTCTCGCTGATCGTCGGCGTCTGGATCCACTGGGGCCCGCTCTGAGGCCGGCGGATCGCCGCCCTCAGGCTTCTCGCCGTCATGCGAGCGCAGCGAAGCGATCCGGGGACCGGGCTGGGCGTCTCACCCGGTCCCCCGGATCGCTTCGCCGCTTCGCTCCTCGCAATGACGGGGAAGCAGCCGGTCAGAGCCCCGCGCCAGCCAGCGCCTTCGCCTGCCGCTCCGCCACGCCGTCGACCGAAAATCCCTCGATCTCCGCCTCGAACAGCCGGTGGAAGTTCAATTCGGCATCGAGATGCAGGAAGACGCCGCCGAGGCCGATCGCGGCCCGGTCCATGAAGACGAATTCGCGCGGCACCGTCACCGGCCCGCGCTTCTTCAGCGCCTGATGCACCTGGAAAGCCTGCTTGCGGCCGTATTCGGCGGGGCTGACATCCTCGGCGATCCGCCGCACCCGGTCCTCCAGCAGCGGCCCGTAGATGAAGCGCGCCCAGATGTTGAGGGTGTCGACCAGCTCCTTGTCCAGCCCCTTGAAGCCCCAGGTCTCGTAGGCGTGGACGACGCGGGCATCGTCTGCCTGCTGCAGGCCGCGATAGAGGTCGACGACGCCGCCGACGAAGCTCGGCGGGAAGATGCGGATGCAGCCATAGTCGAGCAGGTTGATGCCCTGCGGCGCGCCGCCTTCCGAGAACACCGTATAGTTGCCGAGATGAGGATCGCCATGGATCACGCCGTGATGGCTGAAGGGCCGCCACCAGGCCTTGAACATCGCGGTCGAGATGCGGTCGCGCACCGCCTGCCCGTCCTGCTTGTGCGACAGGATCGGGCTGCCCTCGAGCCAGTGCATGCTGAGCAGCCGCCTCGTCGAGAGCGAGGGTTCCAGCGCCGGCACCCGCACTTCGGGCGTGTCCGACAGGATCGCCCGGTAGAGCGCCGCATGCCTGGCCTCACGCCGGTAATCCAGCTCCTCGCGGACGCGGGCGCCGATCTCCTCGACCATCTCGCTGGTGTCGATCACCGCACCCATGCGCCGGTGCAGCGAGAACAGCACCTCGAGCTGGGCGAGATCGGCTTCCACCGCCGATTCCATGTCCGGATATTGCAGCTTGCAGGCGAGCGGAACGCCCTCCGGCGTCGTCGCCCGGTGCACCTGCCCCAATGAGGCGGCCGCGGCCGGCTTGAGGTCGAACTCGCCGAAGCGCTGGCGCCAGTTGGCGCCGAGCTCGGCCATCATCCGCCGCTTGACGAAGGCCGCCCCCATCGGCGGCGCCTGCGACTGCAGCTTCTGCAATTCGGCGGCGTATTCCGGCGGCACCACGTCGGGAATGGTGGCGACGAGCTGCGCCACCTTCATGATCGGGCCCTTCAGCCCGCCCAGCGCCCGGGCCAGCGCCTCGGCATTGGAGGCGTCGCGCCCCTCGACGCCGAAGAGCCGGGCCCCCGCCATCCGCGCCGCCACCCCGCCGACATTGGCGCCGACGCGGGCATAGCGCGCCGCCCGCGCGGAGAATCGGTTGGCTTCGCTATCGCGTTCGGACATCGGCCTCAGGCTTTCGCTGTTCCCGTCCCGACCATGTAGGCAGCGGCAGCCCCGTCGCCAATGCGACAAGCGGCCCGCGGCCGCTCACGACGCGCCGCCGCCCTGCCCCGCGAGCAGGCAGATCCGCCGCGCCACCTCGTAGGACGCTTCGAAGGCCGGCAACGGCAGAAACTCGAAGCGCGAGTGGAAGTTCAGCCCGCCGGTGAAGAAGTTCGGCGTCGGCAGGCCGCGCGCCGAGAGCGCCGCCCCGTCCGTGCCGCCGCGCATCGGCAGGATGTTCGGGGCGATCTGCAACTGCTTCAGCGCCGTCAGCAGCAGCTCGACCGGGCGGCGGTCGTCGCCCAGGCTGTCGCTGATGTTGCCATAGGTGTCGCTGACCTTCGCCGTCACCGTCCCGGTCGGATAGCGGCGGGCGATCTGCGCGGCGACATCCGCGATCCGCTGCTTGCGGGCGGCGAAGGAGGCCTTGTCGAAATCGCGGATATTGGCCTTGAGCACCGCCTGCGCCGCATTCGCGCTCATGTCGGTGAACCAGACATAGCCCTCGCGGCCTTCGGTGTTCTCCGGCGTCTCGGCCCGGTCGAAGGCGGCGATGAAATCCTGCGCCATCAGCAGCGGGTTGACCAGCACGCCCTTGGCCGAGATCGGATGGGCGGTGACGCCGGTGAAGACGATCTCGGCGCCGGCGGCGTTGAAGTTCTCGTAGACGACCTCGCCGACCGCGCAGCCGTCGATGGTATAGGCGAAGTCGCAGGGGAAGCGCGCGAGATCGAGCGCCTTGGCGCCGCGCAGGCCGATCTCCTCGTCCGGCACGAAGGCGACATGGATGTCGCCATGTCCGTCCTCGTCCCGGAGCCGCCCGAGCAGCGTCATCAGGATCGCGACCGCCGCCTTGTTGTCGGCGCCGAGCACACTGGTGCCGTCGCTGAAGACGATGTCGTGGCCCTTCCAGGGCAGGATCTCCGGATGCTCGGCGACCCGCAGCCAGATCTCCTGCTCCGCGTTCAGGCAGAGATCCTCGCCCGCGAAGCGCAACAATTGCGGCTTGACGACCGGCGACAGGCCGACATCGACCGTGTCGAGATGGGCGATGAAGCCGATGCGCGGCGCCTGCGGCCGGCGGCCGCGCTTCACCGCCGTCACCGTCGCGTGCCGGTCGACGACGACATCGTCGAGCCCGAGCCCGCGCAGCTCCTGCGCGAGCAGCTCCGCCAGCCGCTGCTGGCCGGGCGTGCTCGGCAAGGTTTTGGCCGCCGCATCGCTCTGGCTCTCGACCGCGACATAGCGGAAGAACCGCTCCAGCAACTCGTCTCTCAGGCTCATCGAACGCAAATCCTCGATTCTCAGGCGCCGCCCATCCGGGCGAGGCTGCTCCGTACCTCGTCGACGCGCGCCGCGCGACCGCCGGCCGCCTCGACCCGGCGCACCGTCTCCGCGATCAGTTGCGCGTTGGTCTTCTCGCAGCCGAAGGGCGCATCCTCCAGCCCGCCGCGGACATGGACGCCCCGCGCCACTGCCGGGCCGATGAGATCGGCCAGATCGACCCCGAGCCCGGCGATCATCGCCGGCGCGCCGGGCGCGGCTTCCGCCAGCAGCTTCAGATGCGCGTCGAGCGCCCATGCGCGCGGCGGAAAGCCCCAGGCGAAGGCGTCGGAGAACATCAGCCGGTAGATCGGCATCGGCAGGCCCGGATAGGCCCTGGCCAGCGCCGCGCCCAGCCGCGTGAAGCCGGGCTCGTAGATCGCATAGCTCGGATGGACCTTGTGACGCTGCGCCACCTCCATCCCCTCGCGGATATGCTCGCCGGGATTCTGGTAGATGAAGCCGGCCTCGCCCTGCGGGATGCCGGCGAAAGTCGTCCAGTTGCAGGAGCCGGGGTCGAGCACGCCCCATTCGACGAGCCCGCGTTTCGCCAGCTCCTCCAGATGGGTGTAGCGGCCGGACTCATGCATGTCGCCGGCATAGCCGGAGCCGAGGATCGGGATCGTCGGATAGACGATGGCGTCGACCCTGGCGCGGATGCCCTCGATCGCCTGCGCGTAGAGCTCCCAGTCGTCGCGCTGGCGCCCGGTCGCGGCGTCGTAGACATGCAGGTGCACGATCGCCGCTCCGGCTTCCACGGCCGCGATGCCGTCCGCGACGATGTCGGGAATGGCGATCGGGATGCCCGGCTGGCGTTCCTTGCCCCAGGGACCGTTGATCGCGGCCTCGATCCAGATCGGCTTGGTCATGCAGGCCTATCCTCGCTTCTCCGCAATTTTGCGCAGACCGTAAGCTGTGCGGCTCGGGCTTGTCAGCCCACAGGCCGGCTGGGCAGGATCGGCGCAAACGCATGCGAAGACCGGAGTCGATCATGCTCGAACGCGGCACCACCTATGACGACACGCTGCGCCGCTTCGCCTGGCGCATCCCGGAGCGCTTCAACATCGGCGCGGCCTGCTCGGACGCCCATGCCGACGGCTCCGGCAGGCCGGCGCTGATCTTCGAGGACGACGGCAAGGTCGCGACGCTCTCCTTCGACGACCTCGCCCGCGCCTCGAACCGTTTCGCCAATCTCCTCGCCCATCACGGCATCGGTCCGGGCGAGCGCGTCGGCATCCTGCTGCCGCAATCGCCGCAGACGGCGATCGCCCATCTCGGCACCTACAAGCGCGGCGCCATCGCCCTGCCACTCTTCATCCAGTTCGGGCCCGAGGCGCTGGAACACCGGCTCGGCCATAGCGGCGCCAGCGTGCTCGTCACCGATGCCGAGAACATCGGCAAGCTCGAGGCGATCCGCGACGCCCTGCCAAAGCTGCGCAAGATCTTCGTCGTCGGCGGCGCCGGCCATCTCGATTTCGAGGCCGAGCTGGCAAAGGCCTCGGACAGCTACACCGCCGCCGACACGCGTGCCGACGACCCGGCCCTGATCATCTACACCTCCGGCACCACCGGAAAGCCGAAGGGCGCGCTGCATGCCCACCGCGTCCTGCTCGGCCATCTGCCCGGCGTACAGATGCCGCAGGAGTTCTTCCCGCAGCCGAGCGACCTGTTCTGGACCCCGGCCGACTGGGCCTGGATCGGCGGCCTGCTCGACGTGCTGCTGCCGAGCCTCTGTTGCGGCGTGCCGGTGCTCGCCTCGCGTGCCCGCAAGTTCGATCCCGAGGCCGCCTTCGCGCTGATGGCGCGGCACGAGGTCCGTAACGCCTTCCTGCCGCCGACGGCGCTCAAGCTGATGCGGCAGGTCCGCGATCCCAGGCGCTTCGGCTATGCGATGCGCTCGATCGGCACGGGCGGCGAGACGCTCGGCGCCGATATGCTCGACTGGAGCCGCGAGACCTTCGGCTTCCCGGTCAACGAGTTCTACGGCCAGACCGAGGCCAACCTGCTCGTCTCGAACTGCGCCGGCCTCTATCCCGTGAAGCCGGGCTCGATGGGCCGCGCCGTGCCCGGCCACCGCGTCGCGGTGATCTCGCCCGAGGGTCGCGAGTTGCCGCCCGGCGAGCAGGGGCTGATCGCGGTCGCACGGCCCGATCCGGTGATGATGCTGGAATACTGGAACCAGCCCGAGGCGACCGCAGCAAAGTTCGTCGGCGACTGGCTCGTCACCGGCGACACCGGCGCGCGCGACGAGGAAGGCTATTTCTGGTTCCAGGGCCGCGACGACGACATCATCTCCTCCGGTTCCTACCGCATCGGGCCGGGCGACATCGAGGACTGCATCATCCGCCATCCGGCGGTGCTGATGGTCGCGGTGGTCGGCGTGCCCGACCCCGTCCGCACCGAGATCGTCAAGGCCTTCGTCCTGCCGAAGCCGGAGGTGACGCCGACGGCGGAGCTGGCGGCCGAAATCCAGGCCTTCGTCCGCGAGCGGCTGGCCGCCTACCAGTACCCGCGCGAGGTCGAGTTCGTGACGGAGCTGCCGCTGACCGCGACCGGCAAGATCATGCGCAAGGACCTGCGGAATCGGGAGATTGCGAAGCAGCGAGGCGGTTGAGAAAAGGAGCGCCTGCGAACCGGGGCGCGGGGTCCCTCTCCTGTAATGGAGAGGGTAGGGGTGAGGTGTCGGCCCTTGGACCAGTGAGGCTCAATCTCACCGCGGCAGCGGTCAGGTCGCAGCCACGACGTCCAACGGCCTTCCCCTCACCCTGCCCTCTCCCTATGGGAGAGGGTTCCCTGCGACTTCGCGGCCAAGGGCGAGCAGGCGTCAACGCGCCTCCAGCACCAGCTCGAACGTCATCAACACCGGGTTGTCGCCTCCGATCAGACGCCCGCTCGCCAGCGCCCCTGTGTAATCGACCAGCGCGACATCGATCGTCGCTTCGAGGCCATTCGCGCCCCGCGCGATCCGCCCATCCGTGATCGCGACCTCCGTGGCGAAATTCTCGACCACGCCGCCATCCATGAACCGCGCCCCGATGGTCGAGCCGACGCCGCCATGGACCACCGCCTCGCGGATGCCGCGCTCGGCGCAGAACGCCTCCAGCGCCCCGCAGAAATCGACATTCGGCTTGATGCGGAGCGCGAAGAAGCGCCCCTCCCGCGGCCTGGCCGCGGGCGCAGGCACCGGCCCGAACAGCTTGAAATGGGTCTCGCTGTCCGGCTCGGCGACGAAGGCCGCGCCGTCGAGCCCGAGCGCCGGAACGGTGATCGTCTCGGAGACGATCGTCTCCTCCGGCAGGATATGCCCGCCGCTGCGTTTGCCGTCGCCCTCGGTCCACAGCGCATGCGCATGGAAGTACGGCGCCCCGTCGCGCCGGCCGAAGGTCATGACGCCGCGCTCGATGCGCGCGCCGCCTTCCGGCCGGAAGGTGTCGCTGTAAAAGGCGGCATGCTCCGGCGTCTTCGACAGCGCCGGCATCACATAGGCGAAGGGCGAAAGCTTCAGCCCGTCGAGCTTCACCATGCCCGAGGCGAAGCCCGCCGCCGCGAAGCCTTCCCGCACCGCCTCCAGCAGCGGCATCCCGGCCGACAGCGTCAGCGAGACGACGCGCCCGCCGCATTCGACCCACTGGACGCGCTCGGGCGTGCCGGTGCCGGGCTGCTCGATCCGCCTCACGACGCCTTCCCCTTCAGGAAGTCGAGCTCGCCGCGCTTCTCCAGCTCGTCCTTGACCAGGCGCTTCGGCACCTTGCCGTAGCCGGATTTCGGCAGCGCCTCCCAGAACAGGAAGCGCTTGGGCATCTTGTAGCGCGGGATCCTGGAGCCGAGAAATTCCGCGATCTCGCCCTCCGTCGCGCCCTGGCCGGCGCGCGCCACGCAGACCGCGATGCCGATCTCGCCCCAGACCGGATCGGGCACGCCGAGCACCGCCACCTCGGCGATGGCGGGATGAGTCAGGATCTTCTCCTCGATCTCGCGCGGATAGATGTTCGAGCCGCCGGAGATGTACATGTCGGAGGCGCGGCCGGTGATGTAGACGAAGCCTTGCTCGTCCATATGGCCGAGATCGCCGGTACGGAACCAGCCGTCGCGGAAGGATTTCGCATTGGCTTCCGGGTTGTCGTAATAGCCGGCGAAGACGGCGGGGCCGATGACGCAGATCTCGCCCTGCACACCGGCCGCGACCTCCCTGCCCTCGTCGTCCTGGATCTGCACCTGCATGCCTGTGCGCTCGAAGCCGCAGGTGCCGATGCGCGCGTGCGGCCCGTCCTCCGGCTCGTGCAGGGCCGGCGGCAGCACGGTGATGTTGCCGGTGACCTCGCCCAGCCCGAAATACTGCACGATCACCTTGCCGAGCTTCTTCAGCGCCGCCTTCTGGTCCTCGCGATACATCGGCGCGCCGGCATAGATGATGTAGCGCAGGCTCGAATGATCGTGCTGGTCGACGGCCGGGTGCTCGACCAGCATCTTCAGGATCGTCGGCACGGTGAAGATGTTGCTGATGCGGTAGCGCTCGATCAGCCGGTAGGCCTCGTCGACGTCGAAGCGCTCGGTCGAAAGCAGGATCGAGGTCGCGCCCCGCGCCGACATCATGAGCTGGTGCACGCCCGCCCCATGCGAGAGCGGCGCCACCACCAGCGAGGCGTCGGCCTCGGTCGAGCCGGGCACGAGATCGCAGAGATGGTTCGTCACCACGAAGCTCATCTGGCCATGGGTCAGCACGGCGGCCTTGGAGCGCCCGGTCGTGCCCGAGGTGAAGAAGAACCAGCAGGGATCGTCACGCTCGACCGCGACGTTCGCGACGGTCTCGCCGCGATGACGCGCGATCACCGCCCCGGCCTCGTCCTCGCCGAGGCTGCCCGGGCCGATCCGCCAGATGAACGCCGGCGCCGGGCTCGCCGCCGCGACCGCCGCCGCATGCTCCGGGAAGTCGCCATGGCAGAGAAAGGCCTTCGCACCCGATGCCGAAGCGAGATAGGCGACCTCGTCGGGCATCAGGCGGAAATTCGTCGGCACCCAGACGGCGCCGAGCCGGAAGGTCGCGAACATCGAGACGAACATCGTGTCGCAGTTCTTGGAGTGGACGAGGACGCGGTCGCCCTTGCCGATGCCGCGCGCCCTCAGGCCGGCGGCCAGCGCCGAGACCTGCGCGTCGAACGCCGCCCAGTCATGCCGCAGATCGCCCTGGATGAAGGCGGCATGGCCCGGCAGGCGCCGGGCATTCTGGGTCGCGATATGGGCGAGGTTCATCACCCGGCGCGACATCGGCACGACGCCCCCGAGGGGGGTTGCGGTTGCAGAGCTCATCTTGCTCTCCCTGTCTCGATCGTTCGCGGCGAGGCCGCCACGGGCTTCCCGCCCGGTTTCGATAGGAACATCCGCGCCAGCAGCGCTTCCATCCGGGTGCCCTCGCGCGCCAGCAGCGTCGCGAGCTCGGCCTGCCGGGCCGGCGTCATCCGGCTGTCGATCGCCGCGAGCGACAGCGCACCGGCGACGCGCCCGTCGGGATAGCGGAAGGCCCGGCCCATTCCCCACGAGCTGGCGACCAGCCGACCAGGATTGAGCGAGAAGCCGCGCGCGCGGGTCTGCACGATGTCGGCCCGGACCGCATCGGGCGGGAAACCGGGATAGCGCGCCAGCAGCGCCGCCTCGTTGGCCGCGACGATGCGGTCCACATCCTCGTCCGGCAATGCGGCGAGAAGCGCGAGCGAGCCGGCGCCGACGCCGAGCGGATGCTGGTCCCCGGCCTGCAGCGCATGAGTCCGCACCGGATAGGTCCCCTCCTCCCGGTGCAGGCAGATCGCGTAATTCTCCCGCCGGACGGTCAGGAAGCTCGTATCCTGCGTCTCGCCGGAAAGCCGGCGCAGGCTGTCCATCGCCAGCTCGAGCAGGCTGTGGCGCCGCGCCGCCAGCACGCCGAGGACGAAGGCCTCCTCGCCCAGGCAATAGCGGCGCGTCTGCGCCTCCTGCTCGACCAGCCCGGCCCGCATCAGCGCCAGCAGCAGCCGCCGCGCCGTCGGCTTGTTGAGCCCGCTGCCGGAGACGATCTCGCCGAGCGGCAGCCCCTCGGCCGGCTCGCGCCCGATCAGCGAGAGCAGGCCGAGCGCGCGGTCCACGCTCTGCGAACCGGACAATCCGGCGCCCGTCACGGCACTTTGCGGCAAGCAATCCTCCCGTAAGTCCGCAATATGGACCTTGTTCTTATGGCCTAACCCTAGATTGGCGCTTTGCGGATTGCAATGCGGCCTCCCTCGTGTAATCTCGCCGGCGTTCCGCTGCGTAGCCATTCACAGTGTGGACCACGATCGACGCCGTCTGCATCGCAAGAGCGGCGCGGAGGGAGGACGAGACGATGACCTGCAAGGCAACCCGCATAGCGGGCGCGACGCGCCCGGCCATCCGGCGCTGAGACCGCGGCATGGCCGACGCCGTCGATACGCTGTCGATCCCCGAGAACCTGAGCGAGAACGAGGACGCGCGCGCCGGCTCGGCGATCATGCGCCCGGTCGAGATCGTCGCGGCGGCGCTGGTCGCCTTCATCATCTGCGTGCTGCTGCTCGGCGTCACCTCGCGCTACGTCTTCTCGCTGCCCTTCGTCTGGGTCGACGAGGTCGCCTCGATCTCCTTCATCTGGCTCGCCATGCTGGGGGCGGCCATCGCCATCGACCGCAACGAGCATCTGCGCCTGACGCTCTTCGTCGGCCTGATGCCGGCGCGCCTGCGCGGCTTCGTCGAGACGCTCGCCCTCGTCGCCGTCGCCGCCTTCCTGGCCGCCATGGTCGACCCGTCGATCGAATATGCCGTGGAGGAGAGCTACGTCACCTCGGCGGCGCTCAACATTCCCAACAGCTGGCGGGTCTCGGCGATTCCGACCGGCATCGTGCTGATGCTGCTGCTGACGCTGCGGTATCTGTTCGGCACCGCGCGCCTCGCCGATCTCGCCTTGGCCGGGCTGCTGGTGGGCGGGCTCGGCCTCGCCTTCTGGCTGCTCGGCCCGACGCTGAAGGGGCTCGGCTATCTCAACATCCTGATCTTCCTGATCGGCATCGTCGCCGCCTGCCTCGTCGCGGGCGTGCCGATCGCCTTCTGCTTCGGGCTCGGCACGCTCTGCTTCCTGGTGTTCTCGACCAATGTCCCCATGATGGTCGTGGTCGGGCGCATGGACGAGGGCATGTCGAGCATCATCCTGCTCTCGGTGCCGATCTTCGTGCTGCTCGGCTGCGTGCTCGACGCCACCGGCATGGGCAAGGCGATCGTCGATTTCCTCGCCTCGCTGCTCGGCCATGTCCGCGCCGGCATGTCCTATGTGCTGCTCGGCTCGCTCTTCCTGGTCTCGGGCATCTCCGGCTCGAAGGTCTCGGACATGGCGACGGTGGCGCCAGCCCTGTTCCCCGAGATGAAGCGCCGCGGCTACAAGCCCAAGGACCTGATCGCGCTGCTCTCCACCGGCGCGGCCATGGCCGATACGGTGCCGCCCTCGATCGTGCTGATCGTGCTCGGCTCGGTCGCCGGCGTCTCGATCGCCGGGCTGTTCAACGCCGGCTTCGTCATCGCCGGCGTGCTGCTGGTCGCGCTCGCCGGCCTCGCCCGCTGGAAGGCGATGGCGGAGGACATGAAGGGCGTGCGCCGCGCGCCGCTGGCGGTGATCGGCAAGGTCGCGCTGGTCGCGGCGCCGGCCCTGGTGCTGCCCTTCATCATCCGCGCCGCGGTCGGCGGCGGCGTCGCCACCGCCACCGAGGTCTCGACCATCGCCGTGCTCTACGCGCTGGTCATCGGCATCGTGCTCTATGGCGGCATCGGCCTGCCGAAATTCTACCGCATGCTGGTCGAGACGGCGGCGCTCTCGGGCGCGATCCTGATGATTCTCGGCACGGCGCTGGCCATGGCCTGGGCGCTGACGCAGACCGGTTTCGCCCGCGACCTCGCCAGCTTCATGGCGAATCTGCCCGGCGGCTGGCTCAGCTTCATGGCGGTCACCATCGTCGTCTTCATGATCCTCGGCTGCGTGCTGGAAGGCCTGCCGGCGATCGTGCTGATGGCGCCGCTGATGTTCCCGATCGCCAAGAATCTCGGGATCAACGACATCCATTATTCCATGGTCGTGGTCACGGCGATGAATATCGGCCTGATGACGCCGCCGATCGGCATCGGCTTCTACATCGCCTGCAAGATCGGCAACGTCTCGCCCGACGAGGCGATGGGCGCGATCTGGCCCTATCTCGTCGCGCTGCTGGTCGGCCTCGTCGTCATCGCCCTCGTCCCCGGCCTCTCGACCTGGGTGCTGTAGCCGTCTCGCCGGACAAGAAACCGAGAACCCAAGGAGAAAACGCCCATGACCATCTCACGCCGCAGCCTGCTCAAGGCGACCGCCGCCGCCTCCGCCATCGGCACCTTCCAGATCGGCCGCGCCAATGCCCAGAGCGCCGAGTTCACCTATAAATACGCCAACAACCTGCCGGTCGCGCATCCGATGAACCAGCGCGCCAACGAGGCGGCGGCGAAGATCAAGGAAGAGACCAAGGGCCGCGTCGAGATTCAGATCTTCCCGAACAACCAGCTCGGCTCCGACACCGACATGCTGAGCCAGGTCCGCTCGGGCGGCGTCGAGTTCTTCACGCTCTCGCCGCTGATCCTCTCGACGCTGGTCGCCAACGCCTCCCTCTCCGGCATCGGCTTCGCCTTTCCGAACTACGACAGCGTCTGGAAGGCGATGGACGGCGAGCTCGGAACTTACGTCCGCGGCCAGATCAACAAGGCCAACCTCGTCGTCATGGACAAGATCTGGGACAACGGCTTCCGCCAGATCACCTCGTCCAAGGGCCCGATCAACACGCCCGACGACCTCAAGGGCTTCAAGATCCGCGTGCCGGTCTCGCCGCTCTGGACCTCGATGTTCACGGCCTTCCAGTCGGCCCCGGCCTCGATCAACTTCGCCGAGGTCTACACCGCGCTGCAGACCAAGATCGTCGACGGCCAGGAGAACCCGCTCGCCATCATCTCGACGGCCAAGCTCTTCGAGGTGCAGAAATACCTCTCCCTGACCAACCATATGTGGGACGGCTTCTGGTTCCTGGCCAATCGCCGCGCCTGGGAGAAGCTGCCCGAGGACCTGCGCGCCATCGTCGCCAAGAACATCAACGCCGCCGCGCTGCTCGAGCGCGAGGACGTCGCCAAGCTCAATGCCGGCCTGCAGGGCGAGCTCGCCTCCAAGGGCATGGCCATCAACGAGCCCAAGGCGGAGGCCTTCCGCGACGCGCTGCGCAAGGCCGGCTTCTATGCCGAGTGGAAGAAGAAGTACGGCGACGAGGCCTGGGCCATCCTGGAGAAGGCCGTCGGCAGCCCGCTGAGCTGAGCCACGCCAGCCACCGCACGCAAGCCATCCCGGGCGGAGCGAAGCGAAGACCCGGGGTCCATGCCGGACCGGCTCAGGCATGGATCCCGGATCGGTGCGGCTTCGCCGCTCGTCCGGGCTGACTCGCGCATATTTCTTCTATCGAAAGACCGATCACCATGGCCGACCGGCTGAAGGGCAAGATCGCCATCGTCTTCGGCGCCGGCTCCTCCGGCCCGGGCTGGGGCAACGGCAAGGCCGCAGCCGTCGCCTATGCCCGCGAAGGCGCCGGCGTCGCCTGCATCGACCTGAACCGCGAGGCCGCCGCCGAAACCGCCGCGATCGTCGCCGGCGAAGGCGGCCAGGCGCTGGCGCTCGCCGCCGACGTCACCGAGTTCGCCTCGGTCGAAGCCTGCGTCGCCGAGACGGCACGGCATTTCGGCCGGCTCGACATCCTCCACAACAATGTCGGCGTCACCCATATGGGCGGGCCGGTCGAACTCTCGGAAGAGCAGTTCGAGGCCTCGCTCCAGCTCAATCTCGGCTCGGTCTATCGCTGCGCCAAGGCGGCGATCCCGGCGATGCTGAAGGGCGGCGGCGGCGCCATCGTCAACATCTCCTCGCTCGCCGCCATCCGCTGGACCGGCTATCCCTACTTCGCCTACTACGCCACCAAGGCGGCGGTGAATCAGGCGACGGTCGCGCTGGCGATGCAGTATGCAAGAGCCGGCATCCGCGCCAACTGCATCATGCCGGGGCTGATCGACACGCCATTGATCTACAGGCAGATCTCCACGCAATACGCCTCGGTCGCGGAGATGGTCGCCGCCCGCAACGCGCTGGTGCCGCTCGGCCAGATGGGCACCGCCTGGGACATCGCCAACGCCGCCGTCTTCCTCGCCTCCGACGAGGCGAAGTTCATCACCGGCATCTGCCTGCCGGTCGATGGCGGCCAGAGCTGCGCCACCGCGCCGCTGGGCTGAGCCCGGAACCATCTGCCGTCCTTCTCGGGCTCGACCCGAGAATCGTCCGCAAGGGACGACAGTCCCCACGATCATCGACTGTTCATTCCCCGGCTGGAACGCTTGCTCCATTCCGGCTTCGCTGCCAGAAAGAACGGCGACGGGAATCCGCAACGGGAACGGAGTTCGGATGAGCGAGACGGCGACAGCGGACCTGCCGCGCGACTTCGACGGCCTGCGCGCGCTGATCCTCGGCCAGCGCGAGAGCCTGCCCAAGCGCATCGCCCAGATCGCCGCCTATGCGCTCGACAACCCCGACGAGATCGCCTTCGGCACCGCCGCCAGCATCGCCGTCTCGGCCGGCGTCCAGCCCTCGACCCTGATCCGCTTCGCCCAGCATCTCGGCTTCGACGGCTTCACCAGCCTGCAGGTGGTCTTCCGCGAACGGCTGCGCGAGCGCAATTCCAGCTATGAGGAACGCCTCAACACCTTGCGCGCCGATGAGAGCGCCGCGGGCAACCACCGCATCCTCGACGGCTTCCTCACCGCCTCGCGCAAATCGCTCGACGTGATGAGCCGCAGCCTCGACGAGGGCACGCTCGACCGCGCCATCGCGCTGCTGGCCGGCGCCGAGACCCTCTATATCGTCGCCCGCCGCCGCTCCTATCCGGTCGCGAGCTATCTCGCCTATGCGCTGGGCAAGCTCGGCGTCCGCTACCAGCTCGTCGAATCGGCGGCGGGGCTCGACCCGGAGATGATCGCCTTCGCCACGCCGAAGGACGCCGTGCTGGTCGTCAGCTTCTCGCCCTATGCGCCGGCGACGGTGGAGGATGCCCGTGGCCTCGCCGAGCGCGGCGTGCCGCTCGTGGCCATCACCGACAGCGCCTTCTCGCCGCTCGCCAATGTCGCCCGGCTCTGGTTCGAGGTGGCGGAGGCGGATTTCGGCGGTTTCCGCACGCTGTCCTCGACGATGGCGCTGGCGATGGCGCTCGCCGTCGGCATCGGCGAGGCCCGCCGGGCAGGCGCTGGCAAGGAGACCGGCAAGGGGACCGGAAAGAGCAGGAGCCGCGGCCGCGCCTGAAGCCGAGCGCGGACCTATTCAGGAATATATATTCCGCATTGACGAAATAATGGAATTATCATTTCATACCGGCGACCAGGCCGTCCGGCCTGGCATGCTGCGCAGCCGGGAGGATCATATGACGGGACCGCTCAGCGGATCGACGCAGGCGCTCGACGTCATCACCATCGGCCGCGCCTCGGTCGATCTCTACGGCCAGCAGATCGGCTCCCGGCTGGAGGACGTCACCTCCTTCGCCAAGTCGGTCGGCGGCTGCCCGGCCAACATCGCGATCGGCACCGCCCGGCTCGGCCTGCGCTCGGCCCTGCTGACCCGCGTCGGCAACGAGCAGTTCGGCCGCTTCCTGCGCGAGCAGCTCGCCCGCGAGGGCGTCGCTCTCGACGGGCTGAAGACCGATCCCGAACGGCTGACCGCGCTCGCCATCCTCTCGGTCGAGAGCGACACCTCCTTCCCGCTGCTGTTCTACCGCGAGAACTGCGCCGACATGGCTCTGGAAGAGGGCGACATCGACCCCGCCTTCCTCGCCAAGGCCCGCGCCGTGGTGGTCACCGGCACGCATTTCGCCCGGCCCGGGCCCGAGGCCGCCCAGCGCAAGGCGATGGCGCTGATGCGCGCGGCCGGCGGCAAGGTCGTGCTCGACATCGACTACCGCCCCAATCTCTGGGGCCTCGCCGGCCACGACGCCGGCGATAACCGCTACATCGCCTCGCAGGCGGTCTCGGAGCGGATGAAGACGGTGCTGCCCGGCTGCGACCTGATCGTCGGCACGGAAGAGGAGGTGCTGATCGCCTCGGGCGAGAGCGAATTGCTGCCGGCCCTGAAGACGATCCGCGCGCTGACGCCCGCGACCATCGTGCTCAAGCGCGGCCCGATGGGCTGCATCGTCTATGAGGGCGCCATCTCCGACGATCTGGAGGACGGCATCGTCGGCAAGGGTTTCCCGATCGAGGTCTACAATGTGCTGGGCGCGGGCGACGCCTTCATGTCCGGCTTCCTGCGCGGCTGGCTCGGCGGCGAAAGCCTCGCCACCGCTGCGACCTGGGCCAATGCCTGCGGCGCCTTCGCCGTCTCGCGCCTGCTCTGCTCGCCCGAGAGCCCGACCTTCGAGGAGCTGCAGTATTTCCTCGCGCATGGCAGCCCGCATCGCGCCCTGCGCAAGGACGAGGCCATCAACCACATCCACTGGGCGACGACGCGCCGACGCGACATCCCCTCGCTGATGGCGCTGGCCTGCGATCACCGCGCCCAGCTCGAAGAGCTGGCCGTCCGGCTCGGCGCCGACCCCACCCGCATCCGCGACTTCAAGGTGCTGGCGGTCAAGGCCGCCGCCCGCGTCGCCGATGGCCGGCCCGGCTACGGCATGCTGCTCGACGAGAAGCACGGCCGCGAGGCGATGTTCGAATTCGCCCGCCATCCCTTCGCCTGGCTCGGCCGCCCGGTCGAGCGGCCGGGCTCGCGGCCCCTGCGCTTCGAGACCAGCCAGGACGTCGGCTCGCTCCTGCCGGAATGGCCGGTCGATCACTGCATCAAGGCGCTCTGCTTCTACCACCCCGGCGACCCCGCCGAACTGAAGCGCGAGCAGCAGGAGAAGCTGCGCGGCCTGTTCGAGGCGGCGCGCAAGGTCGGCCGCGAATTGCTGGTCGAGATCATCGCCGGCAAGAACGGCCCGCTCGGCGCCGACACGGTCGCCCGCGCGCTGGAGGAGCTCTATGCGCTCGGCATCAGGCCCGACTGGTGGAAGCTGGAGCCGCAATCCTCTCCCGCCGCCTGGGCCGCGATCGAGAAGACCATCGCCAGGCACGATCCCTGGTGCCGCGGCGTGCTGCTGCTCGGGCTCGACGCCCCGGCCGAGGAGCTGGAGGCCGGCTTCGCCGCGACGGCAGGCGCCGCCATCGTCAAGGGTTTCGCTGTCGGCCGCACCATCTTCATGAACGCCGCCGAGGGCTGGCTTTCCGGCAAGCTCGACGACGAGGCCGCCATCGCCGACATGGCCGGGCGCTTCGAGGCGCTGACCGGCCTGTGGCTCGCCACGCGCGGCCGCAAGGCGGCGTAGGAGTGTTCGGCCGGGAACCACCTCTGTCATTCCGGGGCGCGCCGCAGGCGCGAACCCGGAACCCACGACCGGGTGAGATATCTCAAACCCGTTTGCCATCGGTTCGCCCGGTCGTAGGCTCCGGGTTCTTCGCTCCGCGAAGCCCCGGAATGACGAGCGCTGCGTTTCGCTCGCCCGGCATAACCTCGCTGCCTGTTGCAAAGAGTCGGAAGCCGACATGACCCGCACCATCCGCCTCACCATGGCGCAGGCACTGACGCGCTACCTCGCCGCGCAGATGACCGAGATCGACGGTGAGCGCCTGCCGATCTTCGGCGGCGTCTGGGCGATCTTCGGCCATGGCAACGTCGCCGGCCTCGGCGAGGCGCTCTGGCACGAGCGCGAACGCCTGCCGACCTTCCGCGCCCATAACGAGCAGGCCATGGCGCACGCCGCCATCGCCTATGCCAAGGCCAGCATGCGCCGCCGCTTCATGGCCGCCACCACCTCGATCGGCCCCGGCGCGACCAATCTCGTCACCGCCGCCGCGCTCGCTCATGTCAACCGGCTGCCGGTGCTGCTGCTGCCGGGCGACGTCTTCGCCGGCCGCATCCCCGACCCGGTCCTCCAGCAGGTCGAGGATTTCGGCGACGGCACCGTCTCGGCCAACGACTGCTTCCGCCCCGTCTCGCGCTATTTCGACCGCATCACCCGGCCCGAGCAGATCATTCCCGCGCTCGCCCGCGCCATGCAGGTGCTGACCGACCCGGCCGAATGCGGGCCGGTGACGCTCGCCCTCTGTCAGGACGTGCAGGCCGAGGCCTATGACTACCCCGAGAGCTTCTTCGCCGAGCGCCTCTGGACGCCGCGCCGCCCCCGCCCCGACCGCGACGAGCTGAAGGTCGCAGCCGAGGCGCTGAAAGTCGCGAAAAAGCCGCTGATCGTCGCCGGTGGCGGCGTGCTCTATTCCGGCGCGAGCGAGGAACTGGCCCGCTTCTCGGCGGCGACCGGCGTGCCCGTCTGCGAGACGCAAGGCGGCAAGTCCGCCCTGCCCGACGACGCCGCGCTCAACATGGCCGCGGTCGGCGTCACCGGCACGGAAGCGGCCAACCGCCTCGCCGCCGAGGCCGACCTCGTCCTCGCGGTCGGCACGCGGCTCCAGGATTTCACCACCGGCTCCTGGGCCCTGTTCGGAGCGCACGAGAAGACGATCATCGGCCTCAACGTCCAGCCCTTCGACGCCGGCAAGCACCGCGCCCTGCCGCTGGTCGCCGATGCCCGCGAAGGGCTCGACGAACTGGCCCAGGCCATCGGCGGCTGGAAGGCGCCCGGGAGCTGGACCGCGAACGCCAAGGCCGGCAAGTCCGCATGGCGCAAGCAGGCGGACGAGGCGACCGCCGCCGGCAACGCCGCCCTGCCCTCGGACGCGCAGGTCATCGGCGCGGTCCAGCGCAGTCTGGGTTCGGACGTCGTCCTGCTCCACGCCGCCGGCGGGCTGCCCGGCGAATTGCACAAGCTCTGGCGGGCCGGTTCGCCCGGCTCCTACCATGCCGAATACGGCTATTCCTGCATGGGCTACGAGATCGCCGGCGGGCTCGGCGCCAAGATGGCGCGGCCTGACAAGGAGGTCGTCGTCATGGTCGGCGACGGCTCCTATCTCATGCTGAACTCCGAGATCGCGACTTCGGTGATGCTGGGCCTCAAGCTCACCATCGTCCTGCTCGACAATCGCGGCTTCGGCTGCATCAACCGGCTCCAGAACGCGACCGGCGGCGAGAGCTTCAACAACCTGCTCAAGGACGCCCGGCACGAGACCCTGCCGGAGATCGACTTCGTCCAGCACGCCGCCAGCATGGGAGCGATCGCGGTCAAGGCGGCCTCGATCGCGGAGCTGGAGACGGCGCTGGCGCAAGCCAAGGCCAACAGCCGCACCACGGTCGTCGTCATCGACACCGACCCGCTGATCTCGACCGGCGCCGGCGGCGCCTGGTGGGATGTCGCGGTGCCGGAGGTCAGCGCGCGCGAGCAGGTCCGCACGGCGCGGGCGCATTACGAGACGAGCCGGCAGCGGCAGCGCGTCGGTGAATAGAATCACGACCGTCATTGCGAGGAGCGCAGCGACGGAGCCATCCAGGAGTGGCAGAACGCCACGGCCTCCTGGATGGCTTCGCTACGCTCGCAATGACGGCAGAGGCCATCATCAGGAAAGACTCATATGATCCGCATCGGCGCGAACCCCATCGGCTGGTCGAATGACGACATGCTGGAGATCGGCGGCGACATCCCGCTCGAGACCTGCCTGAAGGAGGCTCGCGAAGCCGGCTTCACCGGCATGGAGCTCGGCAACAAGTTCCCGCGCGAGGCGGCGAAGCTGAAGCCCATCCTCGACGCCCATGGCCACGCCCTGGTCTCGGGTTGGTACTCGACGGAGCTGCTGGTCCGCGACGTCGCCGCCGAGATGGCGGCCGTGAAGGCGCATGCGACGCTGCTGCGCGAGATGGGCTGCACGGTGCTGATCGCGGCCGAGACCTCGAACGCGATCCATTCCGACATCGCCGCGCCGCTCTCGGCCCGGCCCGTCCTGCCCAAGGCGCGCTGGGACGATTTCGGCTCGCGCTACACGAATTTCGCCGAGGCGGTGCAGGCCGAGTACGGCCTGCAGCTCGTCTATCACCACCATATGGGCACGGTGGTGCAGACCGAGGCCGAGATCGACCGCTTCATGGGCGTCACCGGCGCGGCCGTCGGCCTGCTGCTCGACACCGGCCACGCCACCTGGGGCGGCGGCGACCCCGCCCGCATCGCCCGCCACTGGAAGGCGCGCATCCATCACGTCCATTGCAAGGACATCCGCGAGGCGGTGATGTGGCGCTCCAACCGCGAGGACTGGTCCTTTCTCGAATCCGTCCTCGCCGGTGTCTACACCGTGCCGGGCGACGGGCTGATCGACTATGTCCGCGTGCTGAAGGAATTGCAGGGCTATTCCGGCTGGATCGTGGTCGAGGCCGAGCAGGATCCGAAGAAGGCGGAACCGACGGCCTATGCCAGGCTCGGCCATGCCAATCTCAGCCGCTTCGTCAAGGAAGCGGGGTTGGCTTGAACGCCCCGCGCCGCAATTCTCGGGCGAAGCGAAGCGCAGGCCCGGGAATCGCGCGCGGGAAAGCCGCAGCAAGCCCCCGTCGGCAGAAGATGCCGGTCCCGGCCCGCACATGACTTGCCCATATGACCTGCCCAACGGATAGGAAACAGCCGATGTCCCACCTCAAGGTCAGACCCGCCGGCACGCATGGCCGCGTCAGCCATGTCACCCCGGAAAGCGCCGGCTGGACCTATGTCGGCTTCGACCTCCACCGCCTGAAGCCGGGCGAGACCGTCTCGGCGGCGACAGCCGGCCGCGAAGCCTGCCTCGTCTTCGTCACCGGCAAGGGCAGGGTCGCGGCCGGCGGCGCGGAACTCGGCGAGCTCGGCGGGCGCATGAGCCCCTTCGACGGCAAGCCCTGGTCGGTCTATGTCCCGCAGGGCACGGACTGGTCCGTCAGCGCCGTCACCGATCTCGAACTCGCGGTCTGCACCGCGCCGGGGCTCGGCGGCGGGCTGCCGGTCCGCGTCATCGGCCCGGACGATCTCGGCCAGGAGGTGCGCGGCAAGGGCGCCAACACCCGCCACGTCACCAACATCCTGCCCGAGACCGAGCCGGCCGATTCGCTGCTCGTGGTCGAGGTCATCACCCCCGCCGGCAACACCTCCAGCTATCCGCCGCACAAGCATGACCGGGACGACCTGCCGCGCGAATCCTATCTGGAGGAGACCTACTACCACCGCCTGAACCCGCCGCAGGGCTTCGGCTTCCAGCGGGTCTATACCGACGACCGCAGCCTCGACGAGGCGATGGCGATCGAGGACGGCGACGTCGTGCTGGTGCCGAAGGGCTACCATCCCTGCGCCACCTGCCACGGCTACGACCTGTATTATCTCAACGTCATGGCCGGCCCGAAGCGGATCTGGAAATTCCACAACGCCACCGAGCATGAATGGCTGCTGAAGGGCTGAGCGAAGCGGACAACTCCTTCGAACGCAGGACGCGCCGATGGCGCCTTGCCGGTTCCATCGCCCATGCGCGGCCCCGGAGGGCGCGCATGGGAGGGAGCCCGCAGCGTGCCCGGCGATCTAGAGCATCGGCCCGAAAAGCGGAACGCGGTTTTCGGGAAAAGCCGATGCAAAATCAAAGAGCTAGCGTATCGGACTGAATACGATACTCAGTCCGATACGCTAGCCCGGATTGCACTTGTAGACGGTGCCGGTGGTCTTGCCGCCGGTCCATTTGATGTCGGCGATGTCCGAGAAGACATGGGTGCCGCCCATCTCGGCGCCGCGGATCTTGAGCCGGGACAGCGTCATCTCGCGATTCTTGTCGAGGGGCACGATCGCGCCATAGCCGGAAGCGCCGTCGATCTCGCCCAGCTTCTGGCAGTTCTCGACGACGCCCTGCGTGTTGGTCACCACGACGACGCTGCTGCGCGAGGTCTGGTAGGCGCAGGCCCCGAGCAGGAGCGCGGGAAGAAGAATCGGGAAACGCGGCTTGATCTTCACCGGAAGGTCTCTCTCGGGGGCATCGAACACATGTTCCGCCGCTTTCGCACAAATGCAAGCCCGCGCACAAATGCGAGCCCAGCACCACGGGCGAAGCTCCGGCATCGCTCCGGCCGCGACATCCGGGGCCGGATCGGCCCGGCCCCATCCCGTCGCGCCGGCGATCCGCAACAATTGCCGCAAAACAGCCGTGTGAACTTAACTCAACCGCCACGCTCATTCTTGACCTGCCCACACGGCTGCTTTTAAGTCCGGGCAGGCCAATGGGAGGCTGCAAAGGAACCAATATGCGTAGCATTCTGATCGTAGGGGCCATGGCCGCTCTTCTCGCCGGTTGCCAGACCGCGCAGGAATCGATGGCCGACGCCGAAGTGACCTGTGAGTCCCAGGGCTTCCGCCCCGGCACCCGCGCCTATCAGCAGTGCCGCTCGGCGAACTATGTCGAGAACCGCCGCGCGTCGAACGAGGCGGGCTCGGCCGTCGCGGCCGGCGTCGCCGCCGGCGTGGTCGGTGGCGCCATCGCCGCCAGCGCCGACCGTCACTACTATCGTGGTGGTTACTGGGGTCCGCGCCGCTACTGGTGGTGATCGGACCGGCCTGCCCTCCGGGGCAGGCCTCCGAACCGGACGAAAAAAGCCCTGCGGCTCGCCGCAGGGCTTTCTTTTTGCCGGCAGAGAATGGCCGCCGCAGGTGGCTCAGCGCTTGGCCGTCCGGCGCCGCGGCGCAGCAGGAGCCGCCTCGGCGCGGCCGGAGGTCAGCAGCGAGCCGAGAAGATAGACCGCGATGCCGACGCCGATCAGCGCCGCGACCGGCTCGCGCTCCGCCCGCTTCACCAGCATGCGCCCGCCGCGATCGGCGTATTCGCGCGCCCGCGCCGCATAGTCGCCGGCCCGCTCGGCGTAGTCCTCGGCTTCGCCGCGATGGCTGCGCAGCCATTTGCTGCCGGCCTGGAGCGCACGGTCGCCGGCATCGGCGGCGCTCGAGCCGTAATCCTGCAGCCAGCCGCGCCAGCGGCCGTAATCGGGCTGGTAGCGCTCCCAGCGCGAGGCCGGCGCGTTGCTGCGCAACGCCGCCCAGGCGATCAGCCCGACGCTGAGCGCCCCGAGCCCGAGGGTCGCCAGCGGGTGCCGCTCGACGGCGTTCACGACCGCCTGCCCGCCCTGGCGCGCCGTCTCCAGCGGGTCGGCGTCGCCGACGGCCTCGCTCACCGCGTCCTTGGCGCGGGCGTAGCGGTCCTTCACCGCCTCGCCGGCCTTGTCGGCGATCTCGCCGGCCTTGTCCCGCAGGCTGCGCACCGTCGCGCCGGCTTCCTCGCGCGCCTCGTCGAAGTCCCGTGGCACGTCGGGGGGAAAGCTGTTGGTGTTGGCCATCGCGGATGCTCCGTTTCTGAACAGGGTCATGGCCACTGAACCCGGCAGGCGCGGGTGGGTTCCCGCCGGCGGCAGGAAAAGCACGGCGTCGAAGCACGGCGTCATCGAAGCAGGATGTTTCGGCCATGACCGCGTCAAGATTGGATGCGAGGTCAACGGACAACAGGGGCATCAAACGAGAAGGAGACGCTTATGCATGTTCAGCACCTCCAGATCGCGCATCCCTCCGTCCTCTCCGATCCCGAATGGATCGCGCTCGAGAGCATCGAGGAAGAGACCCGGCATTTCATCTTCGACGAGACGATGCTTCACGCCCTGAAGGATCGCGGCCTGGTCGAATCCGACGGTGCGATCTGGCGCGTTACCGAGACCGGCCAGAGGCGGCTGAGCGAGCGGAGCTGATCCGCCGCCCGGCCGGCGCGGCATGTGAAACGCCGCTCGCCGCGCCCGCCATCGACGCACCCTCTACGCAACGGCGCTGGAAATTCTCCGGCGCCGTTGCCATGTGGCGGGCATACCGAAGCCCCATCCCGCGGAACGCCATGGCCAAGCCCGTCTCGATCACCGTCTCCCACGACCTCGGTCGCGAGGCCGCTCTCGACCGCCTGCGCAGCGGCGTCGACAGCATCCGCGACCGGCTCGGCCTGGTACGCATGCAGCTCGTCGAGGAGCGCTGGGAGGGCGACAGCCTGCATTTCGGCGTCGCCGCGCTGGGCCAAACCGTGCATGGCCGGCTCGATATCGAGGAGGCGCTGGTGCGCGTCGAGGTGACGCTGCCCTGGATGCTCGCGATCTTCGCCGAGAAGCTGAAGCTCGGGGTCGAGAAGCAGGGCCGGATCCTGCTCGAAAAGCCGAAAGCCTGACGCCGGCGCGGATGCGGGCGCCCGCGCCGGGATATCGTCAGCGGGGAATTGGCCCGCCCGGCCTCAGCCGACCAGCTCGAAGCGGATGTCCTGCGCGCCTTCCCAGAGGGTCTTGCGGCCGAGCGTGTAGAGATTCTCCAGCCCCGAGGTCAGGGTGATGAAGTGGTTGCCGGAGAGCACCCCGGCCTTGCTGGCGAACTGCACGCCGCCATAGGCGAGCAGGATCTCGGTCTCGCTGACCCCGCCCGGATAGAGGATGATGTGGCCCGGCGCGGGATAGGCGGTGTTGTTCTCGTAGCCGACACCGAAATCGAGGTCGCCGAGCGGCATCCAGACGCCCTCGCCGCTCCAGCGGACATGCACGATCTTGCTGACGAAGGGCAGGTGCCGCAGGAAGGCGGCGCAGGTCTTGGGCGCAGCCTCGAGCTCGAACTTCCCCTCGAAGCTGTAAGGGCCGGCGGTGATGACCAGTTTCTGCATGGGGCGACCGTCTCTCTGAAAAGGGGGCCTGAGACCTTGTTGCATGCCATCGCGGACAGGCCCGGCGCAAGCGGCGGCGCCGGAACATCTGCGCCGCCGAAACGCGAAGAATACGCTGCGGCGGCATCCGTGCCGGTGGCCTTCGTCTTGCTCCCCGGCAAGAGGCTGCGTCGGTGTCCGATTCCGACCGAGCGACCGGCCGGAAGGCCCTTCAAGAAATCGCTTCCTTGAGGTCGAGCGTGCCGACCGAGCCGATCGCGGCGTAGTTGCGCTTCAGCCAGCGTTTCGCCGCCGCCCGCCCCATGTCGCGCAGGCGGAGCAGGAAATCCCATTCCGCGTTCATGCGCGAGGAGGAGGTCAGCTCCGCCAGCGGCGGGCCGCCGTCGATGCGGTGCATCAGCACACGCTTGTACTCCTCGCGCGGCAGCTTGCCGGCATCGACCAGGCGGTTGACGAAGTCGATCGCGCGCAGCTCGCGCAGCAGCGAGGCGTTGAAGGTGATCTCGTTCAGCCGGTCCTGGATCTCGCGCGCCCTGGTCGGCAGCTCCTTGCGCTGGAGCGGGTTGATCTGCACCAGCAGGATGTCGTCGCAATGCGCCTCGTAGAACAGCGGGAACAGGGCGGGGTTGCCCATATAACCGCCGTCCCAATAGGCCTCGCCGTCGATCTCGACCGCCTGGAACACCATCGGCAGGCAGGCCGAGGCCATGACGTGGTCGGCGGTCAGGTCCTTGCGCTCGAACACGGCGATCTTGCCGGTGCGGACATTGGTGGCGGCGATGAACAGCTTGACCGCGTCATGCGCCCTCACCTTCTCGAAATCGATCAGGTCGGCGACCACGCCGCGCAGCGGGTTGATGTTGAGCGGGTTGACGTCGTAGGGGCTCGCCACCTTCGAGAACATCTCGAAGAAGATCATGCCCGGCGGCGTGCCGTTGTTGCCCCAGGCGCCGAGCATGGTGTCGAGCAGCGAGCGCTCCGAGCCGCCATATTTGCCGTCGACGCTGATCGCCCGCCAGAACGCCTCGAGCTTGGCGCGCGCCCCGTCGGCGCCGCCGTCGATCCAGCCCTCGGCCAGCACGACCGCGTTCATCGCGCCGGCGCTGGTGCCGGTCAGCGCCTCGATGCCGAGGCGCCCGTCCTCGAGGATGACGTCGAGCACGCCCCAGGTGAAGGCGCCATGCGCGCCTCCCCCCTGCAGGGCGAGCGAGACGATCTTCTCCGCCTTCGGCCCCGCCAGCCCCCTGGCCGGTTCGGGGCGGCGGCTCTGGCGCCCGCTCACTCGGCGGTCCAGCCGCCGTCGATCGGCAGGGTCGCGCCGGTGATCGACTTCGCCCCGTCGGTGCAGAGGAACACGGCGAGCGCCGCGACCTGCTCGACGGTGACGAAATCCTTGGTCGGCTGCCCGGCGAGCATGACGTCGTTGATGACCTGCTCGCGGGTCAGGCCGCGGACCTTCATCGTGTCGGGGATCTGCTTCTCGACCAGCGGGGTCCAGACATAGCCGGGCGCGATGGCGTTGACGGTGATGCCCTTGGTCGCGACCTCGAGCGCCACCGTCTTGGTCAGGCCGGCGATGCCGTGCTTGGCGGCGACATAGGCCGATTTGAACGGCGAGGCGACGAGCGCATGCGCCGAGGCCGTGTTGATGATGCGGCCCCAGCCCTTCTCCTTCATCTTCGGCAGCGCCGCGCGGATCGTATAGAAGGCCGAAGACAGGTTGATCGCGATGATCTGCTCCCATTTCTCGGGCGGGAACTCGTCGACCGGCGCGACATACTGGATGCCGGCATTGTTGATCAGGATGTCGACGGCGCCGAAGGCCTTCTCGCCGGCGGCGACGAACTCGGCGATCTCGGCCGGCTTGGTCATGTCGGCGGGGGAGAATACCGCCTTGACGCCGAATTCCTGCTCCAGATCGCTGCGCAGCTTCTCGGCGTCGGCCGGCGGCATGATGCCGTTGATGACGAGGTGGGCGCCCTCGGCGGCGAGCGCGCGGGCATAGGCGAGGCCGATGCCGGAGGTGGAGCCGGTAATGGCGGCGGTACGGTCTTTGAGGAACATGAGCGTCAAGGCTCCTGACAATCGGGGAGAAAATGCTTAGGTTCGGGCCGAACGAGGCAATGCACCGACAGGATATCGCCGCAGGTTGCCCGATGAGTCTTTGCAACGCAACATGACGAAAATGCAGCCGAACCCGCATCATCACGGCGACCATGACCATGCGTCGCACGCCCATGGCGAAGGCGACTGCCGCCATGCCGCGGACCATCGCGCGCATGCGGCGGAAGCGCTGTCCCGCGCCGAACGGATCTGCCGCGAGCGCGGCCTGCGCCTCACCCCGATCCGGCGCAAGGCGCTGGAGGCGCTCCACGCCGACCACCGCCCGGTCGGCGCCTACGACCTCGCCGACCGGATCTCGCCGGAAGGCGGGCGCCGGCTCGCGCCGATCTCGATCTACCGGGCGCTCGACTTCCTGGTGGAACAGGGCTTCGTCCACCGGCTCTCCTCGAAGAACGCCTATATCGCCTGCCTGCACGGCCATGGCGCGAACGAGGTCGTCGCCTTCCTGATCTGCGAGATCTGCGGCGGCGTCGACGAGGATTCCTCTCCCGCGATGAAGAAAGCGGTGGCGGCGATCGCCGAAACCCGGCAATTCTCGCCCTCGCATCAGATGGTCGAGATCGTCGGCCGCTGCGAACATTGCCGGAGCGCCGGTTCGTGATAGAGCAGCCCGCATGAACGAGCGTGCCTTCTCCTACCTGACGCCGGAGCGCGCCGGCCCCCTGGGCCGCCAGGTCACCGTCCCGGTCAAGGTCGGCCATGTCACGGTCGGCGGCGGCGCGCCGATCGTCGTCCAGTCGATGACCAATACCGACACCGCCGATATCGCCGCTACCGTCGCGCAGGTCGCCGCGCTCGCCCGCCAGGGCTCCGAGCTCGTCCGCATCACCGTCGACCGCGACGAGGCCGCCGCCGCGGTGCCGAGGATCCGCGAGCGGCTCGACCGCGTCGGCATCGACGTGCCGCTGGTCGGGGACTTCCACTATATCGGCCACAAGCTGCTCGCCGACCATCCCGCCTGCGCCGAGGCGCTGGCGAAATACCGGATCAATCCGGGCAATGTCGGCTTCAAGGACAAGAAGGACAAGCAGTTCTCGCAGATCGTCGAGCTGGCGATCCGCTACGGCAAGCCGGTGCGCATCGGCGCCAACTGGGGCTCGCTCGACCAGGAGCTGCTGACGGCGCTGATGGACGAGAACGCCCGCAGCCCCCGTCCGCTCGACGCCCGCGCCATCATGCGCGAGGCCATGGTCCAGTCGGCCCTGCTCTCGGCCGAGCGTGCCGAGGAGCTCGGCCTCGGCCGCGAATACATCATCCTCTCGGCCAAGGTCTCCGGCGTGCAGGACCTGATCACGGTCTACCGCATGCTGGCGAGCCGGGCCAACTACGCCATCCATCTCGGCCTGACCGAGGCCGGCATGGGCTCGAAGGGCATCGTCGCCTCCTCCGCCGCGCTCGGCATCCTGCTGCAGGAGGGCATCGGCGACACGATCCGCTACTCGCTGACGCCAGAGCCCGGCGGCGACCGCACGCTCGAGGTCCGGACGGCGCAGGAGCTGCTCCAGACCATGGGCTTCCGCGCCTTCGTGCCGCTGGTCGCGGCCTGTCCCGGCTGCGGCCGCACCACCTCGACCGTGTTCCAGGAGCTCGCCCGCGACATCCAGGACTGGATCTCGACCTCGATGCCGGAATGGAAGACCCAGTATCCCGGCGTCGAGAACCTCAACGTCGCGGTGATGGGCTGCATCGTCAACGGGCCGGGCGAGTCGAAGCACGCCGATATCGGCATCTCGCTGCCGGGCACCGGCGAGGTGCCGAGCGCGCCCGTCTTCGTCGACGGCCGGAAGGTGGCGACCCTCCGGGGAGCCGGCATCGCGGAGGAGTTCAAGGCCATGGTCGCGGATTACGTCGCCCGGCGCTTCGGCGTCGGCATCGCCGCCGCCGGCTGACCGCGCCCTTTGCCTGCCGTCAGCATTATGCTAGAGGCCCCGGCCTTCCGCTGCACTGCAGCACGCGCGGAGATCCCCCATGGGGCATGAACAACCGGGCCTTTCGACCGTCCGGCCGGAAGATTCCCGCTTCGGACTGGATGACGGCCACGGCGCTGCCGGCGGCCATCACGGCCCCGGCAGGCAGGGTTTCGCGGCGCTGGCGCTCGGCGCGCTCGGTGTCGTCTATGGCGACATCGGCACGAGCCCGCTCTACGCGCTGCGCGAGACCATCCTCGCCGCGACCGGCGGCGTCGAGAACGCCGTGGTCCCGCCGACGGTGGTGATCGGCGTGCTCTCGCTGATTCTCTGGTCGCTCGTCGTCGTGGTGACGCTGAAATATGTCGTGCTGTTGATGCGGGCCGACAATAACGGCGAAGGCGGCATCCTCACCCTCGTGGCCCTTGCCCAGCGCGCGCTCGGCCGCAACAAGAGCCGCACCGCGCTGCTTCTCGGCATGGTCGGCGCCGGGCTGTTCTACGGCGACACCGTCATCACCCCGGCGATCTCGGTGCTGTCGGCGATCGAGGGCGTCAAGCTCGTCACCCCCGTGCTCGACGACTACATCCTGTGGATCGCCTCGGCGATCCTGATCGGCCTCTTCGTCATGCAGAGCCACGGCACGCATCGCGTCGCGACCTTCTTCGGTCCGCTCATGCTGCTCTGGTTCGTGACGCTGGGCTGCCTCGGCATCTACCATATCGCCGACGATCCCACGATCTTCCGCTCGATCAATCCCTGGTACGCCCTGTCCTTCTTCCGCGACCATGCCGGGGTGTCGCTCGCGGTGCTCGGCTCGGTCTGCCTCGCCGTGACGGGGGCCGAGGCGCTCTATGCCGATATGGGCCATTTCGGCCGCGGGCCGATCCGCGGCGCCTGGCTCTACGTCGTCTTCCCCGCCCTGTGGCTCAACTATCTCGGCCAGGGCGCGCTGATCCTCTCCGACCCGACGGCGATCGACAACCCGTTCTACCGCCTCGCCCCGCAGGGCTTCCTGCTGCCCTTCGTGGTGCTGGCGACGGTCGCGACCATCATCGCCAGCCAGTCGGTGATCACCGGCGCCTTCTCGCTGACCCGGCAGGCGATCCAGCTCGGCCTGCTGCCGCGCATGGAGATCCGCCACACCTCCGAGCAGACCTCGGGCCAGATCTACGTGCCGCGCGTCAACCTGCTGCTGCTGGTCGTCGTGCTGATCCTGGTCTGGTCCTTCCGCAGCTCGTCGAGCCTGTCGCATGCCTACGGCATCTCGGTCTTCGGCACGATGGTGGTGTCCTCGCTGCTGGCCTCGATCGTGATCCGTCGCCACTGGGGCTGGAGCCTGCCGGCCACCGCCGCCATCATCCTGCCCTTCTTCCTGGTCGACGTGTCGTTCTTCTCGGCCAACATGCTGAAGCTGTTCCACGGCGGCTACGTGCCGGTGCTGCTCGCCATGGGGCTGACGCTGGTGATGTGGACCTGGATGCGCGGCACCAAGATTCTGTTCGACAAGACCCGCAAGACCGACGTGCCGCTGCTCGAGCTCGTCGCCATGCTGTCGAAGAGCCCGCCGGCACGGGTCAAGGGCATGGCGGTGTTCCTGACCAGCGATCCGGAGACGGCACCGGCCTCTCTGCTGCACAACCTCAAGCACAACAAGGTGCTGCACGAGCGCAACGTGATCCTGACCGTGCGCTCGGCCGACACGCCACGCATCGCCGAGGAGGAGCGCGTGCGCCTCGCCCGGATCACCGACGATTTCTGGCGCGTCGACATGGTCTATGGCTACATGGAGAGCCCGAACGTGCCCAAGGGGCTGGCCATGCTGCGCAAGCAGGGCTTCAAGTTCGACATCATGTCGACCTCGTTCTTCCTGTCGCGCCGCTCGATCAAGCCCTCGCCGCAATCGGGCATGCCGATCTGGCAGGACAATCTGTTCATCAGCCTGACCAAGAGCGCGACCGACGCGACGAGCTTCTTCCAGATCCCGACCGGCCGGGTCGTCGAGGTCGGCACCCAGGTCACGGTCTGAGAAAGGGCAGTCGGCAAGAGGCAGCCGGCAGTCGTGCCCCTACTGCCTACTGCCCCTCTCAATCCAGCCGGGCCGAACTCGCCTCCTCGGGGACGTGCCGCACCCGCTCGCGATAGAGCAGGTAGAGCCCCGAGGCGATGACGATGCCGCCGCCGATGAAGGTCCAGCGGTCGGGCCATTGCCCGAAGACGAGCCAGCCCATCAGCACCATCCAGGCGAGCTGCGAATAGATGAACGGCGCCAGCACCGTGGCCGGCGCCAGCCGGTGCGCCACGATCAGCATCCAGTGCCCCACCGCGCCGAAGAAGCCGATCGCGAACAGCGGCAGCCAGCTCAGCGGCTCCTGCGGCGTCGTCCAGACGAAAGGCAGCACCGGCAACAATATGACCGTGCCGGCGAGCCCGGAATAGACCATCGTCGTCTCGGAGGAATCGAACGCCGCGAGCATCCGCGTCG
>Ga0180223_1000854_pt1 | contig 30169 bp, 31 predicted proteins | sample eDN5th30CKraftOP_FD_151337 | JGI IMG/M metagenome (GOLD analysis project Ga0180223, IMG submission 151337) | Enriched Organic Plus compost microbial communities from Emeryville, California, USA - eDNA 5th pass 30_C Kraft OP (version 2) (version 2) ... | reverse complement strand
CCCCCGACTTCCGCACGAGCGCGACCTCGTGGCTCATCGCAGGTGCCGCGCACCACACGGTCATGACGAACCAGGTGGGCATCGAGGCGTGGGAGGACTTCGCGCGCATCGCGGGCATCGAGCTGCTCGTCATCGACGAGACGACGACCGTGCGCGCGTTCGAGGATCAGGTGCGGGCGAACGCCGCGTACTACCGCCTCGCCCAGGGACTGTGACCTCGCCGAGCCTCTGACCCGCTGGGCTCCTGCCTCTGCCAAACGCTGTAGCGGTTGTCGTCGCGCGCCACAAATACCTGGCGCGCGAAGGGCAGGACTGGCGCCGAGCGGAGGCGAGCTCGCCTGGCGACGATTCGGCATCGCCACCGAAGCGCTGCCCCTCAGGAATGAACGAACGAGCCGACCCCGTGCGGCAGGCCGATCCGGCGGTAGCGTTTGCCCACGCGCCGCAGTAATCTCCGGCGCCCCCGGCCAACCGCTACAGCGTTTGGCACACGAGACGTGCAGGGCGGCGGGGTAGAGCGACGGAGGGCTCAGCGGCTCGAGTTTGCCGTGCGGCCCCGCACGATGCCGATGAAGGCGTCGATGCGCGGGTCGTCGGATGCGCGCAGCCATGCGAGCCCGATGCCCGTGTCGGCCGCGTCGTTCAGGGGCCGCGCCACGACGTCGCGCCGGGAGTGGGCGCGCGCCACCGACATCGGCATGAGGGCGAGGCCGACGTTCGCCGCTACAAGCTCGACCGTGCCGGCATCCTGCCCATCGAGAATCGTCTCGCCCTCGAGGTCGGCGAGCACGAGCTCATCGAACGCCGCGACGGGGTGGTCCTTCGGCGCGACGACCACGGGCCGCTCGCGATAGAGCGGGATGACGTGCAGCTCGTCGTCGGCGGCGACATCGCGCACGAGCGCCATATGGGCCGTGCCCTCACGCAGGGCGGTGAGGGCGGCATCCTGGGGGAGCGGGCGCACCTCGAGGGGGCTGCGCGGCATCCGCTCACGCCAGATGCGCTCCCACTTGCCGGGCGTGACGCCGGGGACGAAGGCGACGACGAACGGGGCGCTCACACGAACGAGGCTACCCTCGGAGCATGACTGAGGAGCCGCGCGAGGACCGCCGCCAGCAACCCAAGCCTCCGAAGCCGCAGTTCCTCTCGGCGCAGAACGCCGCCAAGAAGCTCGGCATCTACCTTCCTGCGGCGCCTGCGGACTTCCGCGAGGCGCAGCACTCGCGCGACGAGCTCGCAGCATTGCAGGCCGATCCGCCGGAGTGGCTGCGCACGCTGCGGGTGGAGGGACCGCATCCCCGCTCCGAGGTGTCGCGCCGCCTCGGCATCACGAACTCGGGGCTCGCACGCGCGGGCGTCTCGGACGCCATGACGACCGCCGAGATCCAGGCGCTGCTCGCCGACCCGCCCGAGTGGCTGCGGGTCGAGCGCGAGCGCGCTCGCGCCGCCGGCCGGGGCTGACACAGCCCCACCGTGCTCGCGCCGCCTACGCCGGGGCTGCGACGGGCATCCCCACAGCGCTCGCCGCCGCCGCGAGCCGGGGGTCGTAGCTCACGAATGCCGTGAGCTCGTCGCCGAGCTGCTGAGCGCCGACGAGATGCAGGGCGTCGAGGCTGCGCAGCTCGGCGGGCGAGACCCCCGCCGCGAGCTGGAAGGCGACGGGCGGGAGTGCGAGCACGTAGAGCGCGTCGAGCACGGCGTGTGCCAGATCGAGGAGCTCGGGAGCCACGCGCCGCACGGCGCGGATGAGCTCGGTGTGCCCCAGCACGCTCGTCGTGAGCGGGTCGCCGCGTTCCCCGAGCCACGTGCGCAGTGCCGCGCTCTCGGCCTCTCGTACGACGAGCTTCACGAGCGCCGAGGTGTCGAGGTAGACCGCCATCAGTAGCGCTCGTCGTCGCGCATTGCCGCGAGCGTCACGCCGAGCGCGGGGCCGGCGACGGGTTCCGGGAGCGTGTCGAACGCCTGACGGGGGGCGACGGCGCGCCCCTCCGCCACGAGTCGCTCGAGCGCGGAGGTCTGCAGGGGAACGAGTTGCGCCACCGGTCGGCCGCGATCGGTGATCACAAGCGACTCGCCCGCGGCTGCCCGCGCGACGACGGCCGAGGCGTTCTGTTTGAGGGCACGGATGCCGATCTGGGCCATGTGCTACAAGGTAGCACTTGAAGGTGCGGACCGACAGGGGAGAGCTGCATGCGGCAAGGATGCCGCGGCCGCGCCCGCCCGGCGTCGCAGCCGCGACGGCGGTGGAGAGCCGACTGCTGCGCAAGCTGGGGGAGGAGGGGTGACGTAGCGTGGTGGGGTGGCGGAGTGCATTCACGGGTTCGACGAAGGTCTGTGCGACGTGTGCTACCCGCGCACTCCCGCACCTGCCGTACGTGTCGCGCGCGCGGCATCCGCGCGCCCTGCATCGACACGGTCGACGACTCGCGCAGGAGCCGCGACGCGCGTGCCGGGCGCGACGGCCGCGCCGCCGACACTCCGCCTCCCGGGCCGCCGGGTGCACCACGTGACGCACGTGCGCACCCTCGAGTCGATCGCTCTCGACGGCGAGCTGCGGGCCGACGCCGAGCCGGACGTCGACGTGAGCTCGGCCACGACCCGCGAGCTGCGCGCCACGGCGACGGTTCCCGACGGGCGCAGTGTCGCATCCTTCGTCGCGTTCTCGATCGCGCAGGACTCGACGCGCTGGCAGGAGCTGCGCGAGGGTGCGGTCGGGAGCCATTGGTCGGATGCCGCGCGGGCCGCGAAGGCGAGCGAGTTCGTGATCCTCGCGGTGCCCGTCGACGCGCTCGGCGGCGACGTCGTCTTCGCGGACGGTGATGCCGGCGCGGTCGCGACGCGGTTCGTCACCGGGGTCGAGGCGGGCACGCAGGCCCTGCGCCGACTGCATGCGATCGACCCGGAGTTCCGCGACGCGGAGCTGCTCGCGGCAGGCCCCGTTCCGCTTGAGGCGGTCGCCGTCGTGACGGTCGCCAACGACCGCGTGCGCGACGAGGTGCGCGCGATCTTCACCAACGCGGGGCGCCGCGCGCCGCGCATCGCCGTGTACCCGCCCGCCTTCGCCGCCGTCTGATCCGCTCCTCCCCACGGGCGCGGCTCGTGGGCTCCGCACGGAACGCGGATGCCGCGGGCGGCTGAGCGCCCGCGTCGCCTGAACATGGCGGCATGACGATCCCGCGCTTCGACGACGTCCGCGATGTGCCTCTCGTGACCGACGAGGAGGTGCTGCGGCGAGCCGAGCTCCTGCTCGGGCACGCCATCCGACGGCAGCTCTGGCTCATGTTCCTCGACGAGCACGAGTGTCAGCTGCCGCTCCTCATGCCGAGCTACGTGCCGCGGCGGCCGGGGCCCGGTCACCTCGAGAACTACGCACGCGTGCTCGGCGTGCTCTTCGAGGACGCCGATGCCGACAGCATGGTCGTCGCCTACGAGCGCCGCGGCGGCGACGCCCTCACGGCTGCCGACCGCGCGTGGCTCGCACTCGTCCGCGATGCGTGCGGGGAGGCGGCGATCCCGCTGCGCGGACCGCTTCTCGTGCACGACGGCGGTGTCCGCTGGATCGGAGACGACGACCCCGAATGATGCTGAGATGCTATGATGCGGTGATGCGCACGACGCTCGATCTCGACGAGGCGGTGCTCGTCGCCGCTCGCGCTCTCGCTCGCGATGAGTCGATCTCGCTCGGCGCGGCCGTCTCCGAGCTCGCTCGCCGCGGGCTGCAGGCGCCCGGGCGCATCGCGCACACGGGCGACGGATTCCCGGTCCTCGCGATGGCCGACGGCCCGCCTCTCACGCTCGAAACGGTCAATCGGCATCGTGACGGCGAGCACTGAGCCCGCCGTGCCCGTGCGGTACCTGCTCGACGTCAACCTGCTCGTGGCGCTCGCGGCGCCGCGTCACGTGCATCATGGTCGCGCACATGCCTGGCTCGCGGGGATCTCGTCATGGCTCACGTCGCCCGTCACGGAGTCTGGCCTCGTGCGCGTGCTCACGACACCCGCCGCGATGGGGGAGCCCGTCCCCATGGCTCGCGCACTCGAGCTGCTGCGTGCGCTGCACGCGCACCCGGGTCATGGCTTCCTGGCCGACGACGCGACGGCCGCCGACCCTCGCATCTCCTACGCGCGCCTCGCGAGTCGTCGTGACGTGACCGATGTGCACCTCGTCGACCTCGCCGCGCGCCACGGCGTCGTGCTCGCGACTCTCGACCGCGACATCCCGAGCCTTCTCGAGGAGGCCGATCGAGGTCACGTGCTCGTCATCCCGTGACGCGCTCGGGCACGGCGCGCGCATGGTGGGCGGCATCCGCTTGAATGGCGGCATGATCGTGCTCGTCGGGCTCGCGAGTGCGATCGTCTACGGCGTCTCGGACTTCTTCGGCGGGCTGGGGTCGCGTCGCCTCGCGCCCCTACTCGTGAGCCTCGTGAGCTTCGCCGTCGCGGCCGTGCCGATCGCCGTGCTCACCCCGCTCGTCGGATCGGTGTGGTCGCCCGAGGCGGTGTGGCTCGGCGCGCTCGCTGGCGTTGCGGGAGCCGTCGGCATCTGGACGTTCTACGCTGCCCTCGCGATCGGCCCCATGAGCGTCATCTCACCGACGACAGCCGCGGTCGCGGCGCTCATCCCGGCGGTCGTCGGCATCGCGCAGGGGGAGCGTTTCTCACCGCTCGGCTACGCCGCTCTCGCCGTGCTCGTCGTGGCGGCCGTGCTGCTCGGCATCACGCGTGAGCAGCAGGGCGGGCGCGTCGGCGTGCGTGCCGTCGTGCTCGCCGTCGTCTCGGGCGTCGGGTTCGGCGGCTACAACGTCGTCATGGAGGGCACGCCGCGGCAGTCGCAATTCGCGCCGCTGCTCGTCGACCTCGTCGTCGGGGCGGTCATCTACGCGGGAGCGATCGTCATCCTGCGAGTCGTGCGGCGCGACTCGTGGTGGGGTGGACCGACGGCGCCGTCCTCCGAGAACCGTGCTCCCGGGCTGCGGCACGCGGCGCTCGCGGGCATCCTCATGGCGATCGCGAATGCGCTCCTCGTGTGGGGCCTCCACGAGGGCGAGCTCGCGATTATGGGCGTCTTGAGCGCCCTCTATCCCCTCGGCACGGTGCTGCTCGCGCTCGTCGTGCTGCGCGAGCGATTGACGCCCGTGCAAGTGGTGGGCGTGGCGCTCGCGCTCGCGGCATCCGCCGCCCTCGCCCTCGGCTGAGCGCCGATAGGATCGAGGGGATGTCGCTCCCCTTCTCGCAGGCGACCGGCGCCGACGTGCGCGTCCGGTTCTGCCCCTCTCCCACCGGCACCCCCCACGTCGGCATGGTGCGCACGGCGCTGTTCAACTGGGCCTATGCGCGCCACACGGGTGGCAAGCTCGTCTTCCGCGTGGAAGACACCGATGCCGCGCGCGACAGCGAGGAGAGCTACCTGCAGCTCATCGACGCCTTGCGCTGGCTCGGCATCGATTGGGATGAGGGCGTCGAGACGGGCGGACCGCATGCGCCCTACCGGCAGTCGCAGCGCGGCGAGATCTATCAGGAGATGATCGAGCGCCTGACGGCATCCGGTCACCTCTACGAGAGCTTCGTGACCCCGGAGGAGATGGAGGCGCGCAATCGCGCCGCGGGCCGCGATCCGCGCCAGGGCTATGACAACTTCGAGCGCGAGCTCACCGAGGAGCAGCGCGCGGCCTTCCGTGCCGAGGGGCGTCAGCCGAGCCTGCGCCTGCGCGTGCCCGACGGCGACATCACGATCGACGACCTCATCCGCGGCGACATCACCTTCCCGGCGGGCAGCTTCAGCGACTTCGTCGTCGTGCGTCCGAACGGCGCCCCCTTGTACACCTTCGTCAACCCCGTCGACGACGCGCTCATGGGCGTCACCCACGTGTTCCGCGGCGAGGACATCCTCTCCTCCACACCGCGGCAGGTCGCGCTGTACCTGGCGCTCATCGAGATCGGCGTCACAGACTTCATCCCGCAGTACGCCCACATGCCGCTCGTCTACGGCGAGGGCGCCAAGAAGCTCAGCAAGCGCGACCCCGAGTCGAACCTCTTCCATCACCGCGAGCGGGGCTTCATCCCCGAGGGACTGCTCAACTACCTCGCGCTGCTCGGGTGGTCGATCGCGCCCGACCGCGACGTGTTCACGGTGCCCGAGCTCATCGAGGCGTTCGACATCCGCGACGTCAATCCGAACCCCGCGCGCTTCGACCAGAAGAAGGCCGACGCGATCAACGGCGACCACATCCGCCTGCTCGACGTCGCCGACTTCACCCGGCGCATCGTGCCCTACCTCGAGGGCCTCGTCGCCGATCCTCCGACCGAGGCGCAGTGGGCCATCCTGCGCGAGGCGGCTCCGCTCGTGCAGGAGCGCGTCACGGTGCTCTCCGAGGCGCGCGACATGCTCGCGTTCCTGTTCACGGCCGACGACGCCCTGCAGTTCGACGCGGATGCGCTGCCCAAGGATGTCGACGAGGCGCGCCTCGTGCTCGACGCGGCCGCCGCGGCGCTCGAGCCCCTCACCGAGTTCGGCCACGCCGAGGTCGAGGAGGCGCTGCGCGCCGCTCTCTTGACGCCCGCCGAGGAGGGCGGTCCGGGCCTCAAGCCGCGCACGGCCTTCGGCCCGCTCCGCACGGCGATCTCGGGTCGTCGCATCAGCCCCCCGCTCTTCGAGTCGATGGAGATCCTCGGCAAGGAGTCGACGCTCGCGCGCATCGAGAGGTTCCGGCGCACGCTGTGACGCAGCGCGTCGATGTCGTGGTCGTCGGCGCGGGCCCCGCGGGCCTCGCCGCGGCTCTCGGGATCGCGCGCGGACGCCGCTCGGTCGTCGTGCTCGACGCAGCCCGTCCGCGCAATGCCGCGACGCTCTCGGCCCACGGCTTCGTCTCGCGCGACGGCATCTCGCCCCTCGAGCTGCGCAAGCTCGGCGCCGAGGAGCTCACGGGCTATGGCGTCGCTGTCGAGCGCACGCGCGTCACCTCGATCTCGCCGCTCGAGCGCGCGGAGGGCGTCGTCGAGTATCTCGTGCAGGCCGAGGCGCCGGGCACACGCGCCGACACGGAGCTCGTCGCGCGCGCCGTGGTGCTCGCCACGGGCCTCATCGAGGAGCTCCCCGCCTTGCCCACACTGCGCGCCTTCTACGGCACCTCGCTGCACAGCTGCGTCGAGTGCGACGGCTGGGAGAAGCGCGACGCACCGCTCGCCCTCATCGGCGAGAGTGACGACCTCGCCGAGCGTGCCGTGTTCCTCGCCAACTGGTCGGCCGACCTCGTCGTCTTCACGAACGGGGTCGCACGGATCACGGATGCCGAGGAGCGCGATCTCGCCGCCCGCGGCATCCGCGTCGAGCGCCGCGCGATCGCCGACATCGCCGGCACGGGCGCCGAGGGCATGACGGGCGTCGTGCTCGCCGACGGCGAGGTCGTGCCGCGCACGGCGGGCTTCGTGCGCCCGGGCTGGACGCCCGCGGTGGGATTCGCCGAGCCACTCGGCCTCGCGACGACGCCTGAGGGGTGGGTGCGGACGGATGCCGCCGGCCGCACGAGTGCACCCGGCGTGTATGCCGCAGGCGACATCGCCCTCGGCCCGCAGCAGCTGCTCATCGCGGCGGGCGACGGGGCGCGCGTCGCGGGCACGGTCGTCCGCGACACGATGTAACGAGGCGCTCGCCGCACGGCTCGTCGAGAGGTCGTACGCACAGCCAGGCGGCCTCGGCACACGCCGTCCGAACCGCTGCCGCTCGTAGGGTAAAGTAGCTACTCGGCTCGGGTTCGCCCGGGCTCCGCGGACCGACTCCCGTCGGAGCCGTTGGGGTATGGTGTAATTGGCAACACGGCTGATTCTGGTTCAGTTGTTCTTGGTTCGAGTCCAGGTACCCCAGCCACGAAGAACCCCCGCATGGTCGGGGTTTTCCCTTGTTCGCGGCATGTCGGCCGGTGGCCCGCCCTTGTGAATGAGGAGTCGGACGCGGGGCTACGAAGCCGTCGGAGCTTTACACCTCGATGATGGAGCCGGTCGGGGTCGAACTCGCCACGGATGTTTGTCCGCTACCAGCGGGGAGCATCGGCGGCATCCGAGCGAAACGACGCAGAACTTGCTCGCCTCAGCTGCGGCTGCGGTCGCCGATATGCCCCGGCGCTCCCGCGGCGAGCACGCGCTCGACGAAGGCCGCGTACTCGCTCATGTAGTGCGCGAGGAAGTCGCGCGTCGACGCGTCGGTCACCTCGCCCGCGCCCGGAAAGACCTCGGGCGTGAAGCGGATGTAGGCCTCGGGCGAGTTAAGCTGCGGCGCGTCGAGGAAGCTCAAGACGCTGCGCATCGACGCCTGCATGACGGCCGTGCCGATCGCGCCCGTCGAGGCGCCGATGATGCCCGTCGGCTTGCGCGCGAAGGAGTTGCGGCCCTTCGGCCGCGAACCCCAATCGATCGCGTTCTTGAGGGCGCCCGGGATCGAGCGGTTGTACTCGGGCGAGACGATGAGCAGGCCGTCGGATGACGACACCGCCTCTTTGAAGGCGAGCGCGGCATCCGGCATGTCGGCCTCGAGGTCGCGGCTGAAGAGGGGCAGCTCGCCGATCGGCACCTCGACGAAGTCGAGCTGCGGCGGCGCGAGCGCGATGAGCGCCTCGGCGAGTGTGCGGTTGATCGAGGTGCTCGAGAGGCTGCCGATCAGGTAGCCGATGCGATAGCTCATGATGACCTCCGTCGCTTCGTGAGTCCACGGTAGTGCGAGGTCCGAGGCTACGCTGTGGCCATGTCCGAGCACCCGGCCTCCGCCTCGGCGAGCGGCGGGCGGCGGCGGGCGATCGAGACCTGGTTGCGCGCGCAGGCGGGGGCCGGCACCGAGGGCGACCCGCTGCCCTCGGAGGCCGAGCTCGCGGAGCGCTTCTCGGTGAGCCGCATGACCGCGCGCCAGGCGGTGCAGGTGCTCGAGGCCGAAGGCCTCGTGCGACGCCGGCGGGGCGCGGGCACCTTCATCGCGGCGCGACCTCTGCATCGCCGCTTCGGCCCGCTCATGAGCTTCACCGACGATATGCGCCGTCGCGGGCTGATCGCATCATCCCGACTCCTGGAGGCCGACCTTCGGAAGGCGACGACGTCCGAACGAGCCGCCCTGCGACTCGATGAGGGCGTGCGCGTCGTCGTGGTGCGACGAGTGAGACTGGCCGACGGTGTGCCCGTCGCGATCGAGCACGCCGTTCTCACCGACGACTGCGCCGCGGTCCTGTCGGCCGACCTCGAGGCGGGCTCGCTGCACCAAGCCCTCGGCGAGCTGGGGCGTCGACCGAGTTCGGCGTTCTGCCGCATCAGTGCGCGCACCGCGACGGCGGAGGAGGCTCGGCGGCTGGTGCTGCCGCCCCGCGCCCCCGTGCTCGTCGAGCAGCGCGAGATCCGCGACGACGACGATCGACCGCTCGAGTTCACGACGACCGTGTACGCACCCGAGCGTTACGTGATCGACGCAGCCTTCGGCTTCGAGCGACCCCCGCCCGCCCCGTGAGACCAACGGCGTGCGGCAAGTTGTATATACAATTGGGACCGAGCTGGATGACCGCCGCCCGAGCGGTGCTCGATCGCATCGAATCCACCCAGGGGCCCGCGATCGAGCGCGCTGCTCGAATCGCCGCCGACGCGATCGGCGGGGGAGGCGTCGTGCATACCTTCGGCACGGGGCACTCGCGCATCCCCGTTGAAGAGATGTTCCCGCGCTACGGCTCCTACCCCGGGTGGCATCCGCTCGTCGAGCTCTCGATGACCTTTCATACGGAGGTGGCGGGATCCAACGGCCAGCGGCAGGCGATGTTCATCGAGCGCATGCCCGGGCTCGCCGCGGTCATGCTCGCGAACTTCGAGCTGCGCGCGAGCGATGCCATCCTGCTGTTCAGTGCGACGGGTCGCAACGCCGTCCCGGTCGAGACCGCCATGATCGCGCGTGAGGCCGGCCTGCGCGTGATCTGCGTGACCTCGGTCGCCGAGGTCCGTGCGGGGTCCCCCACGCACGCCTCCGGCACCGTGCTGGCCGACCATGCGGACGTCGTGATCGATCTCTGCACGCCGCTTGGCGATGCGGCTGTGGCGATCGACGGATGGGAGAGCCCGGTCGGGCCCGTCAGCAGCGTCGCCAACGTGGCGATCGCCAACAGCCTCAAGGTGCGCACGGCGCAGTTGCTCGCCGAGCGGGGCATCGAGCTGCCCGTCCTCACGGGACCCCAGATCGCGGGCGTCGAGCGCTCCGCCGAGCTGTTCGAGGCGGCGTACCTCGAGCACGCACGCCGCAAGGCAGACGTGCTGCGCGTTGCGGCCGCCGCGGACGGCGCGGCCTGACGCGACGACGGTGCGGGACGAGCATTCCCGCCCCGCACCGTGATCGCTAGCCCCTGACGAGCACGAGCTCGTCGAGCGACATGGTCCATCCACCCTTTGCGCCGGGCCCGATGGCCTCGGCCGTCAGCACGTGCGACCCGCGCGACAGCGTGAGGGAGCCGAGGGGCACGTTCGTCCATACCCTGCCCGTCGCGACCGAGGTGTCGACGGGGCCGCCCACGGGTGCCCCGTCGACCGAGAACTGCACGGTCCCGCCGTCGAACGTCTCGAGCACGCGCGCGTCGACCCGGTACTCGCCATCCTTCGACACCTCGAACGGTACGTCGGACTCGCCGCCGGCACCCGCGACCCGGAGCAGCTTTCCTCCCCGCGCCGTCGGCTCGCTGACGACCTCGCCGGTGACGCTGCCCGCGGCGAGCTCGACCGTCTCCTGCTGTATCGGCTTGTTGCCCTTGTCGGCACCGTTGGTGAGCCAGGCCAGGTTGAACCGCGCGAGCACGATGCGCTGCGGCACCGAGGCGGAGGTGCCGTCGCGTCCGTAGAGCATGACGATGGAGCCGTCGCTCATCGCCGCCAGGTCGGAGTAGTACGACATGCCGGGGTTCACGACCTTGCTGTAGTCGTAGCTGAACCCGCCGTCGTACGACAGGGATACCGTCAAGTTGCTTCGGTTCGACGCGTTCGGGCGGCTGAACACGAGCCGATCGGGCTGGCTACCCAAGCCCGGTACCACCGTGAAGCCGGCGTCGATGGCTACGAACTGACCGGTCGCGGTGTCGAACGCCGCATCCGACCAGGTCTCGCCGCCATCCGTGCTCACGGCGGTGATGCGGTTGCGTGTGCCTCCCGCCGCATAGCGGCCGTTGATGGCGAGCGTGCCGTCCTCGCGCTCCCAGATGCGCGACTCGTTGATCGGATAGTCGAGCGAAACCGGGATCGGCTCCGACTCCTGCCAGGTGGCGCCGTGGTCGTCGCTGTAGATCGTGGTCACACCGTAGTAGCGCGTCTGAGCGGTGGTGCCCACGATCTCGCGACGATGCGCGACCTGCAGCACGAGCCGGCCGTCGGAGGCCTGGATGCCGTGCCCCGGGCCGGGGCTGTGCTGCGTCCAGCCGTAGGCGTTGTCGGCGAAGAGGGAGGTGATCTCCGTCTCATCGCTCCAGGTGAGTCCGCCGTCGTCGCTCGTGCGATAGAACACGTGCGCGTAGTCGGGCGAGCACGTCGTGTTCCCGGGCAGCTGGAATGACTCGTTGTAGAAGAGGAAGACGCGGCCCGTCTGCTCGTCATACAGCGCCGTGGGGTTGCCGAACGTGCGCGTGCCGTTCGAGGGCGCGACGACCTGCGCGGCGCTGAAGGTGGCCCCGCCGTCGGTGCTGCGGCGCAGCTCGATGTCGTGCGGGCCCGCGTCGCACACCTCGTAGCGGCCCTCGACGAACGCGAGGATCGTGTCGTCGTGAAGCACCGTGAGAGCCTGCACGTGGTAGCTCAGTCGCGGGCCGGTCGCCGCGTCCCACAGCACCGTCTCCGTGTAGGACGGGTGCGGAGAGTGCCCGTTCACCTCACCGGCCGTCGTCGTCGGCATCCCGAAGGCCGGCTGGGTCGAGAGGGTGAGCGCGACAACGGCTGCCGCGGCGGCGACGAGCGTCGTCGCGCGTCGCCGCCGTTGGGTTGCGATTCGATTCATGTCATCTCTTCCTGATGGGCGTTCGATCGCAGTCGGGTCGGCTCGGCCGGGGATTCTGGATCGGACTGGTCGGCCCCGCGGCCGAGGTCTGTCGTCGGGATGTCGTTGGGCGAGATCGGGATGCGGAGGTCTCCCAGCTCGGGCCGCCGTGCCACGCGGGCTCCGGCGGCCAGCCGCATCCCATGTTCCGGATGCCAGCTGAGCCCGACGTCGAGTCCGCCGAGACGAAGCCCGTGCACCTCGAACCAGCCGAGCTCGGCGGCCGAGGGCAGGGGTCGCACCGTGATCGCACGGTCGTCGACGTCGATGCCGAGCAAGCCGCTCAGCACGAGGTCGGCGAAGGTCGAGTGCTGGTAGTCGCGGCCGATCTCGGCGCGAGCGGGGTCGTTCCGTCGGCGCCAGTCGCGCGCGAGCCATGCTCCCGTGTCGGGATCCAGATCCTCGTCGAGCCAGTAGCCGCCGTCGGGCTCGAGGTGCGACGCGGCGTACTGGCGCAAGAGGGTGAGGAACGCGGAGTCGGCCGCAGGCGTCCTCCCGGCGCGCGCGATGCGGGCGAGCGCGGTGAGCGTCTGGCTCGTGGCGAAGGGCCAGCTGGGACCGTTCCAGCGACAGAGGAAGCGGGGGAGCGTCGTGCTGACAGCGAATCCGTACCGCGGATGCCGGCGTTCTGCGGTGCGCAACCCGTGGGGCCCGGCGAAGCCGTCGGGATCGGTCAGCTGAGCGACTGCTCTCGATGCATCGAGCTCCGGGCCGGGCAAGCCCACATACCACGGCGTGAATCCGACGAGCTCGCGGGCGCGGCGGGCGCGCGGCTGCTCCTCGCGCCGGGGGAGCGGCATCCGACGGTACTCCGGCGGCATCCTGCGCTCCGCGTCGGCCGTGGCGAGATAGGCGTCCTCACCGTCGTCCGAGAGGGGCAGCGTCGCGAAGAGCTCGAGCTCGGGGTCGTAGAGGTGCTCGAGAACCTTCGCGTGCAGCTCGTCGCGCGCTGACGAGAAGCGCTCGACGACGTCGTCGCGTCCCGATCGCTGGGCCAGCTCGGCGATAGCGTCGGCGTTGCCGTACTGGTAGCTGTTGATGGTGGGGCGGAAGCCGTCGCCGCTGATCGAGAACTCCATCGCATCGGCGAGGTCGTGGGCCCAGTAGAGCCCGGAGGGATGCAGACTGTCGGCATCCCAGGCCTCGAAGGTCGCGATCATTCCGGGCAGTAGCTCGCCCGCCGCATCCCGGCCGCCGTGCAGGCGCAGGTGCTCGCGGGATGCCCACGCGATCCACTCCGTGTAGCGGTGCGGCTCCGCCTCGGGTGCGGTGAACCAGAAGCGCACGTAGTCGTCGATGACGTCTGGGCGCCGGAGCCAGCGACCCTCGAGGATGTGATGACCCGCCGCCGCGTTCACCGTGCCGTGCGCCCTGCCCGGACCCGGCTGATGGAACTCGGTCACCACCCAACCGCGTTCGGTGCGCACCACGTTGCGCGCGAAGGACCCCCACCGCATCCGGTAGACGCGCGTGAGCACCTCATCGCCGCATAGGAAACTCGGCGCTGCCGCAAGGATCTCGGCAGTGTGGGGTGTCTCGGACATGCCGTGGCTTCCTTGCCTCTCGTTGCGCGGCGGCTGCCGGCCTGGACTATGAGCGCCGCTCGGAGTCGGTGGTGCGGCCGGCGGGCGGGGCGACCGTGCCCCCCGCCTCCTCGATGGCGTCGACGAGAACGTGCTGTTCGACGGCGCGCCCCTCGAGCAGCTCGACGAGCATGCGCACGGCGCGTTCCGCGATGAGCTCGCGCGGAACCGCGAAGCGCGTCCAGTCGGCGCGGGTCGTCGTCGTGAACGCCGGGTCGCCGAGCACGGCGACCGAGAGCTGTTCGGGGATCGAGATGCCGAGTCGGCGGGCCGAGGCCTCGAGCGCCGCGACGTTCCCGTCGTCCTCGCCCGGCTCGACCAGCACCGCCGTCACACCCCGATCGATCCATCGCGCGAGCTCCTCGTCGGTGAGGGGCTTGCTGTGCTTGAGCGAGCGCTCGGGCTCGGGCAGCAGGGCGACGCTGTCGAAGTAGCCGCGCTGGCGGTCCTGGGTCTGCTCGCCGCCCCCTGCCTCGCCGATGTAGCCCAGCACGCGATGCCCGAGTCCGATGAGGCGCTCGACGATGCGTCGGGTCGAGCGTTCGTAGTCGACGCCGACGTAGGCGATGTCGGCGTCGGGCAGCTCGCGGCGCCCGATGAACACCACGGGGAAGTCGTTGCGCACGATCTCCGAGAGCAGCTCGCGGTCGACGTGGCGCCCGAGCAGCACGCAGCCGTCGGCGAGCCACAGCCGGCTGGGGGTGGTGGATGCGGATCCGCGGCGGCCGCGGGTCTCGGGGCTGAACAGCAGCAGGTCATAGCCCTGCCGGGTCGCTTCGCGCTCGACGCCGAGCAGGAATGGGAAGTAGAAGTCGTTCTGGTCGGCGGGGAAGACGTTCTCGAAGGTGTGGAAGCCCAGCAGGTGGTTGCGGCCCCCGACGAGGCTGCGTGCCGCGGGATTCGGAGCGTAGCCCAGCTCGGCGGCTGCCTGCATGATGCGGTCGCGGGTCTCCTCGGGGATGCGCGTGCCGTCGCCGCCCGTGAGCACGAGCGACACGGTGGCCTGGGAGACGCCCGCTCGTTTGGCGATGTCGGTCTGCGTCGGGCGACGTCGGGGCCCTCGGCTCACTGTGGCTTGCTCGGTCACGCGCCGTCCTCGGTGCTAATGCGCATCAGCGCTTGTACGTATCAGAATCGTGGAACGCCGCGCGCTCGGTGTCAAGTCTCTTCACCGAGATTTTCGGGGCTGGGACTTGACAGATGGGATTCGGAGCCGCATTCTGCTCATACGCAAAAGCGCTGATACGCACAAGCAGCACCCACGAAACCCGACTCGACGAGGAGAACCCTGTGACCGCACGACCGACGGGAGGCTCGCCGTGCTGCGCATGATCGCGTCGCGGCTCGCCGTCGGAGTCTTCGTGCTGTGGGGCGCGACGACTCTCATGTTCGTGCTCATCCGCATCGCGCCAGGCGACCCCGCGACGATCCTGCTGGGCTCGGATGCGACACCCGAGGAGATCGCGGCGCTTCGTGAGCGCCTCGGCCTCGACGAGAACCCGCTCGTGCAATACCTCGCCTACTTCGCGCAACTCGTGCGCCTCGACTTCGGAGAGTCGTTCCGCAGCAATCAACCGGCGATGGAGGTGGTGCTCGACCGTCTGCCGGCGACGATCCAGCTCACTCTCGCAGCCACCCTCATCGCCGTGATCATCGGCCTCGCCCTCGGGCTGCTTGCTTCCCGGCGGCCCGACGGCGTGGTCGACCGCATCGTCTCGACGATCGCGATCCTCTTCCAGGGCATGCCCACGTTCTGGGTCGGCATCATGCTCATCCTGGTCTTCGCGCTGACCTTGCGCGTACTGCCGAGCGCCGGGTCGGGATCGTTCGCGCATGTCGTGCTGCCGGCGGTCACGCTCGCTCTTCCGTTCACCGCGATCGTGGCGCGACTCAGCCGCGCCACCCTCACCGAGGCGATGCGAGAGCCGTACATCCAGACCGCACTCTCGAAAGGGCTGTCGCGGGGCGAGGCACTCCGCGGGCATGCGCTCCGCAACGCGCTCGGGCCGGTCATCACGATCGTGGGCCTGCAGATGGGAACGCTGCTCGGCGGTGCCGTGGTCGTCGAGAACGTCTTCGCCTGGCCGGGCCTCGGAACCCTCATCGTGCAGTCGGTGAGCTATCGCGACTACTCGGTCGTGCAGGCCGCGGTGCTGCTCATCGCCGTGATCGTGCTCGCGCTCAACCTCGTGGCCGACATCGTGAACGCCGCGCTCGATCCGCGCATCCGAGTGGGAGGCCGCGCATGACCACCACGATCCCGCTGCCGGTTCAGGACCCGCGCCCCTGGCGTCGCTCGCTCGCCGGAGTCTCGGGCCGGCTCGGCGGAGCGCTGGCGGTGCTGCCGCTCATCGTGGTGGGGATCTACGTTCTCGTCGCGATCGTCGGTCCCATGCTCATCGCCTACGATCCCGTCGCGACGAATCTCGCCGAGCGGCTGCGGCCGCCGGGCAGCGTGCTCGCCGACGGCTCGACGGCCATCCTGGGAACCGACGGCACCGGTCGGGACGTCTTCGCGCAGGTGGTGTACGGCGCGCGCACCTCGATGATCATCGGCGCCGCGACGGTCGTCATCTGCGCCGCCTTCGGCATGCTCGTCGGCCTCGCCGCCGGCTACTGGGGCGGCGCCGTGGATATCGTGCTGAGCCGCGTGATCGACGTGCTCATCGCCTTCCCCGGCATCGTGCTCGCGATCGTCGTGGCGGGACTCTTCGAGCGCGGCCTCCTCGTCGTGATCGTCGCGCTCTCGCTCTCCGGCTGGGTGTCGTTCGCGCGCCTCACCCGTGCATCCACGCTCTCCATCAAGGAGCGCGACTGGGTCGCGGCGGCGCGGGTCATGGGCGTCTCGACGATCAGCATCCAGGCGCGGCATATCGCCCCCTTCCTGGTGGCGCCTGTCGCCGCGCTGCTGGCTCTCGAGTTCGGGCTCATCGTGCTCGGCGAGGCCGGGCTCAGCTTCCTCGGCATCGGTCTGCCGCCGTCGACGGTCTCGTGGGGCCAGACCATCGCCGCAGGCAAGGAGTACCTCTCCACAGCCTGGTGGATCTCGGCCTTCCCGGGCATGGCGCTCGCCCTGCTCGTCATCATGGTCGGCCTGCTCGGCGACCAGCTCAACAGCCGCTATCAGCGAGGAGGTGCGCGATGACCGACGGAGCGACCCCGCCCGTGCTCACGATCCGCGACCTCGACGTCGTGCTCGACGGTCCTGAGCCTGTGCGCATCCTCGACGGAGTGCGACTCGACGTGCGGGCAGGCCGCACGACTGCGCTCATCGGCGAGTCCGGCAGCGGCAAGTCGGTGCTGGGTTCGACCGTCATCGGGCTGCTGCCCGATGGGATGCGGGCCGAGGGCCACCTGGAGTTCGCAGGAGAGCAGCTGCTCGGCCTGTCCGAGCGACGTCGCGCCTCGTTCCGCGGCTCGCGTATCGCGATGATCTTCCAGGATCCGCTCGCCGCGCTGAATCCGAGCCAGCGCGTGGGGCGGCAGGTCGGCGAGGTGCTGCGGCGTCGCGGTGTGCGTGGTGAGCGCCTACGCGGGGCGGTGCTGTCGCTTCTCGAGCGGGTCGGCATCCCGCGGCCGGCCGAACGCGCCCGCGCCTTCCCGCATCAGCTCTCGGGCGGCCTGCGGCAGCGTGCCGTCATCGCCATGGCGCTCTCGGGCGAGCCGGAGCTCATCATCGCTGACGAGCCCACGACGGCTCTCGACGTCACGGTGCAGAAGCGCATCCTGGACCTGCTCGCCGAACTGCAGCGCGAGTCGGGCGTCTCGATGCTCTTCATCAGCCACGATCTGCGTGTCGTCTCGCACATCGCCGACGACCTCGTCGTGCTCTATGCGGGGCGGGTCGCCGAGATCGGACCGGCGCGTGAGGTGCTGCGCGTACCGCTGCATCCCTACACGCGAGCGCTCGCCGCGAGCGTGCCGTCGGTGCATGCGGCATCCGCGATCGCCGAGCCGATCCCCGGCTCGGCTGCGAGCCCCGCGAACCGGCCGTCGGGATGCGCGTTCCATCCGCGATGCCCCCTTGCGCAGGAGATCTGCCGCGCGGCCGTCCCCGAGCTGAGCGAGATCGAGCCCGGACGCTTCTCCGCCTGCCACTTCGCGGAGCAGCTGCGTGGGGTGCCCGCGGCGATCCCGACCGAGGAGGCGCGATGAGTGAGCCACTGCTCGAGGCGCGAGGCCTCGACATCTCCTACCGCCACCGGCGCGGACACGACGATCGCATCGTGCGCGATGTGTCGTTCACCATCGAGCTCGGCGAGGTGCTCGCGCTCGTCGGCGAATCGGGCTCCGGCAAGACCACGGTGGCACGCGCCGTCGCGGGTCTCGTGCGAGCCGACGGTGAGCTGCTGTTCGGGGCCGAGCGCACGCGGCTCGGCATGCGCCGGCCGCACGCGGTGCGTCGGCGCATCCAGATGGTGTTCCAGGATCCGCGCTCCTCACTCAACCCGCGCATGACCGTCGCGCAGATCCTCGCGGAGGCGTGGCGCACGCATCCGGATGCCGCTCCTGCGGGCGATCGCCGGCGGGCGAGCATTGACGTGCTCGAGCGCGTCGGGCTGACCGAGGCGGTGCTCGACCGTCGGCCGCGCTCACTCTCGGGCGGCCAGTGTCAACGTGTGTCGATCGCGCGCGCGGTCGCCCTGCGCCCCCAGCTGCTCGTCTGCGACGAGGCGGTCTCGGCGCTCGATGTGTCGGTGCAGGCGCAGATCCTGCGGCTGCTCGTCGACCTCAAGCGGAACGAGGGCATTGCGATGCTCTTCATCACGCACGACCTTGGCGTCGTGCGGCAGATCGCCGATCGCGTCGCCGTCATGGAGAAGGGCGCGCTCGTCGAGCAGGGCGAGACCGACGCCCTCTTCCGTGCGCCGCAGCACCCGTACACCCAGACCTTGCTCGCCTCCGCTCTCGACCTCGCCGAGGTCGCGGGCCCGGGCCGCGACGCCACCCCCGAGAACCAGGACGGAAAGCCCCAGACATGACAGAGACCGAGACCCTGCAGGCCGACGTGATCGTGGTCGGCGGTGGGCTGGGTGGCGTCGCCGCCGCCCTCGCCGCGGCGCGCCGTGGCCGTTCGGTCGTGCTCACGGAGGAGACCGACTGGCTCGGCGGGCAGTTGACGAGCCAGGGCGTGCCCCCCGACGAGCACCCGTGGATCGAGCGATTCGGGGCGAGCGCCTCGTATCGTCGGCTTCGCGAGGCCATCCGCGAGGAGTACCGCACGTGGTACCCGCTCACGGCCGAGGCGATGCGGCATCCCGCGCTCAACCCGGGCCTCGGCAAGGTCAGCAAGCTGTGCCACGAGCCGTCGGTGTCGGCACGCGTGATCGACGCCATGCTGGCGCCGCACATCGCGGCGGGCCGACTGCGCGTGCTGCGCGAGGCCCGACCCGTCGCCGCGTCGGCGGATGGCGGGGTCGTGCGCTCGGTGACGGTGCGGCAGTCGGGGCGTGACCTCGCGCTGCGCGGCGCGTTCGTGCTCGACGCGACCGAGCTCGGCGACGTTCTGCCGCTTGCGGGCATTCCGTACGTGACGGGTTTCGAGTCGCGCGACGAGACGGGCGAGCCCTCCGCGCCGCTGCATGCGCAGCCGCGCAACGTGCAAAGCTTCTCGTGGGTGTTCGCACTCGGCTACGAGGCGGGCGCCGACCACGTGATCGACCGGCCCGACGACTACGACTTCTGGCGCGCGTACGAGCCGGCGTTCTGGGGCGGCCCGATGCTCGGGCTCGTCGCCCCCGATCCGCGCACGCTGACTCCCTTCGCCCGCACCTTCGACCCGACATCCCCCGTCTCGACGGGCGTCGACGCCGACCAGAGCAAGGACCCGGGCGACCGGGAGCTGTGGGCCTTCCGCCGCATCCTCGCGCAGGCGAACTTCGAGCCGGGCTTTCTCACCTCCGACGTGACGATCGTCAACTGGCCGATGATCGACTACCTCGAGGGCGACGTGCTCGATGTGACGCCCGCCGAGCGCGATCGCCATCTCGCGGGAGCACGCTCGCTCTCGACGTCGATGCTCTACTGGCTGCAGACCGAGGCCCCGCGCCCCGATGGGGGACGCGGATGGGCGGGCCTGCATCTGCGCGGCGACGTGCTCGGCACCGTCGACGGCTTCGCGAAGGCGCCGTACCACCGCGAGGCGCGTCGCATTCGCGCACGGTCGACCGTGGTCGAGCAGGATCTGTCGCTCGCCGTGCGCGGGGGTCGTGGCGCGGCGGCGTACCGCGACTCGATCGGCATCGGCATGTACCGCATCGACCTGCACCCCTCGACGACCGGCGACAACTACCTCGATGTCGCCTCGAGCCCATTCCAGATCCCGCTCGGAGCCCTCATCCCCGCGGGGGGAGGCAACCTGCTCGCGGCTGCCAAGAACATCGGGACGACGCACATCACCAACGGCTGCTACCGCCTTCACCCGGTGGAGTGGTCGATCGGGGAGGCCGCCGGCGCGCTTGCCGCGCACTGCCTCGACACCGGGACGAGCCCCGACGAGGTGCACGCCGACGACCGTCGGCTGCGGCAGTTCCAGGACACGCTCGTCGCCGAGGGCGTCGAGCTCGCCTGGCCCGAAGTGAAGGGATTCTGACCATGCATCCGCTCGACGGAGTGATCGTTCCGCTCGTCACGGCGCTCGACGACGCGGGACGGCCCGATGCAGCCGGCTCGCAGCGCTTCCTCGATGTGCTCGCGGAGGCTGGCGTGCACACGCTCATGCTGCTCGGTAGCAACGGCGAGGGGGCGCTCCTGCCTCCCGACGCGACCCGTGGCTACCTGCGCGAGGTGGTCGAGCGCTGGCGAGCCGCGCGTCCCGACGGTGCCGTCGTGGTCAACGTCTCGGCCCCGGGCGCGGCGGAGATGCAGCGCCGCACGGAGCTCGCCCTCGAAGCGGACCCCGACGTCGTCATGACGAGCCCGCCGGGCTACTTTCGGCACCGTCCCGATGAGATCGAGGCGCACATCCGCGCCCTCGCGGCGTTCGGGCACCCGTTCGCGATTTACAACATCCCGGCCTACATGAACCCGCTGCCCCCCGAGGTGTTCGAGGCGCTGCTCGACGAGCCGCGGCTCGTCGGCATCAAGGACTCCTCCGGCGATCTCGAGATGCTCACCCGCTTCGTCGAGCTCGCGTCGGTGCGTGGCGACGTCGTCGTCGCCCAGGGCGACGAGGCGCGACTCGTTCACGGCCTGCGCGCCGGGGCGCGCGGCATCGTCCCGGGCCTTGCGAACATCGCGCCCGCGACGTCGGTGCGTCTCTACGCCGCGGCTGCCGGCGGCGATGAACGTACGGCCAAGGAGGCGCAGGCGGTGCTCACGTCCCTCATCGGCATCCACGCGATCCGCCGCGGAGTGCCGACGGTGAAGGGCATCCTGCACGATCGCGGACTGCTGCCGAGCGCCCGATGCGCCGCGCCGCTCGCCTCCGTCACGGCCGAGGAGCTCGCCCGGCTGCGTGAGTTCCTCGCCCCGTTCGAGGCCGAGCTGGTGGGCGAGCGATGATCGGCATGGGCGTGCGCCCGCGGTCGCCCGAGTACGCCGGCGTGCAGGACCGCCTCGCGCGTGGCTGGAACACCTGGGACACCCGCAGCGTGCTCACCCAGGTGCGCCTGCCCGACGGCCTTGCGATCTCGCTCGCGGTGAAGGAGTACTACCGCGGCCTGACGCTGCGCACGGTGCAGATCGGGCGCACGGGCGAGTTCGAGGAGCGTGTCACCTTCGGTCCGCACGCGCTCGACGGACGCTTCACCGACGTCACCGTGCGATGGCTCGGCATCACGCTGCGCGTGCGCACGGCTCACGACGGTGACGATCTCGTGGCCCTCGTCGAGCCGCTCGAGACCCAGACCGCGGCCGCGACGCTCGCCGTCACGGCCTTCCACGCCTGGGCGCGGCCCGGCGTCGTCGTTCGTGAGGGCGAGCGTCTCGTCGCCACTTCGGCGGCCGGCGAGACCACCGTGCGGGTGATCGGCGAGACCGTCGAGGACCCCTACGTGGATGTCGACGGGCCGCGGCTGCTCGTGCGGCTCGACCAGCCGGTCGGGGTCGTCACGGGCCGCGAGCGGAGCATCGACGAGATCCGCGACATCGTGGAGGCCGCCGAAGGGGCGCTCGCGGAGGACGTCACCGACGAGCACGACGAGATCGTGCGCGACGCCGTGGCCTGGAACACGCTCTACGAGCCGAAGCGCGAGCGCGTCGTCACGACCGTGAGCCGGCTGTGGAACGTCGTCAAGCGCGGCGGCTTCGCGATGTTCTGCTGGGACGCCTTCTTCGGGGCGCTCCTGGCGGGCACGCGCTCGTCCGACCTCGCCGTCGCGAACGTTCTCGAGATGCTCGCCGAGACGACCCCCGAGGGCTTCGTGCCGAACGTCGTGCAGGGCACCGGACGCGTCACCTACGACGGCTCGCAACCCCCCTTCGCATCGCTCATCACGTGGGAGCTCGCGCACGCGCTCGAGGTGCCGTGGCTCATGCGCGACGCGTTCCCGGCGCTCCTCAGCTGGAACCGCTGGTGGTGGCGCGTCCGCCGCAACGGCGACCTCATCTCGGGCGGCTCCACCTACTTCGAGCCGGAAGTGCCGTCGCCGCAGGACGTGCCGCGCATCCACCAGCACTTCGGCGCGACGTGCGAGAGCGGCGCCGACGACCATCCCGTCTTCGCCGACGTGCCGTTCGACACCGACACGAGCCTGCTGCGGGCACACGACATCGGTCTCAACAGCGAGTACGTGCTCGACTGCGAATACCTCGCGCGCATCGCCGATGTGCTCGGCGAGGCGGAGGCGGCCGAGGAACTGCGCGAGCGTGGCGCGGGCGTCGCCGAGCGTATGCGCGAGCGGATGTGGGACGACGACCGCGGTATCTACCGCAGCGTCTTCAGCGACACGGGGGGATTCACGGCGTACGAGTCGTCGATGAACTTCTTCCCGCTCTTCGCGGGTCTTGCCGATGCCGACCGTGCGGAGCGGATGATGCAGGATCTATGGGATCCGCAGCGGTTCGGCGGCGAGTGGGTCGTTCCGGTCAGCCCTCGTGACGATCCACGCTCCGAGAAGCAGAGCTACTGGTACGGCCGCGCCTGGCCGCCGATCAACTTCCTCATCTACCTCGGCCTCGCGCGGGCCGGTCGCGTCGCGGACCGCGAACGGATGGCCGAGCGCAGCTCGGCCCTCGTGCTGCACGAGTGGCGTACGCACCGTCACATCCACGAGAACTACTCGAGCGAGACGGGCGAGGGATGCGACGTCGCCAACAGCGAGCCGTTCCTCACGTGGGGCGGCCTGCTGAGCCTGGTCGCACTGCTTGAGCAGGGACGCGTTCCGTACTTCCGCGAATGGCTCACGCCCTCATCCACCGACCCCTTCGCCCACCAACGGCCGAAGGCATCCACAGAAGGAGCACAGCAATGAGAAGAACAGCGGCTTGGGCTGCAGGCATCGTCGCCGCGGCCCTCGTCCTCACGGCCTGCGCCGCCGACGACGGCGGAACTGAGGAAGGGGGAGGCGTCTTCACCGTCGCAGGTCCCTACGCCATCGAGACGCTCGACCCGCAGGGTGCGTCGGCTGGCGCCATCGGGACGTCGCATGCGGCATCGACCATCTTCAGCCGGCTCGTGAAGCCCGACTCAGAGGGCGAGTACCACGCCGACCTCGCCGAGTCGTGGGAGGCGAACGACAGCGGCACCGAGTGGACGTTTACGCTGCGCGACGGCGTGGAGTTCTCCGACGAGACCCCGCTCACCTCCGCTGATGTCGTCGCGTCGTTCAACCGCCTCATCGAGCTGAAGGGGCCCCTCGCGGGCAACTTCCCCGACGTCACCGCCTCGGCGCCGGATGAGAAGACGGTCGTGTTCACGGGCAAGAACCCGATCTTGCTCGGCCGGATCGCTCTCCTCTATGTGACGAAGGCCGACGTGACCGACGACTCGTTCACCAAGCCGATCGGCAGCGGCCCCTATGTGGTCGAGGACTTCACGCCGAGCGACGTGCTCGAGCTCGTACCGAACGAGAACTACTACGGTGACGTGCCGACGGTCGACAAGGTCGAGTACCGCTGGATCCCTGAGGTGTCGACGCGGCTCACGGCTCTCCAGACCGGAGAGATCGATGCGACGTGGGGCATTCCCGACGACCAGGTCGCGGCCCTGCGGAGCGACAGCGAGCTCGTGCTCGAGAACTCGCCGACGTCGAGTGTCGTGACGATGTGGTTCAACTCCTCGCGACCGGCCTTCGCGTCCGCCGAGGTACGCAACGCTATCTGGTCGGCCGTGGACTTCGAGACGATCATCCAGTCGCTCTTCCCCGAGACAGGAACGCTCTCGGACTCGATCGTCGCGCCGAACGTGCTCGGCTACTCACCCCAGGAGCCGAAGACCTACGACCCGGATGCCGCGAAGGCGGCCCTCGAGGACGCGGGATTCGACTTCAGCCAGACGTACCAGATCCAGTACTCGGGAACTGAATACAGCCAGTTCATCCAGGCCGTCGCGTCGGATCTCGCGAAGATCGGCGTGAATGTCGAGCCGACGCAGAAGGAGCCGGCGGTGTTCCTGGACGACCTGCTCGCGCTCAACTGGGACATCAACTTCCAGGCACTCGGCACGGCCGCCTTCGACTCCGCGACCAACACGGGACGCCTGTACCCGTGCGCGGCGAACCGCAACGGCTACTGCAACCCCGAACTCGACGAGATCCTCGCCGCGGCAGGGGCGACGACCGACACGGATGAGCGCGTCGACTTGTACGACCAGGCGAACAAGATCATCTGGGACGACGCGGTGGGCATGTATCCGATGCTGCTCAACGTGACGTACGCGTGGCGTTCGAACGTCACGGGCTTCGTGCCCGACCCGCTGCTGCAGCCCGACCTCTCCACCGTCGGATTCGAATGATCGAGCCCGTCCGGGCCGGTGGCGACGCCGGCCCGGACGGTCATCACGAGGACACGCATCGTCATGATCGACACGAGGCGGGGGATCGGCTCGCCGCCGGATGACGTCCCGGCAGAGTACGCGGCTGTGCAAGGGCGCCTCGCACGCGGCTGGAACACCTGGGACACGCGCAGCCTCTTGACGCAGGTCCGCTTGCCCGACGCGCTCGCTGTTCGGCTCGTCGTCAAGGAGTACTTCCGCGGCACGACGCTGCGCACGGCACAGATCGGACGCCGCGGGGACTTCGACGAGGAGATCGTGCTCGGCCCGCATGCCGTGGACGGCTCGTTCACCGAGCTCACCCTGCGATGGGCGGGTCTCGAGGCGCGTGTCTCGTCGGCGCATCTCGACGACGAGCTCGTCGTGCTCGTCGAGCCCCTCGCGCAGCAGTACGCGCCCGCGACGCTCGCCGTGGCATCCGAGTTCGTGTGGGGCACCCCGGGACGCATCGAACGCACCACCGCCGGTCTGCTCGCGACGACGCCGGATGGACGCCAGACGCTCGTGTGCGTCACAGGCGAGGAGGTACACGATCCATATGTCGACATCGACGGCCCGTTGTTGGCCGTTCGACTCGACGGTCCGGTCGTCGTGGCCACCGGGCGTCGGCGGTCGGTCGAGGACGCCTCCGCGATCATCGCTGATGCACGAGAACGGGCAGCGTCCGCGCTGGCCGCCTTCTCCGAGCCCGAGCACGCTGAGATCGTGCGCGACGCGATCGCATGGAACACGCTTTACGAGCCGGCGGGGCGGCGCGTGGTCACGATGGTGAGCCGGCTGTGGAACGTCGAGAAGCGTGGCGGCTTCGCGATGTTCTGCTGGGACGCCTTCTTCGGCGCGCTGCTCTCGGGCGTCGTGTCGCGCGATCTCGCCTACGCGAACGCGGTCGAGATGCTGCGTGAAGCGACCCCCGAGGGATTCGTGCCGAACGTGTCGCAAGGCACGGGACGCAAGACGTACGACGGATCGCAGCCGCCTGTGGGAGCCCTCGTCTGCTGGCAGCTCTATCGTCGCTTCGGCGAGACCTGGTTCCTCGATGCTGTGCTGCCGTCCCTCGTGCGCTGGAACCGATGGTGGTGGCGGGCGCGGCGCCGCGGCGAACTGCTGAGCCCGGGGTCCACGGTTTTCGCTCCCGCCTTCCCGTCGCCCCAAGACATTCCCCGCATCGGGCAGCACTTCGGCGCCACGTGCGAATCCGGGCTGGATGGTCATCCGCTGTTCTCGGACGTGAGGTTCGACGAGACCACGGGGATGCTCGAGGCGCACGACGTCGGCCTCAACGCGGAGTACGTGGCAGACTGCGAGGCGATCGTCGCGATCGCGCGCGAGCTCGGCGCGGACGAGGTCGCTGCGGAACACGCTTCCCGCGGCGACGCCGTGGCGCGCGCGATGAGGGCGCGGCTCTGGGATCCCGAAAGCGGCGTGTACCGCACGCACCGCCTCGATGGAACACCAACGCGGTACCTGGCACCGACATCGTTCTATGCGATGTACGCCGGTGTCGCCGACGCAGCTCAGGCGCGGCGCATGATCGAGGATTATCTCGAACCGGAGGATCAGTTCGGCGGTGAGTGGATTCTGCCGTCGTTTCCGCGGAGCGAGCGGCACGAGCAGGTGAACCCGTACTGGCAAGACCGCGTCTGGCCGCCGATGAACTTCCTCGTCTATCTCGGCCTGAGGAGGGCGGGCGAGGCGACGGCGGCCGCGCGCCTCGCGGAACGGTGTGCGGCGATGGTCTCGCAGGAATGGCGGGCGCGTCGCCACATCCACGAGAATTACTCGAGTCGCACGGGAGAGGCTTGCGTCTTCGACAACAGCCAGCCGTACCTCACGTGGGGAGCTCTCTTGAGCCTCGTCGCGCTCATCGAGGCGGGCGACGTCGACATCTCGCTCTGATCGTCGCCCCGCATGGGGAGAGGTTCCCGGTGCGCCGCTTGGTGCGGGGCCGTCCGACACGGCAGACTCGTCCTCATGTCCGACCCGCAGCAGCCCGGCACCGCCGGCGATCCCATTCCTCCGGTTCCTCCCGCCCCCGGCGCCGAGGTCCCGCCCGTGCCGCCCGTGCCGCCCGCCCCGCCTGCCGGGGACGCGCCCGCGGATGCGGCTCCCGCGGCCCCCGTGCCGCCCGTCACGCCCGCCGAAGCCGCCTCCGACCCGGCCGCACCCGCGAACCCCTACGCGCCGGCCGCTGGCAACCCGTACGCGGCGCAGCAGAACCCCTACGCGCCGCAGCAGCAGAACCCGTATGCCGCACCTGGCGCGCCCGCCTACGCGGCAGCGCCCGCCGGTCCCTCGCGTTTCAACGTGCTGGGGCTCGTGTCGCTCATCGCGGGTGGCGTCGCGTTCCTGTTCGGCATCACGCTCGGCTGGATCCCGTTCGTCGGGTTCATCTTCGTGTTCCTCGCCCTCGTCGGCGTCGTGCTCGGCATCATCGGGCTCATCGTCAAGAACAAGGGCAAGGGCCTCGCGATCGCGGGAACGATCGTCTCGGGCGTCGCCCTCCTGCTGACCGCGATCGTCAGCATCGTCATGCTCGCCTTCGTCTCGAGCATCCAGCAGGGTCTCGACGACTTGGGCCCCGACGACCCGGTCATCACCGACCCCGATGGCGGCACGACCGACGACGGGGGTGACCCGAACGCGCTCGGCTCGCAGACCAACCCCGCGGCACCCGGTGACACGATCACCTTCACCGACTTCGACGGCGTCGACGAGTGGCAGGTCGTCGTGGGCACCCCTGTGCTCGACGCGACGGCCGACGTGCTCGCGGCCGACGAGTACAACACGGAGCCCGAGGCTGGCAACCAATTCGTCGTGGTGCCCGTGACGTACACCTACGTCGGTGCAGAGACCGCCTCTCCCTATCTCCTGCTCAACCAGGTGGTCGGCAGCGACGCGGTGCTCTACGACGTCGCCTACGCGACGTATCCCAACTCGCTCTACGACGCGCCCGAGCTGGCGACGGGCGGGACGGCCGAGGTCAACCTCCTCTTCGAGGTGCCGAGCTCGGCGGTCGCGGGCTCCCTCCTGCAGATCGGCTCGATCTGGGGCAACGACATCTACGTCGCGCTCGACTGATCACGACGCAGAAGGCCCCCATCCGCGAGCCGGGTGGGGGCCTTCTCCTATGCGGATGCCGCGGTCAGTACCGCCGCATCGAGGGGTCGATCTCGTCGGCCCATGCGTCGATGCCGCCCGCGAGGTGGCGCACCTCGTCGAAGCCGCGCGCGGTCAGGTAGCCCGCGGCCTGCGCCGAGCGGATGCCGTGGTGGCAGTACGCGACGACGGGGACGTCGGGGTCGATCGCGTCGACGAGCTCGGGCAGCCGGCCGAGCGGCAGGACCATCGCGCCGGGCAGCGCCGCGAGCTCGACCTCCCACGTCTCGCGCACATCCACGAGCTGCACGGGCTCGCCGCTCTCGAGCAGGGCCGCGAGCTCGCGTGGCGTGATCTCCTCAGGCGCGTTCACAGGTCGATCGACTCGCCGGGCTCGAGCACCGTGAACGCGCCGCCGTTCTGCTCCGTGGCCCACTGCAGGCGATCGCTCTGCATCTTCTTGCCGGCGACCGAGAGGGTCATGTCGTGCACGGGGAAGGCGCGGCGCGGCTTGACCGCGAGCACGTAGTCCATCGCCTCGCCGATCTTGAGCCACGGTGCACCCACGGGCGCGGCGAGCAGCTCGACGTCGACGCCGGGCTCGGTGTACGAGTCGCCGGGGTAGTAGAACTCGCCGTCGACGAGCACGCCCACGTTGTCGATCACGGGGATCGAGGAGTGGATGACGTTGTGCTTCTCGCCGAAGAACCGCAGCTCGAACGGCTCGACCTCGATGCGGTCGCCGTCGTGCACGACCTCGACGTCGATGCCGGATGCCGCGGCGGCATCCGCGACGCCCTGCGGTCCGAAGACGCGCGCATCCGGGTTCATCTCGAGCAGCCCCTCGACGCGATCGGCGGAGAAGTGGTCGGCGTGCTCGTGCGTGAGCACGATCGCGACGACGCCCGAGCTCTCGGGGAGCGTCGCGAGGAACATGCCGGGGTCGATCACGAGCTTCGCCGAGCCCTTGGAGACGACCATGCACGAATGCTCGAACTTGGTGACGTTCATGATCCCGACCCTATGCCTTTAGGGTGGGCACGACCCGAGGAGGAGCCCATGTTCGTCGATCTGCCCGAGACCGAGTTGCGCGAGTACCGCAGCACCCAGCTCGATCCCGACGACTTCGACGCGTTCTGGGCCTCGACGCTCGCCGAGAGCCGTGCCGCGGCGCCCGCGGGGGCCCGGCTCGAGCGCGTCGATGCGGGACTGCGCACGCTCGATGTATTCGACGTGACGTTCCCAGGGTTCGGCGGGCAGCCCATCCGCGCGTGGCTGCGGACGCCGCGCGGCGCCTCCGGCGCGCTGCCGACCGTCGTGCAGTTCCAGGGCTACGGCGGCGGTCGTGGTCGGCCGACCGAGAACCTGCTCTACGCATCCGCGGGCTTCGCCCACCTGCACGTCGACACGCGCGGTCAGGGCGCGGGCTGGTCGATCGGCGACACCCCCGACGAGGGCGTGACGGGGCCGCAGATCCCGGGCGTCATGACGCGCGGCATCGACAGCCGTGAGACCTACTACTACCGGCGGCTCTTCACGGATGCCGTGCGCGCGATCGACGCCGCCCGTACGCTCGACGTCGTCGACCCCGAGCGCATCGCCGTGACGGGCGGCAGTCAGGGAGGCGGCATCACGCTCGCCGTGGCAGGCCTCGTGGAGGGGCTCGCGGCGGTGCTGCCGCAAGTGCCGTTCCTGTGCGACTTCCCGCGTGCGCTCACGATCCACGACACTGACCCCTACCACGAGCTCGTTCGCTACCTCGCGCAGCACCGCACGAAGGTCGCGCACGTCGCCCAGACGCTCGCCTACTTCGACGGCGTTAACTTCGCGCGTCGCGCATCCGCGCCCGCGTGGTTCACGGTCGCGCTCATGGACGAGGTGTGCAAGCCGTCGACGGTCTTCGGCGCCTTCAACGCCTACGAGGGGCCGAAGCACATCGAGGTGTTCCCGTTCAACGGCCACGAGGGCGGAGCGGCGCAGACCGACGCCGACAACATCCGCATCCTGCACGAGGTCTTCGAGGACGCGGATGTCGCGTGAGTCGGAGCACGTGAACCGGCGGCTGCTGCGAGCGCGCGACACGATGGACCGCAGCTTCGCCGAGCCGCTCGACGTGCCGGCGCTCGCGACCGTCGCGATCATGTCGCCCGCGCACTTCATCCGTGAGTTCCGCCGCGTGTTCGGCGAGACGCCGCACCGCTACCTGCAGCGGCGGCGCGTCGAGCGCGCGATGTTCCTGCTGCGCACGACGGATGCGCCCGTGACGGAGGTGTGCTTCGCCGTCGGCTTCACGAGCATCGGCACCTTCGGGCGCACCTTCACGGGCATCGTCGGATGTTCGCCGAGCCGCTATCGCGAGCGCGTCACGGGCACGCCGCAACCGCGCTCGGGCAGCTTCGTCATGCGGTGGGGCAGGCCGAGCACTTTCGGAGAAGCGGGGCGCGCGTCCGGGTTCTAGCGTGAGGTGACCGATTCCCGACACGGAGGAACCATGCTCACGTCCAACAACCTGTCGTCCATCTTCGTCCTC
>Ga0180223_1000850_pt1 | contig 30304 bp, 30 predicted proteins | sample eDN5th30CKraftOP_FD_151337 | JGI IMG/M metagenome (GOLD analysis project Ga0180223, IMG submission 151337) | Enriched Organic Plus compost microbial communities from Emeryville, California, USA - eDNA 5th pass 30_C Kraft OP (version 2) (version 2) ... | reverse complement strand
TGCGCCAATCGCCGACCTCGGGCACCAGCTTCTGGTGGCCGACGTACAAAGAGGATTGCTTGAAGATGAGTTCTTGCTCGCGCGCGAAGCGGGCTTCGTCAAAATAGGCGCTGACGGGTAGCTGGGTGCGAGCTGGCGCCAGGTGCGCCATCCGACCAATGTCGGTCATGATTCCCTCCGCTCGGATAAAAAAGCCAGGACGGCAGGGTTCCGTTCTGGCGCGAAGAAAAATCGGTCTGGCCGATCAAACAGTGAATTGTACCCCATCCCTCGCATCGGGGCACCCCATGCGTCGCGCGACCTATACCAGCCGGCGCGTGAGAGGATGCCGGCGCAGCAGCCAGCTGCTGGCGGCCGACAGCCCGAACACCGCCGCCGCCATCACTGGCACGCTCCATGCCGCGCCCGGGCCGGCCTTGGCGCCGGCGCGGTCGGCCAGATCCAGGAACAGCGGGTGGATCAGATATACGCCGAATGTCAGCGGCGCCAGGGTCGACAGCGGCGGCACGCGCGGCGTGTTCATGATCCACTGGAACGCGGCCAGCGACATGAACGGCACCGTGACGCTGAAATAATCGTAGAAATAGAGGTTGAGCCGGCCGGTGTCGGACAGCGCCGATACGCCCCAGGCGGTGGCCAGCACGCTCAGCATCAGCACCAGCCCTGGGCGCGGCATGCGGAGTTCGCCCGTGTAGATCATGCGGCCCGCCACGAAATAGCCCAGGTATGGCAGGAACCACGTCAGGAAGAAGCCCTGGCCGGCCCCCAGGGCCTGGCGGTACAGCGCATCGAGGATCGCGATGCCCAGTATGCCGACCACCCACAGGCGCCGCGCCGCCGGCTGGCTGCGCTCGTACAAGGCGCGCACCAGCGGGGCGAACAGGTACAGCCCCACGATCATGTACAAGTACCACAGGTGATAGTAGGGGGCTCCCTCGGCCACCTTGCGGGGCCAGAACGACAGGTCGAGCCGGCCGTCGTCCCACCAGTCGAGCCCGGTGCGCCAGGTCAGGTAGAACAGCGTCCAGAACACCAGCGGCGCGCAGATGCGGGTGGCACGCCGCAGATAGAAGTGGCGCGCGTCCGTGGGGCGGTCATGGTCGAGCAGCAGGGCGCCGCTGACCATGACGAAAACCGGCACGCACCAGCGCACGGCCGAATCGTAGAGATTGGCGGCCAGCCAGTCGCTGCTGCCGTAGGCGCCCGCATCCGACACAGATTGAGCCGCGCTGTGCAACAGCACGACGGCGAGCGCCGCCAGCCAGCGGGCGGCGTCGAGTCGGTCGAGACGTTCCTGGGAATGAGGCATGAGGCAGATGTGGCAAGTTTCGGGAGCCCGCGGCGCAGCCAGGCTCGCGATGCGGGTATACCCTTACCTTATCAGCGCCTCAATGGCGGCATGTTTCGAACCGTTAGGTCCGGCATGCAAACGCAAACATGCGCCGTCGCCCCCGCGCTGCGGGGGCATTTTGTTGCAAAGCCGGACCGTTATTGGCGCTCCAGCCCGGCCTGTTCGACCAGTTGCTCGATCACCGGCTGCTCGGTGCGGATCTGCTCGGTCAATTCCTGGGCCGTGCCGCTGCGCGGCTCAATGCCCATGGCCAGCAGCTTGTCGCGCACCTGCTGGTCCTGCAGCGTGGTGGCCAGCGCCTGTTGCAGGGTCGCCAGCACTTCGGGCGGCGTGCCGCGGGGCGCAACGAAGCTGAACCAGGCGGTCAGGTCGAACGCCGGGTAGCCTTGTTCGGCCAGGGTGGGCAGATCGGGCAGCGTCGACAGCCGCTTCTTGCTGGTGATGCCGAACACCTTGAGCTTGCCGGCTTCCACCTGTGGCATGCCGGTGGCCACCATGTCGAAGAATATGTCGACGTCGCCATTGATCAGGGCGGGCAGGGCCATGGTGGCGCCCTTGAAGGGCACATGCAGCAGGTCCACGCCGGCCTCTTTCTTGAACAGCTCGCCGGCCAGGTGGGACGAGGTGCCCGGCCCGAATGTGGCGAAGGTCAGCGTGCCCGGCTGTTGTTTTGCCTGCTTGACCACGTCGGCGGTGCTCTTGAAGCCATGCTTGTCGTTGGAGAGCAGTACCAGCGGTCCGATGCCCACCATGCCGATCGGCGCGTAGGCGTCCGGATCGTACGGCAGCGATTTGTACAGGAACCGGTTGGTGACCAGCGTGGAATTGGTGGCCATCAGAATGGTGTAGCCGTCCGGCTGGGCGCGCGCCACATACGCTGCGCCGATGGTGGTGCCGGCGCCGGCCTTGTTCTCGACGATGAGCGTCTGGTCCAGCGCCTTGCCCATGCGCTCGGCCAGGATGCGGGTCAGTACATCAGTGGCGCCGCCGGCAGGAAAGGGCGAGATGATGGTGATGGGCCGTTCCGGATAGGCGGCCTGGGCCAGGCCGGCGCAGGCGGTGAGCGCCACGGCGGCGGCGAAGGTGGATAGGCGTTTGAACATGATTTCCCCTGGGCGTTGTGAAGATGGTGGGCGTGTTGTAAATTCCGTAGTATGGAATTTAATTTTGTTAATCGAAATCAACTATAAAAACGAAGCGCACACGATGCAACCCCCGGTTACTCCTCGCTCCCCGGCGTCGCAGCCGGTCGCCCGCAGCGGGCCGGCCCGCCGGCGCCGCGGCGCCGACAGCGGCGGGCCGGGCTTCATCACCGCGCTGGCGCGCGGGCTGGAGGTGCTGCGCTGCTTCGGTCCCGGCGCCGCCACGCTGGGCAATCAGGACCTGGCCAACCTGACCGGCCTGCCCAAGCCCACCATCAGCCGCATTACCCATACGCTGACCGGCCTCGGCTATCTGCGCTACCACGCCGACACAGGCAAGTATTCGCCCGGCTATGGCGTGCTGGCGCTCGGCTTCAGCCTGCTGGCGGGGCTCGAGGTGCGCGAGCTGGCGCGGGCCTCGATGGCGCAACTGGCGCGCGACACCGGCGGGGCCGTGGCGCTGGGCGCGTTCGATGGCGACGCGATGGTCTACATCGAAGCCCTGCATGGCTCGTCCGAGCTGTACCTGCGCCTGCCGGTCGGTTACCGCGCCAGCCTGGACAGCGCGATGGGGCGGGCCTACCTGGCGGCGCTGCCCGGCTCGCAGCGGGCCGCGTTGCTGGCGCGCCTGCCGCAGGCCGCGCCAGGCGCCGCCGCGGTCGAGCAAGCTTGCGCCGATCTGCGCGAGACGGGCTGCTGCTTTGCCATCGGCGAGTGGCGTCCCGACATCAACGCGGTGGCCGTGCCGTTCCAGGCGGCGACCGGCGAAGGGCTGTTCGTGATGAGCTGCGGCGGGCCGGCCTCGCTGTTGCCCGAGGCCGAATTGCGCGCGCGCGTGGCCCCGGCCCTGCGCGCGGCCGCTGGCCTGTTGTCGGGCGGCGCGCGCTGACCGGTATTGCGTCCGTCGTGCCGCGGCGCCGGCATCTCGTACAATTCACGGATCGACTCAACTCACCCCGCGCCCGGAGCCACGTTTGGCCACTTCCCCGCAAACCGATCCGCAGCACGACGACCGCCCCTTGCCCCAGGATTTCGAAACGGCCTTGGCCGAACTCGAGACGCTGGTCGCGGCCATGGAGGACGGCTCGCTGCCGCTCGAGCAATCGCTGGCCGCCTATCGCCGCGGCGTCGAGCTTACGCGTGTCTGCCAGGAGCGCCTCGCGCAGGCCGAGCAGCAGGTCAAGATCCTGGAAGATGGCCTGCTGCGCCCGCTGGATCCGCGCGCGCTCGACGACGAATAATCGGATGAAGCAACATCACCTTGCGTTCGCGGACTGGTTGCAGGGCCGCGCGCAGCATATCGAAGCCGTCCTGGACGAATTCCTGCCGGCCGCCGATGCGCTGCCGGCGCGCCTGCACGAGGCCATGCGCTACGCCGTGCTGGGCGGCGGCAAGCGGGTCCGCGCCGCGCTGGTCTATGCCGCCGGCCAGGCATGCCCGGTCAACGGCAGCGCCGTGGCCATCCAGGCCTCGATGGACCGCGCGGCCGCCGCGGTCGAACTGATCCATGCCTATTCGCTGGTGCACGACGACCTGCCGTGCATGGACGACGATACGCTGCGGCGCGGCCGTCCCACCACCCACGTGCAGTTCGACGAGGCCACCGCCATGCTGGCCGGGGATGCCCTGCAGCCATTGGCCTTCGAGCTGCTGGCCGACATGCCCATCGCGCCGGCGCTGGTGGTGCAGGCCACGCAGGCCCTGGCCCGCGCGGCCGGCAGCCAGGGCATGGCGGGCGGGCAGGCCATCGATCTGCACAGCGTGGGCCGCGCCTTGTCGCGCGACGAACTGCAGACCATGCACACCATGAAGACCGGCGCCATGCTGGCCTGCAGTGTCGCGCTGGGCGGCATCGTGTCGGGCGCGAGCTCCAGCACGCGGCAGGCGCTGGACGACTACGCCCAGGCCATCGGCCTGGCGTTCCAGGTGGTCGACGACATTCTCGACGTGACCGCCGATTCCGCCAGCCTGGGCAAGACGCCCGGCAAGGACGCCGCCGGCAACAAGCCCACCTATGTCTCGCTGCTGGGCCTGGACGGCGCCCGCGCGCTGGCCGAAGAGCTGCGCGGTGCGGCGCACGGGGCGCTGGCGCCGTTGGGAGACTCCGGCGCCATGCTGGCCCGCCTGGCAGACTACATCGTACTCAGAGATCGCTGATATCGAGCATGACGACAGAATTACTGGACCGTATTCACACTCCGGCCGACCTGCGCAAGCTGGATCGCCGCGAACTCAAGACGCTGGCGGAAGAACTGCGCGGCTTCGTGCTGGAATCGGTATCCCGGACCGGCGGGCACTTGTCTTCCAACCTGGGTACCATCGAGCTGACCCTGGCCCTGCATCGCGTGTTCGACACGCCGCACGACCGCATCGTCTGGGATGTCGGCCACCAGTCGTATCCGCACAAGATACTGACCGGACGCCGCGAAGGCATGGCGCGCCTGCGCCAGGAGGGCGGCATCTCGGGCTTTCCGAAACGCAGCGAATCCGAGTACGACGCCTTCGGGACGGCGCACTCGTCGACGTCCATCTCGGCGGCGCTCGGCATGGCGGTGGCGTCGCGCAACGCCGGCGTGCAGCGCCAGCACATCGCCGTCATCGGCGACGGCGCGATGTCCGCGGGCATGGCCTTCGAGGCCATGAACAACGCCGGCGTCACGCCCGACATCAATCTGCTGGTGGTGCTGAACGACAACGACATGTCGATCTCGCCGCCGGTGGGGGCGCTCAATCGCTACCTGGCGCGCCTGATGTCGGGCCGTTTCTATGCCGCGGCCAAGAACGTCGGGCGCGCGATGCTGCAGCATGTGCCGCCGGTGCTGGAACTGGCGCGCCGCTTCGAGGAACATGCCAAGGGCATGGTCACGCCCGCCACGCTGTTCGAGGAGTTCGGCTTCAACTACGTCGGGCCCATCGACGGCCACGACCTGGATGCCCTGATTCCGACGCTGCAGAACCTCAAGGCGCTGCAGGGCTTGCAGTTCCTGCATGTGGTCACGCGCAAGGGGCAGGGCTACAAGCTGGCGGAAGCCGATCCGGTGCTGTACCACGGCCCCGGCAAGTTCGACCCGGCCGTCGGCATCCAGCAGGGCAAGCCGTCGGCGCGCAAGACGTTCACGCAAGTGTTCGGCCAATGGCTGTGCGACATGGCCGAGCATGACGAACGGCTGGTGGGCATCACCCCGGCCATGCGCGAGGGCAGCGGGCTGGTCGAATTCGAAAAGCGCTTTCCGCGCCGCTATTTCGACGTGGGCATCGCCGAACAGCATGCCGTGACGTTCGCCGCCGGCCTGGCCTGCGAAGCGCAGAAGCCGGTGGTCGCCATCTATTCGACATTCCTGCAGCGCGGCTACGACCAACTGATCCACGATGTCGCGTTGCAGAACCTGGACGTCACGTTCGCGCTCGACCGCGCCGGCCTGGTCGGGGCGGACGGCGCCACCCATGCCGGCAACTACGATATCGCCTATCTGCGCTGCATTCCCAACATGGTCGTGGCCACGCCTTCGGACGAGAACGAGGCGCGCCTGTTGCTGTCGACCTGTTACGCCCATCCCGGCCCGGCGTCGGTGCGCTATCCGCGCGGCGCCGGCTGCGGCGCCGCCGTCTCGCCCGGCCTCGACACCGTGCCGCTGGGCAAGGGCGTGGTGCGGCGCGACGGCCGGCGCATCGCCATCCTGGCGTTCGGCACGCTGCTGCAGCCCGCGCTGGCGGCGGCCGAGGCGCTGGATGCCACCGTGGCCGACATGCGCTTCGTCAAGCCGATCGACCGCGCGCTGATTCTCGAGCTGGCGGCGCGCCACGAGGCCCTGGTTACCGTCGAAGAGGCCGCCATCATGGGCGGCGCCGGTAGCGCCGTCACCGAAGTGCTGCACCAGGAGGGCGTCGGGGTGCCCGTGCTGCAGTTGGGCTTGCCCGACCAGTTCATCGACCACGGCGACCAGGCCGCCTTGCTGGCCGGGGTGGGGCTGGATGCCGCGGGCATCGAACGCTCGATCCGGACCCGTTTTGACTCGCCAGCGGGCGGCGGCGCCGAAGCCGGCTGACCGCGGTGGGGACGGAGTGTGGCTCCCAACCTACTAGTAGGAGGGTTTTCCACCCTCCCGGCCCGCCTTTTCGGTAATAATGGCTCCGCTAACATATTTCAGGGCACAGCGATTCTCATTTCTTTCCGCCCTGACAGGTAATTTCCTATGAATTCTCCGATCGATCCCGCCATCGTGATGCCCGACGTCCAGAGCTCGGCCGACACGCGGCACATCCCGATTCAGCGCGTGGGCATCCGCGGCGTGCGGCACCCCATGCTGGTGGCGGGCGCCGACGGTGCCGCGCAGCCCACCGTGGCCAGCTGGACGCTGACCGTGGCGCTGCCGGCCGAAGAGAAGGGCACCCACATGTCGCGCTTCGTGGCGCTGCTCGAGAAGTACCGCAGCACGCCCATGACGCCGGCGCTGTTCGCGGCCATGGCGCGCGACATGCTGCCGCTGCTGCACGCCGAGCGCGGCGACATCACGGCGGCTTTCCCGTATTTCATCAACAAGTCGGCGCCCGTGTCGGGTGTGCAGAGCCTGCTCGATTACGAAGTGCAGTGGATTGCCCGGGCTGCGGGCGACCAGGTCGAGTTCGAGCTGGTCGTGCAAGTGCCCGTCACCAGCCTGTGCCCGTGTTCCAAGGCCATTTCGGAGTACGGCGCGCACAACCAGCGCTCGCACGTCACCGTGTCGGCCGTGCTGGATGGCGAGGTGTCCATGGACCGCATCATCCGGCTCGTCGAGGATGAGGGCTCGTGCGAACTGTGGGGCCTGCTCAAGCGGCCAGACGAAAAATTCGTCACCGAACGCGCCTACGACAATCCCAAGTTCGTCGAAGACCTGGTGCGCGACGTGGCCGCGCGGCTGGCATCCCATCCCGGCGTGGCGCGCTACCGTGTCGAGGCCGAGAACTTCGAGTCCATTCACAACCACTCCGCCTACGCCGTCGTCGAGGGCTGAGCGCCGCCATGGCGCCCGCGCCGGCCGCGCGCGACTGGCCGCTGATCGCGCGGCTGGAAGGCTGGGAATCGCGGTGTGCGCAGCGGTTCACGGCACGGGGGCGGCTGGCGACCGCCTGCTACGAGTTCCTCCGCTTCGGCATCAAGCAGGCCTGGGCCTGCCTGTTCGGCGGCCTGATGTGCGCGCTGCTGCTGGCCACGCACTGGTGGTATCCCGCCGACGCCGCGCTGGCGCGCTACGACTTCCTGACGCTGGCCGCACTGGCCATTCAGGCATTGTTGCTGGCGTTGCGCATGGAGACCCTGGCCGAGGCCAAGGTGATCCTGATGTTCCACGTGGTGGGCACCCTCATGGAACTGTTCAAGACGGCCGTCGGCTCCTGGATCTATCCGGAAGCCAGCATGCTGCGGCTGGGCGGCGTGCCGCTGTTCACGGGGTTCATGTATGCGGCCGTGGGCAGCTATCTGGCGCGTGCCTGGCGGCTGTTTGACTTTCGTTTCACCCGGCACCCGCCGCTGGGCGCCACGCTGGCCCTGGCGGCGCTGATCTACGCCAATTTCTTCACCCATCACTATATGGCCGACCTGCGCGGCGTCCTGTTCGCGCTGGCGGCGGTGCTGTTCGGCCGCACCTGGGTCTACTACCGGATCTGGCGGGCGCACCGGCGCATGCCGCTGCTGCTCGGTTTCGTGCTGGTGGCGCTGTTCATCTGGCTGGCCGAGAATATCGGCACTTTCGCCCATGCCTGGCGCTACCCGAACCAGTCGCAGGGATGGGACTGGGTCGCGCCCGCGAAATTGGGGTCATGGTTCCTGCTGATGATCATCAGCTACGTGATGGTCAGTCTGGTGAACCGTCCCGCGCGCCCCGTCCTGGCGCCAGCGGCGCCCCTGGCTTGCGTTGCGATGCAAGATCGGCGATAATCGAGAGCTTTCTTGCTCGACTGCTGCCTTTTGCTTCCTTGCGAGCCCCTGCAAAGGGGGAAGGGGAAAGGGAGTGGCGGGCTGCCCCTTGCGGGCGCGGGCGTTTTCGTTTTTTCGGGCGCCCTTGCCGCGAGACATCCTCAAGGAGTTTTACCCATGCGTCACTACGAAGTAGTGTTCATTGTCCATCCGGACCAAAGCGAGCAGGTGCCCGCCATGGTCGAGCGCTACCAGTCGCTCGTCACGGGCCAGGGCGGTGCCGTGCACCGCCTGGAAGACTGGGGCCGCCGCCAGCTGGCCTACCCGATCCAGAAGCTTGTCAAGGCGCACTACGTCTGCATGAACATCGAGTGCGGCCAGGCCACGCTCGACGAGCTCGAGCATTCGTTCCGCTACAACGACGCCGTGCTGCGCCACCTGGTCATCAAGACCAAGAAAGCGCAGACCTCGCCCTCGATCATGATGAAGTCGGTCGAGCGCGAAGAGGCCCGCAAGGCCAGCACGGAAGCGGCCGCGCCGGCCCAGGCTCAGGCCCAGTAACCCGGCCAGCGCCGTCGTTCCACCCGACGTTGAAACATCAGTACCCGGCCGGATGAACAAGCTGGAACTCAGCGCCCGCGTTCTCGAATGCGAGCCTTTGCGCCACACTCCTGCCGGCGTGCCAGCGCTGGAAATGCTGCTGGCCCACGAATCGGAAGTCGTCGAAGCGGGGCATCCGCGCCGCGTCGAAGTGACGATCTCCGCCGTGGCCCTGGGCGATCTGGCACAACTGCTGGCCGGCACCCCGCTGGGGACCGAATTGCAAGTGCAGGGCTTCCTGGCCGCGGCACGCAAGGATTCGGTGAAGGTCAAGCTGCATATGCAGCTGGCCCGCAAAGTCGGCGGCAGCGCAGGGCACGATCCGTTGGTGGGATGACAGGCTACCGGACCCAGACACAGATTTCGGGCACTCGGGATGAACCCCCGGCCCGGCTAGACTAAGAGGCACATCATGGCTTTCTTCGGAAAACGCAAAGAGAAACGCAAATTCACGCAGCAGAACCCGCTGTTCAAGCGCCGCAAGTTCTGCCGCTTCACCGCCGCCGGCGTCGAAGAGATCGACTACAAGGATCTCGACACGCTGCGCGACTTCGTGCAGGAAAATGGCAAGATCATCCCGGCTCGTCTGACCGGCACCAAGGCACACTACCAGCGCCAGCTGGACACCGCCATCAAGCGCGCGCGCTTCCTGGCCCTGTTGCCTTACACCGACAACCACAACTGATCCGGGGGCACTGAAATGCAAGTCATCCTGCTCGAAAAAGTCGTCAACCTGGGCAACCTCGGCGAAATCGTCCGGGTGCGCGACGGTTACGCCCGCAACTTCCTGATTCCCCAGAAAAAAGCCCGTCGCGCGACCGACGCCGCCCTGAAGGAATTCGAAGCGCGCCGCGCCGAACTGGAAAAGATCCAGGCCGAGAAGCTCGCCGCCGCCGAAGCGCTGGGCAGCCGCCTGGCCGGCTTCCAGCTGAAAGTGGTGCAAAAGGCTGGTGTGGACGGCCGCCTGTTCGGCTCCGTCACCAACGCCGACGTGGCCGATGGCCTGAAGAAGGCCGGCTTCGACGCCGTCGAGAAGAGCCAGGTGCGCCTGCCCAGCGGTCCGCTGAAGGCCGTGGGCGAGTACCCGATCCAGGTTGCGCTGCACGCCGATGTCGTGACGGACGTGACCGTGGTCGTCGAGGGCGACATCGCTTAAGCTTGCCGCTTTCGCACCGCAAAAAAGCCGGCGCAGGTGCCGGCTTTTTTGTTGGCGCGCCGCTTCGTGCCCAGTCAGTTCCGGAGGATATTCTTGAGCCAGCCGCCCCAGCATCACCAAGCGCCCGCCGGCCTGCGCGCCTGGCTCGCCAGTGTCGACGGCGGCCGCGAGCCCCCGGTGCGCGAAGTCGTCATCGACGGCGTTGCCTGCGTGGTCAAGCGCCGCCGCGCCGGCCTGTTGCAGGGCTTGGGCTACGTGCTGCGGTACGTGCGCGCCCTCGGGCTGGCGCTGGGCTGCAAATTGTTCCTGGGCGAATTCCCGCGCCCCAGTGTGCTGCTGCGCAATGGCTTGGCGTACGAGGGGGAGCGGCTGCGCAGGCTGGCGCAGGCCGGCTGCCGGGTGCCCCATGTGTGGTGGGAAGAGCCCGGCCTGCTGGTGCTCGAGCACGTGGGCGAAGACCTGGCCAACCTGATCCGCCATGCCGACCCGCCGCAGCGCGCCGCCTGGGTGCGCGCCCTGGCGGCCGACCTGGCCGGTTTTCACGCGCGCGGACACTGGCACGGCGGGGCCCAGGTGCGCAACATCACCTTGCGCGACGGCGAACTGTGGCGCATCGATTTCGAGGAAAACATCGGCGGCGCCTTGTCCTTGCCGCTGGCGCAGGCTTACGATCTATTCCAGCTCGTGGCGTCGCTGCTGTCCCTGCGCAAGCTGGAGGATGATAATCTGCCGGGGCTGGGTACGCTCATGCTCGATGTGTACTTCCAGGCCCACCCCGCGCCCGCCGTCCGGGCGCGGCTGGCCCGGTTGGGCCGCGTGGTGGGCGCGTGCGCCGCGGTGCTGCGCCCCGTGGCCGGCCGCTTGCCGGGGCGCGATATCCAAGGTTTCTTCCGGGTGGCCGACACCCTGCGTACACTTTACTAGTAGTCCATGATGAATACACCCGCCGATTCCCAGCTAGAGTACTTGCGCGTGCCGCCGCATTCCATCGAGGCCGAGCAGTCGGTGCTGGGCGGCTTGCTGCTGGACAACAGCACCTGGGACCGCATTGCCGACGTGTTGGGCGAAGAGGATTTCTACCGCCACGACCATCGCCTCATCTGGCACCACATCGCCCGCCTGATTGGCCTGGCGCGCCCGGCCGACGTCATTACCGTCAACGAGTCGCTGGTCAGCGCGGGCAAGGCCGAGGAAACCGGCGGCCTGGCGTACCTGAACGCGCTGGCCCACAACACGCCGTCCGCGGCGAACATCCGGCGCTATGCCGAGATCGTGCGCGAACGGGCGATGCTGCGCAAACTGGTGTCGATCGCCGACGAGATCTCCGCGGCCGCGCTCAACCCGCAAGGCAAGGAGGCGCGGCAGCTGCTGGACGAGGCCGAATCCAAGGTGTTCAAGATCGCCCAGGAGGGCGAGAAGGGCTCCGCCGGCTTCCAGGAAATCCAGCCGCTCCTGACCCAGGTGGTCGAGCGCATCGACGAGCTGTATCACCGCGACAGCGATTCGGACGTCACCGGCGTGCCCACCGGCTTCACCGACCTCGACAAGATGACCTCCGGCCTGCAGCCCGGCGACCTGGTCATCGTGGCCGGGCGTCCCTCGATGGGCAAGACGTCGTTCTCCATGAACATCGGCGAGCACGTGGCCATCGAGCAGGGCCTGCCGGTCGCCGTGTTTTCCATGGAAATGGGCGCCGTGCAGCTGGCCATGCGCATGCTGGGCTCGGTCGGCATGCTGGACCAGCATCGCATGCGTACCGGCAAGCTGATCGCCGACGACTGGCCGCGCGTCACTCATGCCGTGCAGCTCATGCAGGATGCCCAGGTCTACATCGATGAGACGCCGGCGCTCAGCGCCATGGAAGTGCGCGCGCGCGCGCGGCGGCTGGCGCGCCAGTGCGGACAATTGGGCCTGATCATCATCGACTACCTGCAGCTGATGGCGGGCAATGGCGGCGGCGAGAACCGGGCGACCGAAATCTCGGAAATCAGCCGTTCGCTGAAAGGCCTGGCCAAGGAGCTGAATTGCCCGCTGATCGCGCTGTCGCAGCTCAACCGCAGCCTCGAGCAACGGCCCAACAAGCGGCCGGTGATGAGCGACCTGCGCGAATCGGGCGCCATCGAACAGGATGCCGACTTGATCCTGTTCATCTACCGCGACGAGGTCTACAACCCGGATTCGCCCGACAAGGGTACTGCCGAGATCATCGTGGGCAAGCAGCGTAACGGCCCGATCGGCACGGTGCGGCTGACCTTCCAGGGGTCGAGCACGCGCTTCCTGAATTTCACCGCGGCGCCGCAGTACTAAGGCCTGCCCACCTTCGGGTCGGCCGGCGCCGGGCCGTGCTCACGCCTCGGATTCGCTGCGGTCGTTCGAGCCGCCGTCCAGGTGCGCGTGGGAGTCCTCGATGCCGAAGACCGAGGTATAGGCGGGATAGAAGCTGCAGTACAGCACCCCGCCGGCCGCGATGTTGAACGGGATCTGCAGGGTGCCGGCGAGCTGCGGCGACAGTCCGGCGCTGACCAGCAGGCCCGCGCACAGGTCGATGAACAGGAACACCAGCACCCACGCGGTGCCGTAGACCAGGAAAGCCCATTTGTTGCGCCAGCAGGCGACGCCCGAGAAGAACAGCGCCTGCCCGATGCGCAGGCCATGCCAGGCCACCAGCACCGGCGCGTGCCAGAACAGCGCGGCGATGATGACGTACAGGATGCCGAACACGGCGAGCGGCACGCGCATGGCGGTGATGAAGGGCGTGATGTCCTGCTCTACCGAGGCGATGCGCATGCCCTCGGTCAGGGCGCTGGAAAACGGCAGGAACGAGATCAGGCCGGCGGCGATGCACAACGCCGCGTACAGCACACCGAGGACCAGCAGCTTCTTGAACACGCCGGGGCGGGTCAGCGGCTGGGGCCACATGGACGGCAGCATGACCCGGTCGGCCTCGACATGTTTGCAGGCGGACAGGGTCATGAGGGTGACCACGGGCATCAGGGCGACGAAGAACAGCGGCCCGATCGGCGGCGTGAAGGTCGCGAACAGCACCAGCAGACTGATGGCCAGGGCCCAGGTAAACATGGCCAGCGGCTGCTTCATGAACAGTCGCAGGCCGTCGCGTACCCATTGCCAGCCGTAGGACGCGGGTAGGGATGCTGCTTGCATAGGTCTCGTTACGGATTGAAAAAACGGGGGCTTACACTCAATTATGGGGGCCGTGGCTGTCAGGGCAAGGCCGCCAGCCCGGGGCGGTGGCGTGCTTGCAACACTCTTTCGAAATGGCGCGGGTCGTGCGGCTTGAGCGTCTGGGCCGGCCGCGGCAGGTAGTAGTCGTACAGGCGCGACAGCCAGAAGCGCAGGGCCGCCGCGCGCAGCATGTGCGGCCAGGCCTGGCGTTCTTCTGCGGTAAAGGGGCGCTGCGCCGCATAGGCCTCGAGCCACGCTTGCAGCAGTTCGGGCACGAAGACCCCGGTATCGCGCTCGATGCACCAGTCATTGACGCTGACCGCGACGTCGAACAGCCAGCTGTCGCAGCCCGCGAAATAGAAATCGATGATGCCGCCCATCAGCGGGTCTTCGAATGTGCCGGCGAACAGGACATTGTCGCGGAACAGGTCGCAGTGCGCCGGGCCCGAAGGCAGCGCTTGCCAGGTCGGCGTGGCGGCCAGGCGCTGCTGCTCGGCCAGCTCGCGCTGCAGCAGGCCGGCCTGCGCGGCGTCCAGGAACGGCATCACTTTGGGGGCGGTTTCCGTCCACCAGGACAGGCCACGCAGATTCGGCTGCCGCAGCGGGAAGTCGCGGGCGGCCAAGTGGGCACGCGCCAGCGTTGCCCCGGCCAGCCGGCAATGAGTGGGGCCGGGGGCGGGCTCGTAGCCGCCCGGCAGGCGGGTCACGATGGCGCAGGGTTTGCCGTGCAGGGTCGTCAGGCGGCTGCCGTCGTGCAGCGTCTGGGGCTGGGGCACGGGCACGCCGCGGGCCGCCAGGTGGTGCATCAGTTCGATATAGAAGGGCAGTTGCGCCTGGGTGAGCACCTCGAACAGGGTCAGCACGTATTCGCCGCGCGTGGTTACCAGAAAGTAGTTGGTATTTTCGATGCCGGCGGTGATGCCGCGCAGGGACACCAGCGTGCCCAGGTCGTAGTGGGCCAGCAGGGCCCGGGCATCGTCGTCGGAAACAGGGGTGAATACGGCCATTGATCAGCAGAAGGGGTGGGGTGGCGGGTACGCCGTAACGGCAATTGCCCGTACGGGCCCCGATTTTAGTCTACCGCCGCCGCGGCCCCGGACGCCGCCGCGCGTACACCGTAAAATAGCGGATTCCACATCTTGTTCGAGCGATTTTTGAGTTCCCCCGACTGGCGGCTGTGCGTCGCCCCCATGATCGACGTGACGGACCGGCACTGCCGCTACTTTCACCGGCTGCTGGCGCCGCGCGCGCGCCTCTATACCGAGATGATCACCACGGGGGCGCTGCTGCATGGCAACGTGGGGCGGCACCTGGATTTCGACGTGGCCGAACATCCGGTGGCGCTGCAACTGGGCGGCAGCGAACCCGAGGCCCTGGCGCACGCCGCGCGGCTGGGGCGCCAGTGGGGCTACGACGAGATCAACCTGAATTGCGGCTGCCCCTCCGAACGGGTGCAGCGCGGCGCCTTCGGCGCCTGCTTGATGGCCGAGCCCGCCCTGGTGGCGGACTGCATGAAGGCCATGCAGGACGCCGTGGATGTGCCCGTCACGGTCAAGCACCGGCTGGGCCTGGATTACGACGAGTCATACGGTTTCGTGCGCGACTTTGTCGGCGCCATCCACGATACCGGCTGCCGGGTATTCATCGTGCACGCGCGCAACGCCGTGCTCAAGGGCCTGTCGCCCAAGGACAACCGCGAGATTCCGCCGCTGCGCTACGCGGTGGCGCAACGGCTCAAGGCCGATTTTCCCGACAGCATCATCGTGCTCAACGGCGGGCTGGCCGATGCCGCCCAGGCCGTGGCGGCGGCCGAGGAATTCGATGGCGTGATGCTGGGGCGGGCCGCCTGGCATACGCCGCGCGTGCTGTCGGAGGCCTCGTTGCGCCTGTGGCCGGCGGTCAGGCTGCCAACCGACGCCCAGGTGGTGGACGCCATGGTGCGCTATGCGGCTGCGCAAGTTGCGTTGGGAGTGCCGTTGCGGGTGATCGTGCGCCCCTTGCTGGGGCTGGTGAACGGGCAAGCGGGGGCGCGCCGCTGGCGGCGCCTGTTGTCGGACCCGGCGCGGCTGGCCGGCAATGATCCGGCACTTATTTATGAGGCATGGCGCAGCCTGCAGGGCGCGCCGCGCGAGCGCGCCGAGGCCTTGCCGGCGGCATCCTGAGGCGGTGGCTCAGGCCTTGCTGGCCGCGCTGCCGTCCATCGGCCAGTCGCGGATGTACGCCTTGAGCATGTTGTTCTCGAACTGCTGCGCGGCCACGATGGCCTGCGCCATGTCGTAGAACGAGATCACGCCCATCAGGGTGGGGCCGTCCATGACGGGGATGTAGCGCGCGTGCTTTTCGAGCATCAGGCGCTGCACTTCGTCGGCGCTGGTATTGGGCGACACGCTGACCGGCGCGTCGTCCATGATGGCGCGGATGGTGGTCTGGCCCAATTGGCCATCATGGTCATGCAGGTGCCGGATGATCTCGCGAAAGGTCAGCATGCCGGTCAGCATGCCGGACTCCATGATGACCAGCGAGCCGATGTCCTGCTCGCTCATGGTTTGCACCGCCTGCGCCACCGGCATGTCCGGCGAGGCCGTATAGAGCGTGTCGCCCTTCACACGAAGAATTTCGCTGACCTTCAACATGATGATTCTCCCGGGGCCCGCGGCCCCCTTCTACTATGCTTGCCCGTCTCGAGCGGCACGATCGCCGCGAGTCCGTCAGGTGTATTGTGCGCCAGCCCGGCCAGTTCTTCCAGCGTGGGCGCCTTGCCGGCGCCCAGCACGGCGGCCGCCACGGCGGCGACCTGCGGGTCGTCGCGCAGGCGGGGCTGATGCCGGTCCAGCAGGAAGTGGTCGAAAACCGGCTCGAGCGTGGTCTGGCGCGGGTCGCACGCCAGCAGCCAGCGCTGGCCGGCAGTGCGGGCCACCAGCCCCAGGCTTTCCAGTTTGTCGAGGACGGCGTTTAGTTCGTCATGGTGCAGGTGGAGGCGCTTGGCCAGGGCGCTGGTGCTGCGGCCGGCCGGCCGCATGCCTTGCGCGGCATGCAGCGAGCGCAGCACGGCCAGCGCGTCGATAAAGGGCGCTCCCGGGCTGCGGTTGATCTCCCAGCGGCCCAGCCGGATCAGCGGCACGCTGGCAGCCACCGTGGCGCCGAACAGCACCGCCAGCCACGACAGGTAGATCCACAGCAGGAAGATGGGCAGCGTCGCAAAGGCGCCGTAGATGACGGTGTAGGTGGGAAAGCGCGTCAAGTAATAGGCGAAGGCGGCCTTCATGAGTTCCAGCACGATCGCCGTGCCGAAGCCCCCCGCCAGCGCGTCGCGCCAGTACACGTGGCGATTGGGCACCACCACGAACAGCGCCGCGAACCCCAGGCCGGTGAGCACCAGCGGGACGAACGAGATCGCCAGGCTGAGGATCTCCGGCACGTCGCGCACCAGGCCCATGGACTCGCGCGCCAGGAACGAGGTGGCCCACAGGCTGGCCCCGGCCACCACCGGTCCGAGCGTCACCACGGCCCAATACACCAGCGCGCGCTGGGGCAGGGGACGCTGGCGCGTCACGTGCCAGATGTCGTTGAAGGTCTTGTCGATGGTCATGATGAGCAGCAGCGACGTGACCACCAGGAAGGCGCCGCCGATCGCCGTCAGGCGCGAAGCCTGGCGGGCGAACTGGTTGAGGTAGTCCATGATGTTGTCGGACACGGCCGGCGGCATCAGGCTATGGGCCAGGAAGTCCTCCAGCGCCAGGCGGAAATCCTGGAACACCGGGAAGGCGGTGAACAGCGACAGCACCACCGCCAGCATCGGCACGATGCCCAGCACGGTGGTGAAGGTCAGGCTGGAAGCGACTTGCAGGAGTTTTTCTTCGTCGGCGCGCTGCGCGGCGAAGCGGAACACTTTGCCCACGCGCGCGATCCAGGGCGCACGCTGGCGGGAGGCGGCGGCCGCCGCCGGCTGGACGGCGGGCTCGGCGGAATGGCTCATCAGGCGATAATAGCAGCATGAATCCCGAACTCAACCCCACCTTGCGGCGCGTCGCGTCGGCCTCGCTGCTCGGCCTCATCCTGCTGTGCGTGGCCTGGGAAACCGTGCTGGCGCCCATCCGGCCCGGCGGTTCGTGGCTGTTCCTGAAGGCGTTGCCGCTGGCCTTCCCGCTGCGCGGCATCCTGCGCGGCAACTTATACACCTATCAATGGGCGTCCATGCTGGTGCTGCTGTATCTGATGGAAGGCGTGGTGCGCGCCATGTCGGACCCGGCGCCGTTGTCGGCCGCCCTGGCGGGCCTGGAGGCGGCGCTGTCGCTGGTCTTCTTCCTGGCCGCCATCTTCTATGTGCGGCCCGCCAAGCGCGCCGCGCGCGCCCGGCGCGCCGGAGGTCCATCATGAGCGTCGACACCCTTGGCCAACTGGAGGTGCGCAATTCCTACGCCGCGCTGCCTCCCGTGTTCTATTCGCGGCTCGAGCCCCGGCCGCTGACTGCGCCGCGCCTGTTGCACGCCAACGAGCAGGCGGCTGCGCTGATCGGCCTGTCGGCCGCGGCGCTGCGGTCCGACGAGTTCCTGCGCGTGTTCTCGGGCCAGCAGCCGCTGCCTGGCGGGCAGACGCTGGCCGCCGTCTACAGCGGCCACCAGTTCGGCGTCTGGGCGGGCCAACTGGGCGACGGCCGCGCGCACTTGCTGGGGGAGGTGGCCGGTCCGCGCGGTTCCTGGGAATTGCAGCTCAAGGGCTCCGGCATGACGCCGTATTCACGCATGGGCGACGGCCGCGCGGTGCTGCGCTCGTCGGTGCGCGAGTACCTGGCCAGCGAAGCCATGCACGGCCTGGGTATTCCTACCACGCGGGCGCTGGCGTTGGTGGTGTCGGACGACCCCGTCATGCGCGAGACCGTCGAGACCGCCGCCATCGTCACCCGCATGTCGCCCAGCTTCGTGCGCTTCGGCTCGTTCGAGCACTGGTCGTCGCGCCGCCAGCCGGAAGAGCTGCGCATCCTGGCCGACTACGTGATCGACAAGTTCTATCCGGACTGCCGCCAGGCCGACGACGGCCCCCACGAGCCGCTGTTGCGCCTGCTGGCCGAGGTGACGCGGCGCACGGCCCTGCTGATGGCCGATTGGCAGGCCGTGGGTTTTTGCCATGGCGTCATGAATACCGACAACATGTCCATCCTGGGGCTCACGCTCGATTACGGGCCCTATGGTTTCATGGACACGTTCCGGCTCGACCACATCTGCAACCATTCCGACACCGAAGGCCGCTACGCCTGGAATCGCCAGCCTTCGGTGGCCTTGTGGAACCTGTACCGGCTGGGCGGCAGCCTGCATGCGCTGGTGCCCGATGTCGAGGCATTGCGGGCCGTGCTCGACACCTACGAGGCCACGTTCACCCGGGCCTTCCACGAACGCATGGCGGCCAAGCTGGGGGTGCGCGACTGGCGCGCCGACGACGAGCCGCTGGTCGACGACCTGCTGCGGCTCATGCACGACAACCGCGCCGATTTCACCCTGGTGTTCCGCCGTCTCGCTGATGCGGTGCGGGGACGGCCGCAGGGCTTCCAGGACCTGTTCATCGACCGCGCGGCGGCGCTGGCGTGGTTCGAGCGCCTGGCGGCGCGCCATGCCCAGGAGGGCGAGGCATCCGGGCCCGAGGCGCGGGCCCGCGCCATGGACGCGGTCAATCCGCTGTATGTGCTGCGCAACCACCTGGCCGAACAGGCCATCCAGGCTGCCAAGGCGGGCGACGCCGGCGAGATCGACATCCTGCTGGACCTGCTGCGCGACCCCTACACCGAGCGGCCCGGCCGCGAGGCCTATGCCGCGCTGCCGCCCGACTGGGCCGGCGGCATCGAGGTCAGCTGCTCTTCCTGAACACGCGGCAGCCCGGGCCGGGCCCGCGCCGCACACGTCTGGTAGCGGCCGGCGGCCCACTCGGTGTCATAATCGAGCCTGCTCCACTGGCTTCCCGACCCGCACTATGTCCGGCAACACCCTCGGTACTCTTTTCTGCGTCACTAATTTCGGCGAATCGCATGGCCCGGCCATAGGTTGCGTGGTCGACGGCTGCCCGCCCGGCCTGGCACTGGATGTCGCGGACATCCAGGCCGAGCTCGACCGCCGCCGTCCCGGCACCTCGCGCCATGTCACGCAGCGCCAGGAGGCCGACCAGGTCGAGATCCTGTCCGGGGTCTACGAGGGGGTCACCACGGGCACCCCCATCGCGCTGCTGATCCGCAATACCGATGCGCGCAGCAAGGACTACTCCAATATTGCCGACACCTTCCGGCCTGGCCACGCCGATTTCACCTATACGCGCAAATACGGCCTGCGCGACCCGCGCGGCGGCGGACGCTCGTCGGCGCGCCTGACCGCGCCCACCGTGGCGGCCGGGGCCATTGCCAAGAAATGGCTGGCCGAAACCCACGGCGTGCGGGTGCGCGGCTACATGAGCCAGCTCGGTCCCATCGCCATTCCGTTCGTGTCGTGGGACGACGTGCCGAACAATCCGTTCTATGCGCCCAACGCGGCCATCGTGCCCGAACTCGAAGCCTATATGGACCAACTGCGGCGCGACGGCGATTCGGTCGGCGCGCGCATCGAGGTGGTGGCGGAGAACCTGCCGGCGGGCTGGGGCGAGCCCCTGTATGACCGCCTGGATGCCGACATCGCCCACGTGATGATGGGCCTGAACGCCGTCAAGGGCGTCTCCATCGGCGCCGGCTTCGGCTGCATCGAGCAGCGCGGCTCCGAACACGGCGACGAGATCACGCCCGACGGCTTCGTCGGCAACAACGCCGGCGGCGTGCTGGGCGGCATCTCGACCGGGCAGCCGATCACCGTATCGCTGGCCATCAAGCCCACCTCCAGCATCCGGGTCGAGCGCCGCTCGATCAACCGCGCCGGCGAGCCCGTCATGGTCCAGACGCTCGGGCGCCATGATCCCTGCGTGGGCATCCGCGCCACCCCGATCGCCGAGGCCATGCTGGCGCTCGTGCTGATCGACCACGCGCTGCGCCATCGGGGGCAATGCGGCTAAGACACCCATTCGCGGCGCCATGCGCCGGTTCGATCACGCCTACGACGGGAGGGAGCCTCATGAACGCTGGAATTCCAACGATTTTGCGGACGTTTCTGCGCACGGCGGCACTGGCCGGCGCCGTGGCGCTGGCGGGTTGCTCGAGCGTGCAGACCACCCAGTCCGGCGCCATCGGCATCGAGCGCACACAGTACATGTCGAGCATGGTGCCCGAGCAGGCCCTCGAGCAGGAAGCCGGCCAGCAGTATGCCGACATCATCCAGAAGGCGCGCGCCCAGGGCGCCCTGGACCGCGATCCCAAGCAGGTGGCGCGGGTCAGGGCCATTTCGCAGCGCCTGATCGCCCAGGCCGGCGTCTTCCGCCCCGATGCCGCGAACTGGCAATGGGAAGTCCACGTGCTGTCGCTGAACGAGGTCAACGCGTGGTGCATGCCGGGCGGCAAGATCGCCGTCTATACCGGCCTGCTCAACCAGATCAAGCCCACCGATGCCGAACTGGCCGCCGTGCTGGGCCATGAAATCGCCCACGCGTTGCGCGAACATGCGCGCGAGCGCGTATCGCAGCAGATGGTCACCAACCTGGGGCTGTCGGTGCTGTCCATCGCGACCGGCGTGTCGGCCGACCTGGGCAGCAAGCTTACCGATGTCATGTTCACCTTGCCCAACAGCCGCACGCACGAGACGGAGGCCGACCTGATGGGCGTCGAGCTGGCCGCGCGCGCGGGCTACGATCCGCGGGCCGCCGTCACGCTGTGGCAGAAGATGGGCGCGGCCGACAGCGGCAATGCGCCGCCCGAGTTCCTCTCCACGCACCCCTCCGCCGCTTCCCGGATTTCCGAGCTGCAGGCGGCCTCGCAGCGCGTCATGCCCCTGTACGAGCAGGCGGGCGGCAAGGGCAAGTAGCGGGAAAGGCCGCGCCAGGGTGGTGCTTCCAATACTAGGATAGCAAGTCTCGTTGTACTAGGTTGGGAGCGTGGGCATAATCGGGGCATCGCTTTTCGATGTCCCCATCCGGCATGGCCGGATTTTCCGCGAGTCTACCCATGGCCCAAACCCTCTACGACAAACTCTGGGAGGCGCACGTCGTCCACCAGGAATCCGACGGCACCTGTCTGCTCTACATCGATCGCCACCTGCTGCATGAGGTCACCAGCCCGCAGGCGTTCGAGGGCCTGGCCATGGCCGGCCGCAAGCCCTGGCGCACCAGCGCCAACCTGGCCGTGGCCGACCACAACGTGCCCACCCTGAACCGGGCGCGCGGCATCGACGACCCGATCTCGAAACTGCAGGTCGATACGCTGGACGCCAACTGCGACAAGTATGGCATTACCGAATTCCGCATGGCCGACCTGCGCCAGGGCATCGTGCACGTCATCGGGCCGGAGCAGGGCGCCACGCTGCCCGGCATGACGGTAGTGTGCGGCGATTCGCACACCAGCACGCACGGCGCGCTGGGCGCGCTGGCGTTCGGCATCGGCACGTCCGAGGTCGAGCACGTGCTGGCCACCCAGACCCTGCTCATGAAGAAGAACAAGAGCATGCTGATCAAGGTGGAAGGCGAACTGCCTTTCGGCTGTACGGCCAAGGATGTGGTGCTGCACATCATCGGCATCATCGGCACCGCCGGCGGCACCGGCCATGCCATCGAGTTCGCCGGCAGCACCATCCGCAACCTGTCGGTCGAAGGGCGCATGACGGTCTGCAACATGGCCATCGAGGCCGGCGCGCGTTCCGGCATGGTGGCGGTGGACGACAAGACCATCGAGTACTTCCGCGGCCGCCCCTTCGCGCCCAGCGGCGTGTTGTGGGACCAGGCCGTGGCCTACTGGCGCACGCTGCACAGCGACCCCGGCGCGAGCTTCGACCGCGTCGTGGAGGTCAACGCGCAGGACATCAAGCCGCAGATCACCTGGGGCACCTCGCCCGAAATGGTGCTGCCGGTGGACGCGCGCGTTCCCGATCCCGACCGCGAAAAGGATGACGTGCGGCGCAGCGGCATGGAGCGCGCGCTGCAATACATGGGCCTCAAGCCCAACACTCCGCTGACCGACATCCGCGTCGACCGCGTCTTCATCGGCTCGTGCACCAACTCGCGCATCGAGGACCTGCGCGCGGCGGCGGCCGTGGCGCGCGGCAAGCGCGTGGCATCGAATGTGCGGCAGGCGCTGGTGGTGCCCGGCTCGGGGCTGGTCAAGCAACAGGCCGAGCGCGAGGGCCTGGACAAGATCTTCATCGAGGCCGGCTTCGAATGGCGCGAGCCCGGCTGTTCGATGTGCCTGGCCATGAATGCCGACCGCCTCGAGCCCGAGGAGCGCTGCGCCTCGACCTCGAACCGCAATTTCGAAGGCCGGCAGGGGCAGGGCGGGCGCACGCACCTGGTCAGCCCCGCCATGGCCGCGGCGGCCGCCGTGGCCGGCCACTTCGTCGACGTCCGCAATTTCCGCTGAGAGCCTGATCATGCAAGCATTCACCACTCACGAAGGCCTGGTGGCCCCGCTCGACCGCGAGAACGTCGACACCGACCTCATCATTCCCAAGCAATTCCTGAAATCCATCAAGCGCACCGGCTTCGGTCCCAACCTGTTCGACGAACTGCGCTACCTGGACCACGGCGAACCCGGCATGGACAACAGCAAGCGGCCGCTGAACCCGGATTTCGTGCTCAACCAGCCGCGCTACCAGGGCGCCTCGATCCTGCTGGCGCGCAAGAATTTCGGTTGCGGCTCCAGCCGCGAGCACGCGCCATGGGCGCTGACCCAGTACGGCTTCCGCGCCATCATCGCGCCTTCCTACGCCGATATCTTCTTCAACAACAGCTTCAAGAACGGCTTGCTGCCCATCGTGCTGTCGGAACTGGAAGTGGCGCGCCTGTTCGACGAGGTCAAGGCGTTCCCGGGCTACAAGCTGCGCATCGACCTCGAGCGGCAGGTGGTGGTCACCGGCGAAGGGCGTGAACTGACGTTCGACATCGAGCCGTTCCGCAAGTACTGCTTGCTCAACGGCTTCGACGATATCGGCCTGACGCTGCGCCAGTCGGACAAGATCCGCGCGTTCGAGGCCGAGCGCCTGGCCCGCCATCCCTGGCTGGAAAGCCGGCCTGTCGTGTGACCGTCCAGTTTTTCTGACATTCATTCATAGGTTTTTTCATGACGCATAACATCGCAGTGCTGCCCGGCGACGGTATCGGGCCCGAGATCGTCGAGCAGGCCGTGCGCGTGCTGGGCGCGCTGGGCCTGTCGCTGGAGATCAAGCAGGCGCCGGTGGGCGGCGCCGCCTACGACAAGTTCGAGCATCCGCTGCCGCCGGCCACCCTGGACCTCGCCCGCAACTCGCACGCCGTGCTGTTCGGCGCCGTGGGCGACTGGAAATACGACAGCCTGCCGCGCGAATTCCGGCCCGAGCAGGCCATCCTGGGCCTGCGCAAGGCGTTGGGGCTGTTCGCCAACCTGCGCCCGGCCATCCTGTATCCGGAGCTGGCCAGCGCTTCGTCGCTCAAGCCCGAGATCGTCTCGGGGCTGGACATCCTGATCATCCGCGAACTGACCGGCGACATTTACTTCGGCACGCCGCGCGGCGTGCGCGATGCGGCGGACGGGCCGTTTGCCGGCGAGCGCGAAGGCTTCGATACCATGCGCTACGCCGACACCGAGGTGCGCCGCATCGCGCGCATCGGCTTCGAGTCGGCGCGCAAGCGCGGCAAAAAGCTGTGCAGCGTCGACAAGGCCAACGTGCTGGAGACCTCGCAGTTCTGGCGCGACATCGTCATCGAGGTGGCGCGCGACTATCCCGACGTGGAACTGTCGCACATGTACGTCGACAATGCCGCCATGCAGCTGGTGCGCAACCCGCGCCAGTTCGACGTGATCGTCACCGGCAACCTGTTCGGCGACATCCTGTCCGACGAGGCGGCCATGCTGACCGGCTCGATCGGGATGCTGCCGTCCGCATCGCTGAACGCCTCCGGACAGGGCCTGTACGAGCCCAGCCACGGGTCCGCGCCGGATATTGCCGGGCAGGGCATCGCCAACCCGCTGGCGACCATCCTGTCGGCCGCCATGCTGTTGCGCTACTCGCTCGATCTCGCGCCGCAGGCCGACCGCATCGAGGCCGCCGTGCGTGCGGTGCTGGCCCAGGGCCTGCGCACCGCCGACATCCACGAGCCCGGCACCACCAAGGTCTCGACCGCCCAGATGGGCGACGCGGTGCTCAAGGCGCTGGGCTGACGCGCGCGTCCGCGCGCCCGGCGTTGGCCGGGAGGTGTCGGACACCCGCATGGGAGGTGCCAGCCCCCCCGGAGACGCGGCGGCAATACGCCGACGGTCTCCGCAGTGTGTCTGGCACCTTTGCGGCACCAAGGCAGCCGGCTCCTCCCCGATGTGCGCTCGCATCCGGCCCCGATTTTTTAGCGTGCAGCGCAACATTCGAGCCCGCATTCTGATAAATTGTCGGGATCGAAGGCTTTTTTCTTTTATCTACCTCAAGAGCATTGAACATGACGCAAGCAGTAGGCCTGGTCGGCTGGCGCGGCATGGTCGGTTCCGTCCTCATGCAGCGCATGCGCGACGAAAACGACTTCGCCCTGATCGATCCCGTATTCTTTTCCACCAGCAATGCCGGTGGCGCGGCGCCCGCCTGGGCCGACGGCGCAGGCCCGCTGCAGGACGCCTACGATATCGATGCTCTGAAAAAACTGCCCATCATCGTCACTGCGCAAGGCGGCGACTACACCTCCGAAGTCTTCCCCAAGCTGCGCGGGGCGGGCTGGAACGGCATCTGGATCGACGCCGCCAGCACGCTGCGCATGAAGGACGACGCCATCATCGTCCTCGACCCGGTCAATCGCCCGGTCATCGACGCGGCCCTCAAGCGCGGCGTGCGCAATTTCATCGGCGGCAACTGCACGGTCAGCTGCATGCTGATGGGCCTGGCGGGCCTGTTCAACAACGACCTGGTCGAATGGATGACTTCCATGACCTACCAGGCCGCCTCGGGCGGCGGGGCGCAGCACATGCGCGAACTGCTGACGCAGTTCGGCCTGCTGAACCAGGCCGTCAAGCCGCTGCTCGATGATCCGGCCTCGGCCATCCTGGAAATCGACCGCGGCGTGCTCACGGCGCAACAGGATCCGGCGCTGCCGCAGGAACACTTCGGCGTGCCGCTGGGCGGCAACCTGATCCCCTGGATCGACAAGGACCTGGGCGACGGCATGTCGCGCGAAGAATGGAAGGCCGAAGCCGAGACCAACAAGATCCTCGGCCGCGGCGCCGCGTTCGGCACGCCGGCCACGCCGGTCGACGGCTTCTGCGTGCGCATCGGCGCCATGCGCTGCCACAGCCAGGCGCTGACCATCAAGCTCAAGCGCGACCTGCCGCTCGACGAAATCGAGTCGCTGATCGCCCAGGGGACGCAATGGGCCAAGGTCGTGCCCAATACCAAGGAAGACACCATCCGCGCGCTGACGCCGGTCGCCGTGACCGGCACGCTGGACATCCCGGTGGGGCGCCTGCGCAAGCTGTCGATGGGTCCGCAGTACCTGGGCGCCTTCACGGTGGGCGACCAGTTGCTCTGGGGCGCGGCCGAGCCGCTGCGCCGCATGCTGCGCATCGCCCTGGCCGAGGCCTGACGGACGTCCGGCCGCTTCGAGCGGCCGGGGCCGGCGGCGAAGGCACCTGCGGGTGCCTTTGCGCTATCTGGGCTGCGCGGTCGATCATGCCCCCTCGCAACGCCGGCTTGCAGATTTGTGAATCACGGTCCATACATTAAACTTTCGCCCAGCATTGGCCGGTAACTTGATTCGTACAGCAGGATTCCCACTATGACCTTGCGCTCGCGCCATTCCTTGCACGCCCCTCGTACCAAAGCCCTGCAGTGGGCGGTGGCCCTGGCCCTCGGCGCGTCGCTCGGTACGGTGGCCCAGGCCGCCAGCGTGGGTCATTCGCGCGTCGTATCGGCGCCCGGCGCGCCGTTGCAGGTGGTGGTGCCGCTGCAGGGCCTGAGTCCGGAAGAGGTCGCCTCGCTGCAGGTATCGCTGGCCGACCCGGCCGCGTGGCAGCGCGCCGGCTTGAATCCGCCCGTGCCGCTGGACAGCGTGCAGGTCAGCATCCAGGACGGCGCCGATGCCGCGCGCAAGAACATACGTATCGTGTCGACCCAGCCGCTGGCCACGCAAGCGGTCGATCTGCTTCTCGATGTGCGCTCCAGCGCCGGGCACCGCCAGGTGCAGGTCACCATCCTGGTGCCGCCGCGAGGGGCGGGCGCCGACGTGCAACCGGCGCGCGTGGGCAGTGGCGCAGCCGCATCCGGCGCCTCTGCCGGCGCCGTCACGGTCCGCCAGGGCGACAACCTGTTCCGCATCGCCCGTCGCAATGCCGTGCCGGACGCCAGCGTCTACCAGATGCTGGTGGCGCTCTGGCGCGCCAACCCCCAGGCCTTCATCCAGAACAACATGAACCTGGTGCGCGCCGGCGAGACGCTGTCGATTCCCGACGCGGCCACCGTGCGCGCCATCGACCCCGCCGAGGCGCGCCGCATTTTCGCCGAGCAAGTGGCGGCCTTCGAACGCTATCGCGGCCGGGCCGGCGCGGATGCCGCCGCTGGCGCGGCAGTGGCTGGTGCTGGCGGGGCCGCCGCCGGCCAGGTGAGCCAGGGCGGCCCGTCCGAGCCAGGCGTCTCCTCGACGCCGCAAGACCGGCTGCGCCTGAGCGCGACCTCGTCGGCCGACGCCCAGGCCGACGCGCGCACGTCCAGCGAGCGCGCCATGCAGGACGCGCAACAGCGCGTCGACACGTTGCAGGGCAACGTCGATGCGCTGAACCAGGCAGCCGGCGGCAAGGGCGGCCAGGCCGGTGCGACGGCGGGGGGCGCGGCCGGTGCCGCGGCCACCGGGGCCGGCCAGGCTGGCACCCAGGCGCCTGGCGCCGCCGGCGACTCGGGTGCATCCGGCCAGTCCGGTTCGCCCGGCACGGCGGATGCCGGCTCTTCCAATGGCGCCCAGACAGGTGCCGGCGCGTCCAACGGCGCCCAGGCGGGCGCGGCCGAGGGCGCCGCCGCGGGCGCCAATGCCCAGCAGGGCGCAGCGCCCGCTGGCGGCAATGATGCCGCAGCCAGCGCCAACGGCACTGGCGCGGCAGGCGGATCCGCCGCGGCGCCGGGCGCCGCCGGCGTGAACGGCGCGGCCGGAACGAGCGGCTCCGGCACGACCGCTGCCGCACCGGGCGCCGGCGCGGCCGGTTCGGGCGCGCCAGGCGCGGCCGGCGCACCCGCGGCGGCTGGCGGGCAAGACCAGGCCGGCCAGGGGAAGGCTGCGGCAGATCCCGCGCGCGAGGCATCTGCCAGCAGCATGCCGGGCTGGCTGGCCGACAACCTGCTCGTCATCGTCACCGCGGCGCTGGCGTTCATCGTGCTCGTCATCGCCTGGTTGCTGCGCCGTGCCGGCGCGCGCCGGGCGGACGAGGACGAAGCCTCTTACGGCGAGCCGGTGCTCGACACCGCCGCGCTCAATCGCAAGCTGGACGGCATCAACCTGGACCTGGACCAGCCGCCTTCCGACGAGCCGCCTGCCGGCCGGCCGCGCGCCTGACATCCCATGCCGCGCATGGCGTTGGGGCTGGCCTACGATGGCTCCCCGTGGCAAGGCTGGCAGACCCAGCCGCACCGGCAGACGGTCCAGGACACGCTGGAAGCGGCCCTGACCAGCTTTGCCGGCGGCGGCAGCCTGGCTACCGTCTGCGCCGGCCGCACCGATACCGGTGTCCATGCCGCCATGCAGGTGGTGCATCTGGACACCGACCTGGCGCGCCGCCCCGAATCATGGGTGCGGGGCGTCAATGCCTTCCTGCCGCCCAGTATCGCCGTACAGTGGGCGCAGGCCGTGCCGGACACTTTCCACGCCCGTTTCTCCGCGCGTTCGCGTACCTACGTATACCTGTTGTGGCGCGGACGGGTGCGTCCGCCGCTGTGGGCGGGGCGTGCCGGCTGGTGCTTCCAGCCCCTGGATATCGCCGCCATGCGGCAGGCCGCCCGGGCGCTGCTCGGCGAGCACGACTTTTCCAGCTTCCGCTCATCGCAGTGCCAGGCGCGCCATCCCGTGCGCACCCTGCACCAGCTCGACATCGTCGAGCGCGGCCCGTTCCTGGTATTCACGCTGCGCGCCAACGCCTTCCTGCATCACATGGTGCGCAACCTGATCGGCGCCTTGCTGCAGGTGGGACAGGGGCGCGAGCCGGCTGCCTGGATGGCCGCGGTGCTGGCCGCGCGCGACCGCCGGCAGGCCGCTCCCACCTTTGCGCCCGACGGGCTCTACCTTTCCGCCATCGAATATCCGGCTGAATTCCAACTGAACGAAGCCGATGGCGGGCCGCGACTGCTGTCTCCTTTTACATTTACTTAAGGGTTATCAGCAGGAGCGCGGTAATCGGGAATCCCTATATTATTGCGAACGAAAAAACGGCAGCCTCTACACGAGCTGCCGTTTTCGCGGCCGTTCCACACGAACGGCACGCTCTGCATCGCTTCCAAACAGGAGACTTCAGTAATGCAACGCCGTTCGTTCCTCAAAAAGGCCACCCTGGGCGCCGCAGCCGGCGGCGCCACCCTTGCCGCGCCGGCCCTGGCGCAGGATTCCCCCACCTTGAACTGGCGGCTGGCCTCCAGTTTCCCGCGCAGCGCCGACGCCATCTATACCGGCGGCGAGAACCTGGCCAAGTACGTGTCCGAGGCGACGGACGGCAAGTTCAATATCCGCGCCTTCCCCGCTGGCGAGATCGTGCCGGCCCTGCAAGTGCTGGACGCGGTGCAGAACAACACCATCGAATGCGGCCACACCGCTTCGTACTACTACTTCGGCAAAGACCCCGCGCTGTGCTTCGACGGCGCCGTGCCCTTCGGCCTGAATACCCGCCAGATGAACGCCTGGATGCGGCATGGCAACGGCCTGAAGCTGACGCGCGAGCTGTTCCAGAAGTACAACGTCGTCAATTTTCCCTGCGGTTACACCGGTACGCAGATGGGCGGCTGGTTCCGCAACGAGATCAAGTCGGTCGATGACCTGAAGGGCCTGAAATTCCGCGCCAGCGCCTTCGCGGGCGCCGTGCTGTCACGCCTGGGCGTGGTGCCGCAACAGATCGCCGGCGGCGACATCTACCCCTCGCTGGAAAAGGGCACTATCGATGCGGCCGAGTGGATCGGCCCCTACGACGACGAGAAGCTCGGTTTCCACAAGGTCGCCAAGAACTACTACTTCCCCGGTTGGTGGGAGGGCACGTTGCAGGTCTCCCTGTACGTCAACCAGGAGGCCTACAACAAGCTGCCCAAGCACTACCAGGCGGCCCTCTCGCAAGCGGCCGCCGCGGCGACCGCCGACATGATCGCCAAGTACGACGCCGAGAACCCGGCGGCGCTGCGCCGGCTGGTGTCGCAGGGCGCCCAGCTCAAGGCCTTCCCGAAGGCCGTCATGGACGCCTGCTATACCGAGGCCACCAAGGTGTACGAGGAGTTCTCGGCCAAGGATCCCATGTTCAAGAAAATCTACGAGGACATGGTGGCCTTCCGCGACAACGAGATCCCGTGGTTCCGTGTGGCCGAAGGCAGCTTCGACGGCTTCATGGGCACGGTCAGCGGCCGCAAGTAACAGGCAGCGCCGGGCTGCCCCGGGCGGGCTGGGTCGACGACGCGATAAAATCGTCCGATTCAGCCCCCGCGGCGCCCGCCACAAGCCGGCCTGGCGCGGGCCTTCGCATGCCGACGGCACCGCGGCCACCCCGGGAACCCATTGCATGCCATGTCCCCGCGCCACATCGGGCGCGCGGTGAATTCACTCTAGGTCATTATTCCCATCATGAAAGCATTACTCGCTATCTCGCGCGCCATAGACGCGCTGAACCTGCGGGTGGGGCGAGCCGTGACGTGGATCACGCTGCTGGTGGTGCTGGTGAGCGCCGGCAACGCCCTGGTCCGCAAGGT
>Ga0180223_1000847_pt1 | contig 30467 bp, 26 predicted proteins | sample eDN5th30CKraftOP_FD_151337 | JGI IMG/M metagenome (GOLD analysis project Ga0180223, IMG submission 151337) | Enriched Organic Plus compost microbial communities from Emeryville, California, USA - eDNA 5th pass 30_C Kraft OP (version 2) (version 2) ... | reverse complement strand
CACCGCATCCTGGCGGTTCTGGGTGGCGTAGCAGATGTCGTCGTTCTTCGGCCCCTGGATCGCCGGGAAGCGGCGCTGCAGGGCCTCGATGATGCCCCGGGTATCGTCCACCGAGAGCGTGGTCTGGGTGGTGTAGAACAGGTTCTCCGGCTGGCGCACCTCCAGCCTGGCCACGTCCTCCACGCCTTCCACCAGGTAGATGCTGCCGCCGCCGCACTGGGCGTCCCACTGGCCCATCGTGCCCTCGACCTCCGGGTGGCCGGCGTGGCCGATCAGGACCACGTCGCGCCCGGCGCGGCAGTGGCGCGCCACCTCCAGGTGCACCTTGGTCACCAGCGGGCAGGTGGCGTCGAACACCTTCAGCCCGCGGCGCGCGGCCTCGTTGCGCACGTCCTTGGACACGCCGTGGGCGCTGAAGATCACGGTGTTGCCGTCGGGGACCTCGTCCAGCTCCTCGACGAAAATCGCGCCGCGGGCGCGCAGGTCGTCGACCACGAAGCGGTTGTGCACCACCTCGTGGCGCACGTAGATCGGCGCGCCGAGGGTCTCGATCGCGCGCTTGACGATCTCGATCGCGCGGTCGACGCCGGCGCAGAAGCCGCGGGGGTTGGCGAGGATGACGTCCATGGGCGGGATTATCCGATATCCGGGCCGCGGCGGCCGGCCGCGGCGCCGGCGGGGTTCAGGAAGCCGGCTTGCGGCGGGCGCCGGCCAGGCCGAACAGGGCGATGCCGATCGCGCCGCCGACCACCGCGCAGTCGGCGATGTTGAACGCCGGCCAGTAATAGTCGCGCCAGTGCCACTGGATGAAATCGACCACGTGGCCGTGGACCAGGCGGTCGATCACGTTGCCCAGGGCGCCGCCGATCACCAGCGCGTACGGCAGGGCCTGGCGCCAGTCGCCGCGCGGGGTGCGCCACAGCCACCAGCCCATCAGCCCGCTGATGGCGAAGGCCAACACGCTGAAGAACACGATCTGCCAGCCGCCAGCGTTGGCCAGGAAGCTGAACGCCGCGCCGGTGTTGTAGGTGCGGTACCAGTTCCAGAAGCCCTCGATCACCGGCACGGCGGTGAACTCGGGCAGGCTGGACAGCACCCAGGCCTTGCTCCACTGGTCCAGCACGATCACCGCCGCCGACAGCAGCAGCCACGGCAGCGCGTTCGGGCGCGGGGCGGGACGCGGGCTCAGAACCACCTCCGCGCTTCGCCCGGGCCCTCGATGTTGGACACGCAGCGGCCGCAGGCCTCCGGGTGCCCCGGATGCGTGCCGACGTCGGCGCGGTAGTGCCAGCAGCGCACGCACTTGGGCTTGCTGGTGGGCTGGGCGGTGACGAAGATGCCGTCGGTCTGCGCCGGCACCACGGTCACGTCGCCGCTGATGAACAGGAAGCGCAGTTCCTCGGCCAGCGGCTGCAGGTGGGCGGCGGTCTCGGCGCCGGCGGTCACGGTGATCTCGGCCTCCAGCGCGGCGCCGATCTGGCCGTTGGCGCGCATCGGCTCCAGCACCTTGGCCACCTGCTCGCGCAGCGCCAGCAGGCGCTCGAAGTCGGCCGCGCCCAGCTCCGCGTCCTCCGGCATGGGCGCCAGGCCCTCGTACCAGGTGGCGAACAGCACGTTCTCCTCGCGCTGGCCGTCGCCGGTGTCCTTGGGCAGGTAGCCCCACAGCTCGTCGGCGGTGAAGCTGAGGATCGGCGCGATCCAGCGCACGAAGGCCTCGGCGATGCGGTACATCGCGCTCTGCGCGCTGCGGCGGCCGCGCGAGTCCTCGCCCATCGTGTACAGGCGGTCCTTGGTCACGTCCAGGTACAGCGAGCCCAGGTCCACCGAGCAGAAGTTCAGCAGCGCCTGCACGATGCCGGCGAAGTCGTAGCGCTCGTAGGCGGCCTTGATCTTCTCCTGCACCTCCCAGGCGCGGTGCACGATCCAGCGGTCCAGCGCGACCATGTCGTCCAGCGGGCGCAGGTGCCGCGCCGGCTCGAAGCCATGCAGGTTGGCCAGCAGGAAGCGCGCGGTATTGCGGATGCGGCGGTAGGCGTCGGCGTTGCGCTTGAGGATCTCCTGCGACAGCGACATCTCGTTGGAGTAGTCGGCCGAGGCGATCCACAGGCGCAGGATGTCCGCGCCCAGGGTCTTCATGATGTCCTGCGGCTCGATGCCGTTGCCCAGCGACTTGGACATCTTGCGGCCGTGCTCGTCCACGGTGAAGCCGTGGGTCAGGCACTGCCGGTACGGCGCGGCCTTGTCGATCGCCACGCCGGTCAGCAGCGAGGACTGGAACCAGCCGCGGTGCTGGTCCGAGCCTTCCAGGTACAGGTCGGCCGGCTTGCCCAGGCCGCGCTCCAGCAGGACCGCCTCGTGGGTCACGCCGGAGTCGAACCAGACGTCGAGGATGTCGGTGATCTTCTCGTACTGGCCGGCCTCGTCGCCCAGCAGCTCGGCCGGGTCCAGCGAATACCACACGTCGATGCCGCCCTGCTCCACCCGGTCGGCCACCTGGCGCATCAGCTCGCTGCTGCGCGGGTGCGGCTCGCCGGTCTCGCGGTGCACGAACAGCGCGATCGGCACGCCCCAGGTGCGCTGGCGCGAGATGGTCCAGTCCGGGCGGCCCTCGACCATGGCGGAGATGCGGGCCTTGCCCCACTCCGGGTACCACTTGACCGTGTCGATCGCGGCCAGGGCATCGGCACGCAGGTTGGACTGGTCCATCGAGATGAACCACTGCGGCGTGGCGCGGAACGCGATCGGGGTCTTGTGCCGCCAGCAGTGCGGATAGCTGTGCTCGAGCCTGCTCGCGGCCAGCAGCACGCCGGCGTCGCGCAGCACCTCGACGATGACGTCGTTGGCCTTCCAGATGTGCTGGCCGGCCAGCTCCACGCCGCGCGCGGCCGGGGTCGACGGCAGGTACACGCCGCGGCCGTCGACCGGATTGAGCTGGGCTGCCGTGTACTTCTCGATCAGGCCGTAGGCCTTGCCGACCACGTAGTCCTCCTGGCCGTGCCCGGGCGCGGTGTGGACCGCGCCGGTACCGTCCTCGGCCGACACGTGGCTGCCGAGGATCACCGGGATGTCGCGCTCGGCGTAGAACGGATGCGCCAGCAGCTGGTGCTCCAGCGCGGAACCGGCGGCGCGACCATGCACGGTCACGCCGGCCACGCCGTAGCGCTGCAGCGCGCGCTCGGCCAGGGCGTCGGCCAGCACCAGCCAGCGGCGGCGGCCATCCTGTGCCGGGCCTTCGACCAGGGCGTACTCCAGGTCCGGACCCAGCGACACCGCCAGCGAGGCCGGCAGGGTCCACGGGGTGGTGGTCCAGATCGGCACCGCGACCTCGACGCCTTCCGGCAGCTCGACGCCGAAGGCGCGCGCCACCGCCTGCGGGTCGCGCGCCAGGTAGGCCACGTCGATCGCCGGGGAGACCTTGTCCTGGTACTCGATCTCGGCCTCGGCCAGGGCCGAGCCGCAGTCGAAGCACCAGTGCACCGGCTTCACGCCGCGGGTCAGGTGGCCGTTGTCGACGATCCTGGCCAGGGCCCGGATCTCGTTGGCTTCGAAGCGGAAGTCCAGGCTGCGGTACGGGTTGTCCCAGTCGCCGATCACGCCCAGGCGCTTGAAGTCCTTGCGCTGGATCTCGATCTGCGACTGCGCGTATTCGCGGCACTTCTGCCGGAACTCGGTCGCGTCGAGCTTGACCCCGACCTTGCCGTACTTCTTCTCGATCGCGATCTCGATCGGCAGGCCGTGGCAGTCCCAGCCCGGCACGTACGGCGCGTCGAAGCCGGCCAGGTGGCGCGACTTGACGATGATGTCCTTGAGGATCTTGTTGACCGCATGCCCGAGGTGGATCGCGCCGTTGGCATACGGCGGGCCGTCGTGCAGGACGAACAGCGGGCGGCCCTTGGCATGGGCGCGCAGCTTCTCGTAGAGGCGCTCGGACTCCCAGCGCGCGAGGATCTCGGGCTCGCGCCGCGGCAGGTCGCCGCGCATGGGGAAGTCGGTGGCGGGCAGGTGTAGGGTGGCTTTGTAGTCCTGGCTCACGCCGTGGCTCGCAGTCGTTCGGATTCGGAAAGGATGGCGCGCGCCTGCTCGGCATCGCGCTGCATCTGCGCGGTCAGGGCCGGCAGGTCGGGGAATTTCTCCTCGTCGCGCAACTTGGCGACGAACTCGACCTCGATGTGGCACCCGTAGAGGTCGCCGGCGAAGTCGAACAGGTGGGCTTCCAGCAGCGGCTCCACGCCCTCGACCGTGGGCCGGGTACCGAAGCTGGACACCGACGGCCACGGCTGCGCGGCCACGCCGTGCACCCAGGTCGCGTAGATGCCGGACAGCGCCGGCGCCTTGGGGAACCGCAGGTTCGCGGTCGGGAAACCGAGGGTGCGGCCGAGCTGGCGGCCGCGCACCACGCGCCCGCCGATCGCGTAGGGCCGGCCCAGCAAGGAATGCACGCGGGCGAAGTCGCCGGCGACCAGGGCCTCGCGGATGCGGGTGCTGGAGACGCGCTCGCCCTGGGCCTGCACCGGCTCGATCTCGCCGGCGTGGAAGCCCAGTTCCGCGCCCATGGCCTGCAGCAGGGCCAGGTCGCCGCCGCGGCGGTGGCCGAAGCGGAAGTCGGGGCCGATCCACACCTCGCGCGCGCCCAGCCGGCCGGCCAGCACGCGGCGCACGAAGTCCTCGGCCGGCATCGCCGCCAGCGCGGCGTTGAAGCGCAACAGGCCCAGGTGGTCCAGGCCCTGGTCCAGCAGCAGGCGGATGCGGTCGCGCGGCAGGGTCAGGCGCGGCGGCGGGCTGCCGCGGCCGAAGAACTCGCGCGGCAGCGGTTCGAAGCTCAGCGCGACCGCCGCCACGTCCAGCGCGCGTGCGCGCGCCACGGCATGCCGCACCAGCGCCCGATGGCCGAGGTGGAGGCCGTCGAAGGCGCCGATGCAGACCACGCTGCCGCGCGGGCACAGCGACCCGCCATCGACGTCACGGAACAGCCTGCTCATCTGCTTGGGTATGACCTGGGACGCCCCGCGGCGCCAGCCGGCGCCGGCCCGGGGCCGAGCCTGCAAGTATAGCGGCCGGCGCGGGACAAAGGCCCGCGCCGGCCCGCCTCAGCCGCGCAACTCGCGCGGGCGCAGGCCCAGGGCCAGCAGCAGCGCGCCATAGGCCGCCGCGCCGGCGCCGACCATCACCGCCAGCCGCCACGCGCGCTCCCACCAGGCCCAGGCCGACCAGTCCGGCCACAGCCAGCCCAGTCCCAGCACCACCACGGCCAGGGCCAGCGCACCGGCGCCGACCTGCAGCAGCAGGCGGCCCCAGCCGGGCTGGCGCCGGTAGACCCCGGCGCGGCGCAGCATCCAGGCCAGCTGCAGGGCATTGGTCCAGCCGGCCACCGCCACCGCCAGCGCCAGCAGCGCATGAGCGCCGCGCACCGTGCCCAGGGCCGCCACCGCGCTGCCGCCGGCGGCGGCCAGCGCCTGGCGGCCGGTGTCGGTGGCGTACAGCAGGAGGGCGAAGAACAGCAGGGTGCTGGCGACGTTGACCAGCACCGCGAACACCGCCGCGCGCACCGGCGAGCGGGTGTCCTGGCGCGAGTAGAACGCCGGGGCCAGCACCTTCACCAGCAGGAAGGCCGGCACCGCCAGCGATTGCGCGACCAGGCTCAGCGCGCTCATGCGCGCGTCTTCCGCGCCGAACTCGCCGTACTGGAACAGGGTGGCCACCAGCGGCCGGGCGCACAGCACCAGGCCCAGGGTGGCCGGCACGCCGATCAGCACGCACAGGCGGAAGCCCCAGTCCAGGCCGCGCGAGAACCCGTCCGGGTCGGCGCTGGCGTGGCGCGAGGACAGGTGCGGCAGGATCACGGTGCCGATCGCCACCCCGAACATGCCCAGCGGGAACTCCAGCAGGCGGTCGCTGTAGTACAGCCAGGTCATGCTGCCGCCGACCAGCAGCGAGGCCAGCTGGGTATTGATCAGCAGGTTGAACTGCACCACCGAGGAACCGAACAGGGTCGGCACCATCAGCGTCATCACCCGGCGCACGCCGGCATGGGCCAGGTCCAGGCGCGGCCGCGGCAGCAGCCCCAGCTGCGCCAGCGCCGGCAGGTGGAAGGCCAGCTGCAGGATGCCGGCCACCAGCACGCCCCAGGCCAGCACCTTCACCGAACCACCCAGCCAGTGCCCGCCGACCACCGCGGCGGCGATCAGCGCCAGGTTCAGCAGCACCGGCGACAGGGCCGGCACGCCGAAGCGCTGCCAGGTGTTGAGGATGCCGCCGGCCAGCGAGGCCAGGGAGATGAACAGCGCGTACGGGAAGGTGATGCGCAGCATCTCCACGAACAGCGCATAGGTTTCCGGCTCCTCGAGGAAGCCAGGCACCAGCAGCCGCCCCACCCACGGCGCGAACAGCAGCACCACCGCGGTCAGCACCAGCAGCGCCGCCAGCAACGAACCGGCAACCCGGTCGATCAGCGCGCGCACCGCGTCCGGGCCGTGTTTTTCCTTGTATTCGGCCAGCACCGGCACGAAGGCCATCGAGAACGAGCCCTCGGCCGAGAGCCGGCGCATAAAATTGGGGATGCGGAACGCGGCGATGAACGCGTCCATTGCCGGGCTGGCGCCGAACACGATGGCGTAGACCTGGTCGCGCACCAGGCCCGACACCCGGGAAACCAAGGTCAGCGAGCTGAACAGCGATGCGGAACGCAACAGGCGGGAGCCGCTCATCGACCGGCCTCCGGGCCGTCTACGGCGGGCCGACCACAACGGTTGACCCAAGCCCTTGAATAAACCATAATTTCGCGTTCGCTGTACTCCACCATACCGTTTTCGTACCCGTTTTTCAGGAATCCACCGCCGTGGCCAACATCAAGTCCGCCAAGAAGCGCGCCAAGCAGACGGTCGTGCGCAACGCGCGCAACACCGCCCAGCGCTCGCAGCTCCGCACCGCCGTCAAGAAGGTCCTCAAGGCCCTGGACGCCAACGACGCCGCCGGCGCCGAGGCCGCCTTCGCCATCGCCCAGCCGCTGCTGGACCGCTTCAGCGCCCGCGGCCTGATCCACAAGAACAAGGCCGCCCGTCACAAGAGCCGCTTGACCGCGCGTATCAAGGCCATCAAGGCCGCCGCCTGATCCCTGGCGGAGGGCGGGCCGCGCAGCGCGCGCCGGCCCTTCCGCGCCAGCCAGGCATACGAAAAACCCGGCTTCGGCCGGGTTTTTCGTTGCGCGGAATCCAGACTCAGGCCGATGCATCTTCATCGGCCTCGGCTTCAGCGTGGCGCTGCCGGTCCAGGAAACCCATCACCTGCTGCATGATCGGCCAGGTGCCCTCGCGGCCCAGGGCCGAGACCAGGAACCAGGGCTGGGTCCAGCCCAGCTCGGCGACGATGGCCTGCGCACGTTCGCGGGCCTCGTCCTCGAACATCAGGTCGGCCTTGTTCAGCACCAGCCAGCGCGGCTTGGCCAGCAGCCCGGGATCGTGCCGCTCCAGTTCGCGCTCGATCGCGCGCACCTGCTCCACCGGTGACATGACCTCCACGCCCTCGTAGCCGTCCATCGGCGCGATGTCGACCAGGTGCAGCAGCAGGCGGGTGCGCTGCAGGTGGCGCAGGAACTGCGCGCCGAGGCCGGCGCCGTCGGCGGCGCCCTCGATCAGGCCCGGGATGTCGGCGATCACGAAGCTGCGGTGCGGCTCGACGCTGACCACGCCCAGGTTCGGATAGAGGGTGGTGAACGGATAATCCGCCACCTTCGGGGTGGCGGCGGAGACCGCGCGCACGAAGGTGCTCTTGCCGGCATTGGGGAAGCCCAGCAGGCCGACGTCGGCCAGCAGCTTCAGCTCCAGCTTCAGCGTGCGCTGCTCGCCCGGCTCGCCCGGGGTCGCCTGGCGCGGGGCGCGGTTGGTCGAGCTCTTGAAGTGCATGTTGCCCAGGCCGCCCTTGCCGCCGCGGGCCACCAGCAGGCGCTGGCCGTGCGCGGTCAGGTCGCCGATGACCTCGTCGGTCTCGACGTTGGTCACCACGGTGCCGACCGGGACGGTGATGAACAGGTCCTCGCCGCCCTTGCCGTACATCTGCCGGCCCATGCCGTTCTGCCCGCGCTGGGCGCGGAAGCGGCGCTCGTGGCGGAAGTCGACCAGGGTGTTGAGGTTCTCGTCGGCGACCAGCCAGACGCTGCCGCCATCGCCGCCGTCGCCGCCGTCCGGACCGCCCAGCGGGATGAACTTCTCGCGGCGGAAGCCGACGCATCCGTTGCCGCCATTGCCGGCGATCACCTCGATTTCAGCTTCGTCGACCAGTTTCATGGGGCAGCAGGACTCGGGAGGGGGAATGCGACGGGGCACAGTCTAGCCGGCCCGGCCCGGCGCGGACGGCGCGGGCCGCGGGCGCCCCAGAAACGGAAAGCCCCGCCTAAGCGGGGCCTGCCGTGCGGTCCGGCCGCGCCAGGCGCGGCCAGCAATCAGGCTTCAGCGACGACGCTGACGGTGCGGCGCTTGGCCGGACCCTTGGTCGTGAACTGGACCTTGCCGTCGACCAGCGCGAACAGCGTGTGGTCGCGGCCCAGGCCGACGCCGGCGCCCGGGTGGAACTGGGTGCCGCGCTGGCGGACGATGATGTTGCCGGCTTCGACGGCCTGGCCGCCGAACACCTTCACGCCCAGGTACTTCGGATTGGAATCGCGGCCGTTGCGCGAGGAGCCTACGCCCTTTTTGTGTGCCATGACGGGATCTCCCTACTGATTAGCCGGCGATGCCGGTGATTTCGATTTCGGTGTAGTGCTGGCGGTGGCCCTGCCGCTTCATGTGGTGCTTGCGGCGGCGGAACTTGATGATCTTGACCTTGTCGGCGCGGCCGTGGCCGACGACCTTCGCGGTCACGCTCGCGCCCTTGAGGGCGTCACCGACCTTGATCCCGTCGCTGTCGCCCAGCAGCAGGATGTTGTCGAACTTGATCTCGGAGCCAGCCTCGGCCTCGAGCTTCTCGACGCGGAGCTTCTCGCCCTGCGCCACGCGGTACTGCTTACCGCCGGTTACCAGAACTGCGTACATGACCAGGCATTCCTCTGTTGTTATTGTGGTCAACCCTGCCCGCGGATGGGCGGACAGAAGCGGAATTGTAGGGGTCCGGCCAGGCCCGGGTCAAGCCACCCCCATGGACCTGAACGGCGGCCCCGGCCCGCCGCCGGGCGGGTTGCGGGCGCGGCCCGTTGCCCCCAAATCGGGCGTTCCCTTACGCTGGCGCATTGCCTCCGCAGAGCCCCCACTGATGGATGCCATCAAGATCCGCGGCGCGCGGACCCACAACCTCAAGAACATCGACGTCGACCTGCCGCGCGACAAGCTGATCGTGATCACCGGCCTGTCCGGGTCCGGCAAGTCGTCGCTGGCGTTCGACACCATCTACGCCGAGGGCCAGCGGCGCTACGTGGAGTCGCTCTCGGCCTACGCCCGGCAGTTCCTCAGCGTGATGGAGAAGCCGGACGTCGACCACATCGAGGGCCTGTCCCCGGCCATCTCGATCGAGCAGAAGTCGACCTCGCACAACCCGCGCTCGACCGTCGGCACCATCACCGAGATCTACGACTACCTGCGCCTGCTGTACGCGCGGGTGGGCATCCCGCGCTGCCCGGACCACGGCTACCCGCTGGAGGCCCAGACCGTGGGCCAGATGGTCGACCAGGTGCTGGCCCTGGACCCGGAGCAGCGCTGGATGCTGCTGGCCCCGGTGGTGCGCGAGCGCAAGGGCGAGCACGTGCAGGTATTCGAGCAGCTGCGCGCCCAGGGCTTCGTCCGGGTGCGGGTCGACGGCACCCTGCACGAGATCGACGCGGTGCCGGCCCTGGCCCTGCGCCAGAAGCACACCATCGAGGCGGTGATCGACCGCTTCCGCCCGCGCGAGGACATCAAGCAGCGCCTGGCCGAGTCGTTCGAGACCGCGCTCAAGCTGGGCGACGGCATGGCCATGGTCATGTCGCTGGACAACCCGGACGCGCCGCCGCAGCTGTTCTCGTCCAAGTACTCCTGCCCGGTGTGCGACTACTCGCTGCCGGACCTGGAGCCGCGCCTGTTCTCATTCAACGCGCCGATGGGCGCCTGCCCATCCTGCGACGGCCTGGGCATGGCCGAGTTCTTCGACCCGGCACGGGTGGTCGCGCACCCGGAGCTGTCGCTGGCCGCCGGCGCGGTGCGCGGCTGGGACCGCCGCAACGCCTACTACTTCCAGCTGATCAACTCGCTGGCCAGGCACTACCGCTTCGACCCGGACACCCCGTGGAACCAGCTGCCCGAGCACGTGCAGCAGGCGATCCTGTACGGCAGCGGCGACGAGGTGATCACCTTCACCTACCTCACCGAGGCCGGCGGCCGCACCCAGCGCAAGCACCGCTTCGAGGGCATCATCAACAACCTCGAGCGCCGCTACCGCGAGACCGAGTCGGCGGCGGTGCAGGAGGAGCTGGGCAAGTACATCTCCGAGCGCGCCTGTCCCGAGTGCGGCGGCGCCCGGCTCAACCGGGCCGCGCGCAACGTGTTCGTCGCCGACCGCGCCCTGCCCGAGCTGGTGGTGATGCCGATCGACGAGGCCCTGGCCTTCTTCCGCGACCTGAAGCTGCCGGGCTGGCGCGGCGAGATCGCGGCCAAGATCGTCAAGGAGATCAACGAGCGGCTGGGCTTCCTGGTCGACGTCGGCCTGGACTACCTGACCCTGGAGCGCAAGGCAGACACCCTGTCCGGCGGCGAGGCCCAGCGCATCCGCCTGGCCAGCCAGATCGGCGCCGGCCTGGTGGGCGTGATGTACGTGCTCGACGAGCCCTCCATCGGCCTGCACCAGCGCGACAACGAGCGCCTGCTGGGCACCCTCACCCGCCTGCGCGACCTGGGCAACACGGTGATCGTGGTCGAGCACGACGAGGATGCGATCCGCGCCGCCGACCACGTGCTGGACATCGGCCCCGGCGCCGGCGTGCACGGCGGCGAGGTGGTCGGCCAGGGCACCCTGGAGGACCTGGTGCGCTCGCCGCGCTCGCTGACCGGCCAGTACCTGTCCGGAAAGCGCAGGATCCAGGTGCCGGCCAGGCGCCACAAGCCGAACCCGAAGATGACCCTGCGCCTGTACGGCGCCAGCGGCAACAACCTCAAGGACGTCGACCTGGAGATCCCGGCCGGGCTGTTCACCTGCGTCACCGGCGTGTCCGGCTCGGGCAAGTCGACCCTGATCAACGACACCCTGTTCGCGCTGGCGGCCAACGAGATCAACGGCGCCTCGCACCCGGTGGCGCCGTACCGCGAGGTCGAGGGCCTTGACCTGTTCGACAAGATCGTCGACATCGACCAGTCCCCGATCGGCCGCACCCCGCGCTCCAACCCGGCCACCTACACCGGCCTGTTCACCCCGCTGCGCGAGCTGTTCGCGCAGGTGCCGGAGGCGCGCGCGCGCGGCTACTCGCCGGGCCGCTTCAGCTTCAACGTGCGCGGCGGCCGCTGCGAGGCCTGCCAGGGCGACGGCCTGATCAAGGTCGAGATGCACTTCCTGCCGGACGTGTACGTGCCCTGCGACGTGTGCGGCGGCAAGCGCTACAACCGCGAGACCCTGGACATCCTGTACAAGGGCCACAGCATCCACGACGTGCTGGAGATGACGGTCGAGGACGCGCTGCGGCTGTTCGAGAACGTCCCGCCCATCGCCCGCAAGCTGGAGACCCTGGTCGACGTGGGCCTGAGCTACGTCAAGCTCGGCCAGAGCGCGACCACCCTGTCCGGCGGCGAGGCGCAGCGCGTGAAGCTGTCCAAGGAGCTGTCGCGGCGCGATACCGGCCGCACCCTGTACATCCTCGACGAGCCGACCACCGGCCTGCACTTCCACGACATCGAGCACCTGCTGGGCGTGCTGCACCGGCTGCGCGACGAGGGCAACACCGTAGTGGTGATCGAGCACAACCTGGACGTGATCAAGACCGCCGACTGGATCGTGGACCTCGGTCCGGAGGGCGGCCACCGCGGCGGCCAGATCATCGCCACCGGCACGCCGGAGGAGATCGCCGCCAACCCGGCCTCGCACACCGGCCGCTTCCTGGCCAAGCTGCTGCCGGAAACGAAGACGCCGCGCGGCAGCAAGCCCGCCGCCGTGGCGAAGGATCCGGTGCTGCCGCCGCGCAAGAGCGCGGCAAAGAAGGCCCCGGCAAGGAAAACCAAGAGCAGGACCGCATGACCGCAACCTCCCCCACCCCGCAGCCGCGCCTGCTGGCGCGCGTGCCGATCAGCGTGCGCTGGCGCGACATGGACGCCATGGGCCACGTCAACAACGCCAAGTACGTGTCCTACCTGGAAGAAGCGCGCGTGCGCTGGATGCAGGGCGTGCCGGGCGTGTCCATGAGCGACCGCATCGCCCCGGTCGTGGCCGCCACCAACGTCAACTACCGCGCGCCGATCGTGTGGCCCAACGACATCGTCGTGGAGCTGTTCGTCGAGCGCCTGGGCAACAGCAGCGTCACCATCGGCCACCGCATCCTCGACCAGAAGGACGAGCGCATCCTGTACTCGGACGGCAACGTGGTGGTGGTCTGGATGGACACCCAGACCGGCCGCAGCGCGCCGCTGCCGGACGCGATCCGCGCCGCCGTCGCCTGATCGCGCCCGCCGGGCGCGGCATCCCGAACCACGCGCCCGGCCGCATCCACGATGCGGCCGGGCTTCAGCGTGCCCGCGCGTGCGGATCGCGCACGATCAGGGTGTCGACCGGCGACTCCTCGACCAGGCGCTGCGCCACGTGGCCCAGCAGCACGTCGAACACCGCGCTGCGCCCGTGCGAGGACACCACCGCGAGGTCGACCGGGAACTGGCTGGCATACAGCCGCAACAGCAACGCCGGATCCAGGCGCTCCACCACCAGGCCCACCCTGCTGGCGCCGCCAGGCGGCTCGCAGGCCGCGATGAAGGCCTGCCCTTCGGCGAGCGCCGCCTCGTGCGCCGCGGCCAGCAGCGCATCGCGGCCGGTGTCCGCCAGGCCGGCCATCGGCACGTCGTAACCATGCAGGACGCCGATGGCGGCATCCGGGAACAGGCCCGCCGCGGCCCGGAAAGCGAACTTCGAGGATTCCGACCAGTCGCTGGCCACCACCATGCGCTGGTAAGGGCCGTGCATACGCCGGTGCACCACCAGCACCGGCACCGGCGAACGCCGGGCCAGCTGGTCGACGGTGGAACCGAGCATCAGTCGTCCAAGGATCTCCTGGCGTGCCACGCCGGTCACGATCAGGTCGCAGCCTTCCTCGCGGGCCACCTCGAGCACGCGGTCGGCGACGCGGCCGCCGCGCACCACGCGCAGGTCGACATCCACGCCGCGGGCGTCTGCGTCGGCCTGCAGCAGCTTCTCCGCTTCGTGCACCGGGTCGCTGCCCCGGTACCAGGCCGGCGGATCGCGGACCAGCATGGCGTGGGCCTCGACCGCGTTCTCCTCGACCACGTTGGCCACCACCAGGCGCGCCCCCCAGGCCCGGGCCAGCTGCACGGCGCGGTCGAGGGCGCGATCGCTGCGCGCGTCCAGGTCGCTGGCCAGCAGGATCGAACGCGGCCGGCCGATTGCTTCGTTCATGGCTCCTCCCCTTGCGGCCGTGGCGGCGCCACGGCCCCTGCACGCCGCAGTTGCGGCGCGCCCTCAGTGATGATGATGGTGCGCGGGCGCCTCGTTGGCCGCACCCTCCGGTGCATTACGCGCCACTTCCAGCTCCACCTGCACCTGCGCACCGTCGGCCAGCTCCAGCAGCAGCGGCACGCGCTCGCCTTCGGCCAATGCCCGCACCGGCTGCATCAGCATCAGGTGCAGGCCACCGGGCTGCAGCACGGCTTCGCCATGCGCCGGCAGCGCCAGGCGCTCCAGCTCGCGCATCCGGCTCACGCCGTCGACGACGACGGTCTCGTGCACCGTGACCTCGGCAAACGCCGGGCTGCTGGCACCGACCACCGCCACCGCGTCGCCGCAGTGGTTGGCGATGCGGCCGAAACCGGCCAGCATGCGCGGCTGCGGCACCGGCGACAGGCGGATCCAGCCGCCGTCCATGGCCACGCATGCGGGCCTGGCCGCGCCCTTCGCGGCAGGCGAGGCGGCGGGGGCGATTGCAGGGAACGTGGCCAGGCTGGCCAGCAGGGCAACAGGCAGGAGTCGTCGGATGTCCATGCCCCTATCATAGCCGCCCCATACGCATGCCACCGGACCGCCCATGAACGCCTTCGTGCAGACCATCGACCACGGCCGCATCCGCGAACTGCGCCTGGCGCGCCCGCCGGTCAACGCGCTGGATCCGGCGTTGTGCCGGGCGCTGATCGCCGGCCTGGAGACCGCGGTGGCCGAGGACATGGACGCGGTGGTGGTGTCCGGCGCGCCGGGCATGTTCTCCGCCGGCCTGGACGTGCCCTACCTGATGTCGCTGGGCGAGGACCGCCACGCCCTGCAGGCGGCCTGGGGCGCGTTTTTCGGCGCGGCGCGCGCGCTGGCCGGGTTGCGCATCCCGGTGGTGGCGGCGGTCACCGGACATGCACCGGCCGGCGGCTGCGTGCTGTCGCTGTGCTGCGACTACCGGATCATGGCGCGCTCGCCGGATCCAGCCAGACCGTTCGCCATCGGCATGAACGAGACCCAGGTCGGCCTGGCCGTGCCCGATGGCGCGCAGCAGCTGATGCGGCGGGTGGTCGGCCACCACCGCGCCGAGCGCCTGCTGGTCGCCGGGGCCATGGTTCCGGACCAGGAAGCGCTGCGCATCGGCCTGGTCGACGAGCTGGTCGCGGTGGAGGAAGTGGTGCCGCGCGCCCTGGCCTGGCTGGAGCCGCTGCTGCGCCTGCCGCGCGCGCCGATGCTGCAGACCCGCGCCCTGGCCCGCGCCGACCTGGTGCGCGCGCTGGACCCGGACCACCTGCACCTGGACCGCTTCGTCGACGGCTGGTACGAGCCGGACACCCAGGCCGGCCTGCGCGCCCTGCTGGCGAAGCTCGGCAAGGCCTGAGCGCTCAGCCCGGCCACGGCTCCAGGTGCTCGGCCAGCACCTGGGCCAGCCAGTCCATCACCTCGCGCACCCGGCGCGGCATGTGCCGCTGCAGCGGATACAGAAGGCTGACCGGCATCGGCGCGGCCGGCAGCTGCGGCAGCACCTCGACCAGGCGGCCGTCGGCCAGCGCCTCGCGCACGCCGAAGCGCGGCAGCTGGATCAGGCCCAGCCCGGCCAGGGCCGCGCCGACATAGGCCTCGCCGTTGTCCACGATGACCGCACCCGGCAGCTCCAGGCTGGCATGGCCGCCGCCGGGCAGCGGGTACTCGAACCCTTCCGGCTTCTGGCCGAAGGCCACCGCGAACTGCACCAGGCGGTGGGAGGCCAGGTCCTCCAGCGTGCGCGGCATGCCGTGGCGCTCCAGGTAGGCCGGACTGGCGCAGGTGACCACCGGCGCCAGGCCCAGGCGCCGCGCGACCAGGCTCGGATCGACGACGTCACCGGTACGCACCACGCAGTCATAGCCCTCGCGCACCACGTCGACCCGGCGCTCGCCGGCGCCCAGCTCGATCTGCAGCCCCGGGTGCGCCTCCAGGAACGCCCCCAGCCGCGGCAGCACCAGCTGCCGGGCCATGCCGCCGGACATGCCGATCCGCACCCGGCCGCTGAGCTGCTGCGGCTCGCGCCGGAACATGCTTTGCAGCTCCTCGGCCTCGCCGAGGAAGTCGCGGCAGCGCTCCAGGAACAGCGCGCCGTCGCCGGTCAGCTGTACCCGCCGCGTGGTGCGGTGGAACAGCTGGGTGCCCAGCTCCGCCTCCAGCCGGCGCACCGCCGTGGACACGCTGGCCTTGGGCAGGCCCAGGCTGTCGGCGGCGCGGGTGAAGCCGCCAAGTTCGGCGACGCGGAGGAAGATGCGGTAATGCTCGAGCTGGTCCATGGACTGTTCGCCCCAGGAGAACAAAGAAATCGGATGAGCCGAGTTTATCAGCCCATCCGGCACCAATAGCCTGTGCGTGTCCCATTCCTCCCCACGCACGGAGCCTCGCCATGGATACCCCCGCCTCCCCCGTCACCCTGATCACCGGCGGCAGCCGCGGCCTCGGCCGCAACGCCGCCATCCACCTGGCCCGCGCCGGCCACGATCTGATCCTCACCTACCGCAGCAAGGCCGCCGAGGCCGAAGCCGTCGCCGCCGAGCTGCAGGCGCTCGGGCGCCGGGTCGCGGTGCTGCCGCTGGACGTGGCCGACAGCGGCAGCTTCGCGGCCTTCGCCGGACGCGTGCGCGAGGTGCTGGCCGGCTGGGGCCGGCAGCGGTTCGAGCACCTGGTCAACAACGCCGGCACAGGCCTGCACGTGCCCTTCGCCGAGACCACCGAGGCGCAGCTGGACGAGATGTACCGGATCCACTTCAAGGGCCCGTACCTGCTGACCCAGGCCCTGCTGCCGCTGCTTGCCGATGGCGGCCGCATCCTCAACATCTCCAGCGGCCTGGCCCGCTTCAGCATGCCCGGCACTTCGGCCTACGGCTCGATGAAGGGCGCTGTGGAGGTGCTGACCCGCTACCTGGCACGCGAACTTGGCGAGCGCCGGATCAGCGTCAACACCCTGGCCCCGGGCGCGATCGAGACCGACTTCGGCGGCGGCCGCCTGCGCGACGACCGCCAGCTCAATGCCTGGGTCGCCTCGCAGACCCCGCTGGGACGCGTCGGCCAGCCGGACGACATCGGCGGCGCGGTGGCCGCGCTGCTGGGCCCGGGCACGGCCTGGATCAACGGCCAGCGCATCGAGGCCTCCGGCGGCATGCTGCTCTGAGCCCGGATGCCGGCCTGGCGGGCTGCGGCCCGCCGGGTGGCCTACTGGGCGCTGCGCGCCACCGGGCGCGAGGGATCGGCGATCCAGCCGCTCCAGGACCCGGCGTAGACCCGCGCGCCGGACAGCCCGGCGTGCTCCATCGCCAGCAGCAAGTGGCAGGCGGTGACGCCGGAGCCGCACATCAGCACCGCATCCGGCGGCGCCCAGCCATGCAGCAGCGGCTCCAGCTCGGCGCGCAGTTCCTGCGCGGGGCGGAAGCGGCCATCGCGCAGGTTCAGGGTGAAGGGACGGTTGACCGCGCCGGGCACGTGGCCGGCGACCGGATCGATCGGTTCGACCTCGCCGCGGAAGCGCTCGGCACCGCGCGCGTCCAGCAGCCAGCCGGCCGGCTCGCCCAACCGCTGCAGCACGTCCGCCGCGGTGGCGATGCGGGCCTGGTCGTAACCGGGCGAGGGATACGGCGGCAGCGGCGCCGGCGCTCCGGCGCCATCGCCGGATTCGGGCAGGCCGGCAGCGCGCCAGGCGGCCAGGCCGCCGTCCAGCACCGCCACCCGGGCATGGCCCAGCAGGCGCAGCAGCCACCAGGCGCGTGCCGCGGCCATGCTGCCGTCGCCGGCGTCGTAGACCACCACCTGGTGCTCCGGGCCGATGCCCCAGGCGCCCACGCGCCGGGCGAAATCCTCCGCGCGCGGCAGCGGATGCCGGCCTTCGCCCTGCACGTCGTGGTCGGACAGGTCGCGGTCCAGGTCGGCGTGGCGCGCGCGCGGCAGGTGCGAGGCCGCGAACGCGGCGGCGCCGGCCTGCGGATCGGCCAGCACCGCGCGCGCGTCGAGCAGGCGCAGGCCGGGGTCGTCCAGCCGCGCCGCCAGCGCGGGCACGTCCACCAGGGTGGTCCAGTGCATGCCGCTCATCTCCCCTCCTCCAGGCGTCTCCTCAGGTTGTACAGGATCGCCGCGGTCGCGCCCCAGATGCGCTGTTCCGGCCAGTCGTACTCCAGCACGGTGCGGGTGCGTCCGCGGTAGTCCATGTCGATCCGGCGCAGGCGCGCCGGCTCCATCAGGTAGTCCAGCGGCACCTCGAACACCTGCGCCACCTCGCCAGGCTCCGGGCGCGGCACGAAGTCCGGGTCGACCGCCGCCACCACCGGGGTGATGCGGAAGCCGCTGATGGTCAGCAGCGGGTCCAGGTAGCCCAGCGGCGCGACCTGGCACACCGGCAACGCGATTTCCTCGTGGCTCTCGCGCAGCGCCGCCGCCAGCACGCCGCGGTCCGCCGGCTCCACCCTTCCGCCGGGGAAGCTGACCTGGCCGCCATGGTGGCGCAGGCCGTCGGTGCGCAGGGTCAGCAGCACCCGCGTGCCCTCCACGCGCGGGACCAGGCCGACCAGCACCGCGGCCTCGGCCGGGGCATGCGGGCCGAGCAGGTCGGCCAGTTCGTCGCGGTTCCAGCCCGGCTCGCGCGGCGGCTGGCGCAACGGGTGCAGCACCCGCTGCAGGCCGTCCCGCTCGCGCAGGCGCTGCACGAAGACCTGGCGTTGCCGCTGGCGCTGCTGCAAGACCTCCTCCATCAGGCGCCGGCGCTGGCCCTCGTCCATCCGGCTCCAGGCACCGATTTCCTCGCCGCTGCGCAGGCAACCTTCGCACAGACCGTCACGGTCCAGGCGGCACAGCCCGATGCACGGGCTGGAAACGGTAGCCAGGTCTGGGGAAACGCTCACGTCACGGGATCCTGCAGGGCCGGAAACGACTGCGCCGGCACGAAGCCGGCGCAGCAACACGGACGGCGGTGGCCGCCGCGTATTACTTGACCGACACCAGCTTGATCTCGAACACCACCGCCACGTTCGGCGGGAAGCCGGTGCGCGGGTCGGCGCCGTAGGCCTTGTCCGGCGGCAGGGCGACTTCCCACTTGGAGCCGGCCGGCATCTGCAGCAGGACCTCGCGCATGGCCGCCATCTCGACCTCGCTGACCTTGATCGACGGGATCTGCTGTGCCGGGCGCGCCTGCTCCGGGCGCTGGCCGTAGGGGTACGGACCGGCAACCTCCAGCTGCACGGTGCTGGCCTGGGTCGGCTTGGCACCGTTGCCGGCCTCGACCACCTTGTAGGCCACGCCGCTGGGCAGGGTCTTCACGCCCGCCTGGCCCTTGTAGCTGGCGATGAACTGGTCGGAGCGGGTCTTGTTCTCCGCGGCGGCCTTGTCGTACTGGGCCTTGGCCTCCTGCATGCGGGCCTGCTCGCGCTTCTGGAAGGCTTCCAGGGCCGGGCGCAGCTGCTCGGCGGTGATCGCCGGCTCCTTCTTGGCCAGGGCGTCCTGCAGGCCCTTGACCACCGAATTGACGTCGAGCTGCTCGCCGCGGGCCTGCAGTTCGGCAAGGTTGTTGCCGTAGTCATAGCCGAAGTAGTAGCTCAGCTTGCCCTTCTCGGACGTGGTGTCCTGGGCGAGGGCACTGCCGGCCACGGCCATGGCGGCAAGGGCGACAGCGATCGGACGCAACTTCATCAAGTTCTTCTCCGGAAGGGGGACGGTCGGCCCCGGGTGTTCGACGCGCTAGGATAGCCGCCGCTTGGTTGCCCGCGCCAGAGCGCGCGGGACAGGCCTGTGACCGTGGCGGACCCGCGAAGTTCCGCCGCTTCCTTCACATTCCCGAACCGTACCGACAAGGAGCCCCATGGCGTCCAGTCCCGTCACCGTCCGCGACGCCGATGGCGTCCGCACCATCACCATCGACCGTCCCGAGCGGCTCAACGCCCTGGACCGGCAGACCCTGGAGGCGCTGGACGCGGCCTTTGCCGCGGCGTCGGCCGATACCGCCGTGCGCGTGGTGGTACTCACCGGCGCCGGCCCCAAGGCCTTCGTGGCCGGCGCCGACATCGCCGAGATGAACCAGCTCGGCCCGATCGAGGCACGCGAGTTCTCCCTGCTGGGCCAGCGCCTGATGCGCCGGATCGAGCGCATGCCCAAGCCGGTGATCGCCGCGGTCAACGGCTACGCCCTGGGCGGCGGCCTGGAACTGGCCATGGCCTGCCACCTGCGCATCGCCGCCGACAGCGCGCGCCTGGGCCAGCCGGAAATCAACCTGGGCCTGGTCCCGGGCTTCGGCGGCACCCAGCGCCTGCTGCGCCTGTGCGGCCGCGCCGCGGCGCTGGAGCTGTGCCTGCTCGGCAAGCCCATCGATGCCGCCCGCGCCCTTCAGCTGGGCCTGGTGAACCGTGTGGTCCCGGCCGCGGAACTCGAGTCCGAGGTCGCCACCCTCGCCGGCAGCCTGGCCACGGCCGCGCCGCTGGCGCTGCGCGCGGTCCTGGACGCGGTGGTGGTCGGCGGCGAGTGCGCGATCGAGGAAGGCCTGCAGTTCGAGACCGCGCAGTTCGCCCTGCTGTTCGCCACCGAGGACATGCGCGAGGGCACCTCCGCCTTCCTCGGCAAGCGCACCCCGCAGTTCCGCAACCGCTGACCGGGCGATGGCGACGATGCAGGACCCGGCCCGCCAGGCGCAGCGCGCGCGCCTGCTCGCGCTGCTGGCCGATGGCGACCTCGACGCCGCGCTGCAGGCCGGGCTGATGGACTACCCCGCCTCGCCCGCCGCGGCGGAGGACGCGCCGCTGCTTGCGGCGCAACAGCGCCTGCGCACGGCCTGGGCCGCGCGCGAGCGGCACCGCGCGCGCGCCGCGCGGCTGGAGCGGATTGCCGCCGAGCGCGAGGCCCGGCGCCGCGCCGCGGCCGTTCCGGCCGACGCGCCCGCGTCCAACCCGGCCCTGCCGCCCGCGGCGGCGGCGGCCCTGGCCCGCGCGCGGGCGCGCGCGGCGGCGGGGCGCAAGCCATGAGCAAGGTGGTACGCAAGCGCGCCTCGGGTCCCGGCGCCGCCGTCCCGGGACCGGCCGCCCGGCCCGCGGCCGCGAACAAAGCCGGCACGGCCGCGAAGGCGCGCGAGGCCGCGGCCAAGCCGCGCATCCGCGCCCGCGCCGGGCGGTTGGCGCCGGCGGAAGTACGCGAGCTGTTCTCGCGCCTGCGCGAGCTCAACCCGCATCCGACCACCGAGCTGGAATACAGCACGCCGTTCGAGCTGCTGGTGGCGGTGGCGCTGTCGGCGCAGGCCACCGACGTGGGCGTGAACAAGGCCACCCGCCGCCTGTTCCCGGTGGCCAACACGCCGCAGCGGATCGTCGAGCTCGGCGAGGAAGGGCTGAAGCGCTACATCTCCACCATCGGCCTGTTCAACGCCAAGGCCAGGAACGTGGTGGCCGCCAGCCGCATCCTGCTGGAGAAACACGGCGGCCAGGTGCCGCGCGACCGCGCGGCGCTGGAGGCGCTGCCCGGGGTGGGCCGCAAGACCGCCAACGTGGTGCTCAACACCGCCTTCGGCGAGCCGACCATCGCGGTGGACACCCACATCTTCCGGGTCGCCAACCGCACCGGGCTGGCACCGGGCAAGGACGTGCGCGAGGTGGAGGAAGGCCTGCTGCGGGTGGTGCCGCCGGAATTCCTGCAGGACGCGCACCACTGGCTGATCCTGCACGGTCGCTATACCTGCAAGGCGCGCCGGCCGGAATGCCCGCGCTGCCCGATCCGCGACCTGTGCAGGTACGAGCACAAGACCCTCGCCCTGCCCGGGGATTGAACGCGCCGGGCCCGCCCGCACCCGGGGGCCGGTCGGAGGCGGCGACGGCCGGCTGCGGCGCGCTCAGTCGTGCCGCCGCTCCCGCAGCCACTTGGTCGCGATCCACTTCTCCCCTTCGACCACGGGCGCGCCGGCATGCAGCGTGCGCGTCATCGGGTGCGCGCGGTCGTAGCTGAAGAACACCGCGTTCCCCTTCACCGCCGCCACCTCCAGCCGGGCGTCGGGGAATGAGGTGGCGCCGCCGCGGCGCGGCGTGTTGAGGTACATCACCAGCGTGGCCACGCGCTGGCCGCCGCGACGCAGCAACACCTCGCCACCCGGCTCGGCCGGGTCGAAGTAGTCGTAATGCGGGCGATACTCCGCGCCCGGCGGGTAGTGCAACACCTGCAATCCCTCGCCGTTCTCCAGCGGCCAGTCCAGCAGCCGCGCGATGCGCGCCTCGATGCGCCGGCACAGCGCGTTCTCCCCGCGGGTGAAGAAGGTGCCGCGGCTGGTGCGGTCGGCGTGCACCTGGTCGCCGCCGGTGCGCATGTCCACCGTGGTCGAGCGGCGCAGCCCGGGCCGCGAAAGCTCGACCAGCGCGTCGCACTCCTCGTCCGACAGCAGCCCGCCGAACACCACCACGCGCGGCAGCATCAGGCTCATCAGCACGTGCACCTCGCGGTCGCCGGCGTCGAGCACCGAGGGGCCGTTGATGCCGATCGGCACCGGCACCGGGCAGGGCAGCGGCAGCCCGGCTTCCTGCGACCTGCGCTCGAGGAAGCGGGCGACCGCCTCCTGCACCGCGTCCACCGCGTCCTGTTCGTCCCAGCCCGCCTCGCGCAGCGGGCGCAGCACGTCTTCCGGGTCGGCGCCGGCCACCGCCTGCCGCACCACCCACTGCTCGAGTTCGTCGGGAAGCTGCCTGCGATCCATGCACGCCATTGTGCCGCAGCCGCGCGCGGATGCAGCAGGCCGCGCGCGTCGCATGAACAACATACGGCTGCAACAAAGCTGCTGAAACATGGCGTGCACGGCGACGCGATCGCCGACGGCCGCCCATTGCCCGCAGCGGATGCGCGCGACGCGGGCGGTAACCGCTTTGTCACGCAAGTTTCCTATACAGCCTTCTTAACGCTTTTTTGCTCGCCCGGACCACCCGTCCAACGACCGGAGATAGAGGAAATGCCTGTCCGCAACAACACCAAGACCCTGCTGATGACTTTCGGCGCCGCACTGGCCCTGAGCGCCTGCGGCGGCGGCGCCGACAGCGTCGTTTCCCCGGGCGAAGGCGCCTTCCCGCCGGCTCCGCCGCCGACCACGCCGCCGCCGACCACCCCGCCGCCGACCTCGCCGCCGCCGGCCGCCGGCCCGGCCGAGAACTGCCCGACGGGCTTCGCCAACGTCGGCACCGTCGCCGGCGGCACGCTGCGCGCCTGCCAGCTGCCCAACCGCATCGTCGGCAACCTGGTCATCGAGAAGCTGGACGGCGTGATCTACGCGATCAACGGCCAGGTCAACGTCGGCGACGACGCAGGCGGCAACGCCTCGGCCCCGGTGGCTGGCGCGCAGACCGGCATCCTGACCGTGGAACCCGGCGTGCGCTTCTTCGGCTCGGCCGGCGCCGACTTCCTGGTGGTCAACCGCGGCTCGCAGATCTTCGCCGAGGGCACCGCCAGCGACCCGATCGTGTTCACCTCGCGCGCCAGCGTCGAGGGCGAGACCAACGTGGACTCCATCGGCCAGTGGGGCGGCGTGGTCATCCTGGGCCGCGCCCCGATCAGCGCCTGCCCGGGCAGCACCGTGTCCGGCACGCCGGAGTGTCAGGCGCTCATCGAGGGCGTGAACAACGTCTTCTACGGCGGCAACAACCCGAACGACAACAGCGGCCGCCTGCGCTACGTGCGCGTGCAGCACTCCGGCTACACCATCGCCGCCAACAACGAGCTCAACGGCATCACCTTCGGCGGCGTCGGCCGCGCCACCACCGTCGACCACATCCAGGTGCACAACAGCTCCGACGACGGCATCGAGATCTTCGGCGGCACGGTCAACCTGCGCCACATCGTGCTCACCGGCAACGACGACGACAGCCTGGACACCGATACCGGCTGGGACGGCGCCGCGCAGTTCGGCATCGTGGTGCAGCGCGCCAACGGCGGCGACCGCATGAACGAGTGGAGCGCCATCCGCCGCGAGCCCTACTCCAAGCCCAGGATCGCCAACTTCACCTACGTCGGCCGTGCCGGCGGCGGCGTGGCGATCGAGCTGAACCAGGGCACCCAGGCCAGCTTCTACAACACCGTGGTGACCCGCCCGGCCGGCGGCAGCGACAAAGGCGCCACCTGCCTGAACATCGCCGACGACAACACCACCGGCACCTTCCACTCGGTGTTCTTCTCCTGCCCGATCGCCTTCTCCGGCGCCACGGCGGAGGCCGCGTTCAACGCCGGCACCAACAACGTGGCCAACGGCACCTCGACCTTGACCGACACCTTCATCAATGGTGCCAACGAGTCCGCGGTCCCGGCGTTCTCCAACCTCAGCGGCGTCCATCCGTTCTTCCAGAACGTGGACTACATCGGCGGCGTGAAGAACGCGGCCGACACCTGGTGGCAGGGCTGGACCTGCGGCCTGACGGCGGACAAGCCCTGCTGACGCAGGCCTCCGCCGCGCTACGCGGCGCGGCGGCGTCCTTCGCCGCCGCGCCGCACGACGTTTCCCTTCCGCCTGCCCTCCGCAGCCAAGGCTATCCTCCATGATGTCCACCTCTCCTCGCATCGGACCGCTCCGTTCCAGCCTCTGCCTCGCCATCGCCGCCGCGCTGGCGCCGCCGGCCTGGGCCCAGGCGACCACCGACCAAGCCGCCAGCGGCCAGGCGGTCCAGCTCGATTCCGTCCAGGTCCGCGGCGAATTCATCCCCGAGCCCATGCAGCAGACCGCCGAGGTCGCTTCCTTCGTCACCCGGGAGGACCTGCAGCGCACCGGCGACAGCGACGCGGCGCAGGCGCTTACCCGGGTCAGCGGCCTGAGCCTGGTGGGCGAGAAGTTCGTCTACGTGCGCGGCCTCGGCGAGCGCTACTCCTCGGCGCTGTTCAACGGCTCGCCGCTGCCCAGCCCCGAGCCGCTGCAGCGCGTGGTGCCGCTGGACCTGTTCCCCAGCGAGGTCCTGCAGAGCGTGACCGTGCAGAAGACCTACTCGGCGCGCTACCCCGGCGAGTTCGGCGGCGGCGTGATCGACCTGCAGGGCCTGACCGTGCCCAAGGAAGGCTTCCTCAAGCTGTCCATCGGCACCGGCGGCAACAGCGCCACCACCGGCGAAAAGGGCCTGACCTATTACGGCGGCGACGACGACTGGTGGGGCTACGACGACGGCACCCGCAAGATGTCGCCCGAGCTCAGGCAGGCGCTGGCCACCGGCCGGCGCGTGGACCTGGGCGCGGACTTCGACCGCGCGGACATCCGCACCATCGGCCGCAGCATCAACGACCCCAACCTGTACCTGCTGCAGCAGAAGGACAGCATCGACCCGGACTTCAGCTTCGGCGGCAGCGCGGGCAACTCGATGGAGATCCAGGACGGCGTCGAGCTGGGCTTCGTCGCGGTGGCCAACTTCAGCAACCAGTGGCGCACCCGCATCGGCCAGCAGCAGGACGGCTATTTCACCGGCGACTCGGTGGAGTTCAACTCCAGCTACGACTTCGCCTCCACCCGCAACAACGCCCGCGTCAATGCCATGTTCGGCGCCGGCCTGAAGACCGACCGCCACCAGATCGGGTTCACCACGCTGTACGTGCACGACACGCTCAAGCAGACGCGCAGCCGCTCCGGCGTGGACAACCTGGCCGGCTTCCAGGTGCGTGACGACTATACCGAGTGGTTCGAGCGCACGCTGGTCAACAACCAGGTCAGCGGCACCCACCGCTTCGGCGAGTACGACGACCTGACCGTCGAATGGCGCGGCGCCGTTTCCCGCGCCAACCGCGAGTCGCCGTACGAGACCGGCATCAGCTACGAGAACGTGGAGGGCTACTGGAGCCACGACGCCTCGCGCGTGCAGAACTACATCCGCTTCGGCGAGGTGGAGGACGAGGTGGCCAGCGGCGGCGTGGACCTCAAGTGGCGCCTGCCGACCGAGCGCGAGTTCGTCCTCTCGGGCGGCGCGTCCTACTCGGACAACGACCGCAGCGCCTGGCAGCGCGAGTTCCGTTTCCTGGCCCTGGACGGCGCCCTGCCCTTCTACAACCGCTACCAGCGCATCGACTACCTGTTCTCGGACTACAACCTGAGCCAGGACCTGCTGCGCCTGCGCGAGACCACCGGCAACACCGGCGCGGCCGCCTACGACGCCACGCTCAAGGTGCGCGCCGCGTACCTGCAGCTGGAGGGCGAGGTGGTGCCGATGGTGCGCGCCAGCCTCGGCGTCCGCTACGAGGACGCCACCCAGGCCGTGCATCCGTACGACATCTTCACCGGCCAGCGCATCGAGTCGCCGGCGCCGCTGGAGGAGGACTACCTGCTCCCTGCGGCCACGGTGACCTGGAACTTCGCCGACAACCAGCAGCTGCGCTTCGGCGTCTCGGAAACCATCGCCCGTCCGCAGTTCCGCGAGATGGCGCCGCAGCAGTACAACGACCCGGACAACGACCGCCTGTTCTACGGCAACCCGAACCTGGTCGACAGCAAGCTGCGCAACTTCGACCTGCGCTACGAGTGGTTCTTCGGCGCCGGCGAGTACCTGACCGCCGGCCTGTTCCACAAGGAGATCGAACGGCCGATCGAGGCCAACGTGAACGAGGCCGGCGGCGTGGTGTTCCAGAGCTTCGTCAACGCGCCCTCGGCCACCGTGCAGGGCTTCGAGTTCGACGCCAAGAAGTACTTCGACCTGCCGATCCAGGCGGCCTGGTGGGGGGACAACCGCCTGTACGTGGCCGGCAACTACACCTGGTCGGACTCGGAGGTCGAGGCCAGCGAAGGCGACACCGTGCATCCCTACGGCTACGCCACGCCCATCCCGGCACGCCTGTTCGTCCGCGACGGCAGCCAGCTGCAGGGCCAGTCCGAGCACATCGCCAACCTGCAGCTGGGCATCGAGAGCGCCAGCTCGGGCTTCCAGGCGACCCTGGTGGCCAACCACGTCAGCGAGCGCATCCTGGCGCGCGGCCGTCCCGGCCAGCCGGACTACATGGAGAAGCCGGGCACCACGCTGGACCTGGTGGTGCGCAAGGGCTTCGACCTGTGGGACCGCCGCGGCACGCTGGCGTTCACCGCGCGCAACCTGCTGGAGACCGACCACGAGGAGTACCAGGAGCGCGGCGGCCGGCGCGTGGACGTGTACACCTACGAGCCGGGCGTCAGCTACAGCGTGAGCCTGTCGGTGGACTTCTGACGCGGGTGCCACGTGCGTCCCGACGGCCCGGCCCCGCGCCGGGCCGCTTTGTTTCAGTTCCGTGCATCGCGCGCGCGGGCTGAAACCGGCACGTCACATTTCTGACTCATCCTGTCATCGAACCGGGGCTTTCCGGCCCCGCGCACCTATCGACGTGCCACGACCGCTCCCGAACTCGCTCCTGCGGCACTGGCCGGCGCTGGCCGAGGCCGCGCTCGTGCTCGTGCTGCTGCTGCAGCTGGCACGGCTGCTTTGGCTGGCGTTCGCGCCGGCGCCGGCGTCGGCCGGGGCGGCGCCGGTGGCGGTGGCGGCCGAGGCGCCGGCGCTGGCCGGCCTGGATCCGTTCTTCGGCAACGCACCGGAGGCGGCCGGCGAGGCCGGCGGCAGCTGGCGGCTGTTCGGCCTGCGCGTGGCGGCCGACGGCGGCTCGGCCATCCTCGCCCGCGACGGCGGCCCGCAGCAGGCCTACCGCGTCGGCGACGCGCTCGCCCCGGGCGTGGTGCTGGAGGCGGTGGCCGCCGACCACGCCGTGCTGCTCGATGCCGGCGTGCGTCGCCGGCTGGAGCTGCCGGCGGTCCAGGGCGCCGGCCCGGGCGGCGGGCCTGCACCGGCCGCCCTGCCCGCTTCCGCGCCTGCGCCTGCGCCGGCCGCCCTGCCCGCTCCTGCGCCGGCCACCGCGGCCGCGCCCGAGCAGGAGACGCGCGACGTCGACCCCGCGCGCCTGCTCGCCGAGGCCGGGCTGCGCACCTACCAGGAGGCCGGCCGCGTGGCCGGCTACACGCTGATGCCCCGCGGCGACGCCGCGCTGCTGCGCGCCGCCGGCCTGCAGCCCGGCGACGTGCTGCTCAGCGTCAACGGCCAGGCGCTCGATCCGGAGCACCTGCCGGAAGTGGCCGAACAGCTCAAGTCCAACCCGCGCGCCGTCATCGCCTACCGACGCGATGGCCAGGTGCGGACCGTCACCCTCGGAACCGGCTCCCCATGACCCCACGCCCCGCCGCCCTGCTGCTGATCGCCGCGGGCGCACTCGTCTTCCCGGTGCCGCCGGCGCCGGCCCAGGCCGCGTCCGCGCCGGCGCTGCGCATGCAGAACGTGGAGCTGTCCGCGTTCATCCAGGACGTGGCGCGCGCCACCGGCACCACCTTCATCGTCGATCCGCGCGTGCAGGGCACGGTCACCGTCACCCGCGGCGACGCCATGTCCAACGAGGACCTGATGGGCGTGCTGCTGGCGGTGCTGCGCGGCAACGGGCTGATCGCCGTGCCCGCGGGCCCGGCCACCTACCGCGTGGTGCCGGACGACACCGCCGCGCAGCAGCCCGGTACGCCGCTGGGCTTCGCCACCCGCGTGTTCCCGCTGCAGCGCATCGACGCACGCGCCGCGGCCGAGACGCTCAAGCCGCTGGTCGGCCGGGGCGGCGTGGTGGTCGCGCTGCCGCAGGGCAACCAGTTGCTGGTGGCCGACTACGCGGACAACCTGCAGCGCATCTTCGGCCTGGTCGAGCGCATCGACCGCGACAGCGCCAGCATCGACACCGTCGCCCTGCGCAACACCTCGGCGCGCGAGCTGGCCGCCACCCTGGCCGGGCTCTACGGCGGCACCACCGACCGCAGCGCGGCCGCGCCGCTGTCCGTGGTGCCGGTGGAGAGCAGCAACTCGCTGCTGCTGCGCGGCAACCCGGCGCTGGTGCAGCGCGCCGCGCAACTGGCGATGGAACTGGACGCCCGCGCCGAGCGCAGCGGCGACGTGGCCGTGGTCCGTCTGCAGCACGCCAGCGCCGAACAGCTGCTGCCGGTGCTGCAGCAGCTGATCGGCCAGGCCCCGGACCCGGTGGCCGCCGCGTCCGGCGCCGACGCGGCGCGCATCCCGTCGGCCCCGGCCGGGGCCGCCACCGACGCGGCCAGCACCCAGATCATCGCCCCGGCCAGCGGCAAGCGCCCGGTGATCGTGCGCTACCCCGGCGCCAATTCGCTGATCGTGCACGCGGACCCGGACACCCAGCGCGTGCTGCTGGACGTGATCCGTCAGCTGGACGTGCGCCGCGAGCAGGTGCTGGTCGAGGCGCTGGTGGTGGAGATCTCCGATGAGGCCGCGCGCAAGCTCGGCACGCAGTTGCTGCTGGCCGGCAAGGATGGCCGGGTGCCGATCGGCCTCACCCAGTTCTCCAACGGCGGCCCCGGCATCGCCTCCCTGGCCGGCGGAGCGCTGGCCGGCCGCAGCGGCGAGGACGGCGACGAAGCCGCCGACCTGGCGCGGCGCACCGCGGCCCAGGCCCTGCTCGGGCTGAGCGGCGGCCTGATCGGCCTGGCCGACGAACGCGACGACCGCCTGTTCGGCCTGATCATCAACGTGGTCAAGAGCGACACCGGCTCCAGCCTGCTGTCCACGCCCTCGATCCTCACCCTCGACAACGAGGAGGCGCGGATCATGGTCGGCCAGGAAGTGCCGATCACCACCGGCGAGGTGCTCAGCACCAACAACGACAACCCGTTCCGCACCATCGACCGCCAGGACGTGGGCATCCAACTGACGGTCCGCCCACAGATCAACAGCGGCGGGGGGATCACCCTGGCGATCAAGCAGGAAGTGTCCTCGGTCAACGGCACGGTCAGCAGCAGCAGCGACGAGCTGGTGCTGAACAAGCGCGAGGTGGAGACCAACGTGGTGGTTGACGACGGCGCCATCGTCGCCTTGGGCGGCCTGCTCGACCAGAGCCAAGAGGCGCGTACCGAGAAGATCCCCCTGCTCGGCGACATCCCGGTCGTCGGCGCACTGTTCCGCAGCCGCTCGCGCAGCCGCAGCAAGACCAACCTGATGGTGTTCCTGCGCCCGACCATCGTGCGCAACGCCGCCGATGCGCAGCGCCACACCGCCGCGCGCTACGGCTACCTGCGCGAGCAGCAGCTGCGCGGGGACCCCACCGCGCTGGCCGAGCTCGACGCGGTGGTGCGCGACTACCTGCGCGCCAACCCGCCGGTCGCGCCGGTCGCGGCCCCCGCCCCCGCCCCCGCCAAGGCGCCGGTGCAGCCAGGCGCGGCCACGGACGGAGGTTCGCCGCGATGAGCACGGCCGCACCCGCCCTGGCCTACGCCTTCGCCAAGCGCCACGGCGTGCTGCTGCTCGGCGCCGGCGGCCACGTCGCGCTGCGCGAGGGCAGCGACCCGCAGGCGCTGGCCGAGGTGCGGCGCGTGCTCGGCGTGCCCCTGCAGGTGGATGTGCTGGAGCGCGCCGAGTTCGACCGCCGACTCTCGGAGATCTACGCCGACGCCGCGCTCGGCAACGCTCCCGGAGTGGAGGCGCTGGACCTGCACGGCAACCTGGACTCGCTGGTGGAGGACATCCCCAGCACCGCCGATCTGCTGGAGAGCCAGGGCGACGCGCCCATCATCCGCCTGATCAACGGCGTGATCGCCGAGGCCGCGCGCATCGGCGCATCGGACGTGCACATCGAGCCGTTCGAATCGGCGCTGCGCGTGCGCTTCCGCGTGGACGGGGTGATGCGCGAGGCGGTGAGCCTGCCGGCGCGGGTGGCGCCGCTGCTGGTCTCGCGGGTCAAGGTCATGGCCCGGCTGGACATCGCCGAGAAGCGCGTGCCGCAGGACGGCCGCGTGTCGCTTGCCATGGGCGCCAAGGCGCTGGACGTGCGCGTCTCGACCCTGCCCACCCGCGGCGGCGAGCGCGTGGTGCTGCGCATCCTGGACAAGGATCAGGGCGCGCTTT
>Ga0180223_1000845_pt1 | contig 30526 bp, 25 predicted proteins | sample eDN5th30CKraftOP_FD_151337 | JGI IMG/M metagenome (GOLD analysis project Ga0180223, IMG submission 151337) | Enriched Organic Plus compost microbial communities from Emeryville, California, USA - eDNA 5th pass 30_C Kraft OP (version 2) (version 2) ... | reverse complement strand
CCTCGCGGGCCTCGCCCAACGCGACCTGCAACTGCTTCTCTCGTGGCAGATTCGGCACGAAACCGTCGAGCATCAGCGCCGCCATCTCCTCGAAGGAGGTGTGGCCCGCGAGCGCGTCCAGGCTGTGGCCACGCATCACCAGCCGGCCCGCCGCTCCATCGACCTCCGAGAGCACGGTATGAGCGGCAACGACATCTTCAAGGCCATCGGACATGGCGCTCTCTCCTCAATATCTGATGCCTTGAGGATCGTGAGCTTCACCACTAGAATCAATCTTGAGCGATATAATCAATATATATTCCGATGAACGACTGGCTGACGGCGCGACAGGCAATGGTGCGGCTCGGGCTGAAGCCGCAGACGCTCTACGCCTATGTCAGCCGCGGGCTGATCGAGGCGCGCGGCGACGCGGCCGATTCGCGGCGCCGCCTCTACCGGGCCGAGGATGTGGCGCGGCTCGAACGGCGCAAGGCGCGCGGCCGCAAACCCGCCGCCATCGCCGAGGACGCGATCGCCTTCGGCGAGCCGATCCTGGCCTCGGGCATCGCCACGATCCAGCGCGGCAGGCTCTGGTATCGCGGGCAGGACGCCGAGAAGCTGGCCGAGACGGCGAAGCTGGAGGATGTCGCGCGGCTGCTCTGGGATTGCGGCTCGCAGCGCTTCCCGCCGCTGTTCACGATCGTGCCGGAAGCGCCGGCCCGGCAGCGCATGTTCGCGGTCATCGCCGCTCGCGCCGCCGGCGATGCCGCCATGGCCGGGCGCGCGAAGAAGGCGCTCTATCTCGAGGCCGCCTCGGTGCTCGACGCGCTGGTCGACGCCATCGCCGGGCGGCCGGGCCAGGGGCCGATCCATCATCGGCTGGCGCAGGCCTGGGGCTGCGATGCGCGCGGGGCAGACCTGATCCGCCGCGCGCTCGTGCTGCTCGCCGATCATGAGCTCAACGCCTCGACCTTCGCGGTCAGGGTGGCGGCCTCGACGCGCGCCTCGCTCGCGGCCTGCGTGCTGGCCGGGCTCGCCACCCTTTCGGGGCCGCTGCACGGCGGCATGGCGTCGCGCGTGCTCGGGCTGATGCGGGAGATCGCGGAGGACGGGACGAACAGCGCGATTTCCGCCCGCCTCGCGGCCGGGGTGCCCCTGCCCGGCTTCGGCCATCCGCTCTACCCGGACGGCGATGCGCGGGCGCGCGGCCTGCTGGCGGCCTTCACCCTGCCGCCGGCCTATGAGGAGGTCCGCCGGGCCGTCGCGGCGCTGACCGGCGAGGAGCCCAATATCGACTTCGTGCTGACCGCGATCGCAGCCCGGCTCGGGCTGGCCCCCGACGTGCCCTTCCAGATCTTCGCGGCCGCCCGCTGCGCAGGCTGGATCGCCCATGCGCTGGAGCAGAACGAGACCGGACGCCTGATCCGGCCCCGCGCCCGCTATGTCGGGCCGGAGCCGGCTTAGGCTGGAACCGCGCCGTCATTCCGGGCTTTGCGCAGCAAAGAGCCCGGAACCCAGAACCGACGCGCCTGATGAGAGGCGCTCCGGCAAAAGCCCTTTTGAAGACCCGCATCGGTTCTGGGTTCCGGGCTCGCCGCTTCGCGGCGGGCTTGCCTAAGCCGACCCGGCAACCTTCGCCGCAGCCGGCTCCCGCCCAAGCTCGCCCTCGCGCGCCTCGATATAGCTGCGGGTGACCGGCAGCCCGTCCAGCTTCTTGGCGAGCTGGAACTGGAAGACAACGAGGTCGTCGTGCCGGAAGCTCGCCTCGGAGGCGGCGAGATAGAATTCCCACATCCGGGCGAAGCGCTCGTCATACATCGCCACCGCCTCCTGGCGCCGGGCGAGGAAGTTCTCGCGCCAGGCCTTCAGCGTCTCGGCGTAATGGATGCGCAGCACCTCGACATCGGTAATGACGAGCCCTTCCTTCTCGATTGCCGCCGCCACCTCCGACATGGCGGGAATATAGCCGCCCGGGAAGATGTACTTGGCGATGAAGGGGTTGGTGGCGCCGGGCGGCGAGGAGCGGCCGATGGTGTGGATCAACGCGACGCCGTCATCGGTCAGCAGTTCACGGACCTTGCGGAAATAGTCGCGGTAGTAGCCGACGCCGACATGCTCGAACATGCCGACCGAGACGATGCGGTCGAAGCTCTCGGTCAGGTGGCGGTAGTCCTGCAGCCGGAATTCGATCGGCAGGCCCGATGCCCGCCCGCGCTCCCGGGCGATGGCGAGCTGCTCCTCGGACAGGGTGATACCCATGACGGAAGCGCCCGTCTCGCCCGCGATCGAGAGCGCCATCCCGCCCCAGCCGCAGCCGATGTCGAGCACGCGCTGGCCCGGCGCGAGGTCGAGCTTGCCCATGATATGGCGCTTCTTGGCGAGCTGCGCCTCGGCCAGCGTCATCTCGGGCCGGGCGAAATAGGCGCAGGAATACTGCATGTCGGGATCGAGGAAGAGCCTGAAGAAATCGCTCTTCAGATCGTAGTGATGCGCGACGTTGCGCTTCGCCAGCGCCGGCGTGTTGTGCTGATGGAAACGCCGCAGCGCCGTGCGCAGCCCGGCGAGCGTCTTGCCCCACCCCTGCGGCCTGGCCTTGTGGACGGCCGCGACCAGCGCGTCGAGCAGGTCATAGAGCGAGCCCTGCTCGACGACGACGCGCCCGTCCATGACCGCTTCGCCCAGGGCGAGTTCGGGATTGAGCGCGAGCTTGAGTTCGGTCGGCGTATCGACGATGCGCATGCGCAGGCGCGGCACCGTGCCATGCCCGACCGTCTGAAGCGTCCCGTCCGGAAAAACCACGTCTATCCGCGGCTCGATCGCCAGCCGCGACAGCATCCTTGCAACCAGTGAACGCATTGGCCCCACCTTCGGCAGCGCCCCCTTGTTGTTCAAAAGATGGCAAGAGAAATGCTGGGCGTAACTCCGTTTGAATGCAAGGGTGCCCCTCGCCTGCGGCATGACAGCGCAGCATAATTCCCTATCGCCCGCAAAAGAAGCATGCCGCGCCGCAGTCTCGCAGGCGCCGCTCACTGCCCTGCGGCCACGACCTCGGCGCGGATTTCCTCGACCAGCCGCTCCTTCAGCGCCACGAATTCCGGGCTCGTCTTGATCGTGTAGGGCCGCGGATGCGGAAGCTCGACCGGGATGTCCGCCTTGATCCGCCCCGGCCTGGCGCTCATCACGACCACGCGAGAGCCGACGAAGATCGCCTCCTCGATGTCGTGGGTGACGAAGAGCACGGTCTTGCGCTCGCGCTCCCAGATACCGAGCAGCATCTCCTGCATCAGCGAGCGGGTCTGGTTGTCGAGCGCGCCGAAAGGCTCGTCGAGCAGCAGGATCTTGGGGTCGTTGGCGAGCGCGCGGGCGATGGCGGTGCGCTGCTGCATGCCGCCGGAAAGCTGCTTCGGGGAATGGTCGACGAAGCCGGAGAGGCCGACGCGCCCGGCCCAGTCGCGGGCGATCCTGAGGCGCTCGCTCTCGGGAACCCCTTTCTCGCGCAGGCCGAAGGCGATGTTCTGCTGTACGGTCAGCCAGGGGAAGAGCGTGTAGCTCTGGAAGACGAAGCCGCGATCCGCCCCCGGCCCGGCGACGGAGGCGCCGTCGAGCAGGACGCGGCCCTCGCTCGCGCTCTCCAGCCCGCCGACGATGCGCAGCAGCGTGGACTTGCCGCAGCCGGAGGGGCCGAGGATGGCGATGAAGTCGTTGTCGGCGACGTCGAGCGAAGTCGGCATCAGCGCCCGCGTCGGCTCGGCGCCGTGCCGGCCCGGAAAGACCTTGCCGACATTCTCGATGACGAGTTTGCTCATAGGCGCGCCCACGGAAACAGGCGCTGGTTGACCGCCTTGAACAGGAAATCGGAGATCAGGCCGATCAGCCCGATGACGATGATGCCGAAGATGATCTGCCCGGTGTTGAGCAGCGCCTGGCTGTCGGTGATCATATGGCCGATGCCGGAAGACGAGCCGATCAGCTCGGCGACGATAACGTAGGTCCAGGCCCAGCCGAGCACGAGGCGGAAGATCTCGGCGATCTGCGGCGCCGCATTGGGCAGAAGCACGCGGCGCACCACCGACCGGTCGCTGGCGCCGAGCGTATAGGCGGCGTCGACGAGATCGCGCCGGACCCCGCCGACCGCGACCGCGATCATCAAAATGAGCTGGAAGACCGAGCCGAGGAAGATGACGAGCAGCTTCTGCGTCTCCCCGATTCCGGCCCAGAGGATCAGCAGCGGAATGAAGGCCGAGGCCGGCAGATAGCGCGCGAAGGAGACGAAGGGCTCCAGGAACGCCTCGATCGGCTTGTAGGCACCCATCAGGATGCCGAGCGGCAGGGCGACCAGCGCCGCCAGGACGAAGCCGCCGACGACGCGCCAGACGGTCATCAGGATGTCGAAGCCGAAGCCGTAGCGGGTCATCAGGCTCCAGCCCTCGCCGACCATGGTCAGCGGGTCGGCCAGGAACAGGCGCTGCACATAGCCGCCGAAGGTCGCGACCGACCAGAGCGCGACGAAGAGCGCGAAGAAGGCGATGCCGTAGCCGATGCGCTCCGGCGCCGAGACGGGTCTGAGCGGTTTCATGGCTTATCGAGATCCGTCATGGCGAGCGCCAGCTCCTTCCAGGGTTCGGGCGACCAGTAGCCGGCCGCCGCGCCGGAGGTCGAGGGCAGGACGAAGATTCCCGCGCCCGCGAAGGACCCGCTCTGCCGGCCGTAGGAGAGCGAGCCGGCGGCCATGCCCAGCGCGGCACGCGCCGCGCGCTTGCCGTTGAAAGCGAGCAGGCGCGGGCGATGCGCGACGATCCGCTCCCGCAGGCCGGCGACGTCGAAATGGTCGCCGCGCAGCTTGGAATCCGGGCCCGAGCTGCGCTTGGCGACGTCGGTGAGGCCGAGGCCCCAGCGCGGCAGCTCGCGGAATCGCTCCGGGGCGAACCGTTCCGGCACCAGCCCGATCTCGTGAATGATCGTCCAGAACTTGTTGCCCGGGCCGGCGTAATAGGCGCCGCGCGCCGCGGAGGCGGCGCCGGCCTGGGTGCCGCAGAAGACGACATGCAGGCCGGGCTCCAGGACATCCGGCAGGATCGTCGCCACCGGAACAAAATCCGTCGTCACCGTGCAGCCCTCATCCCGAGGAGCCGCAAAGCGGCGTCTCGAAGGATATTCCAGAGAACACCGGAGCCTCCCGGACCCCCCTTCGAGACGCCGTTCCCTACGGAACGCCTCCTCAAGACGAGGACTCGCGGAGGTATCGAGCGCCCTCCTCGCCTCACTTGCCCTCGACGAAGCGGGTATCGACCAGCGAAGCGAGATCGGGCTTCGCCTTGATCAGGCCGATCTCCAGCAGCACGTCGGCCGCCTTGGCGTTGAAGGCCTGCCACTCGCCGGCGAAGAACGTCCTGTTCCCCTCGGCGTCCGACCAGCGGAGATAGGCCGCCGACTTGCCGAACTGCTCGCCGGTCTGCTTCACGTCGGCGCCCATGATCTCATAAGCCTTGGCCTGGTCCGCCTTGATCATCGCGAGCGCGTCGAAATAGCTCCTGGTCAGGGCGGCCGCCGCCTTCTCGTCGGCGAGGAAGGCCGGCGTGCAGCCGACGGTGTCCATGACCATCGGATAATCGAGGGTGGTGGCGATGATCTTGCCGGCATCCGGCTTCTCGCGCACCGTCGAGAGATAGGGCTCATAGGTCAGCGCCGCGTCGTTCTGGCCGGCGATGAAGGCTTGCGCGGCCGGGCCGGGCTCCATGTTGACGACCTTGACGTCCTTCACCGACAGGCCGTTCTCCTTGAGCATCCAGGCCAGTGCGAAATAGGGCGAGGTGCCCGGCGCCGAGGCCGCGACGGTCTTGCCCTTCAGGTCCTTGATCGCGGCGATGTCCTTGCGCACGACCATGCCGTCGGCGCCGTAGCTCTTGTCGAGCTGGAAGATCTGCCTGGTCTTGATCCCCGCCGCATCCCAGACCAGCCAGGTCTCGACCGTGGTCGCGGCGCACTGGACGTCGCCCGAGGCGATGGCGAGGTGGCGGTCCTTCTGCGGGATCTTCTTGATCGTCACGTCGAGACCGTTCTTGGCGAAGATCCCGGCCTCCTTGGCCAGGACGAGCGGCGCGAAGCCGGTCCAGCCGGAGATGCCGATCGCGACCTTCGTCTGCGCCTGCGCGCCGCCGGCCGCGAGACATGCCGCGAGGCCGAGGCCGAGCGCGGTGCCGATGCGCGTGAATGCTGCCATGGTTGAAACCTTCCCCTGCATTGTCCGGCCCGCACCGCCGCCCCGGAGATCCGGAGCCTCATTCCCGGCGCGATGCAAGCCTCGTTCCAAGCGACGTTAAATGCCTATGCAAATCCGTCAAGCGGCCGATCACGGCCGCTTGGGAAAGCCATGACATTCTCTCGTTTGACATCCGCTCCGCAATTTTCTCCCCTCATCCGCGCGAGGCGCATCGCCTCTGTTCTCTTCCAATCTTTCTGAGGTTTCCCGGATGAACGGTGCCGACCGCCTTTGCGACACGCTGCTGGTCAACGATGTCGATGTCTGTTTCGCCAATCCGGGCACATCGGAGATGCATTTCGTGGCGGCGCTCGACCGCAAGCCGCAGATGCGCTGCGTGCTCGGCCTGTTCGAGGGCGTGGTCACCGGCGCCGCCGACGGCTATGCCCGCATGGCCGACAAGCCCGCCGCGACGCTGCTGCATTGCGGCCCCGGCATGGCCAATGCGCTCGCCAACATGCACAATGCCAGGCGCGCCCGCACGCCGATGATCAATGTCGTCGGCGACCACGCCACCTATCACCTCCAGCACGACGCGCCGCTGACCAGCGACATCGAGAGCCTGGCGCATCCGATGTCGCATTTCGTCCGGCGCATCGCCTCGGCGCAGGATGTCGGCCCGGCGATCGAGGAGGCCTATGTCGCCTCGCTGACCGTTCCCGGTGTCACCACCGTGATCCTGCCGGCCGACTGCGCCTGGAACAGCGTCGAGCCCGCGGCCCTGAAGCCGGTGAAGCTGCCGGCCCTGAAGCAGGTCGATTCGGCCACGCTGCGCGCCGTCGCCGCCGGGCTGCGCAAGCATGGCGCGCGCGCCGCGATCATGCTGACCGGCCTTGCGCTGCGCGAGCAGCCGATGGAGATGGCGGCCCGGATCTGCGCCGCGACGGGCGCGAAGATCTTCAGCCAGATGTCGAACGGGCGCATCCAGCGCGGCGCCGGCCGCGTCGCCATGCCGAAGATCTTCTACCCGATCGACAAGGCGCTCGAGCAGCTCAAGGATGTCGACTATCTGGTGCTGGTCGGCGCGCAGGTTCCGGTCGGCTTCTTCGCCTATCCCGGCAAGCCCGGCCGGCTCGTCCATGAGGGCTGCGAGGTCGCGACCCTCGCCAGCCCCGGCGACGACCTGCCGGCCGCGATCACCGCCCTCGCCGAGGAGACGGGCGCGACGAAGACGGCGCCGGCCTATATCGCCCCGCCGCGCAAGGATGAGCCCGGCCTGCCGACCGGCAAGCTCGACGCCGACAAGGCCTGCGCCATCGTCTCCGCCCTGCTGCCGGAGAACTGCATCGTCTGCGACGAATCCGTCTCGTCGGGCCGCAGCTTCTACTATGACTGCCACAGCGCGCCGCAGCACGACTACATCCAGCTCACCGGCGGGGCGATCGGCGAGGGCATCCCGCTCGCCGTCGGCGCGGCCGTCGCCTGTCCGGACCGCAAGGTCATCGGCATGCAGGCCGACGGCTCGGGCATGTACACGGTACAGGGGCTGTGGACGCAGGCGCGCGAGAATCTCGACGTCGTCACCGTCGTCTTCGCCAACCGGACCTACCAGATCCTGCATGGCGAGATGCGCGCCGTCGGCGTCAACGATTTCGGCCGCAACGCCACGCTGATGCTCAACATCGACGAGCCGGCGCTGGACTGGGTGTCGATGGCGCGCGGCATGGGCGTAGAAGCCGCCCGGGCGACCACGGCCGAGGAATTCACCAGCCTGTTCAAGGCCGCGCTGGCGAAGAAGGGGCCGTTCCTGATCGAGGCGGCGATCTGAGCACGACGCTTTCTCCTTCTCCCAGTCGAAGCCGGCGGTTGCCGGCTTCGACACTTTGAAATGCCCTTCCCGGGCGAATCCGAGAGGGGTCGGGAGAGGGAAGGCTACCCCCTGAACCCGCCCAGGAACGCATCGAGGCAATCGCCGATCGCCTCGATGGCGTAGCCGCCTTCCTGCACCACCAGCGTCGGCAGGCCGAGCGCCTTCACCTGCCGGCCGATCGTGCCGAAGTCGGACGCCTCCAGCTTCAGCACGCCGATCGGATCGTCCCTATGGGCGTCGTAGCCGAGCGCCACGACCAGCACCTCGGCACCGAAATCGCGGATCGCCTTTCCGGCGCGGTCGACGGCCGCCTGCATCTCGGCGCCACCGGCGCCATGGGCGAGCGGCAGGTTGAGGTTGAAGCCCTCGCCCGGCCCGTTGCCACGCTCGTCCTCATAGCCGGTATAGAAAGGATAGTAGTTCGACGGGTCGGCATGGATCGAGACCGTCAGCACGTCGGGCCGGCGGTAGAAGATCTGCTGCGTGCCGTCGCCGTGATGGGCGTCGACATCGAGGATCGCGACCTTGCCGAATTTCGAGCGCAGGCGCTGGGCGGCGACGGCCGTGTTGTTGACGTAGCAGAAGCCGGTGGCGCGGTCGGCGCGGGCATGGTGGCCCGAGGGGCGGCAGAGCGAATAGACGGCGCGCTCGCCGGCCAGGACGGCCTCGGCCGCGGACACCGCCGTCTCGGCCGAGCGCAGCGTCGAATGCCAGCAATGCTCGCCGATCGGCACCGAGAGATCGCCGAGATACCAGCCGAGCTGGCCGATGAAGCCGGTCGGGCGGCAGGGCGGGCGGACATCCTCCTCGGGCCGGCCGCTCCAATAGGGGAAGGTGCTCGGCCAGACCTCGGGCCCGCGCTCGGCCGGCAATTCCTGCCAGCGGCTCCAGGCCGTCTGCAGGAAATCGACGAAGCCCTCGTCGTGAATGGCGAGGATCGGCGCGACGCCATGGGCGGCCGGCCGCTCCGGCGCGATGCCGTGCTTGTTCAGCGCGCCGAGCAGCTTCTCCGTGCGCTCCGGCAGGTCCTTGGGCGCGACGACCTTGCCGAAACGCATATATTGCTGGGGATCGTGGAGCGCCTGCTCGGGATGGTAGAAGGCACGCATCGGCTGGAGAATCCTCTGGCAGGGCCGCCATGGCGGCAATCAGCCGTCATCGTAGCAAGCTGCCCGGCCGCCGCCAGTGGTTCCACGCCATGAGCCCCTGCATCCGGGACGGAACGCTCAGGCCGCTTCCGGCGAGATCAGCGCCGCGAATTCGCGCGCCAGCGTCGCGATGTCGTGGCGTTCCGGGCGGTACCAGTCGGTCGAGCCGTTGAGGGCGCCGAGCAGGAAATTGCGCAGCACATCGGGAGAGCGCTCGGCCGGCAAGGCGCCGGCCTGCTGCAATTCGGCGATCAGCCGGCGCCAGACCTCCTCATAGGCGCGGCGCACGGCGCGCACGCTCTCCGGCGCCGGCGCGGCGCCGAAATTGAAGACCTTGATGCTCGCCGAGGTGTAGTCGCCATGGCCGTGCAGCGCCGCGAGATGGCCGCGGATCGCGGCCTCCAGCCGGGCGCGGGGCATCTCGCCTTCGGTCGCGGCGAGCGCGGCGACGACGCCCTCATGCACGAAGCGGACACCGTCGTTCACCACCGCCTCGACGATCTCCTCCTTCGAGGCGAAATGGTAGTAGAGGCTCGCCTTGCGGATGCCGACCGCCTCGGCGATCTCGCGCAAGGTCGTCCGGTGGTAGCCGCCATTGCGCAGCAGCCGCGCGGCATGGGCGAGGATCCGGCGGCGGGAGGCGGGTTCGGCGTCGCGCGGGGTGCGTTCGGGCGCGATAGTCATAATTCACCTTCGTCATTCCGGGGCGCGCCGAAGGCGCGAGCCCGGAACCCAGAACCGATGCCCTGGCAAAAAAAGCATCTCCGAGGGAAGCCCGAAGACAGCCGGTATCGGTTCTGGGTTCCGGGCTCGTCGCTGCGCGAAGCCCCGGAATGACGGTGGGAGGAGTTCACAGCCGCTTCGCCACCTCTTCGAGCATCACCTCGGTGGCGCCACCGCCGATGGACTGGACGCGGGCGTCGCGGGTCATGCGCTCGATCGCGCTCTCGCGCATATAGCCCATGCCGCCATGGAACTGCAGGCAGTCATACATCACCTCGTTGACCAGCTCGCCGCAATAGGCCTTGACCATCGAGACCTCGCGGGTGGCGTCGAAGCCCTGCGCATCGAGCCAGGCGGCATGATAGACGAGCTGACGCCCGGCCTCGACCTTGCCCGCCAGCTCGGCGAGGCGCTGGCGGATCGCCTGCTTCTCCCAGAGCGGCGCGCCGAAAGCCTTGCGCGTCTTCACATAGTCCAGGGTCAGGTCGATGGCGGCCTGCGATTCGCCGATCGCCATGGCGCCGATCACGGTGCGCTCGTTCTGGAAATTGCTCATGATCGCGTAGAAGCCGCGGCCTTCCTGGCCCAGGATGTTCTCGGCCGGCACGCGGCAATCGACGAAGGAGAGCTCGGCGGTATCGGACGAACGCCAGCCATGCTTGTCGAGCGCGCGCGAGACCGTGAAGCCCGGCGTGCCCTTCTCGACCAGGAAGATCGAGACCGACTGCGACGGCCGCGCTTGCGGGTCGGTCTTGGCGGCGACGCAGTAGAGATCGGCATGGACGCCGTTGGTGATGAACATCTTGGCGCCGTTGAGGACGTAATGGTCGCCCTCCCGCCGCGCCGTGGTGCGGATGCCCTTCACGTCCGAGCCGGCATCGGGCTCGGTGACGGCGACCGCGACGATCTTCTCGCCGGCGATGATGCCGGGCAGATACTTGTCCTTCTGCGCCTTGGAGCCGGCATTGGCGATATGGACCGAGGCCATGTCGGTATGGACCAGCGCCGTGATCGCGACGCCGGAGAAGGTCGAGCGGCCGAGCTCCTCCGCCAGCACGACGGTCGCGAGCGTATCCATCTCCGAACCGCCATATTCGGCCGGGTAGCGGATGCCGAAGAAGCCGAGCGTGCCCATCCTGCGCAGCAATTCGCGCGGAACGAAGCCATCCTCCTCCCATTGCAGGGCGTGCGGCTTGATCTCGCTCTCGACGAAGCGGCGGACCTGGTCGCGCAGCGCCTCGTGCTCCTCGGTGAAATAGGGCGAGCGGCGCACGCCCTCGCCTGCAAGCGTCTCGACGGCGGACATGGCTTCCTCCCTGCTTGACCGCGGCGCCGCGATCGGACTACCTACCGGAAGGTAGGTGAATGCCGCGGCGAGATCAAGCTCGGTCATTTGCCAGAAGAAGAACAGGTCATCCCGGACAAGCCGCGATAGCGGCGCCGATCCGGGATCCATGCCGGAACGGTTCAGGCATGGATCCCGGGTCTCCGCTTCGCTCCGCCCGGGATGACAGCGATTTGGAGGAACGTCCGTGCCTGAGACAGCCTCGCAAGCCACCCCTCCCCCGCTTTCCGCCATGCTGGAGACGCTGCGGGAGCGCCACGGCGTCGTCGCGCAAGGCGGCGGCGAAACGCTGCGGGCGCGGCACGAATCCCGCGGCAAGATCATGGTGCGCGAGCGCATCGACCTCCTGCTCGATCCGCAGACGCCTTTCCTCGAGCTCTCGCCACTGGCGGCCTGGGGGCTCTACGGCAACGAGGTGCCCGGCGCCGGCATCGTCACCGGCATCGGAATCGTGCAGGGCCGCGCCTGCATGCTGATCGCCAACGACGCGACGGTGAAGGGCGGCTCCTTCTTCGCCGAGACGGTGAGGAAACATCTGCGCGCGCAGGAGATCGCCGAGGAGCACCGCCTGCCCTGCCTCTACCTCGTCGATTGCGGCGGCGCCTTCCTGCCCGAGCAGGACCGCGTCTTCCCCGATCGCGACCATTTCGGCGGCTCCTTCTACAACCAATGCCGGATGTCGGCATCCGGCATTCCGCAGATCGCGATCGTCTTCGGCGGCGCGACGGCCGGCGGCGCCTATATCCCGGCGCTCTCGGACCAGGTCATCATGGTGAAGGGCACCGGCCGCATCCATCTCGGCGGCCCGCCGATCGTCAAGGCGGCGGTGCACGAGATCGTCGATGGCGAGACGCTGGGCGGAGCGGAGATGCACACGCTCACCTCCGGCGTCAGCGACCATCTGGTCGAGACCGAGATGGAAGGGCTCGCCAAATTGCGCGAGATCGTCGGGGCGCTCGGCGAGATCGGCAGGATCGCTCCGCCGCCGCAGGCGCCCGCCGCACCGAGGCTCGACCCGGCCGATCTGGTCGACATCGTGCCGACCGATCTGCGCCGGCCCTATGACGTGCGCGAGGTCATCGCCCGCATGGTCGACGGCAGCGCCTTCAGCGCCTTCAAGCCGGACTACGGCGCGACGCTCGTCACCGGCTTCGCCCATATCCACGGCTATCCGGTCGGCATCCTCGCCAATAACGGCGTGCTGTTCTCGGAAAGCGCGATCAAGGGCGCGCATTTCATCGAACTCTGCGACCAGCGCCAGATCCCGCTGCTGTTCCTGCAGAACATCACCGGCTTCATGGTCGGCACCGAGGCCGAGCGCGGCGGCATCGCCAAGCATTCGGCCAAGCTGGTCTATGCCGTCTCGAATGCGCGGGTGCCGAAATACACCGTGCTGATCGGCGGCTCCTACGGCGCCGGCAATTACGGCATGTGCGGACGCGGCTTCCGGCCGCGCTTCCTGTTCTCCTGGCCCAATGCCCGCATCGCGACGATGAGCCCGGAGGTCGCCGCGACGGTGGTGACGGAACTGCGCCGGCAATCGCTCAAGGGCGCGGCGGACGAAGCGGCCATCGCCGAACTCGACCGGCGCACCCGCGCCCAGTTCGAGGAGCAGAGCGATCCCTATTACGCCACGGCGCGGCTCTGGGACGACGGCATCATCGAGCCGGCGCAGACGCGCGACGTGCTGGGCCTGTGCCTCGCGCTCGCAGCGGGCGAGGCGCGCGATACCGGCAAGCGGCCGGTCTACCGGATGTGACGGCGATGCTCGCGACCCTTCACCGTCATTCCGGGGCATTGCGCAGCAATGAGCCCGGAACCCAGAATCGATGCCCTCTCGAAAAGGGAAACATCGGATCTTCGCTCCTTCTTGAATCGACATCGGTTCTGGGTTCCGGGCTCGCCGCTCCGCGGCGCCCCGGAATGGCGGACCTGGTTCCCGCGCAGTTCCGGCGAGGCTTCTGATGTTCGACACAATCCTCATCGCCAATCGCGGCGAGATCGCCTGCCGCATCATCCGCACCTGCCGCAAGCTCGGCATCCGCACCGTCGCGGTCTATTCGCAGGCCGACGCGGACGCGCTGCATGTCCGGCTCGCCGACACGGCCGTGCCTATCGGCCCGGCCCCGGCGCGCGACTCCTATCTGCGCGCCGATCGCATCATCGAGGCCGCATTGCAGACCGGCGCGCAGGCGATCCATCCGGGCTACGGCTTCCTGTCGGAGCGGCTCGACCTGATCGCCGCCTGCGAGGCGAACGGCATCGCCTTCATCGGCCCCTCGGCCCAAGCCATCGAAGCGATGGGCGACAAGATCCGCTCCAAGCAGATCGCCCGCGAGGCCGGGGTCCCCGACGTGCCGGGCTATGACGGCGCCGACCAGACGCCCGCGACGCTGAAGCGCGAGGCTTTGCGCATCGGCCTGCCGGTGATGGTCAAGGCCTCGGCCGGCGGCGGCGGCAAGGGCATCCGCAAGGTCGAGGCGGAGGGCGATCTCGACTCGGCCATAGCGACCGCGAACCGCGAGGCCGAGGCCGCCTTCGGCGACGGGCGCCTGCTGATCGAGAAGTTCGTGACGCGGCCGCGCCATGTCGAGGTGCAGATCGCCGGCGACAGGCATGGCAACATCGTCCACCTGTTCGAGCGCGACTGCTCGGTGCAGCGCTCGAACCAGAAGCTGCTGGAGGAAGCGCCGGCGCCGAACCTCAAGCCCGAGGCCCGCGCCGTGCTGCACGAGCACGCGCTGAAGCTCGCCCGCGCCATTGCCTACGACAATCTCGGCACGGTCGAGTTCCTGGTCGATGCGGTGACGCAGGAGGTGTTCTTCCTCGAGATGAACACGCGGCTCCAGGTCGAGCATCCGGTGACGGAGGCGATCACCGGGCTCGACCTCGTCGAATGGCAGATCCGCATCGCCGCCGGCGAAACGCTGCCGCTCGGCCAGGAGGAGATCGCCTGCACCGGCCACGCCATCGAGGCGCGACTGACCGCGGAGCGCGCCGATGAGGGCTTCCGGCCCGACACCGGGACGATCGCGCTCTGGCGGGAGCCCGGGGGCCTGCGCGTCGACAGCGGCGTCGAAACCGGCAGCGCGGTCTCGCCCTTCTACGATTCGATGCTGGCCAAGGTCATCGCCCATGGCCCCGACCGCGAAGCGGCGCGGCGACGCCTCGCCGACGGCCTGGCGCGCATGACCGTATTGGGGCCGGCGACGATCCGGCCCTTCCTCGTCGACGCCTTGCGCCAGCCGGTCTTCGCCGCTGGCGAGGCGACGACGCTGTTCATCGCCGAGACCTGGCCCGCCGGCTGGCAGCCGCACCGGGAGGAGGCCGGCGCGCGCGACGCCCTCGCCGCAGCGATCTGGCTGAGCGGCACCGGGGCGAAGACTGCCGGCCCCTGGGGAGCGCTGGGCGATTTCAGGGTGCTCGGCACGGCCGGGAAGCCCGGCACGAGCCATCTTGCGCTGAACGATGCCGGCACGGCCCGCCGGCTCAGGGTCGAAAGCCGGGGCCGCAGTTTCCGCGTCGTGACGGAAGGCGGCGAAACCACCGTCGCCCTGCTGGAGCCGAGCGAGCCGACGCGCTGGCCGGTGATGCTCGACGGCCGGCGCCTGACGGTCGATGCGGTGCGGGACGAGGACGGGGTGCGGCTGCGCTGGGGCGCCTGCGAAGGGCGCGTCGAGATCGCGCTCGCCGTCGCGGCGGAGGCGGCGGCCCGCCAGGCGGCGGGCAGCGCCGGCGATTCGGTGCGCGCAACCATGCCGGGCACCATCGCCGCCATCCATGTGAAGGAAGGCGACAGCGTCGCCGCGGGGCAGACCGTCGCCGTGCTCGAATCGATGAAGCTGTTCCTGAACCTGAAGAGCCCGGCGGCCGGGACCGTGACGCGGGTCGCGGCCAGGCCGGGCGCGACGGCGGCGGCCGGCGAATTGCTGATCGCGATCACGCCGGCCTGACCGGGACGAGAGGAGGGAGGCACCGCCTCCCTCCTCCGCCGACCGGACTCAGTTGCAGCCGCAGCCGTGACCCAGGCCGAGGCCGCCGAGCAGGCCGCCGACGAGGCCGTTCTTGCTGACGATCGCCTTGACCGGCGCGACGACGCCGATCTTGTTGCCGTTGGCGATCGGGCTGCCGCTCAGCACGCTGACATTGTTGAGCGCATTGACCTGGACGCCGGAGACGGCCGCCGTGACCGGCGCCAGGACGCCGCCCAGCAGGGAACCGCCCGCCAAGGAGCCGCCACGGCCGCCCGCCAGGGCCGGCGACACAGCGAAAGCCGCAATCGCAGCGAGTACAAACGCGTATTTCATCTCACTCTCCCCTGTTGTCGCTCCGGGCATCGAAGCGACAACACACGTATAAGTTGTATATTCTCGGCAAGACAACCTTATCCATTGGTTAACCATACTTGCTACCGTTAACGGCAGGACCGCCGGGCACCGATAAATACTTTTGAAGTCTATATTCATGTATATCTATTTACTATTCTGAATTCCTATTTGAGACCATACATATGGAAACCAAATATTAAATATAGACATATAACGTCGCCACATCATCGAGGGCGACATGAAGCATGTTCTCTCCATTCCTCTGGCGTTGATCCTTGCGGCGAGCGCCCGCACGGCGTCCGGCGCCGAGAATGCCTCGCCGATCCCGGAGCGCTCGGTCGCGGTCGTCGGGCTGAAGGGCGGCTTCGACAGCAATCCGTCAGGCGTGGAGGGCGAGAAGGGCAGCCCCGTCCCCGCGCTCTATGCAAGCTGGGATTACCTTCACGGCACGATCGAGGACGGCTACGGCCTCAACCTGACATTGCTGGAAACGCAATACGACCCGCGCAATCTCGCCGCCTCGCGCGCCCATGCGCTGACGCTGAGGCACAGCCTCAGCCCCGGGGCGGCGACGGCGATCCAGTCCTCCCTCACCGCCGGCGACGAGCAGACCTGGTCGCGCCGCAAGAGCAGCCTGGTCTGGCGCGAGCGGATCGACCACGGGATCGGCCCGTTTCGCCTCTTCGGCAGCGCCGAGGCGCGCATCACGGCGCTGAACGAGCGCAACGTCTTCAATCTCGGCGACTTCCTGCCGCACAACCAGAACTTCGGGACGCTCGCGGGAACCGCCGGCCTCGCCTGGAAGAGCGGGCGGACCGAGATCGGCGTCTCCTTCGGCGCCTCGCAACTGCGCTATCTCGACGGCATGGACTATATCGGGCTGCGCCGCGACCATTACCGGCTGCAACCGAACCTGTTCTTCTCGACCCTGATCGGCGAGGCCGCGCTGGAAGGCTCGCTGTCGCCCTTCCGTGCCGCCTTCCCGGACAAGGAATTCGATACCGTCGACAGCCTGCTCTATACGGCGAAGCTCAAGCTGCCCTGGAAGGCCCTCACGCTCGAACTCGGCTCGAACCGCTCCGTCGAGGACACGACGCTGCCCTTCACGGTCATCGACCTCGTCACCACCCATGAGGCGAAGCTGACCGCCAGGATCGACGAGCGCAACGCGGTGAGCCTGGTGGCGCGGCGCAAGACCGACGACTATGTCGGGCTCGGCGCCCGCTCCGACCAGAAGAGCATCGGGCTCGAATACCAGCGGGCGCTCGGCGACGGGCTGACGGCGACCGCTTCGGGGCAATGGCGCCGCACCAAGGAGACCGGGCTGACGCCGGTCGATTCCTTCAACCTGCTGCTCGGGCTGCAGAAGCAGATCGACCTGAGCCGCGAGGGCAAGGCCAAAGGCGAGAGCAAGGCCAGGAGCGAAGGCTGAACGGCCCGCTTTCGGCCTTCATCCCGGGATGCCGCGACAGGGCGGCGCCCCCCGGAACGGAAAGCGGGATCGAACGGGCGCGCCGACGGCGCCGTCGCGTCACGGCGTCCGGGTGCTCTGCGTGCCGAGATAGCAGATGCCCTCCCCCGGCTTCGCCCTGGGGTTGGGGAAGATGATGAAGCCGTCGCGCGGCATCGTCACCACCGTTCCGTCGGCACGGCGGGCGATCGGGGTGCCGCTGGCGACGCGGTCCCCGGTCTTCCACGCTCCCTCGATGCGGTCGCCCTCCGCCTCGCAGATGACGAGATCGTCCATATGGACGACGGTGCGCTTCGCCGGGGCTGGCGGCGCCTCGTCGGTCAGGCCGAGATGGGCGAGGACATTGCGGATCGCCCGGTAGCCGACCTCGACGGAGGCCGGATCGTCATGCCGGCCGCATTCGAGCGTCACGCCGTAGCCGCCGGCGAAACGCATGTATTCGGTGGTGCCGAAGCCTTCGGTGACGGCCAGCCGCGGCAGGTTCAGCCGCTCGCGCGCCGCGATCAGCCGGACATAGATGTCGAGCCAGCCATGGATCATCAGCTCGACCCCGAGACAGCCGGCGAAGGCGATCTCGGCCGCGGCATGGCGGAAGGGCTCGAGCGTGCCGCGATTATCCTCCGGCCCGAAGAAGACGAAGGGCACGCCCTCCCCCGTGAAGGAATGGACGTCGAGCAGCATGTCGTGCTGCGCGAGGATGCCGGTCAGGCGGTTGCCGATCCGGTCCTCGTTGTCGGCCGGCTGGGGCCGCACGCGCAGGTCGCGGTTGAGGTTGCGATCGCCTTCGCGGGCGTTCTGCCGATAGGCCTTGGGATTGGCGACCGGCAGGAAGGTGACCTCGCCGCGCTGGATGGAGACGCGCCCGGCGCGGCAATCCTCGATCACGCGCGCGATCGCGTTCGGCCCGCAGGTCTCGTTGCCGTGAACGGCGCCGAAGACGAGGAGCTTCGGCCCCGCCTTCAGCCCATGGAAGCGGACGGTTTCGAGCGGCGGATCGAGCGTGTCTTCGGTCGTCATCGGTCTCTGGTCAGGCTTTGCGGAGCTGGGAATGCGGATCGAGGATGTCGCGCAGGCCGTCCCCTAGCAGGTTGAGGCCGAGCACGGTGAGGAAAATCGCCAGGCCCGGGAAGATCGAGATCCAGGGCGCGGTCGAGATCTGGTCGCGCGCGTCCGAGAGCATCGAGCCCCAGCTCGGGAAGGGCGGGCGGATGCCGAGGCCGAGGAAGGAGAGCGAGGCCTCCGCCAGCACCGCGCCGCCCATGCCGAGCGTGCCGATGACGATGATCGGGCCGGCGACATTGGGCAGGATCTGCGTCAGCATGATGCGGAAGGTGCCGTAGCCGAGCGAGCGCGCCGCCTCGACATAGCCGAGCGACTTGACCGAGAGCGCGGCGGCCCGCGTCAGCCGGCAGGTGAAGGACCAGTTGGTCAGGCCGAGCGCGATCAGCAGGCTGGTCAGGCCGGGGCTGAGGATCGCCATGATCGCCAGCGCGAAGATCAGCGAGGGGATCGCCAGCATCATATTGGTGAGGCCGTTGACGAAATCGTCCCACCAGCCGCCCCAATAGGCGGCCGAGAGCCCGAGCGCCACGCCGATCACCGTGTTGATGAGCTGCGAGACGATGCCGACCGTCAGCGAGATGCGCGCGCCGTAGAGCACGCGGCTGTAGATGTCGCGGCCCTGCGCGTCGGTGCCGAACCAGAATTCCGAGCCCGGCGGGATCTCGGCGTTCATCAGATTGGCGTCCATCACCGGGTCGGTATGGGCGAACCAGGGGGCGAAGACGCCGCCTGCCACGACGAGCGCGAAGCAGGTGGCGCCGATCCAGAGATTGGCACGGAACTTCATGCGGGCGACCTAGCTGTACTTGATGCGCGGATCGACGACGGCGCAGAGCACGTCGACGGCGATGTTCACGACGAGGAAGAACAGGACGATGGTCAGGATACAGCCCTGCACGACCGGGATGTCGCGCCAGGTGACGCTATCGACCAGGAGCGAGCCGAGCCCCGGCCAGGCGAACAGCTTTTCGACCACCACGGCCTGGCCCAGCACCGAGCCGAACTGCAGCCCGAGCGTGGTCAGCACGATGACGAGCGCGTTGCGCGCAACATGCCAGCGCATCACCCGATAGGAGCCGGCGCCCTTGGCCCGCGCCGTGCGGACGAAGTCGGCATGCATCACCTCCAGCACAGCCGCCCGGGCCGTTCGCGCCAAAAGCGCCAGCGGCGAGACGCCGAGCGCGATCGCCGGCAGCACGATGTAGCGCGGGTCGCCGTCGCCATAGCCGAAGCTCGGGAACCAGCCGAGCGTCAGGGCGAAGGCGTACATCAGCAGCAGGCCCAGCCAGAACATCGGCAGCGACAGCCCCGAGACGGCGAAGACCATCGAGAGCATGTCGACCCAGCTTCCGGGCTTCAGGGCCGCCAGGAAGCCGAGCGGCACGCCGACGACGACGGCGAAGAGCATCGCGGCGAAGGCGAGCTGCAGGCTCGGCCAGAGCCGCTCGCCGATCACCCCGGTCACCGGCTGGCGGGTGCGGAAGGAATCGCCGAGATCGAAGGTGGCGAGCCCGCCGACATATTTGGCGAAACGCAGCGGCAGCGGGTCGTTGAGGCCGAACTGCTCGTTCATCCGCGCGATGGTCTCGGCGTCGATGTTGCTGCGCCCGTCGGCCATCTGGCTGGTGGCGAAATTGCCGGGGATGACGCTGAACAGCACGAAGATCAGCGCCGCGACCGCCAGCAGGATCGGGACCGCCTGCAGCAGGCGGCGAGAGACATAAGGCAGCATGAGACGCTCCTGATTGCAGCCTGGCCGCGCGACCGCGATCGGAAGACCGGCTCATCGTCATCCCGGGCGACCCACCGGGCCCGACCTTCGGTCGGCCCGATGGCAGGCTCCGGGAGATCCGGGATCCATGCCGGAACGGTTCAGGCATGAACCCCGGATCGGCGCGGCTTTGCCGCTGGTCCGGGATGACGGCGGCGCTTTTCTTCGCGACCGCGCTCCGGGAGGCCGCCTACTTCGCCGCCGGCGAGGAGGCGTCGACCCAGAGATCCTCGTAGCGCTGCAGCGCCAGCTCCGTCGCGTTCGGCTGGAGGCCGTGCAACCAGGGCTGATAGGCCATCACCGCCTTGTTGTAGTTGAAGAACCAGACCGGGGCCTCGTCCTGCAGCATGGCGTTGGCCTTCTTCAGGAGCTCGAGCTGCTTGGCCGCGTCGGCCTCGGCCGAAGCCTCGTCGATCAGCTTGTCATAGGCCGCGTTCTTGAAGGTGGTGTAGTTGCAGGAGGAGCGCGGCGTCGACGAGTGGAAGCACTTCAGCGCCGTCAGCGAATCCGGGCCGGAGGTGTTCGACCAGATGAAGGCCTGGAAGTCGCCGCTCACGACCACGCCGCCCAGCGCCGAGGTCTCGACCGGCTTGACTTTCACCTTGATGCCGACCTTGGCCAGCATCGGGATCGTCGCCTCGACGATCGGGATGCCCCAGCTCTCGTTCGGCGTCGCGGTCCATTCGAACTCGAAGCCGTCGGCATAGCCCGCCTCGGCCAGGAGCTTCTTGGCCTTCTCCGGGTCGTAGGCGTAGGGCTTGGCGTCCTTGTCGAAGGCCGGCGAGGAGAGCGGCAGCCAGCTCACCGCGCGGTAGGCCTTGTCGCGGACCAGGCGCTTGATGATCAGGTCGCTGTCGATCGCATGGTTGATCGCCTGGCGCACCCGCTTGTCGGAGAAGGGCTTGAAGCTCGGGTTCATGCCCATGTTGCGGGTGAAGACCTCGGCCACCTCGAGCAGGCCCTTCGAGAGGTTCGGGTCGGCCTTGTAGGCGACGTACTGGGTCGAGCCCAGGATCGAGACGTCGATCTCCTTGTTGCGGAAGGCGACGTCGCGCGCCGCCGCCTCGCCCATCGGCGAGATCACCAGCTTGTCGGCATAGGGCTTGCCGGCCTGGTAATATTTATCCCAGCGCTCGAAGACCATGCGCGAGCCGGGAATGTGCTCGACGAACTTGAACGGGCCGAGGCCGATCGGCTTGTTGAAGAAGTCCGGCGCCTGCGCCTCCTTGGCGGGATAGATCGCCGTCTGGCCCTGGAACAGGAAATAGCCGGGGTCGGCCTTGTCCGTCAGCGTCAGCTCCAGAGTGAAGTCGTCGATCTTCTTGAGGCCGGAGATCTCCTTGGCCTGGCCCTTCTGGACCTCGGTGGCCCCGGCGATGCGCGCGACATAGCGCGCGCCGGGATAGTTCTTCGCGCCGTCCATGATCCGGGTGTAGGACCAGATGATGTCGTCGGCCGTCATCTTGCGGCCGTTGTGGAAGAGCGCGTCGTCGCGCAGCTTGTAGGTATAGGTCTTGCCGTCCGGCGAGACGGTCACGCTCTTGGCGAGGTCGAGCGCCGGCTTGCCGGCCTTCGCATCCCATTTGTAGAGCATGGAGTGCAGCGCATAGCTGTAGATCTCGTCCTGGATCTGGTTCGAGACATGGCTGTCATTGCTGACGAAGGATGCGCCATAGGGCGCCGTGAAGCGGATGGTTCCGCCGCGGCGCGGCTCCTGGGCCTGGGCTTGCGCCTGCACGGCGAACACTGCCAGCGTCAGCGCGGTGGTCAGCGCAAATTTCTTCAAAGACACGATCACTCCTCCCGTTTTCCCATCGGCTCCGGCTGATCCGGAGTTTGTTTGCTTCCACTTGGAACCATAACGGCTTTGCCGCGCTTGTCTTCCCCCGCGCGGCCGATTCCTCCCGCTCAGGCCGCGCGTTCGTAGACGACCTCGCCGCCGAGGATGGTGAGATCGCAGCGGGTGTCCTTGAGGATATCCGCCGGATCGGCGGTCAGCAGGTCGCGCGAGAACACCGCGACATCGGCGAGGAAGCCCGGCGCGAGGCGGCCCTTCACATGCTCCCGCTTCTGCGAGAAGGCGCCATATTCGGTATAGGCCTGCAAGGCCTCCTCGATCGAGACGCGCTGGCCCTCGTCCATCACCGTGCCCTTCCAGGTCTGGCGGGTCAGCATGGTGTGGAAGTTGGGGAAGGGGTTCGGGTCGCAGACCGGCGCGTCGCTGCCCGTCGCCGGCTTCAGGCCGAGATCGAACCAGGTGCGCAAAGGATAGCTCGGCAGCGCCCGCTCCGGCCCCAGGACCTTGATATAGGCGTCGCCGAAATCATGGATGAAGACCTGCTGCGGGCAGGGATAGATGCCGGCCTCGACCATGCGCGCATGCTGCGCCGGCGTCGAGAAGCCGCAATGCTCGATGCGGTGGCGGCGGTCGGGATCGGGATGGGCCGCGAGCGCCTTCTCGTATGCGGTGATGAGCTGCTCGATCGCGGCATCGCCGATGGCGTGGCAGGCGAGCTGATAGCCCTTCACATGGGCGTCCATCACCATGCGCTCGAGCTCGGCATCCTCCCACATCCAGACGCCGGTGGTCCTGTCCTCGCCGAGATAGGGCTCGCTCATCCAGGCGGTGCGCCCGCCGGCCGAGCCGTCGAGGAAGAGCTTGACCGCGCCGATCATCAGCATGTCGTCGCCGGTGCCCGAGATCAGCCCGGCCTCGTGGCATTGCGGCACGATCGAGCGGCCGTCGTCGCCGAGCAGCGTCAGCCAGGTGCGGACCGGCAGGCGCCCGTCGCGCTTGGCTCTGGTGTAGGCGGCGATCTCGCCGAAACCGCCCTTCTGACCGACGGCGGCGTCCATGCAGCTCGTGATGCCAAGCGAGAGCAGGTAGCGGCCGCCGCGCTCGATGCCGGCGATGATGTCCTCCTCGGTCGCCGCCGGAATCGCGGCCTGCACAGGGGCGCGGGCGTTCTCGGCGAGCAGGCCGGTCAGGCGGCCGTTCTCCTGCTCGATCAGCCCGCCCTGCGGCGTCGGGGAGCTTTCGTCGATGCCGCCGAGGCGCAGCGCCTGCGAATTGCAGATCGCGATATGGCCGCAGGTCCGCACCAGCATGACGGGATTGTTCGGCGCCGCACGGTCGAGTTCCTCGCGATAGGGGTGGCGACCGACGTCGAGCTTGGTCTGGTCGTAGCCGCGCGAGAGGATCCATTCGCCCGGCTTCGACTGCGCGGCGCGGGCCGCGATGGCGTCGAGCAGCGCCTCCAGCGTCGGCGCGGCCTCCGGCTTGGAATCGACCCAGCCCATGGTCATGCCGAGCGAGACGAGATGCAGATGCGAATCGTTGAGGCCCGGCGTCGCCAGCCGGCCCTTCAGGTCGATCACGCGGGTCCTGGGCCCGATCAGCGGCGCGATCTCGACCTCGCTTCCGGCGGCCAGAACCTTGTCGCGGAAGATCGCCAGCGCCGCGACCACGCCCTCCTCGCGCCCGCACCAGATCGGCCCGTTGCGCAACACGATGTCGGCCTGCACTGCCATGGCTGTCTCCTGAAGTCCTGTCGTCGTTGTCGGCCTTGGCGGGCCGGCGCTCAGATATCGTCGAGCGGGAAGATCGGACGGCGGACCTTCTTGTAAGGCCGCTCCTTGAAATTGCGCGTCGAGAGCGCGCCGGTGTCGACCTCCAGCACCTCGCGGGCGATCGGCTCGAAGGCAGCGCGAAAATGCTGCATCGACTTGACGATCACCGTCGATTTCCGCGTCGGATCGACGCCGACCGAGGTGAACTGGGCGAGGTCCGTCGCCTGGCCGTTATGGGTGATGACGACGATCTCGACATCGTCGACCCGCAGCAGCGCCGAGAGCCCGTAATTGCGCCAGGCGCCACCGCCCATCGGGCCGTGGCAGATGAAGCGGCCGTCGGTCAGCGCCACGACATGGGCGTCGAGATCGAGCGGCCCGCCGCCCATCGTCGGATCGACCTTGCCGCCGAGCTTCAGGCGGACGCGGTTGCCGACGCCGGCGGCCTGCGCCGCAAGCACGGCTTGCGGGTCGCAGATCGCGTGGAAGCCGACATTCTTCAGCTTCGCGGCCAGCACGGCGCGCAGCAGGTTGGTGGCGTCGCCATAGGCGCCGGAGCCGGGATTGTCGGAATAGTCCGAGATCACCAGCGGCTTGTGACCCGGCTTGCCGGCGTCGGCCTCGCCGGCCTTGGCGCGGGCGATGGCCTCGGCCAGCGGCGTGAAACGGATCGAGGAGAAACGGCGCTGCTCCCAGGCATAGTCCATCAGCTCTTCGGCGATGGCCTGCGCCCGGCCGCGATCATCGGCAGTGACCGCGATGGAGGGGCCGATATCGTGGACGTCGGCCGAGGAGAAGCCGGCCTGGACACTGACCACCAGCGCCTCGCCGGAAGCCTCCAGCGCGTCGCCCCGGCGCAGCAGTTCCAGGAAGGGCGGCGAGGTCGTGCGCCCGCCGTCGAGCGCGTAGAGGATCGGCCGCCGGGCGAGCGCGACCTTCGGCCGGATCTCGCCCTGCATGGCGCGCTCCAGCAGCTCGGCCGCCTGCCAGGTCCGCTCGTACTGGTCGATATGCGGATAGGTCCGGTAGGAGATCAGGGCGTTGGCGTTGTCGGCCATAGCTTGCGTCACCGTCGCGTGCAGGTCGAGCACCGCGACGACGGGGATGTCCGGGCCGATGCGCCTGCGCAAACGCGCCAGCAATTCGCCCTCGCCATCATCGGAGCTTTCGGTCGCCATCGCGCCGTGCAGATGCAGCAGCACGCCGTCGACCCCGTCGGCCGCCCCGACGATCCATCCGGCGAAGAGGTCGAAGGCGGCATCGGTGACGCGCCCGGAAGGGTTGGCGCCGGTGACCAGCGGGTGGACCAGGCTCCAGCCGAAACGGCCGGCCGCCTCGAAGGCGGCCCCCATCGATGTGCGCGTGCCGCGGAAAGCCTGGGGAATCGCGTTGTCGCGATAGGCGCCATGCGCCCGAAAGGCGGCCTCGTCCGTGAGCTGAACACTGAAGGTGTTCGTCTCATGCATGAATTCGGCAGTCAGCACGCGCCGCGTCATTCATCCCCCGCTCGATTTTTTGTCCCGCTCAATTTTCTTGACAGTCTTGGCGGTTCACCGGCACCGCCACCACTGATTTCAGCGCATATATGCCCCTGGCTGCAACCGCTTGTCCGCCAGCGGTGAATATGCTGAACTTGATGGGAGCATCTTGAGCCGGGCGACCTCCCTGGCCAGAGACGCCGGCCCGGGCACTCCCGCCCGTGTCCGGAAAGCCGCCATGCCCGATACGCCGGCAAAGGCGAGCCTGGCCGGAGCGATGCCGAAAAAACCGGCAGATCCGCATAACCATCTGGAATCTCTGGATAACTTAATTCGGTCTTCAGAGGAACCTGCGGCGCCGATTCGGCGTTCCCCCGCTGCTGAACCTTCACGGCGGAGAGGGAGATGGACGAAGAGAGAATCAAGCGGATCGCCCGCGCAATGTGCCGTGCAGCCCGGATCGACCCCGACAAGCCGGCCGGCAACAAGGGTCCGTTCACCATGTCGATGCAGGCGCCCGGGCATGAAAGCCCGCAACCGGCCTGGATGCTGTTCCGGCAGGAGGCGGCGCATTTCGCCGCGCGTCACCGCGACATCGCGCAGACGCTCTGAGCCTCAAGGACGCAGCCGCTACAAACAGGCGCAATACCGTTCACAAGCCCCGGACCTCCTGGCGGAGGCCGGGGCTCCCGCTTTCCCCGCGAGCAGGCGCCGGCAGCCGCCCGCACCGGCGTCAGAGGCTCTTGAAGCTCGGATAATAGCCGCGGAAGCTGGTCTCGAGGATCCTCGCCCCGCCGCGCTGCTTCAGCACCTCGGCCGCGGCGATCCCGATCCGCTCCGCCTGCTCCGGCGGACCGGACTCGGCGGCGACGACATGCTCGGAACCGTCGATCGAGGTGACCTGGGCGTGAAGCGTGAGCGCACCGTCCTTCCATTCCGCGCAGGCCCCGACCGGCAGGCTGCAGCCGGCGCCGAGGGCATGCATCATCGCCCGCTCGGCCTCCACCTCGGCCCGCGCCTTCGGGCATTCGATCGCCTTCAGCACCGCGATCACGGCCTCGTCGCCGGCCCGCGCCTCGAGCCCCAGCGCGCCCTGCCCGACGGCATAAGGGAAGCGCATCGCGTCGAGCACCTCCGAGGAAGCCTCGTCCAGCCCCAGCCGCTTCAACCCGGCGCAGGCCAGGATGACGGCGTCGAGCGCGTCATCGCCGTCGATCTTGGCGAGGCGCGGGCCGACATTGCCGCGGATCGGCACCACGGTCACGTCGGGCCTGAGACTGAGGATCTGGGCGCGGCGGCGCAGCGAGCCGGTGCCGACATGGGCACCCTGACGCAGGCTCTGCATGGTGGCGCCGCAGAGACCGTCGCGCGGATCCTCGCGCTCCGGCACCGAGGCGAGGGTCAGCCCTTCATGCAGCGTGGTCGGCAGGTCCTTCAGCGAATGCACGACGAAGTCGACCTCGCCCTTGACGAGCTGCTGCTCGTGCTCGACGGCGAAGACCCCGACCATGCCGAACTGATGAAACTCCGACTTCCGGTCCCGGTCGGCGATCGTCGCGATCTGGCAGAGGGTGAATTCGGCCTGCGGAAACTTCGCCTTGATCAGGCCCATGACATGATGGGTCTGGGCCATCGCCAGCGGGCTGCGGCGCGTGCCGATCCTCAGATGCATGGGCTGAACTTCCGTCCTTCTCTGGGCCGCGGCCGCGCCGATGCGCGGCGGCCCGCAATTCCGTCGTGCCGCTATACCAGCCGCCCGCCGCGCTGACGAGTGCGGCCGTCTCGGCCGGGACCTGCCGCCGCCGGCGCCCGTCTCAGCCCTGCCGCGAGGCCCGCAGCGCCCGCTCCAGCACTGCGTAGACCCGTAGCTCCCCCATCTGCGCCACGTTGAAGCGCATGAAGCCGCCCGCCGTCTGGGCCACGCTGAAGACGTTCCCCGGCGCCAGGACGACGCCCTCGGCCAGCGCCAGGCGCGACACCTCCACCGGATCGGCACCCTCCGGCAGGCGGCACCAGAGATAGAAGCCGCCGCGCGGCATCAGCCAGGGCCTGATGCCCAGGCCCTCCAGCCGCGGCGCCACGGCGCGCCGGGCCTGGGCGAGCCGGCGGCGGGTCTCCTCCATATGCTTGCGGTAGCCGCCGCTCGCCAGGATGTCGGCGACCAGCCCGGCGGCCAGCGGGCTCGGCCCGCCGAAACTGGTCGCGATCTGCAGGTCGACGAGCCCTTCGATCCATTCCGGCCGCGCCGCGACATAGCCGCAGCGGATCGAGGCCGAGAGCGTCTTGGAGAAGCTGCCGACGCGGATCACCCGCTCGAGCCCGTCGAGCACGGCGAGACGCGGCGACGGCTCGGGCTCGAAATCGGCGAAGATGTCGTCCTCGACGATCGTCATGTCGTGCGCGGCGGCGATGCCGAGCACCCGATAGGCCGCCTGCGGCGAGAGGCCGGCGCCCGTCGGGTTGTGCAGCGCCGAATTGGTGATGTAGAGGCGCGGCCGCTCCGCCGCCGCGACGGCTTCGAAGGCGGCGAGATCCGGGCCGGAGGCCGTGCGGGGCACGCTCAGAAGGCGCAGCCGGTGCGCCCGCAGCAAAGCCCGGAAATTGAAATAGCAGGGATCGTCGACCAGCACGGTGTCGCCGGGCTGGAGCAGGAAGCGGCAGATGAGATCGACGGCCTGCGTCCCCGAATTCGTCAGCAGGAGCTGTTCCGGCGACAGGTGCAGCCCCTCCTCGCCGAAACGCCCGAGCAGGAGCCGGCGCAGCGGCAGCGAACCGCGCGTGCTGCCGTAATCGGCGAGGACCGCGTCGCTGCCGCGCGCGAGGGCCCGCAATCCGCGACGTAGCGCCGCCTCCGGCATCCAGCCGGCCGGCAGCCAGCCGCAGCCGGGCTTGAGCATGTCCGCCTCGGCATCAAGCGACTGCCGCGAGACCCAGAAGGGATCGACCGCCCGCGGCACGGCCGGGCGCGCCAGACTCAGCGGCGGCAGGCCGTGCCCGGTCAGGTAGAAGCCCGAGCCGGGACGCGCGCGGATCAGCCCCTCAGCAGCGAGCCGGTCATAAGCCTCGACCACCGTCGACGGCGAGACCCGCATCGCCGCGGCGCAGCGGCGGATCGAAGGCAAGCGCTCGCCCGGCGCGAGCTGGCGCGCCGCCGCCTGCGCCCGGATGGCGGCCATGACGTCCTCGGTCCGGGTCTGCCTGCGCCTGTCGCTCATTCTGCGCCACCGTATTGCTCATGATACCCATACAGTTTCGGAGGATCGTATGGAATTGTTTCTGTCGCGCGCGGCATTGGCCGCCTAGACCAAGTCCGGTTTCGAGAGATTTCCGGCCGCGTCGGCGGCCGCGGCGCCGCCGGGACGGTCCTGCCTCGCGCCGGCGGGCCGGACCCGGGACGGGAAGCGAGGCAGGATGTCGTTTGCAGGCAAGGGCTGGGGCAGCGGGCTCCTCGGCGTGGTGATCTTCAGCGGCTCGCTGCCGGCGACGCGCGTCGCCGTCGCCGGTTTCTCCCCGCTGTTCCTGACCTGCGCCCGCGCCGTCATCGCGGCGCTGCTCGGCGGCGTCTTCCTCGCACTGCTGCGCCAGAAGGCCCCGGCGCGGCGCGATCTTCTCCCCCTTGCCATCGTCGCGCTCGGAGTCGTCGTCGGGTTTCCGCTGCTGACGGCGCTGGCGCTGCTGCACATCACGGCGGCGCGCTCGATCGTCTTCATCGGGCTGCTGCCGCTGGCGACCGCGATCTTCGGCGTGCTGCGCGGCGGAGAACGCCCGAAGCCCGCCTTCTGGCTGTTCTCGCTCCTCGGCAGCGCGACGGTCGCGGGCTTCGCGCTGTTCCACAGCGATGGCGGTTCCCTGGCCGGCGACGGGCTGATGGTCGCCGCCGTCGTGCTCTGCGGGCTCGGCTATGCCGAGGGCGCCACGCTCTCGCGCCGCCTCGGCGGCTGGCAGGTGATCTCCTGGGCACTGCTCCTGTCGCTGCCGGCGATGGCGCTGCTCGCGCTGATCGAGCTCCCGGCATCCTGGGACGGCATCGATGCCGCCGCCTGGCTCGGGCTCGGCTATGTCTCGGTGTTCAGCATGCTGGTCGGCTTCGTCTTCTGGTATCGCGGGCTGGCGCTCGGCGGCATCGCGGGCGTCGGCCAGCTCCAGCTCCTGCAGCCCTTCTTCGGGCTGCTGCTGGCCGGGCTGCTGCTGCACGAGCCGATCGCCTGGAGCATGGTCGCCGCGACGGGCGTCGTCGTGCTCAGCGTCGCCGGCGCCAAGCGCTTCGCCTAGCCCACCGCTCCCGAACGGCTCCTTCTGGCTCGCCGGCGCGAAAAAACCTGAGGTTTCGCCGCCGCGGCGGCGCCTCCCCTCTCCATCGCCAGCCGGAATCAGGCGTAAGCTCGCTCGCCGGCCGCAGGGGGGATCGGGGCATGTTCGTCGTTTTCCATCAGTTGCCGCTGGCGGCGATGTTCATCGTCATCCTGTCGATCAGCACCCTGGTCTGCTGGCTGCTGATCGGCCTCGTCCGCTTCTCCGTGCCGCGGCTCGGCTATCCGCCGGACGAACCTCTGCCGATCCGGGATTCGATCATCAACACCAGCGGCGCGCTGTTCGCATTGATCGTAGCTTTTTCCGCGGCGGGCATCTGGAACGACGCGGTGTCGGCGCGCAACGCCGTCCAGCGCGAGGCCGATGCGGTGGAAAGCGCGATGGTCCTGTCGACCGCGCTCCCCGAGGAGGCCCGCGCCGTGCTGCTCGGGAGTCTGCACGCCTATCTGAGCGGCGTGATCGCCGTCGACTGGCCGGCCATGGCGGCCAGCACGCCGACGGACGACCCGGTCTTCGACCAGTCCGAGCGGCACCTGCTCGGCGCGCTGGAGCAAGTCTCGCGGCAGAACGCGGCTCCCGGCGGCTCGGCGGCCTACGGGCCGCTGCTCGACCAGTTGATCGAGATCCGGCAGGCGCGGCTCGCCCGGCTCGCCTCGTCGCAGGCCGGCGTCTCCTGGGCGCAATGGTTCGCGATGTGGCTGATCTCGACCGTGACCCTGCTGTCGATCGTGATCTGCAACAGCCACGCCTTGCGCATGCAGATCATCGCCGCGCATCTCTACGTCATCGTCGTGTCAGCGGCCTATTTCGTGATCCTCACCCATGACCGTCCGTTCGTCGGAAAGGTCTCGGTCCAGCCGACCGCCCTGCAGGCCCTGGTGGCGCATTGAAGCGGAAGCCTGGCGGCATGCGACCGACCTCGTGGTGAGCGAGTCACCGGCACGATATGCGCTGCGGGAAGGAGGAGGATGGTGCCGCAAGAGGGATTCGAACCCCCGACCCCCTCATTACGAATGAGGTGCTCTACCAGCTGAGCTATTGCGGCGACGGGTGGCGCTGTAACAGCCGCCGCGGGGCTTGGCAAGCCATACTCGACATCGTGCACAATGCCCGGCCGAGGCGGCTTCGGGCAGCGCATGCGGCCGGCCGGCGGGGTCGGGCCGATGGGCGCGCGGCACCTCAATCCTTGCGCAGCTTCTCGGTCTCCGGCTTCTCCTGGCCGAGCGCGACGATGCCGCGGCGGATGGCGCGGGTTCGGGTGAAATGCCGGT
>Ga0180223_1000843_pt1 | contig 30555 bp, 28 predicted proteins | sample eDN5th30CKraftOP_FD_151337 | JGI IMG/M metagenome (GOLD analysis project Ga0180223, IMG submission 151337) | Enriched Organic Plus compost microbial communities from Emeryville, California, USA - eDNA 5th pass 30_C Kraft OP (version 2) (version 2) ... | reverse complement strand
TCGATCCATCGCCGCCAAATAGGACGGCACCACGATCTTCTTCGACATGACCGACTCCTTTCTTGCCAACATCTGGTCAACAAAGGATACCCTCGCGTCGAAGGCCGGGCAGCAGCTAAGCCACAAGCGCAGCGCCTTGTCCTAGCACAGGGATTCTAACGCCCGGCTTTTCGCCGGGTTACGCCTCCAACATTGAAGAGGGGGGCGATATGCGATCCAAGATTTTTCTAATTTCCGTTATGACGGCGGGTGCACTGGCTGCATCTCCAGCACATGCGAAAAAGCCGCCTCTGGTGACGCTGGACGAAGTTGGCCTGCCTCCATCTGATATTCCGGCAGGGGTGCGGGCAGTGGCCCAAACCTATCTTAAAGACCCTGACAGCGCGACATATCAAATCGGCTCGCGCTATCCGGGCTTTTGCAAGGAAGGCTGGCTTAAAGGAAACGGAATTGCTTGGAAGGGTTGGGCTGTCAACGTGATGATAAACGCCCGCAACTCTTTCGGCGGCTATGCGGGCTATTCGCCGTTCACTGTCCTATTCGTGGGCGATAACGCCATCCGGATCATGGAAGGCGAGAATTTTGGCGCTTATGGACCATCCACGGGGATGCTGGGCTTAGGCGGTGGCGCTGGCGTTTGCCAAATCATCAAGGAATAATCCGATGAACGCAGACGAAATAACCTGTCCAGAATGCGCGGAGACGATCAAGGCGGCAGCTAAGGTTTGCAAGCATTGCGGCTATCGGCTGGACAAGGCTGACACGCCGTTAGAAAAGGGGGAGGCACAGCCGCCCTCCCAACTTGATATTTTCCACTGCCCTAAATGTCATAAGCCCACACCAGAGAAGCGGGACCGTTGCCGCCACTGCAAAGCTAAATTCGGGGAAGCCGCAAGTGCTACGGGTGAGACGGCGAATTGGTCTAACCGGACTTTTGACGGCGATCCTAAGCCGCTGTTCGCTGGTTGTGGTGTTGTGGTCTTGGTCGTTGGTGGCTTGCTTCTTTCTCAATGCGGTGACGCCAAACCCGAACAGGATGAGGTGACAGAAAGCGCCGCCTCTGAAACGCCTCAACCGATGACAGGCGGCGCTGATGAGGTCGAAATCGTCACCCTATGCGACCTAACCGTGAAGCGCGCACTTGCTACGGAACCGGATATGGATTTTGGCTGGCGGTATGTGCCACGCGGTGACAATGAAATGCGGGTTGTCCGGGGCTTCAAGGCGCAAAATGCCTTTGGCACAAACCTGAAGTATAATTATTACTGCACCTACAACTCTGCACAGAAGCGGATAACCAAGTTGGAGGTCGAGGGACCGGGCGGATCGCAACGGATCATTTGAAAAGGGCGGCTTTGACGCCGCCCAATATCATTTCACCGTCAGCACCGGCCTAACCCCCACATGCTTTTCGAACATGCAGGATAACACCTGTTCCGCCTTTGCCTGATGGCTCTTGGGTACGATCAAGCTGTCATGGACGGGTAGCGCCGGGATGGCATGGACCGTTGCCAGTTCATGGACCGCGCCGATGATCGCTTGGCTTTCCCGATATTGGAAATCACCCCAACGCCATGGGCTGGTTTCCCAATCATCCAATATGGGGAAGTGGGCGGCGATCTTAGGCCCGACCTTCGACATGGGAAAGAAAGTCTGCAAACATTTCCCGCCACAAGTCACCTTGCACAGCCCCAGCCCAACAGTCGGAAGCTTCCGAACCCCGCACTTCTTCTTGGCATAAGTTTCCTTAGCCGTACCGGACCATTGATAGCCGGGCCTTGTGTTATGACCCAGCGTCATCGCTACCCATGATTTTGTTACGAACCTTGGATAGCCGCTGCCTGCATAGGGATCATGAGCAGGCAGTGGGACGCCCTTCAAGCTATGCAAGATTGTCAGATGGCTTGCCCGCACATCAATCTCAACGACCTGTTCGCCGTTGATGGTGATGTTGGCCCGCTCTTCCTTCTTCATCTGCTGATAGCCGCCGATGGCATATAGCCGCCCGCCCTTGTCCCAATTGAATGTAGGATGGTCCCCAAGGCTGAAAATCCGCCGGAAAGCATACAGGGAGTGGGCTGGCGTTATATCCTGCTTGGAGAAGAAGGCATTGATTTCATTCACCTCCCTTGCCGCCTGCTGGACAAAAGGAATGGTGGGATCAAATTCCATTCTTTTAGCAGGGGTAGTTTTCGGCAATCCTGTAATGGGATGCTTCTTGGTTTTCTTCTCACTTTTCAGGATAATGGGTTCATCAATAGAGGCTGGCCTTGGCCTACCCTCAAAATGATGGTTCCATTCTACCGGCTTGATCCCATGGGATTTCCATAGGGCATGAAGCTTATCGGTTGCTTTGAACCGGCTGGCCTTGGCAGGTCCAGTTTCATAGCCCGGAACAGGGGCGAAACCCTCTTCAACCTCAATTAAATCAAGGTTTTTCAATCCATCAACGGCATTGCTGAATGGCCTGTATCCAATCAGTTCCCCGGTGAATGATCCCGAAGCCATTGATCGATATGCACGGCTTCCAGCGCCTTTACTTACCGCCCTTAACAAGCCCACATTCAGGTTGCATAGGGCATCCAACAGCATGTTCCTATTGGCTTTTACCCCGGAAGCTATCGATTGATCAGCTATTTCATTCAACAATGAAATAGAGTTAAGGCTTATCCTATCAAAGTTTGATTCAATAAAAATATCTTCGTAATAATACATAAATATGTCTTCTTTCATATTTCATATTTATTTCCTTTCATATTCATTCTTCATTCCATTTCTCTTTAAAAAGGAAGAGAAGGAAGGAGGAGGAGGGAAGGGAGAGGAAGGAGGAGAGAAAAGGAAGGGGTATACATGTAACGTTTTCATTCAGAGGCCGGATATGACGGTAAAATGGATGAAATACGATGTTAAACCATGTTAAATAAAATTAACTACTAATCATATAAAACAACTCCTTTAATGTAGATAATTATATTAACCCGGAATAGAGACACCAATGTGAGCGAAATCTATAGCCGGATCGCAGATTTTCATGTGGTGATGGTGAAGACCTCTTCGAGATGCCTCTATGAGCCTCTAGGAAGCCCACCAGACAACGAAATCATCTTTTAGGTAGGTAGGTGGCGGAGCGCCTTTGATAACGCTCTACGGGGCTGTATTTTCATATCGGCGCAGAGGGTGACGTTACCGGAACAACTGGATCATGGTTGCAACAGATGATGACCTGCCCGCCGTTGGTCTGGACCGTGTAACCCTTAGCCAGCGCCATGCTAATAAGGTCATACAACCCGCCAGCTTTCTTTGCAGCACTGATGCTACGGCGGATCACTCCACCGCTCTTTGCCATTTTACGCTCGAAAGCTTGGGTTGCCCATGTTGCGCCTTTTGGACCACGATATTTCTTAGTTGACGTCACGGCCTGCCTCCTTGCGGACGTAAGCCCGAAGATCGTCTGTGTAATAGAAACACATGCCTCCGATCTTATGGGAGGGCGGGCCTTTGCCTACTCGCTTCCATTCAGCCATCGTTTTGCTGGTAACGCCCAGGTAACGGGCGGCGTTGACTCGATTAAGCCTGCCCGACGCTCCAGCGGCGGCGGAATCAAAAGGTATCTGCGGCATTCCAATGCTCCTTTTTCATGTTGGAGCCAGTTCACATAGCCCGATTCGCGCCTGCGTCAACAGTAAAATATTTCCTATCCTATTCTTATACTTCATATATGTTCGATTAATCTACTTAAGAACACTATATTTATTTCAGAAAAATGAAACATGTGAAGTAATGATATGATTTTGACTCTGCTTGACTCCGGTATCCGCTCGCATCATCTAAGCAGCAAGGAGCCTAAGATGAGCAACAAAGTCCCACTTAACCGTCCTAATATCCGCGCCCTTCGCAAAGGCGGACGGATCATCGACAAAGGAATCATTGCCGAAAAGCTGGAAGACGGCAGGGACGGCAATGTCCGTTACAAAATCAACATCATGGTCGATGGCGTCCGCCACCATAGGGTCATCGGCACAAGCCGCGATGGTGTGACCCTGACGCAGGCACAGGAGGCTATTGAAACCCTACGCACAAGGGCGAGGGAAGAGCGGCTGGACCTTCCCAAGGGCCGCAAGATTGCCATGTCGTTTGGAGAGGCGGCAAACAAATATATTGAACGATTGAGGGACGAGGGTGGCAAGACCATCGACCGTAAGGAGCGAACGCTAGAACTTTATCTAACGCCCGCCTTCGGCAACAAACCCCTCTCCAAAATCACATCATCCGATTTGGCCGTTTACCGTGCCCAACGGAACAAGGCGGGCGCGAAGGATGCCACCATTAATCGAGAAATGGCGGTCATTTCTCATTTGTTTAACAAGGCTGTCGATTGGGGCTGGGTCGCCGCGAAGCCCAAAATTATCCGTGTCAAGGAAGGTGATGGACGTATTGTGTATCTTACGCCCGAACAATGCGTCCGCGTCATAGAGGCGGCTAGAAATGACATCAGCCCGCATATCCATCCCTTCTGTATCATCGCCTTGTCCACCTCCATGCGAATGTCAGAAATTTTGAGTATCAAACCGGAGCATGTGGACTTCGACAAGCGGCGCATTTTCGTTCCCAGCGCCAAGGCAGGTCAGCGTGAGCAACCGATAACAAAAACCCTCGCCGATTTTCTGAAAGGGCATATCAAAACTCTGCACGAAGATGCAGAATGGCTCTTTCCCAACAGCGCGAGCAAATCGGGCAGAGTGATGACGATTCGGAAAGCGCATCGAAGGGTCGTAAAGGCGGCTGGCCTGAACCCCGATGAAATTGTGCGCCATACCTTTCGCCACACGGCTATTACCCACCTTGTTCAAGCTGGGGTAGACCTGCCGACCGTCCAGAAGGTCAGCGGACATAAAACCTTGGCTATGGTGGCGCGTTATGCCCACGCTAATGGCAAGCATATCGATTCCGCGATGGATCATCTGGAAGAGCGCATGGGCCTGCCCACCTAGCTCATTACACAGGAATTACACAGGCTAGGGATGGATCACCCAAAGCTGGAAATAAAACCCTTATTTTTCAGTAAGTTATGGTGCCCGGGGACGGAGTCGAACCGCCGACACTGCGATTTTCAGTCGCATGCTCTACCAACTGAGCTACCCGGGCACGGGAGGCCGGTTTCATGCGCCGACCATCAGGAGAGGCGTGCCTATAGGCATCAATCGGGGTTGCTGTCCACCCCATAATCACCGCTTTTTTCGTCCGCCTCGGGCGAACGCGCGCCAGGGACGCGGTAGCCTTCGCCCAGCCATTGCAGAAGATCGCGGTCGCGGCAGCGTTCTCCGCAAAAGGGACGGGTTTCGGCGTGCGACGGCTGGCCGCAGATCGGGCAGGAAGAGGCTTTAGGCGACATGGCCCGCCAATATGGAGAGCGCATCGTCCGCGCGCAAGGTGATCGCGCCGCCGCGCCTGCGCGCAAGCTGTTCGATCCAGTGCGACGCCTTGTGCAGCCGGCCGATGACGGCCGGAGCCGCCGTCAGCGTGGCAGGCCCGCCATTGCCGTGCCGCTCCGCCCGCCGCAGCAGCGCGAGCGCCGCCGTTTCGACCGGATCGGCGCGCAAGATCTCCATCAGGCTGGCCCGCTCCCGGCGGCGGATGATCTGGATGAAGCCGAAGCCGTTGACCGCCGTGCGCTCGAACGGCAGCGGCAGATATTTGTCGATCTGGGCAGCGGCAATGGTGCGCTCGTCCTTGTTGTTCATCGTCGGCAGGTCGACGCCGATCGAGCCGGTCAGGCCCATGCGGCGGATCGCCTGCGCCGCCAGCTTCGCGCCCTTGGGACCAAGCTGCGCGGGCGGCAGGCTGCCGTCGACGTCGATCAGCACCATGGCGGGCGTGGGGAAGATTCGCAGGGCGGCTGCCTCGGTGCCGACCTCGCCCGACATGGCTTCCTCCATCAGCTCGCCCCAGCCATGGGCTTCGAGCCGGTCCTCCTCATGCGCCGGGCACGGGATAACGGGCACGCCGGTCTGGCGGATGCGCTGGAGCAGGCTGGCCCCTGGATGCGCCTTGGCGCCGGGCTGGGCGACGCGGCCCTTGGCGAGCTTGGCGCGGCCCTCCTCGGCAATCGCCTCGCGCTGAATGTCGATCAGCACGGCCGCGCCCTCCGCGATCTTGGGCGGGATGGGTTCGATCAGCACGTCCTCGCCCGATACAAGGCGGACGATGCCGCGCTTCTTGGGGATGATCGTGTGGACGAGGCGGCCTTGGGCCACCGCGCCCGCGCGCGCGGCGTCGCCTTCGCGTTCGATCAGCGCCTCGACCAGGCGGCCCTTTTCGATCAGCGCGGCGCGCGCCTCGCCAATGCCTTCTTCATACAGCCATTCAGCCATGGAACGCCTCAATCACAGGGATAGCCGCCGGCGCGCAGCAACGCCCGCGTTTCATAGAGGGGAAGCCCCATGATCGCGCTATGGCTTCCCTGGATGGCGCGGATGAGGCCGGCGGCGCGGCCCTGGATCGCATAGCCGCCCGCCTTGCCGCGCCATTCGTCGCTGGCGAGATAGGCGTCGATCTCCGCCCGCTCCAGCCGCTTGAAGATGACGATATTGGTGGAAAGGCGATGCCGCGCCTTGCCGTCCGCGCCGATCAGGGTGATAGCGCTCAGCACGCGATGACGGCGGCCCGACAGCAGGGTGAGGCAGGCGCGTGCCTCCTCCTCGCTTTCCGCCTTGGGCAGGATGCGGCGGCCCGCGGCCACGACCGTATCGCCCGAAAGCACCAGCGCGCCGGGATGGCGGGCAGCCACCAATGCGCCCTTTGCCGCCGCGACCCGCGCCGCATAATGGGCAGGCAGTTCCGCCTTGAGCACGGTTTCGTCGATGTCGGCGGGGTCCACCGCATCGGGGACGACGCCGATCTGCTCCAGCAGCGCGAGACGCCGTGGAGAAGCCGAAGCGAGGATGAGCCGCATCGGGCGTTATTTGAAGCGGTAAGTGATCCGACCCTTGGTCAGGTCGTAGGGGGTCAGCTCGACAAGCACCTCGTCGCCGACCAGCACGCGGATGCGGTTCTTGCGCATCTTGCCAGCAGTGTGGCCGAGAATTTCGTGGTCATTCTCAAGCCGGACGCGAAACATGGCGTTGGGGAGAAGCTCCACAACCTGTCCGCGCATTTCAAGCAGTTCTTCTTTGGCCATAATATCCCAATGTCGAAAAATCGCGCCGCCATAGCGCCAAAATGTGGAAAATGAAAGTCAACTCCGCACGCCGAAGCGTTCACCCGCATCGGCGAGCACTGCAAAGACTTGATCGAGCTGATCTGTATCAAGGCAATAGGGCGGCATCAGATAGATGGTGTTGCCCAAAGGCCGCAGCAAGAGGCCGCGCGCCAGGAAGAAAGCGCGCAGACGCGGCGCGAGATCGGAGAGATAGCCTGCGTCGGGCGCGTTGAGGTCGATGGCGGCGATGGCGCCCAGTTGGCGGGCATGGGCGAAGGCGGGCCGATCCGCCAGCCGGGCGAGTCGCGCGGCGATCCCATCGGACAGATTCGCGATGCGGCCCGGCACATCCTCCTCGCGCCAGATGGCGAGATTGGCGGCGGCGGCCGCGCAGGCGATGGCGTTCGCGGTGTAGCTGGACGAATGATAGAAGAGCCGCGCGCGATCCGTCGACTTGTGCGCGTCGAAGATGCGCGCTGTCGCCAGCGTCGCCGCCAGCGGGATCGCGCCGCCGGTGATGCCCTTTGCCACCGCCATGATGTCGGGCACGACTCCCGCCTGCTCGCAGGCGAAGAGGGTGCCCGTGCGGCCCCACCCCGTCATCACCTCATCGGCGATGAACAGCACGTCATGCCGCGCGCAGATCGCCGCCATGTCCCGCAGGACATGCGCCGGATAGATCAGCATCCCGCCCGCGCCCAATATCAGCGGCTCGACGATGAAGGCGGCGGGCTTTTCCGGCGCCGCGCAGGCGGCCTCCAGCGAGTCGAGCGTCCGCTGCTCCCGTCCTGGCGCTGGAAAGGGGATGGTGCCCACGTCGAACAGCAGCGGACTCCAGGCCTGATTGTAAACGCCCCGCTCCCCCACCGACATCGTGCCGATGGTGTCGCCATGATAGCCATGTTCCAGGACAAGGATGCGGTGCCGCGGGGGCGCCAATCCGTCGAGCGCCAGATTGTGCCAATAGCCAAGCGCCATCTTGAGCGCCACTTCCACCGCCGTCGAACCGCTGTCGGAATAGAAGACATGGGTGAGCGGATCGCGCCCGGCCGCGCGCGGGGCGAGGTCGATCAGCCCGCGCGCCACCTCTTCCGCCGGTTCATGCGTGTATCCCGCGAAGATGAGCTGGTCGAGCCGCCCCGCCTGCTCCGCGATGGCGGCGGCGATGCGCGGATGGCAATGGCCATGGGTCGTCACCCACCAGCTCGAAATGCCGTCGATCAGCGTGCCGCCATCGGCCAGATGAAGCACGGCCCCCTCCGCCCGCACAACGCGCGGGATCGGCTCGCCAAGGCCATGCTGGTGGAAGGGGTGCCAGATGGGAGAAGTCATGCGCGCGCTTTAGGACAGGCGCGCGGCCGTGGCTATTCCTTCTGCGATTTCTCGTCCTTCGGGATGGTCGGCACCACCGGCGGCGGCGCATCGTCAGGCGGCGGAGCGATGTCGATTTCGACGCGCCGGTTCTTCGCGCGGCCTTCGGGATCGTCGCTGCCGTCTTCGTGCGCGTTGGGCGCGACCGGCCGCGCCTCGCCCAGCGCGACAAGGGTGATGCGGTCCTTCGCCACGCCCTTTTTCACCAGATGATCGCGCACAGCCTCCGCCCGGATGCGCGAAGCGACCCGGTTGTCCCCGTCCGCGCCGCGCGAATCGCTATGACCGCGCAAGGTGATCGCACCGCCCGCCTTCATGGCCGGCGTGTCGAGCAGCGCGTCGATCGCCTTGCGTCCCGCGTCGTCCAGCCTGAGGCTCGACGCACCGAATCCGATCACCGCATGGACAGGTTCGATCTCCTCTTCCTCCGCCTTCGTGATGACTTCGGGGCGCAGGATCGACCTGGGCGCATGGGCGCCATTATCCGCTTCGTTCGCCATGGCATTGGCCTGCACGACATTCGCCTCTTCCGGCGCGGGACGCTCGCAGGCCGTCGCGGCCAGACAGAGAGCCAATGCGGGCGGCAGGGCGCGGATCGTCATGCTTCCTCTCCTTTTCCATTGTCACGGACACTGCGGGGCGGCGGCACATAGGAGAGGATCGTATCCCCCTGCTGCGGCGTCGGACCCGATGCATGGGTGAAGAAGCGCAACGCCCCGCCCTTGCGGAGCAGCAGCAGCATGTCCGCGCCGTCGGGCAGATCGGCCTTGGCGTCCTCGAAGGCGAATTGTTCGCTGATCCGCGTCTTGCGGAAGGTCCAGCCCTCCGCCTCCCGGTTCAATATGTCCTCGACGCCGAGGCCTGAGGCGAAGAGCGCGCGCCCCCGCAGCGATTCGGGCAAAGCGCGCGGGTCTTCGTCGTCGCTGGCATCGCCCAGTTGATAGACATTGTCGCGCCCCACCTCAGGCGCGAATTCGTTGCAGACAAGGGCGTTATAGGCTTCATTGTCGGACGCGGCGGCCAGCACCTGAAACTGCGTCAGGTCCAGCCGGTCCTCGGTCGCTTCGGCCAGGATTTCGCCATGATAGGTAGGGATGCCCGACTGGCGCGCGGGCGCGAGCCGCTGCCAGCTATTGTCGGCGATCATCACCGGCACCGCCAACTGGCGCAACTGATCGGCGAGGCTGAGGCTGAACGGCGTCGCCCCGACGATCAACAGCCCGCGATCGCTGGCCCCCGTCACCTTGAGCAGGCGCGCGACGGGCCGGATCGAAAAGCCATGCGCCAATATGGTCGCCACCACCACCGCGAAGGACAGGGTGACGAGGATCGACCCGTCCGCATAGCCCAGCCGGTCCAGCCTGAGCGCGAACAGCCCCGAAATCGCGATCGCCACAATGCCGCGCGGCGCGATCCAGGCGACGAACAGCCGTTCGTTCCACGGCACCGGGCTGAAGGCGAGGCTGAGCAGCACCGTCGCCGGCCGCACCAGGAACAGCAGCGCCAGCAGGAACGCCGCGAAGCGCCATTCGAACTGCCGCAGCACCGTAAGGTCGAGCGAGGCCGACAACAGCACGAACACGCCGGATATCAGCAGGACCGTGATATTCTCCTTGAACGGATGGATATCGCGCAGGGAATCGAGCCGCATGTTCGCCAGCGCGACGCCCATCACCGTCACCGCCAGCAGCCCGGTTTCCTGCTGGATGGCGTTGGACAGCACGAACACGCCGATCACGGCGACCAGCAGCACCGGGGCTTTCAGATATTCCGGCACATGCCCGCGCGGAAAGGCCCAGCCCACCGCGCGCGCCGCCAGCCAGCCGATCAGCCCCGCCACCGCCGCCGCCGCGATCAACGCCGCGACCACGGCGATCAGCGTCCCGCCTGCCTCCGCCCGGCGCAGATATTCATAAGTGACGACGCCCGCCAGCGCGCCCACCGGATCGTTGACGATCGCTTCCCATTTCAGCACGGCGCGCGGACGCGCCGCGACATTGCTCTGGCGCAGCAGCGGGATGACCACCGTGGGACCGGTCACGATCAGGATACCGGCGAACAGCACGGCCACCGGCCACACAAGCCCCGCGATATAATAGCACGCCAGGATGCCCAGCACCCATCCGATCGGCGCGCCCAGCAGGACCAGGCGCGTCACCGCTCCATCGGTCTTCCGCAATTCCCGGAAATTGAGGCTGAGCCCCCCTTCGAACAGGATCAGCGCCACGGCGATGGACACCATCGGCTCCAGCAGTTCGCCGAACGTCTGTTCCGGATTGACGAGGCCCGTGACAGGCCCGCCGATCACGCCCGCCGCCAGCATCAGCGCGATGGCGGGCCAGCCGGTGCGCCAGGCGATCCACTGCGCGCCGATCCCCAAAATGCCGATCAGCGCGATGACCAAAGCCTGTGAATGCATGACGGGCAGCATAGACAGGTGAAAGGGACAACGTCACCCCTCTAAATTCAAAGGAAAAATAGGGCACGCAGCAAAAGGGGGCGCTCAAGCGCCCCCTCTTTCTTAGGGAATTATGCAGCTTGCGAACCCCTCGCGCTGGCTGGGGGACTTAGCTGACTGCGGACATCATATGGGTCCCTCCTTCAAACCGCCCGCGTTATTGGGGCGGTTGCGCCGGGGCGGCCGGTTGTGCCGGTGCGGTCTGGGACGATGCGCCCGCCGCGGCCTGGATACGCTGCTGCAAGGCCGGATCGGCGGCGGCCGCCTGACCCATGGCATTGAACTTTTCAGGCGGAATACCCTTGGCTTCCAGGGCCGCCAGCATCTTCGTCTGCTTTTCGCCGGCGGCGATCGAACTGTCCGACTGGATTTTCGTCACTTCGACGGCGGCATCGGCGAACTGCTTGACATCGGCATCGCTGAAATTGCTTGCGCCCGCCGATGGCGCGGCGGGAGCCGGGCTGGCGGGCGCGGAGTCGGCGGGCGCCGTCTGCGCTGCGAGCGGAAAGGCCGTGAACAGGACCGTCGAACTGATAGCTGTCTTCAAAAAAGTCGATCTGCTGAAACCCATCAACGTGCTTCTCCTTCAGTTGCAAAGGATAAAGCTTTGGAGAATCCATCGCCCATGAAAGGCAAAACCGGCGAAGCGTGGGATTTCAGGGAGCGGCCGTTCGCGCTTTGCGATTCACCGCATTTCCTGACCGACTGGCGGCAGCCGATTCGTTACCGGCCGACAATGAATGAGGGGCCGGGAACGCCCCGGCCCATGTTCGCCTTACCAGATCTTCACCCGGTCTTTAGGCGCCAGATAGATCTTGCCGTCCGCCGCAGGCTTGAACGCGTCGTACCATGTGTCGAAGTTCCGCACGATGTCTGCGCGATATTGCGACGGCGCATGCGGGTCGGTGACGAGCCGCTGGCGCAGGTTCGCCTCGCGATAGTTGCGCCGCCACACCTGCGCCCAGCCCAGGAAGAAGCGCTGGTCGCCCGTCGTCCCGTCGATCACCGGCGCAGGCTTGCCGCCCAGCGAGGCGTGATAGGCGTCGAGCGCCACCGCAAGACCCGCCAGATCGCCGATATTCTCGCCCAGCGTGAACGCGCCCTTCACATGCGCGCCGGGGAAGGGTTCATAGGCGTCATATTGCGCGACGAGCTTGTCGGTCAGGCCCTTGAAGGAGGCGACGTCCGCGTCCGTCCACCACTGATTGAGCTTGCCGCTTTCATCATATTTCGCGCCCTGGTCGTCGAAATGATGGCTGAGTTCATGGCCGATCACCGCGCCGATCCCGCCATAGTTGACCGCCGGGTCGGCATGGGGATCGAAGAAGGGCGGTTGCAGGATCGCGGCGGGGAAGACGATCTCCACCATGCCGAAATTGGCATAGGCGTTGATCTCCATCGGCGTCATGAACCATTCCTGCCGGTCGACGGGCTTGCCCAGCTTGTTCATCTCATAATCGAAGGCGAACCGGTTCGACCGCTCGGCATTGCCGAACAGGTCGCCGCGCTCGATCGTCAGGCCCGAATAGTCGCGCCACTTGTCGGGATAGCCGATCTTGGGGGTGAAGGCGGCCAGCTTCTTGTGGGCGCGGGCCTTCGCTTCTCCGCTCATCCATGTGAGGCCGTCGATCCGGCGGCCCATGGCGGCGATCACATTCTTGACGAGCGCATCCATCGCCGCCTTGGTTTCCGGCGGGAAATATTGCGCGACATAGACCTTGCCCACTTCCTCGCCCAATGACGCCTTGAGGAAGTCGATACCGCGCTTCCATCGATCCTCCCGTTGCGGCGTGCCGGACAGGGTGGTTCCGTAAAAGGCGAAATCCTCATTGGCCATAGTATCGGGCAGGAAGTCGGCATAGGTGTGCAGGCTCCGCAGCAGCAGCGCGTCCTTGAGCACGCCGACGGGCGTTTTGGCGATCAGCGCCGCCTCGCCGGTGACGGCACTGGGCTGCGACACGATCAGCGTCCGGGGCGTGAGCGTGTTGGCCGCGAGAAAGGCCACGAAGTCGAAACCGGGCGCGGCCTTCTGCAAATCGGCCGGCGTCATCTTGTTATAGGTCTTTTCCGCGTCGCGGCTGTCGATCTGGCTCCAGTGGACCCTGGCGACCTCCGTTTCGAACGCCATCAGCGCCTGCGCGCGCGCCTTGGCATCGGCTTCCCCGGCAAGCGTCAGCATCTTTTCCAGATGCGCGACATAGGCGGTGCGGATCGCCGCCATCTTGCCATCCTGTTCCAGATAATAGTCGCGATCGGGCAGCCCGATACCGCTCTGGCGGAGGGTCAGGATATAGCTTTCCGGGTCCTTGTCATCCTGCCCCACATAGATGCCGAACGGGCCGTCGATCCCGGCCCGCGCGGCTTTCGCGGCGAGCGCGACATAGCCCGCCTTGTCCTTTACCTTGCCAATTTCGGCCAGCCACGGCTTGATCGGGGCCAGGCCTTTCGCCTCCACGGCGGCGGCGTCCATATAGCTGGCATAGGCCGCGCCGATCTTGCTGGAAGAGTCCGCCTGCGCCGCTTCCAATATGCCGCGCGTGCGTTCGCGCGACAGGTCGTCCAGCGTGTTGAACGCGCCATAGTTGGACTTGTCCGCCGGGATCGGCGTGTTCTTCGCCCATGTGCCGTTGGCGTGGTCGTAGAAGTCGTCACCCGGCTTCACCGACCTGTCCATGCCCGCCGTGTCGAAACCGTAAGTGCCGTAGGTGGGCTTGCCCGCCTGTGGCGCGGGATCGGCCAGCGCCACGGAAGAAGCCAGTGCCAGCGCCGACATCGCCGCACCGAGGAAAAGATGGTTCATGCGTATTTCCCTTGCTTGAGCGGCCGCACCAAGGCGGCCGGCATGCAGGGACTTGAAACGGCGGCGGACGCCTTGTCCATGTCGTTTGTCGAAAAATAGCAGCCGCTTGCGACTTGGGATCACGCGGCGGGCAGCTTGATTCCGGCGGCGAAGGCGTCCGCCAGACCGGCTGGATCGAGCGCCGGAAGATAGGGCAGACGGCCCAGACTCGCGACCTTGCCCAGCACCGGAATGATCCGCTCATTTTCCGCATGAGGATCGCCGATGAAGGCGATGCCCGCGATCGGCACGCCCCGCGCCCGCAGCGCCGCGATACTGAGCAGGCTGTGATTGATGGTGCCAAGTCCCGTGCGCGCGCAGAGGATCACGGGCACTCCCCAATGGGCGAACAGATCGGCCATCAGCAGCGTCTCGCCGACCGGCACGAGCACACCGCCCGCGCCCTCCACCACCAGCGGCCCGTCGACGCGCGGCAGCGCGAGCCGGTCCAGACTTATCTCCACCCCGTCGATCCGCGCGGCCAGATGAGGCGAGGCGGGCGTGGTCAGGCGATAGGCTTCGGGCAGGATGCGGCCGGGGGCAAGGCCGGACAGCCGCGCCGCCGTTTCGCTGTCCCCTTCCGGGTCGACGCCCGCCTGGATCGGCTTCCAGTAATAGCCGCCGAGCGCGCCCGCGAGCGCCGCGGCGAAGACCGTTTTGCCGATGCCCGTATCGGTGCCGGTCACGACAAGCACGCTCATGCCAGGGCCCGCCGCAATGCTTCGCCCAGCGCCGCGACATCGGCGCGCCCGACATTGAGCGTCAGCGACACGCGCAGGCGGCTTGTCCCCGGCGGCACGGTCGGCGGGCGGATGCCGCGCACGTCGAATCCGTCCGCCTGCAAGGCCGCCGCCACCGCCATGGCGCGGACGTCCTTGCCCAATATCACCGGGATGATCTGGCTGCGCGGGGAGGGCAGGCCCAGCGGGGCGCAGATCGTTTCCGCCGCGTCCTGCCGCAGGATGGTGAGACGCTGGCGATGGTCGTCGGCGCTTTCCACCCGGTCGAGCGCCGCCGACACCGCCACGGCCATCAAGGGCGAGGGCGCGGTGGAGAAGATGAAGGGACGCGCCCGGTTGATCAAATAGTCGATATAAAGGCGCGGCCCGCAGACCAGCGCGCCCTCCACGCCCATCGCCTTGCCGCAGGTGTGCAGGCTGACGACGTTGTGAAGGCCGTCCAGTCCCGCTGACAGCCCCCTGCCCGCTGGGCCGAAGACGCCCGTGGCATGGGCCTCGTCCAGCAGCAGCATGGCGTCGTGCCGCGCCGCGATCTCCGCAAGGCCGGCGAGCGGTGCGACGTCTCCGTCCATCGAATAGAGCGTTTCCACCGCGATCCACACCCGGCCCTTGCCGCCTTCGGCGCGCCATGCGGCGATCAGGTCGGCGAAGCTCTGCGCGTCATTGTGGCGGGCGAAGACGGCGGCCGCCTTCGACAGGCGGATGCCGTCATGGACGCTGGCATGGATCAACTCGTCCGCGACGATCAGGTCGCCGCGCTGCGGCAGGGCGGACAGCAGCGCCATGTTCGCCAGCAGGCCATTGGCCAGGAACAGGGCGGCCTCGGTGCGGAAGAAAGCGGCGGCCTTCGCCTCCAGCCCTTCATGTTCGGGCGCGTTGCCGCGCAGCAGGCGCGATCCGCCCGATCCCACCGGCACGCCCCGGCCGACGGCGTCCGCCACTGCCTGCCCGATGATGGGATCGGACGACAGGCCAAGATAGTCGTTGGAGGCGAAGTCGCGGCCCGAGCGGGAAACCAGGCGGCGAAGGCGGCCACGCGATTCCAGCGCGGCCAGTTGCGAGCGATGGGGTTCGCTGTTCATGACCGGAGCCTATAGGCGCGGGTCCGGACGGGAGCAAGAATGGCGTGAAGCCGCCAGCAGATCGCAGCAAGGGACCACCGGACCGGAAAGTCCGACGGTCCCTTGTCCGCCCCTATTTCAGACGCCGTGCGCCAGCGCCGCCAGCAGCAGCAGCGCGACGATATTGGTGATCTTGATCATCGGGTTCACGGCGGGGCCGGCCGTGTCCTTATAGGGATCGCCAACCGTATCGCCCGTCACCGCGGCCTTATGGGCTTCGCTGCCCTTGCCGCCATGATGGCCGTCCTCGATATATTTCTTGGCATTGTCCCATGCGCCGCCGCCCGAGGTCATGGATATGGCGACGAACAGGCCGGAGACGATGACGCCCAGCAGCAACGCGCCCAGAGCCGCGAAGCCGTTGGCCGTTCCCGCCACCGCCGCGATCGCGAAATAGACGACGATCGGCGCCAGCACGGGAAGCAGGCTGGGGATAATCATCTCCTTGATCGCGGCGCGCGTGACGAGGTCAACCGTGCGGGCATAGTTGGGCCGCGACGTGCCCTCCATGATGCCCTTGTTGGTGGCGAACTGGTCGCGCACGTCCTTGACCACGTCGCCCGCCGCGCGGCCAACGGCGGTCATCCCCATCGCGCCGAACAGATAGGGCAGCAGCGCGCCCAGCAGCAGGCCGACGATGACATAGGGATTGGACAGGCTGAAATCGACCGGCTCGGTAAGGCCCAGCGCCGTGTTGTAGAACTTCAGATCCTCCGTATAGGCGCCGAACAGCACCAGCGCGGCAAGGCCCGCCGAACCGATGGCATAGCCCTTCGTCACCGCCTTGGTCGTGTTGCCCACGGCATCGAGCGCATCGGTCTTGACCCGGACGCTGTCGTCCATATGCGCCATTTCCGCGATCCCGCCCGCATTGTCCGTCACCGGACCATAAGCGTCGAGCGCGACCACCATCCCGGCAAGCGCCAGCATGGCCGTGGCGGCAAAGGCGATGCCGATCAGGCCCGCCTGGCTGTAGGCGACGATGATGCCGACCACGATCACCAGCGTCGGCAGCGCGGTCGCTTCGAGGGACACGGCAAGGCCCTGGATGACGTTGGTGCCATGGCCGGTTTCCGATGCGCGGGCGATGGAGCGAACCGGGCGGTAATTGGTGCCGGTATAATATTCGGTGATCCACACGATCAGGCCGGTGACGGCCAGACCCACCATCATCGACCAGAACAGCGCCATGCCGGTATAGCCGCCATTGCCGTCCAGATCGGTGCCGAAGGGCGTATGAAGATCGCCCAGCGTATATTGCGTCACGAAATACAGCGCCGGGATCGACAGGATCACCGTAGTCCAAAGTCCCTTGTAGAGCGCGCCCATGATCGACTGGCTGGCCCCCAGCCGCACCATATAGGTGCCGATGATGGAAGTGATGATGCACACGCCGCCCACAATCAACGGCAGGGCCATCAATTTGTGCAGAAAGGCGTTGTCGACGCCGCTCACCAGCAGCGCGGTCAGCACCATGGTCGCCCCGACCGTCACCACATAGGTTTCGAACAGGTCGGCCGCCATGCCCGCGCAATCGCCGACATTGTCGCCGACATTGTCCGCGATGACGGCGGGATTGCGTGGATCATCCTCCGGAATGCCCGCTTCCACCTTACCGACGAGGTCCGCGCCCACGTCAGCCGCCTTGGTGAAGATGCCGCCGCCCAGACGCGCGAAGATGGAGATCAGCAACGCGCCGAACGCCAGCGCCACCAGGGAGTCGATCACCAGCCGGTCATCGGGCGCATGGCCCGCCGGACCTGTCAGATACCAGTAGAAGACGCTGATCGCGAGCAAGGCGAGGCCCGCCACCAGCATCCCTGTGATGGCTCCCGCCCGGAAGGCGACGGTCAATCCCTGTTGCAGCGTGCCGCGCGCGGCTTCGGCGGTGCGGACATTGGCGCGGACGGAAATGTTCATCCCGATGAACCCCGCCGCGCCCGAAAGGATCGCGCCGATCAGGAAACCCACGGCCGATGTCACGCCCAGAAAGAAGAAGACCAGCGCCGCGACGACGATGCCGACCAGCGCGATGGTCGTATATTGCCGGCCCAGATAGGCTTTCGCGCCTTCCTGGATCGCGCCCGCTATGGCCTGCATGGTTTCATTGCCCGGCGATGCGGCCAATACCTGACGACTGGTGAAAAGGCCGTAGAGCACGGCCAGCAGGCCGCACCCTATGGCGATATAGACAATCTGCATGGATGTTCCTCTCCCCCTATTATGAGATGCATCGACCGCTCCGCAGGGATGACGGACGGGCGAAGAACGTCAAGGCGGGCGGCCGGAAACAGACATGTCCGGCATCGGGCACCGCATCACTCAGCATCAGGGTCGCGCGCATCAGGCAGTCCAACCGGGCTGAAAACAGGATCGTGCGAAGCTACAGGGCGTAAAGGCTGCGTCAACCCATTATGATGTGACGTGATTCAAGCGAATTTCAGCCATGCTCCCAACCGAGCCTGCCGGGCAGCGGCACCGCCGCGCCGTCGATCATCAGCGTCAGGCCGCTTCCCGCCGAAAAGCGCCCCACGGGAATGGCGCGCACCGGCGGCTTCACCTTGGGCGGCAGGGCGAAGAGCAGCTCATAATCGTCCCCCGCCCGCGCCGCCGCGATCTGGACCGCGGTGCTGCCGCCGCGCACCGCCTCCAACGCGGGCGACAGGGGAATATGGTCGATGGTGACGGCCAGCCCGCTCGCCGCCGCCATGCGCGACGCATCCAGCAGCAGACCGTCCGACACGTCCATCATCGCATGGACGATCGGCGCGAGCAGCGCCCCTTCGGCAAGGCGCGGGCGCGGGCGGCGATAGGCTTCGACCAGCGGCCCGGCGGCCTGTGGGGCCGAGCGGGCAAGCTCCAGCCCGATCCCCGCATCGCCCACCGGGCCGGTCAGGTACAGATGGTCGCCCGCCCGCCCCCCGCTGCGCGCGGGAACCGGGCCGGCCGCCTCGCCGATGGCGGTCAGGCTGTAGCTGCGCGGGGCGCGGGGCGGCAGCTTCACCGTGTCGCCGCCCAGCAGCGGCATGGCATGGCGATTCAGCGCTTCGTTCAAACCCTCCAGAAAGGCCGCGTCCCAGCTTTCGTCGCCCGACAGCGCATAGCCCAGCAGGCAACCGACGGGCCGCGCGCCCTTGGCGGCAAGGTCGGACAGATTCACCGCCGCCAGCTTCCACCCGATATCGGCGGGCGGGTCGGCGGGCAGATAGTGGACGCCCTCCGCCATCGTATCGCTGGTGAGGATGAGCCGCGCGCCGCCGATTTCCAGCACCGCCGCATCGTCGGCCAGGCCGCGCGCGGCGGGGTCGGTCGCCATCGCGCGCAAAAGGGCAAGGAAACGGGATTCAGCGGACATGGCGCGAATCTAGCCTATTTTCCGCGCTTGCGCTCCTCAGGGCGCGCTTATTTCCGCACATCCTTCGCCACCGCGTCCAGCAGGCCGTTGACGAAACCCGCCTCGCGCTTGTCGTAGAAGGCGTGGGCGACGTCGACATATTCGCTGATGACGGTGCCGGTCGCGACATCCTTGCGCGCCAGCAGTTCATAAGCGCCCGCGCGCAGGATCTGGCGCATCGGCTTATCGAGCCGATCGAGGCTCCATCCCTTGCTGAGCCGCGCGGCGACGATGCCGTCGATTTCGTCCCGGCGTTTGTCCACGCCCGATACGATGTCGTCGAAGAACGTCTCCTCCGCCTGCGTGTAGGTCACATCCTCGATGGTCGCGCCCAGGCGGTGCTGGTGGAATTCATGCAGCAGGGAAGCGAGCGGCGTGCCCTCCATCTCCAACTGGTAAAGCGCCTGAACCGCGGCAAGGCGCGCGGCGGAGCGGGATCTGGAGCGTTCGTTCATGTGTCTTTCCATAACCGTTCGGGGGAACGGAAACTATTGCAAACGGAGCGCCACCGAAGCGGCATGGGCGGGAAGCCCCTCCGCCTTCGCCAGCGCGACCGCGGCGGGACCGATGGCGTTGACCGCGCCCTGATCCAGCCCAAGGAAGCTGGTGCGCTTCATGAAATCGAGCACTGAAAGGCCCGACGAGAAACGGGCGCGGCGTCCCGTCGGCAGCACATGGTTCGGCCCCGCGACATAATCGCCCACCGCTTCGGGCGTCATGCGGCCCAGGAAGACGGACCCGGCATGACGCACCTGCGCGAACAGGGCGTCGGGATCGTCCACCGCCAGTTCGAGATGTTCGGGCGCAAGGCGGTCGACCAGCGGCATCGCCTCATCCCAATCGCGGACGAGGATGATCGCGCCGTTGGCGGTCCAGCTCGCCGTCGCAACCGCGCCAGTCGAAAGCCGCGGAATCTGCCGCTCGACCGCCGCCGCCGCCGCATCGGCAAAGGCCGCGTCGTCGGTGAAGAGGATCGACTGGCTGGTCGGATCATGTTCCGACTGGCTGAGGAGGTCTGCGGCGATCCATTCGGGATCGTTCTTCGCGTCGGCCACGACCACGATTTCGGACGGCCCGGCCACCATGTCGATGCCGACCACGCCGTAAAGCTGGCGCTTGGCTTCGGCGACCCAGGCATTGCCGGGACCGGTGATGACATCGACCGGCCTGATCCGGTCCGTGCCATAGGCAAGCGCGGCGACGGCCTGCGCCCCGCCCACGCGCCAGATTTCCTCGATCCCGGCGATCTGCGCGGCGGCGAGGACCAGCGGATTGATCTCTCCGCCCGGCGTGGGCGTCACCATGGCGATGCGCGATACGCCCGCGACCTTGGCCGGAATGACGTTCATCAGCAGCGAGCTGGGATAGGCCGCGCGTCCACCCGGCACATAGAGGCCCGCCGCATCCACCGCGCTCCACCGCGCGCCCAGGCGCACGCCCGCGCCGTCCACGCCGTCGCTGTCCTGCGGCTTCTGCTTTTCGTGATAGGCCGTGATCCGCGCCGCCGCGAGTTGCAGCGCGTCGCGCAGTTCCGTCGGAATGCTCTCCAGCGCCGCGCGGCATTCGGCAGGCGTCACCGCCCAGCCGCTGACGTTCAGGTCATGCCGGTCGAAGCGCGCGGTATAGTCGGCCAGCGCCGCATCGCCCTCCGCGCGGACGCGCCTCAGGATCGCGGTCACGTCGCGCGACACGTCCGCGTCCGCCTCGCGCCGCGCATCGACCAGCGCGGTGAAGGCGGCGGCGAAATCCCCGTCCCGGCTATCCAGTCTAAGCGGCATTGTTCGCCCCCACGGCCTTGCGGAAGGCTTCGACCAGCGGCGCGAGTTCGGCCGAGCGCATCTTGTAGGCCGCCCGGTTGACGATCAGCCGCGCCGACACCTGCATGATGACGTTGGTTTCGACAAGCCCATTCGCCTTGAGCGTCGCGCCCGACGACACGAGGTCGACGATGCGGCGCGACAGGCCGAGCGACGGGGCAAGCTCCATCGCGCCATTGAGCTTCACGCATTCGGCCTGGATGCCCCGCGCCTCATAATAGGTGCGGGTGAGGTGCGGATATTTGGTGGCGACGCGCACATGGCTCATCGCGGCCTCATCCTCATCGGCGAGGCCGGCGGGTTCCGCGACCGACAGGCGGCAATGGCCGATATCGAGGTCGACGGGCGCATAAAGCTCCGAATAATCGAACTCGTCCACCACGTCGGAGCCGACGATGCCGATCTGCGCTGCCCCATGCGCCACGAACGTCGCCACGTCGAAAGCGCGCACGCGGATGATCGACACGTCCGGCCGGTTGGTGGCGAAGCGCAGCGCGCGGCTCTTCTTGTCATGGAACTCCGCCTCCGGCTCGATACCGGCGCGCGCGAGCAGGGGCAGCGCTTCATCGAGGATGCGCCCCTTGGGAATGGCGAAGGTGAGCGGGCGAGTCATGACCGGCGGGCCTTAGCCGCTCGACGCGTAGTAAACAATACTCAGGCCGCCTCAGCCATCGCCGCTTCGGTGGCGGCGATCCAGCCGCCGCCCAGCACCCGCTCGCCCGCATAAAGCACTGCGGCCTGCCCCGGCGCGACACCATATTCGGGCGCGTTGAAGATCAGGCGATCGCCATCGAGCCGCGCGGGCACGGGCTTCGCCATGGAGCGGACCTTGGCGGTGAGGGGTTCCGTAAAATCTCCGCCCAGCCAGTTGATGTCGGACAGCCGCGCCGCGCCCACCGCCAGCGCCGCCTTCGGCCCGACGATCACGCGCCGCCCTTCGGCATCGAGCCGCACGACATAGAGCGGATCGGGCTGACCGCCGATCTCCAGCCCCTTGCGCTGACCGACCGTGTAATGGATCATGCCCTTGTGCCGTCCCAGCACGCGACCGTCGACATGGACGATATCGCCGCCTTCATCCGCATCGGGGCGCAGTTTCCGCACGATCTTCGCATAATCGCCGTCAGGAACGAAGCATATGTCCTGGCTGTCGGGCTTCAAGGCCACCGACAGGCCGAGTTCCGCCGCGATCTCCCGCACCTGCGGCTTGGGCAGGCCCCCCAGCGGAAAGCGCAGATAATCGAGCTGCGCCTGAGTCGTCGCAAAGAGGAAATAGCTCTGGTCCCGCGCCGGATCGGCGGCGCGATGCAGTTCCGCGCCCTGCGGTCCCTCCACCCGACGGACATAATGGCCGGTCGCCAGGCAGTCCGCGCCCAGGTCGCGCGCGATCTGGAACAGGTCGGTGAACTTCACCCCCATATTGCATTTGACGCAGGGGATGGGCGTGCGGCCAGCCATATATTCATCGGCGAAGTCGGCGATCACCGAATCGCGGAACCGGCTTTCATAATCAAAGACATAGTGCGCTATACCAATCCGGTCGGCGACCGCGCGCGCGTCGCGTATGTCCTGCCCGGCGCAGCAGCTCCCGGTGCGGCCCACCGCCGCGCCATGATCGTAAAGCTGGAGCGTCACGCCAATGGTTTCCGCGCCCGTGCGCGCGGCCAGCGCGGCGACGACGCTCGAATCCACGCCGCCGGACATGGCGACGACGATGCGCCGCGCGTCGAATGGCTCGGACAACTGGAATTCTGGCTGCATGGGCGCGCATATAGTCGCCCTTCCTTTCCGGTTCCAGCGGGAAACATGCGACGAACCGTTGCCGGGTTTACCGAGCTTTATTCTTTTCCCCCTACACCCCTGCTCATGGATTTGGGATTCATTCGAGGCGGCGGGCTGAGTCCCGCCAACGCCAGACCCGTCAGCCTGCCGCATATTCCGGTATGGCCCCTGCTTCGCGCCACATCGGCCGCGGCGCAGGCCGCCAGCCCGACAGCGCAGGCGGTGGCGGGCCTTCTGCGGGGGCAGGAGGGAAGCGAGGACTGGATTCAGGAACTGGCCGAAATCCTCGCGCCGCGTTCCGACGGCATGATCGGGGCCGTTCGCCTTGGGGGCAGCTTCAACCCGCCGGTCGCGAGCCGGTTAGGGAGAGGCAAGGATGATGAAGGAGGTGTTTACCGTGGCGCTTTAGCCGATCTTCAGGGCTGACGCGCATAAGGGAAACCACTTTCCGAAATCGGCAATGCCAGTGCCGCTATTTGAGGGTTAGAATGATTGAAAACCAGAAAATCAGACCTGCACAGGTCGTCGGGCCGCTCGGAGAACCCCTGACTCTGGACAGCCTGCCCCCCGCGAACACAACGCGCTGGGTCGTGCGCCGCAAGGCCGAAGTGGTCGCCGCCGTCAATGGCGGGCTGCTGAGCGTGGACGAGGCGTGCAAACGCTATGACCTGACGCTGGAGGAATTCGCAAGCTGGCAGCGCGCGGTGGACCGTTCGGGCATGCACGGCCTGCGCGTCACCCGCATCCAATATTATAAATCCCTCTACGAACGGCAGCAGCGTTTCTAAGCTGGCGCTTTCCGCAGCGACATAAAAAAGGCCGCGGGCTTGCTTCCGCGGCCTTTTTTATGTCGCGCATCCCCCGGTGCACGGGGATCGTTTTTCAGCCGAAATTTTTCTCAAGGAACGGAAAGCCGCTTTCTCCGTTGAATGCATCAGCCAACCCGCTTGGGGGCGCTGGTGCAAGGAGAGAGAAATATGGGCATTATCTTATGGCTTATCGTCGGCGGCATCGTCGGCTGGCTCGCCAGCATGGTCATGCGGACCGACGCGCAACAGGGCATTCTGCTGAACATCGTGGTCGGAATCGTCGGCGCCTTCATCGGCGGCCTCATCTTCAGCGGCGGTTCGATCAACGAGGGCCTGACCCTCTACAGCTTCCTCGTGTCGCTGGTCGGAGCGATCATCCTGCTCGCGATCGTGAACCTGATACGGCGCGGCTCGGTCCGCTGACGAAAAGCATCCTGTTTGCATCGCAAAAAGGGCCGCACATCCCCAGCATGAGGGATGGGGCGGCCCTTTTCCCGTCGTTTCCCTGCCCTGTCAGCGGCGCGCCGCGAACAGGCGGTAGACCGCCAATATCACGACCGATCCCACGATGGCGGCAATGAAGCCGGCGGATTCGTCCGGACCATAAAAGCCCGCCAGCCGCCCGACATAGCCCGCCAGCAAGGCGCCCGCGATGCCCAGCAGCATCGTCACGATGCAACCGCCCGGATCGCGTCCCGGCATGATGAGCCGCGCTACGGCGCCTGCCAGCAAGCCGATGAAAATCCATCCCATCAATTCCATGATGCGCCTCCCTCCTCCTCTTCACCAAGCGATTGCGCCGCGGCCGCGGCGTCTTGCAAGGCGCAGGACAATAATCGTTTCGCTGCCGTCGGCAATGGCTTTGCCGACCGCTCTTATCCCGTGATATTGGGGCTTGAGGCTAGTGATATATTCATATAATACAGCGCCCCGGAACAGGCATGGCGCCGGAGAGATGGGATCGGCATGAATTACGAAACTCCGCTGGCGAGCGAGGACGCCGCGCTTGTCGACGATGCGTCGATCCAGCCCGGCCGGCGCCGGTGGCTGCCGATCGCGGCGGGCGCCGCCATCGTGCTGGTCGTGCTGGCGCTGTGGCTGTCCATGCGTGAAAAGCCCGCCGCAGGTGGGGATGCCCCCGTACAGACCATTCCGGCCGTCACGGTCATCAGCCCCGGCTCTTCGGCCGTTGCACGCACCGTCAATGCGACGGGTTCGCTGGCGGCGCGCGTCGAAATGCCGGTGGGCGTGGTGGGCGAGGGCGGCGAGGTGCGGCAGGTTCTGGTGCAGCCGGGCGACTGGGTGCGCGCCGGCCAGACGCTGGCGGTGATCGAACGCTCCGTGCAGACCGAACAGGCGCGTTCGCTGGCCGCGCAGATCGAGGTCGCCCGCGCCGACGCCAAGCTGGCGCAGGCGCAGCTCGACCGTGCCAAGGCGCTGGTGGCGCGCGGCTTCATCAGCCAGGCGGATATCGACCAGCGCACGGCCACTCGCGACGCGGCGCAGGCGCGCGTGAATGTCGCCGTCGCGCAACTGGCCGAGCAGCGCGCCCGCAATGGACGGCTGGACATCCGCGCGCCCGCCGCCGGACTGGTGCTGACGCGCGGCGTCGAACCCGGCCAGATCGTCGGCGCGGGCAGCGGCGTGCTGTTCCGCATGGCCAAGGGCGGGGAGATGGAAATGCTGGCGCAGGTCAGCGAGGACGATCTGGCGACGCTACGGCCGGGCAACAGCGCCATGGTAAAGCCCGTGGGCGGCTCCGAACAGTTCGCCGGACGCGTCTGGCAGGTGTCCCCCGTCATCGATCCACAGACACGGCAGGGCATCGCCCGCATCGCTGTCTCCTACAATGCCGCCATCCGTCCAGGCGGCTTCGCCTCCGCCGCGATCGTCAGCGGATCGGGCCAGTCCGCGGTCCTGCCGGAATCGGCGGTGCAGAGCGACGACAAGGGCAATTATGTCTATATCGTCGACGGCAAAAATCAGGTGGAGCGGCGCGACATCGCCGTCGGTCAGGTGTCCGATGCGGGCGTTTCCGTAAAGAGCGGCCTGACGGGCAATGAACGGATCGTGGAAACGGCGGGCGCTTTCCTGACCCCAGGGCAGAAGGTGAAACCGGAGTTCCGCAAGGCGCAATGAGAGAGCGGCAGCGCCCCCGGGGGCGCTGTCCGACAGCAGGATCAGTCCGGCGAGAAAGGCCGTCATGAGTTTTCGCAACATTTCCGCCTGGGCCATCCGCAACCCGACCTCGCCGATGGTGCTGTTCGTGGCGCTGCTGCTGGCGGGTCTCGTCAGTTTCAGCCGCATGGACGTGAACCAGCAGCCTGATATCAGCTTCCCGATGGCCAGCGTCACGGTGCTTCAGCCGGGCGCCGCGCCGACCGAACTGGAAACGCAGGTCACGCAGCGCGTGGAAGCGGCCGTCCGCGCCATCAGCGGGATCGATGAAATCACCTCCGTCGTGTCGGAAGGCCAATCGCTCACCAATGTGCAGTTCGAGATCGGCACGCCGGTGGACCGCGCCGTGAACGACGTGAAGAACGCCGTGGACCAGATCCGCAGCGACCTGCCGGAAGGCATATTGGAGCCGCAGGTCAGGCGCATCGACATCGACGGCGGCCCGATCGCCTATTTCGGGGCGGAAGCCACCGACATGACGCTGGAAGAATTGTCCTGGTATGTCGACAATACCGTGGCGAAGCGGTTGCTGGCCGTGCCGGGCATGGCGGCGGTGACGCGCGGCGGCGGCGTCAGCCGGGAAATCCGGGTCATCGTCGACCCCGCCAAGCTGCAATCGCACGGCGTGACCGCGGCCCAGGTGAACCAGCAATTGCAGCAGGTGAACCTGAACGCCGCAGGCGGGCGCACCGAAATCGCGGGCGCGGAACAGGCCATCCGCGTGATCGGCAACGCGAAGGACGCCTACGCGCTGGGGCAGACGCAGATCGCCATTTCCGGCGGCCGGACGGTGAAGCTGGCCGATCTGGCCGAGGTGCGCGACATGTATGCCGAACAGCGTTCGCTCGCCTTGATGAACGGACGGCAGGTGACGAGCTTCCGCCTGGAAAAGGCCAAGGGGGCGTCCGACGTCACCGTCCATGACGAGGCGATCAAGATTCTCGACACGCTGCAAAAGGAAAATCCCAAGATTCACTTCAAGCAGCTCTACACCAGCGTCGATTACACCAAGAGCCAATATCATTCCGCCATGCAGGCGATGATCGAAGGCGCCGTGCTGGCGGTCGTCATCGTGTTCCTGTTCCTGCGCGACTGGCGCGCGACGATGATATCCGCGCTTGCCATTCCGCTATCGGCGATCCCGGCCTTCTGGTTCATGGACATGATGGGTTTCACGCTGAACAGCATCTCGCTGCTGGCGCTGAGCCTCGTTGCCGGCGTTCTGGTCGACGATGCCATCGTGGAAATCGAGAATATCGTCCGCCACATGCGCATGGGCAAGACCGCCTATCAGGCAGCGATAGACGCGGCGGACGAGATCGGCCTTGCCGTGCTGGCGACGACGATGGCGATCGTGGCGGTATTCCTTCCGGTCGGCCTGATGCCGGGCCTGTCCGGCCAGTTCTTCAAGCAGTTCGGCCTGACCGTCGTGGTCGCGGTTCTGCTCAGCCTTGCCGTGGCGCGTCTGGTCACGCCCATGGTCGCCGCCTATTTCCTGAAGGCCCATGGCGAGAAAAGCCATGGCGAAGGCTGGCTGATGGACCGCTATATGGCCGTGCTGCGCTGGTCGCTGGATCAGCGGCGGGCCATAGCCCATCGCGCGAAGGGCGGCATGGCGCGTCATACCGCATGGCTGCGCGATCATCGCCTCTGGACCGTCGCCATCGGCCTGCTGGCACTGTTGTCCACGATTGTCGCCTTCGGGACGCTGCCCATGTCCTTCCAGCCGACGATGGACACCGACTTCAGCCAGGTGCAGATCGAAACGGTGCCCGGAAGCACCTTGCAGCAGACCACCGTCGTCGCGCGCCGCGTGGCGGACATGCTGGCGGCGGACACGGATGTCGTCGAAGCGGCCTTTGCCAATATCGAGACGACCGAGGCCGAGATTTTCCTCACCCTGCGGAAGGACCGGCCGATGTCGTCGGTCGAATGGGAACGCAAAATCGCGCCCAAATTCCAGCAGATCGCCGACGCCCGCGTCAATTTCCAATCGCAGTCGGGCGGCGGTTTCGGCCGCGACATCATCATCATGATGGGCAGCGATGATCCGCAACTGCTGGAGAGCACCGCCAACAAGCTGGTTGCCGAAATGGCGGGCGTCCGCGAAATCCGCGCGGCCCGTGTGCATGGCGACATGCAGCGGCCCGAAATCGTCATCAAGCCGCGCTTCGACCTGGCCGCCAGCATGGGCGTGACGACCGCCGCGCTCAGCAACACGATCCGGGTCGCCACTATCGGCGAAATCGACCAGAATACGGCCAAATTCTCCCTTTCCGACCGGCAGATCCCGATCCGGGTCGCGGTGCAGGAAGCCAGCCGCAAGGATATGGCCACGATCGCGAACATGCCGGTGCCAACGGTGAACGGCGGCTCGGTGCCGCTCAAGGTGGTGGCCGACATCGAATTCGGCTCCGGCCCGACGCAGATCCGCCGCTACAACCAGATCCGCCGCGTCGTGGTCGGCGCGGACCTGGCTCCGGGCATCGTGACCAGTCAGGCCACGGCGAAGATCAACGCCCTCCCCACCATGAAAGCCGTGCTGGAGGGCAAGATCCAGGGCGTGCAGAAAATCAACGCGGGCGACAGCAAGTTCGAAGCGGAAATGCTCGTGAATTTCGTCATCGCGGTGGTGTCGGGCATTCTCCTGGTGCTGGCGGTGCTGGTGCTGCTCTACAAGCGGATCATGCCGCCCTTCGTCAATCTGGGGTCGCTGCTGCTGGCGCCTCTGGGCGGCGCGCTGGCGTTGCATCTGACGGGCAATCCCTTGTCCATGCCGGTCTTCATCGGCCTGCTGATGCTGCTGGGGATCGTGGCGAAGAACTCGATCCTCGTCATCGACTTCGCGCTGGAGGAAATGGAAAAGGGCGTGCCCAAGTTCGAGGCGATCGTGGACGCGGGGCACAAGCGCGCCCAGCCGATCGTGATGACCACCGTGGCGATGGTGGCGGGCATGGTGCCCACCGCCCTGTCGCTGGGCGGCGACGGCGCATGGCGCGCGCCGATGGGCATCACCGTGATCGGCGGCCTGCTGCTCTCGACGCTGCTGACGCTGGTGATCGTGCCCGCGACGTTCAGCCTGGCGCTGGGCGTCGAACAATGGATCGGCCCGCGCCTGAGCCGGCGGCTGCTGACCTATAAATCGGGCGATGACAAGGCCCATGCCGGCCAGACGCAGCCCGCGGAGTGACAGCGGACAAAAAGAAGGCTTGCCTGAACGAAACGGTGGCGTAACCGTTGGGGAGCCATGAAGCTGCTCCGCGTGACCCGGCCCCTGAGCGACGTCCCAGCCCATCCGGCCCGCAACATGCGGCTGGTCGCGACGGGCATGTTGCTGCTGATGGCGGCCCTGTTCCTCGCCGCCCGCGCCACCGTCCACCTGCATCCCGCCATCGGCTTCGTCCAGGCGTTTGCCGAAGCGGCCATGGTGGGCGGCCTTGCCGATTGGTTCGCGGTGACGGCCCTGTTCCGCCATCCGCTGGGGCTGCCGATCCCGCACACCGCGATCATCCCCCGCAACAAGGACCGGATCGGCGACACGCTGGCCCTGTTCCTGCGCGACAATTTCCTGACCCCCGCCGTCGTCGCCCGGCGGATGCGGGGGCTGGACGTGGCGGCCGCGGCCGGGCGCTTCCTTTCCAGCCCCTCCGGCGGGGACGGGCGCCTGCGCGAAGGCGCGTCGCGGCTGGCGGCCGAGATATTGGAGACGCTGGACCAGGAACGGCTGGGCGGCATGGTCAAGGGCGCGATCGGCCAGCGGCTGCGCGCGATCAACGTCGCGCCCCTGATCGGGCAGGCGCTGGAAGCCGCGATGCGCGACGGGCGACATGCGCCGGTGATGGACGGCATCATCCGATGGGCCGACCGGACGCTGGAGGGCAATGAACATCTCATCCGCCAGATGGTGCATGAACGCGCGGGCAAGATCATGCGCTGGACCGGACTGGACGAGAATCTGGCCAATGCGATCCTGAACGGCCTGCGCAAGCTGCTGGCCGACATGGCGGACGATCCCGGCCACGGCCTGCGCCTGAAGGCGGAGGAGGGAATGGTCGAGCTGGCTTCCGACTTGCAGTTCGATATCGGGATGCAGGCGAAGGTCGCCCGCGTCCGCGATGAGATTTTGGACAATCCGGCCATGCAGCGCTGGATCGACGGCATGTGGGAGCAGGCGCGCGCCGGGATGCTGCGGGCGGTGCGCGATCCCGGCAAGGCGATGGCCGGGCGGCTGGGCGAGGCGCTGAAACAGCTTGGCGAGACGCTTCAGAGCGAAGAGCGGCTGCGGCGGCCGATCAACCGCTTCGTCCGGCGCGCAGCGGTGGGCGCAACCGCCAGCTACGGCGATGCGATCGTCAAGCTGGTGAGCGAAACGGTGCGCGGCTGGGACGCCGGGACCGTTACGAACCGCCTGGAAAATGCGGTGGGCCGCGACCTGCAATATATCCGCGTCAACGGCACGTTGGTCGGCGGGCTGGTGGGGCTTGCGATCCACGCAGTCGATACGCTGTTCTGAAAGGCCCGCCCGCGCTTCGCCTTTTGCATCCGGGCCGCTCCTGCCCTATATGAGCGCGATGGCGATTTTCCCCCGTCCGGCTTCTCCCAGGAGCGCGCTCCACGACCTGTGGAGCTATTTCCGCGCGCAACGTCCGCATAAATGGCCGATATTAGGCCTGTCCGTCGCGATCACCTGGCTGATCGTGTGGGTGTTCGTGCTGGACGCGAACACCAACACCATGCCGACGCGCAACCAGATCATCTATGTCCAGAACTGGGACGCGAGCCGGTCGGACGCCGCGATCATCCTTCAGCAGAAGATCGATCTCGCCAAGCACGAAGCCGCGCTGGAAA
>Ga0180223_1000842_pt1 | contig 30645 bp, 27 predicted proteins | sample eDN5th30CKraftOP_FD_151337 | JGI IMG/M metagenome (GOLD analysis project Ga0180223, IMG submission 151337) | Enriched Organic Plus compost microbial communities from Emeryville, California, USA - eDNA 5th pass 30_C Kraft OP (version 2) (version 2) ... | reverse complement strand
CTCGGTGTGGAGCGTCGGGCTCTTGCCGAATCCGGGTCTGGGGGACCTCTGCTGGCGGACCGGCGGAGCCGGATCCGCTGTGCCCTGGGTCTGGGAGAGTTTCTCGGTATGGAGCGTCGGGCTCTTGCCGAATCCGGGTCTGGGGGACCTCTGCTGGCGGACCGGCGGAGCCGGATCCGCTGTGCCCTGGATCGGGCAGCGTACTTTCCTGCGTCGCACCTGGCGCACAGCGTCATGGAGGACTGACATGGCCGCCCGCCGACCGCCTCGCCGTCGCCGCTCCGTGCCTGCACGCATCGTCGTGGCGGGCCTGCGCCTCTGTCTGGTCGCGGTGGCGCTGGTGCTGCTGTATCAGGTCTGGCTGTTCGGCTGGGTGGTCTGGTATGCCTACATGCCTCCCGGCTCGACCTCGGTCATGCGCGCCGAACTGTCCCGCCTGCAGGAAACCGACCCGCATCGCCGGCTCGACTACCGATGGGTGGACTACGACCGTATCAGCAACAACCTGAAGCGCGCCGCAGTCGCGGCCGAAGACGCCAATTTCCTCGAACACGGCGGCATCGACTGGGATGCGGTCGAACGGGCCTATGCCCACAACCGGCAATTGGCCGAGGCCACGGAACGGGCGCTGGCGCGGGGCCGCAAGCCGCCCCGGCGGCCCATGCGCGGGGGCTCCACCATTACCCAGCAGGTCGCCAAGAACCTGTTCCTGTCCAACTCGCGCAATTACCTGCGCAAGGGCCAGGAAGTGGTCATCACCTACATGATCGAGCTGGTCATGAGCAAGCAGCGCATCCTCGAGCTGTACCTGAACATCGCGGAGTGGGGCGAAGGCGTCTTCGGCGCCGAGGCCGCCGCGCGCCATTATTTCCGTACCTCGGCCGCCAACCTCTCGGCCTACCAGGCGGCGCGGCTTGCCTCGATGCTGCCCCGGCCGCGCTTCTACGACAAGAACCGGGGCTCGGCCTACCTCGCCTCGCGCACCGACAGGCTGCTGCGCTGGATGCCGGGCACCGCCATTCCGTGACGCAATTGCAACCAAAGACGGCAAGCGGCGCGGGCGCGCTGACGAATGCCTTTCGGCGCGCGTACAATTGCGGCGTCGTCAACTCCGCAGTGCCTGCGCACTGTTTTTCCGGTATGGCCTCACAGCCACGACCTAGACCCTTACTACCAGCCGGCCCCTTGTCTTCCGGCACCCGTTCGAGCCACATCTGAGTCCGCCCGCGTCAGGCGCCAGACCCCAGGCCCGTGCGGGGCCGTTTTGTGTTTTCCCGCGCGATGGTCGAACAAGCAACGCAACCCAAATCCCTCGAGCGCAACCGGCTCGAGCCCGAGGACGCCCAGGAAGCCCTGGAACACGTCCAGGAGCTGCTGCGACGCCAGCACCTGGTCGAAGAACTGGTCCACCGGCAGGAAGCCGGCGATACCCGGGCCCCCCTGATCGAAGCCTTGGTCCATCGACAGCACGAAGCCGAACTCGGCGCGCTGCTGGATGACCTGCACCCTGCGGACATTGCCTTCATCCTCGAATCCCTGCCCAAGGAAGACCGGCAGGCGGTATGGCAACTCGTTCGTCCCGAGCGCGTAGGCGAGATCCTGCTCGAGGTGGCCGATTGGGTGCGCGAATCGCTCATCGCCACCATGGACCAGCAGGAGCTGGTGGCGGCGGCCGAGAACCTGGAAGCCGACGAACTGGCCGACCTCGCCCCCGACCTGCCGCCTGAAGTGGTGGCCGAGGTCCAGAAGGGCCTGACCGACGAGGAACGGGCGCGGCTGACCGAAGTCATGAGCTACCCCGAGGATTCGGTGGGCGCCATCATGGACTTCGAAATGGTCCGCGTACGCAACGACGTGACGCTGGAAGTCGTGCTGCGCTATCTGCGCCGCCTGCAGGAACTGCCCGACCACACCGACCAGATCTTCGTGGTGGACAGGCTCGACAAGCTGATGGGCAGCCTGCCCATCAATCGCCTCATCGTCAGCGATCCCGAGACGCAGGTGACCGACGTCATGGATACCGAGATCCTGACGCTGGCCCCGCTGGACGAGGCCGACGAAGCCGCAGCCGCGTTCGAGCGCTACGACCTGGTGTCGGCGCCGGTGGTGGACGCCGTCGGCCGCCTGATCGGGCGCGTGACGGTGAACGAGGTGGTGGACGTGATCCGCGAAGCCTCCGACGAGCAGGTGCTGTCCAAGGCCGGCCTGCAGGAGGAAGACATCTTCGCGCCGATCGCGCAGGCCATCCGCAACCGGGCGCCGTGGCTGCTGGTCAACCTGTGCACGGCGTCGATCGCGGCCTTCGTCGCCTCACGCTTCGAGGACACCGTCGGGCACATCGTCATCCTGGCTTTCCTGATGTCCATCGTCGCCGGCATAGGCGGCAACTCCGGCAACCAGACCATGACGCTCATCATCCGCGCGCTGGCCGTGGGCCGCATCAACGCCGCCAACGTCGGCAAGCTGGTGCGGCGTGAGTTGCAGATCGCCTTTCTGGTGGGGCTGGGCGGCGGCGCGGTGGCCGCGCTGTTCGCGTGGGCGATTTCCGGCCGCTACTCGCTGGGACTGGTCATGATGGCCGCCATGGTGCTGAACTTGCTGGTCGGCGCCAGCATAGGCATGCTGGTGCCGCTGACCCGGAGCCGCTTCGGCAAGGACCCCGCCATCGGCTCGTCGGTGCTCCTGACTTTCGCCACGGACACGATGGGCTTTTTCATCTTCCTGGGCTTGGCGACCGTATTCTTGATGTAGGGGCCACCGGGCGCCCCCTCAAGGGGGCGGCGCAGGCGGACCGGCAAAGCCGGATCCGCGGCGCCCTGGGTCTAGGACGGCTTTCATGGATAGTGGCACCGTTGCTACCGCTGGCAGCCAGCGAAGCACAGGTGCCCCAACCCAAGATAACCCTACTAGACCCAGGATGCGGTGGATCCGGCTCCGCCGGTCCACCCGCATCGCCCCCTGGGGGGCGCCTGTCAGGGCGTAGGGGGGTCACCTATTCCAGCCGTAGATATCCAGCGAATTCTCTCCCGCCGCCAATCGTTCGATAATGCGCGCCTCGTCCTCCTCGCGTTGGCGCGCCTTGGCCAGAACCTCGTCGATGCGCGTGCGAGGGATCGCCACCACGCCGTCCGTATCGCCCACGATCAGGTCGCCCGGGTGTACGACGACGTCGTTGAACAGCGTCGGCGCATTGATCCAGCCCCTGGCCTCGAAGTCCTTGCCCGTGCCGCGTATGCAGAGGCCGCGTGCGTAGACCGGAAACCCGAAGCGCTCGAGGATGGCGCCATCGCGCACGCAACCGTCGATGACCAGGCCGGCGAGCCCGCGCGCACGGGCCGCCTGCGACATGACCTCCCCCCAGTAGCCGGCTTCGTAATGCCCGCCCACATGCACGACCAGCACGTCGCCCGGTTGCGCCGCCACGATGGCGCGGTGCAGCCACAGGTTGTCCGCCGGCGGCGATTGCACGGTCACGGCCGGGCCGCAAATGCGGAACGAAGGATGAACCGGCTTGATCGCCGACGGCAGCGCGCCGATCTTGCCGGCGGCCTCGTGCAGCGTCGAGCTGGGCAGTTGCGCCGCTTGCCGCAGCTGCTCGGGGGTCGGCCGGTCGATATCGATGGTGACCGTGGGCAGCGACATGAACGGAAAACGGGCGGCGCTCATTTCTTCCTCGTCTGCAAGGTGTGGTAACCGAACTGGCGGCGCGCCTCGTCCAGGCGCATGCCGCCCCGGGCTGCCTCGCGGATGCGGTCTTCCACCATGGCGATCTCTTCCGCGGCGTCGAGCACGGCGGCTTCGTGCGCCTGCGGCACCACTACCAGCCCGTCGGCATCGCCGCGCAGCAGGTCGCCGGGCGCGACCCGGGCCTGGCCGATGTTGACCGGCACGTTGCTGGCCTCCACCTGTACCCGATCCTTGCCCGTGCGCATCCAGTGGCCACGGCTAAAGACCGGATACCCGAGCTGCATGCACAGCGATACGTCGCGGCAGATGCCGTCGATCACGGTGCCTCCCAGCCCGCGGCGATGGGCGATCTCGGTCATGATGTCGCCCCACACGGTGCAGTCCTCGCGGCCGCCGTTGTCCAGCACGATGACGTGGCCTTCCGGCACCTCGTCGATGAAATCGCCCACCGTGCCGGGCGGATTGGACGCCGGCCCGTAAAGAATCGTGAATGCGCGGCCGGCCAGCCTGAAATCGGTCGTCCTCGGCTTGATGCCGTGGCACTGGCCGGCGATGCCCAGCCTGTCCAGCGCATCGCTGAGGGTCGCGGTATCGAGTTTCGCGATGCGTTCTACGTTTTGATCCATGTCGTCTCCCGATTGATCGTCGTTGGCGACGAAGACCTTCGTCCGCCTTTCCGCCGGTGCGGCGATGGCGGGCCGGAAGGACCTCGCGGTCTCGCGGCCCGCTCAGCGGGCCAGCATGTTCTCGTAATTGGCCCCCATCACCTCGGTGATGGGCCGCCCCGCCAGCAGCGCGCGCGACATCGCGGCCTCGCGCGCCGCGATGTCCTCGGCCACGCGCAGCACGGCCTCGGCCTGGGCCGCGGGGATGAACACCGCGCCGCTGCTGTCGGCCACGGCATAATCGCCCGGGGCCACCGTCACGTCGCCGATCTGCACGGGTATGTTGGTGCCTGCCTCGGCCACGCGGCCGCGCGCGGTGAACGCGGTGGTGGCCCGGGCATAGATGGGGAAGTCGTACTCGTGCGCCTCGTCCGCGTCGCGCACCGGCCCGTCGGCGATCACGCCGGCCAGGCCCCGCACCTTCGCGCCCAGCGAAAGGATCCCGCCCCAGGAGCCCGCATCCAGTCCGGTGCGCTGCTCGACGACGACGATGTCGCCGGGCTGGGCGGTCTCGATGGCCGTGGTGCCCAGGTGCCGGGGCGGTCCGTCGTGCCTGGGCGCCTGGCTGGCCTCGACCAGCTTGAGCGTGACGACCCGGCCGGCAATACGCCGGTGGGCGGAGCGCCGCGGCAACCCCGTGACCGTGCCTTTCAGGCCCAGCTTGTCGAGCGCATCCGAAAACGCGCAGCTGTCGATCTGCCGCATGCGCCGCACGATGTCTCTGCTATCCATGATTCTTCCTTCGCCGATTGTCCTGATGCCGCCGCGCCTATCGCCACGACGCGAATGCCATTCCGCTGCCCGTGCCCGCCTCCGTCCGGTAGCAGGGCACGTAGTCGATCAACTCCATTTTTCTGCCGAGGTCGTTCATGGCCGCCGCCAGCGGATACCAGCTCTTGATCTCGCAGGTATTGCCTTCGAAGTAAGCCTCCGGCACATCGGCCAGCGCCGCCTCGTCGCCACGCTGCATGGCATCGAGAATCCGCCGGTCCAGCTCTTCGTCCACCACGAAGTGGGTGAAGCCTCCGGACGCGACCACCGCCACCCGCAGGCCCTCGGGCATGGCCCGGATGGCCTTGGCCAGGGCATGGCCCATCTGCAGGCAGCGCCGGGTGCGCGGCCGGTTGGGTGGCACGCCGACGTTGGTGAACAGGGGCACCGACGGCGGGGGCGCATCCTCCATGATGCGCCGATAGATGAAACCGAAGGCGTGGGGGATGCCGTGCTGGCGATCCACGCCCCCCGGCAGCCGGTACGAAACCGCTACGTCGAAGGATTCGCCGACCAGCGTTTCCACCAGCCCCTCCGCCACCTCGCGAGCCCCCGGGTAGACCGCGCCGCCGGGCGGGCAGTGCCCCTCCTCGGCCACCGCCACGCCCGGCGGCAGGCGCCGTACCTGCTCCTCGGACAGGGGGATGTTCGGGATCTGCTCGCCGGCATAAACGGTGAAGCCCGCGGTGAGGTCTTCGCGGAACACCTCGCGCTGGTCGTTGCCCAGGATAATGGCCACGTCCGGCCGTGCCGCCCGGAAACGCCGGGCCATCTCGTCCAGCGCCCGCTGGCAGGCGTCATAGCGGCGCTGCCGCTCGGCCAGGCTGGCCTCCTCATGAAACCCCGGCTGCCGTGCCGCCAGCAGCGACGCGTAATCCATTTGCCGGCCGCGGTACCAGTGCCGCTTGTTCTCGCGGTCGGCTCCGGCCCGCAGGTCCCACATCTGCGGCGGCGTCGCCAGCAGGGGGCCGTGCGAACACGCCAGCGCGCACACCAATTCAGCCATGTCTATCTCCTGTTTTCATTGCGGCGTTCATGCCGCGCGGACGGCGGGCGTGGCCGTCTCCGGCATGCGGCCCGCGGCGACGGGGTCGAGAATGAATGCCGGTGACAGGTCCGCGAACCGGCGGCAGCCGATCTGCGCCAGCGTCGTCCGGACCTCGTCGGCCAGCACCGCGAATGCCTTGGCCACGCCGGCGGCTCCGAACGCCGCGGCACCGAAGATGGGCGCACGCCCGCAGAACGCCATGGTGGCGCCCAGCGCGCCGGCCTTGACGATGTCCTCGCCGCCGCGCACACCGCTGTCGAACAGAACCGGCCTCGTTCCGACGGCCTGCCGCACCGCCGAGAGCATGGTGATGGCCGCCGGCGCCGATTCGAGCTGCCGCCCGCCGTGATTGGACACCCATACCGCGTCTGCGCCTTCCTCGACGGCGCGTTGCGCATCGCAGGCATCCAGAATGCCCTTGACGACGAGCGGCCCCTTCCAGCGCCGGCGCAGCATCCGGATGTCGTCCCAGCCCACGCCGCCGCGCGCCTGCTCCTTCATGAAGGCCGCTACCTTGTGGACGTCTCCGTCCACATAACGGACGTAGTTCCTCAGATTGGGCATGCCATGACGCGCGGTGCGCAAGGCCCAGTGCGGATGGCGCATCACGTCGAGTATGAAGCGCGGATGTGCCTGGAAGGGCTGCTCGAAGCGCTCGCGAATGGATCCGTTGCGGCGCGAGCGCGCGGGCGTGTCGACCGTGACTACCAGCACTTCTATTCCGGCCGCGGCCGCCCGGTCCAGCAACGCGGCGTTCAACGCGTCGTCGCGCAGCATGTAGAGCTGGAACCAGCAGGCATCGGGCGCCTGCTCGGCCAGCCTTTCAATCTCGGTGGACGCGGCCGTGCTGATGACGTAGGGCACCTCTTCGCGCTGGGCCGCCTCGGCCAGCATCAGGTCGCAGCCGGCCCAGGCGAGGTTGGCCATGCCCACCGGGGAGAATCCGATGGGTTGCGCATAGCGCTTGCCGAACAGTTCGACCTGGGTATCGATGCGGCCGGTGGCCATGCTGCGCGGTGCGAACAGCAAGGCGGCCAGCGCCGACTCGTTGCGCCGCACGCCCGCGTCGTTGCCCGCGCCGCCGGCCAGGAACGTATAGGCGAACCGCGGAATGCGGGCCTGCGCCGCGCGCCGCAGGTCGTCTATGCACGAGGCGGACTCGATGTGCATGGCTGTCCCCTACCTTGACTTCTTCGTTCTAATACGCATACTGTATGAGTTTATATAACAAAGTGCAAGCCAACGCGGCAGGCACGCCTCCCAGGAGACCTCCATGAAACTGATCGGCTTTCCGCCTTCTCCCTACACCGCGCGCGTCATGCTGTTCGCGCGGCTCAAGGGACTCGACCTGGTCCGGGAGTCGCCTCCGGGCGGCCTGCACTCGCCGGAGTTCAAGGCCATCAATCCCATCGGCAAGATCCCGGTGCTGCAGACCGACGACGGCCAGCTCCTGCCCGAGTCGAGTGTCATCTGCGAATACCTGGAAGACGTCCATCCGGCCGTGCCGGGGTTGCCCGGCTCGGCACCGGACAAGGCCCGCGCGCGGCTGATCGCCCGCGTCTACGATTTGTACGCGGCGGCGCACAGCACGACCCTGATGCGGCAGATAGGCGTTGCCGATGCCGATCCGAAGGCGCGCGAAGCGGCGCTCGCGGGCCTGGCGGCCGGGCTCGGGCATGTCGAACGCCTGATGGCCGATGCGGCCTACGCGGCCGGCGCCCGGCCATCGCTCGCCGATTGCGCGCTGTTGCCTCCCATCGTCCAGATCAAGCGCGTCGCGGCGCCGATGTTCGGCTTGCAGGATCCCACGCTGGGCAACGGCAGGTTCGGCAAATGGTGGAAGACCATCAGCGCGGACGCCATGTTCTCCGGCTTTGCGCAGGAGTACGACAAGGCGGTGCAGGGGCTGGTGGAGAAACGCCTGGCGGGGGGCTAGGCGGCGCGGGATATCCGGCCCGGCCGTCCTTTTCCGCCGGCGCCCACCGGCCTGGCCATGCGCGCGAAGGAAGGCCCGCCTCATCATTACGCCATCGCCGAGGCCGCGAATGCTTCGGCGATTACCTCTCTGTCCAGGCCTCTGGTAATGAAGACCACACGCGAAGCCCGATCGTCGTCGGGCCAGTCCGACAGCGTCACGGGTTCGTGGAACAGGTGCTGCACGGCATGGACCGCGACGGGAGCGGTCTCGTTCCTGAGGTTCAGGATGCCTTTCATCCGCAAGAGCGCATCTCCATGGAAATACGCCAGCCCCCCGAGCCAGGCGCTGACCTGCTCCCACTCCAGGGGCTGTTCGAAACGAAAAGCGTAGGTGCGGATGTCGGCGTCGTGATGCGCTGCGCCCAGCGCCTTTTCACAGTCCGGTCCGCAGACGTGGCGCACCGAATCCCCAAGATAGCTTCCCTCGGATCCGTCCTGTTCGTCCCGCTGCTCCTCCAGGCCTTTGCGCGAAGGGAGCACGCCCACGTCGAACAGCCGCGCCGGATCCACCTGGCCCTGCTCCGCCACGATGACCTCCGCCTGGGGATTCAGGTGCGCCAGCCTGCGCAATAGCGCCGCCGTCTGCCGCGGATCGGCCAGGTCGGTCTTGGTCAGCACCAGCCGGTCCGCCACGGCGGCCTGTTTCACGCACTCGGGCTGCCTGTCGAGCTGCGTGCCGCCATGCACCGCGTCAACGGTCGTGATGACGCCGTCCAGCACGTATGCCTGGCGTACTCCGGCATGCCTGAGCAGGGAATGAATGACGGGCGCCGGATCGGCAAGGCCGGTCGTCTCGATCACCACGCGGCGGAATGCGGGAATCTCGCCGCGTTCGCGCTTGTCGTGCAGCTCGCACAAAGTGGCGGCCAGATCGTCGCGCATCGTGCAGCACAGGCAGCCGCTGGCGAGCAGGACCGCCTCGCCATCGACCGCCTCGACCAGGTGGTGGTCCAGGCCGATCTCGCCGAACTCGTTGATGACGACCGCGGTATCCGCCATGCCGGGATGCCGGACGAGGCGGCCGAGCAGCGTGGTCTTGCCGCTGCCCAGGAACCCCGTCAGCAACGAGACCGGAATGCGCTGCGGCGGCTCGCGTCCTGTTGCGCTCATGTCCATACTTCGCAGATCCCGGGCCGGCTCGCCCCGCTCAGACCGGCCGCAGCTTGAAGACCTTGCGGGCGTTGTCCTCGAAAATCTTCTTCTTGTCTCCGGCGCTCAGCCAATCGAAGCCCTCGATCAGCGGTTTGACGTCGTCCATGGAGCGGCCCGTGGCCGGGTCGACCGCCGATCCGACCCCGGGACACTCCGTGCCGAACAGACAGCGGTCAACGCCCACGGTCTTGATCAGCAGGCGCAAGGCCTCCTCGGTGTACAGCACTGTGTCGAAATAGAGCTTCTGCATCCGGTCCGTGAAGCGCTCCCCTTCGGGGCGGCGCAGCGAAGGCGCCTGGAAGCGGCCGAGCTGGTAGGGAATGGCTCCGCCGCCGTGGCTGACCACGACCTTCAGGTCGGGAAAGTCCTTGTAGACGTTGGAATTGAGCAGCCCGAACACCGCCACCGTTTCTTCATTGATGAAATGCAGCGAGTACGGCACCCGCTCCGATCGGGACCCCGTGCCATGGATGTGCGCCGGCACATCCAGCTCGCACAGCTTCTCGTACAGGGGATACCAGTACCGGTCGCCCAGCGGCGGCGCCTCCTCGGTGCCGTTCTCGAACGGGTCGGGATTGAGCAGGCAACCGGCGAATCCCAGCTCGCGGATGCAGCGCTCGAGTTCGGGCAGCACGCGCTCGACCGGCTCGCCCGCCACCTGCGGCAAACCCGCCACGCCGGCGAAGGTGTCGGGAAAGAGCTGGGTCTGCCGGTAAATGATGTTGTTGCACTCTTCGGTGAACCAGTCGATGATGCGCGCCGGCCGCTCGGACTGCATGAGTTGGAAGGGCCGCGGCGATACCAATTGGAGGTCGGTGCCGTGCTTTTTCAGGTAGTCGAGATGGCCCATGGGCCAGGTCTCCGCTTTGTTGGCGGCGGCCCGGATCTCGTCGTCCGTGACCTTGACCTTCCCGCGCCCGTGGCTGCCTCGGCTGGCCAGCAAGCTGGCCTTGTAGGCCCAGAGTTCGGTTGGGGCGCTCACGTGGGCGTGGCAATCGATGATCATAGTCGTGTCTCCTCGTGGTCAGGCGGGTTCGCGCCGCCTGCGTGCGTTCTGCGTTCCGTGTCCGCCTTCGGGTTCCATGTGGCTGAACCTGCCAGATAACACTCATACAGTATTATACATATCGTGTACCAGGACACCACCGGCGCGACGGGGCTGCCTGTAGACCTCGCGGCGGCACCGGCGATGCGGCCGAGGGCTCAATGGCCGCCGCCTAGGCCGGAGTCGCCGTCCAGACCCATGGCCTCGCGGTAAGCCTGCGCAACCGCTTCCGGCTGCCCGGCCTGGAAGATGTAATCGTGCAAATGGCGGCCGAATATCGGATGCGCTTTCAATTCCGCCCACGTCATCCCCTCTGTCAGCACTTCCCGGAAGGCCAGCGGCAACTCGACGCGCCGGTTTTTCTCCGGATCACGCAGCACGCCCTTGGGATCGGCGCCGCCGGCCACTGCCTCCAGTTCCTCGAAGAACTTCTTGCGGATCATCGTGATGCCGCGATCGCTGGCGCTCAGGTTCTCGAGGCTGCGATCGGCGATAGTGCCCTGCCCCACCCAGGCCACGAAATCCTGGTTCATGACGTGCGAGGTGATCCAGTTTCCGTCGGCATCGCATATCGGCCCATGCCAGGTCGGGATCGTCTCCTGCACGTATGGCTCGCGCTCCTTCGGCACCCTCGTGAAAGACCAGCAGACGCTGAGCGTGCGTTCATCGTCCACCGGTACGCGCCACTCGAAGTGATCGCCCAGGAAAACCGCATTGGGCCAGAGACAGACACGCCCAACCGCCCAGAGCGGGTCTTCCTTCTTTGCGTTGCCACGGATCCGCTTGTAGAGGAAGCCGTACTCGAACTCCTCGAACCCGACCTCCTTGTGCGACGGCGAATAGGGATGCAGCACCCCCCGCTGACGCAGGCTCCAGTTGTTATGCATCCATTCGAAATGAACCGGATCGATGGAATTTTCCTGGCATTGGAACCAGTTGCAGGGAATCTCGGAAAGCACGATCTGGCGAAAGCCATTGGGCCACGAGAACGCCTCCCAGTCGGGCAGGAGCGGCGCGGGGGCCGGACCCATGTACGCCCACAGCAAGCCGGCCTTTTCGGCGACGGGGTAGGCCTTGATCCGTATCCGGTCCTTCATGCGGGCCTCCGGATGGGCGACATCCTCGTAGGGCTGCTCCAGGCAGGCGCCGTCGCCATCGAAGCACCAGCCGTGATAGTTGCACCGCAGTCCCCTGGCTTCGGGGAATCCATGGCTCAGGTCCGCCCGGCGGTGCGGACAGTGCCGGTCGACGAGGCCCCAGTTGCCGCTCAGGTCGCGATAGAGCACCAGGTCTTCGCCCATGATGCGCACGGCCTTGGTGGCGCGGCCGTCGAATTCGGTCACGCCCGCGACCGGCATCCAGTAGCGCCGCAGCAGCTCGCCCATGGGCGTGCCCGGCCCCACCCGGGTCAGCAATTCGTTCTTTTCTTGATTCAGCATGGCCAATCACTCGGAGATCAGAAGGGAACACGGCAGGGGCGACACTGAACATCGCAACGCCTATATATATTATATATCATACTTAGGGTGCCGAGGCCACACCCTTCCCTCCCTCGATGCGCGGCGATCGAAGCGCAAGACGGCAGGAACCAGCAGCGGGGGGCGACCTATAATGCGGCCTATACGTCGTCACCACCGCGCGCAAAGGATCAGGATTGGCCAGCAAGTTCTCCCCATCGACCCGTGCCTGGGCAGCCGTCCCGAATGAAACGCTCTCCGGGGGCATCGTGGCGCAGATACGGGCTGCGGTTCTCAACCGGGAGATCGTGGCAGGTCAATTTCTCGGCAGCGAAGCGGCGCTGTCCGAACAGTTCGGCGTCAGCCGCATGGCGGCGCGCGATGCCCTTCGCACGCTGGAAGGGCTTGGCATCGTCGAGATCCGGATGGGCGCGCGCGGCGGCGTGTGGGTGGCCCAAGGCAACCCGGATCGCCTGGCCGATGCCTTGGCCATACACCTGAAACTCATAGGCATCACCTCGGGCGAAGTGTTCGATGCCCAGATGGCGATCGAGGAAATGGCCGCCAAACTGGCCGCCGAGCGGCGCGAAGACGCCGACCTGGAACGCCTGCACGCGGTGCTTGCCGAGCTATCCTCGCTCAAGGGAGAGCTCAACCGCTTCGCGGACGCCTCGATGCGTTTTCACGAGGCAATCGTGCAAGCCTCCCACAGCCGCATCCTGCTTGCGCAATTCCATGCCCTGAGCATCGTCCTCGAACCGGTGCTGCGTCCCAACCTTACGCCTTCATCGGCCGTGCGCATCGTCCGCCATCACAAGATGCTGCTGGCCGCGATCGAATCGGGCGACGGCACCGAAGCAGCGCGCCTCATGCGGGAACGGCTGGCGTATCAGCGCAGCAAGACGCTGTCGCAGGAAGCGGACCCTGCCTCCCGGGTGCCGGACTAGGGTCTTCCCACATTCAAAAGAGCCTCGCACGGGCCCTAGCGTTTTTTTCAGTTGCCGGCGGGCCACTTCTTGGAGGCGGCCCGCCGGCGCTCGCGCGCGCTTTACAAACGCGCTGGCCTTCCTGTAATTTATATATATTATATATCATAGTTAAATGGCGGACGGCACCTGCTGCCCCCGGAGGCGGGGCATTGCCCGACCGGACCGCCACGGGTGGACCTGCGCCAGCCTTGCCGCAGGAAAAGAGAAAACCAGGAGACAAGCATGAAACACGCATTCCCCCTCGCCGCCCCGTCGCTGGCCGCGGCGTTGCTGCTCGCCTGTTGCGGGAGCGCGCACGCCCAGGCAAGCCAGGATATGCCGTCCTATCCCCGGCGAACCGTCAAGATCGTGGTCCCCTACAGCCCCGGAACGAGCGCCGATACCATCGCGCGGCGCGCGGCCGAGCAGCTCTCGCAGCGGCTGGGCCAGAACGTCTACGTGGAGAACCGGCCCGGTGCCAGCGGCGTGATCGGCACCTCCTACGCGGCGGGCGCGGCGCCGGACGGCCATACGCTGATGGTCGGACCGACGACACTCGTCATCACGCCCGCTTTCCGCCCCACCCCGTACGATCCGGTCAAGAGCTTTGTCCCCGTCGGCCAGATCGCCGAGAGCGCCCAGGTCGTCATTACCGGGGCGGCCACGCCCGCGCGGGACTTCAAGGAGCTGGTCGCTCATCTCAAATCGCGCGGCGACGACGCCTCCTACGCATCGCCGGGCATCGCGTCCACGGCGCACCTGTACACCACGGTGCTGCAGAACATGGTTGGCGTGAAGATGCGGCACATTCCCGCCAGCAGCCTCAATACGGCAATCATGGATGTGGTCCAGGGCAGCGTAAACATGATGATCGCTCCCATCGAGGCGGCGCGGCCCCTGGTCGCCTCCGGCAAGCTCAAGGCCATCGCCCAGACCGGCGGCGCGCGCTCGCCCCTCTTGCCCGCCGTGCCTACACTGGCCGAGCTGGGCTACCCCAATTATCAGCTCGCGGTCTGGGTGGGGCTGTATGCACCGGCGGGCACGCCCGACCCCATCGTGGCACGGCTCAACCGCGAGCTGGAGGCGGCCTTCGACACGGAGGCGATGCGGGCTTCGCTGGCGGACACAGGATTCGAAGTGGTGCTGGGCACGCCCGAGGATCTCGGCCGCCTCACCCGCACGGAATTCGAGCGCTGGAGCCGCATCATCAAGACCGAGGGGATCAGTCCGGAGTAGCTCGCCAGCCCGTAGCCGGGCCGGCCCTCAAGGCGGTTCAGGCACCGATGACGTTGAGCAGCGCGTGCCTCCTTTCCCGCGTCACTACGTCCAGCGCACGGCGCAGCGCGGGAATCAGTTCGTCGCGCCGCGTCACGCGCTCGGACCAGCCGCCCGACGCCTCGGCATACTTCTCGAAATCCGGCACCGGCTCGAGCGAAGAAAGGGGGCCGGTCCGGGACGCGTGCTCTTCGGCATAGCGGGCGGTATGCGTATCCGGATAGACCGTGAGCGTCGAGCGATAGACGGCCTCCCAGCGCGCATTGTTGAACACCACGGTCAGCACCGGCAGCTTGTGAGCCGCGGCGGCGTGGTGGCAGGCGGCGGGATTGGCGAAGATATAGGCGCCGTCGCCCACCACGCAGATGACCGTCTTGTCGGGCGCGGCCTGCTGGGCGCCCAGCGCCGCCGGCAGCCCCCAGCCCAGGCCGGCGGCCGAGGGATTGCCGAAGTACGTGCCCGCGACGTCGAACGTCATCTGCGGGCGAATGGCAGAGTACTCGTTTACCAGTATCGCGTCCTGCGGCCGCACCTGGTCGAGGCAATGGGTCAGGAACAGCTTGGTAATGGGACCGTCCTTGGCCAGCACACGCTGCATCGCGGCCTGCGCTGCCTGGCGCACGGCGGCGGCACTGGCCTCGAGTTCCGCGCGTCGTGCAGCGGCGGTCCGCGCCGCGCCCTCCTCCTCCAGCGCCGCATGCAGGGCTTCGATCAGCGCGCGCGCATTGGCTGTCAAGGTCAGGTCCGAGCGGAAACTGCGCATGGCGTAGCGATTGAACAATGGATCCGTGCCGGCATGGGAGACGAAGGCCTCCTCGCGGGGCCGCGTCTTGCCGGGAATCCACGGCACGTCGGTTTCCAGGAACAGCAGCGCGTCCGCCTTGGCGAACACCGCGTCCATGTCGTGACCCAGGTGCAGCGCATGGCTGGAAGGGAAGTTCACGTGGCGGCTCTTGGCCTCGGCCACGCCTATCCCGAAACGTTCGGCCAGGTTGACCAGCAGGTCCACGGTCGAGGGGTCCGAGCCGCTCGCCGTGCTGACGATCACGGGGTGGCGTGCCGCGGCGAACCTGCGCGCCAGCTCGCGGACGGCAAGGACATCGGGATGAGGGGGCGCCGGAATGGCGATCGGCTTGGATGGCCGGAAGCCGTCGATCTCCTGGGCCAGGATTTCCCGCGGCAGCATCAGGTAGACCGGGCCCCTTGGTTCGGCCATGCTGATGCCGATGGCACGATCCAGTACCTGCTCCATGTTGCAGCCGTCGCGCAGCTCGTAGTCCCACTTGACCAGCTCGCGCACCATGCCGCCCTGGTCCAGCATCTCCTGCGCCCAGTGGATCTCGCCGTTGCGGGAACCACGCCTGCCGTCCTGGAACAGCGGCGTGCGGCCGGCGGTGAACAGCATGGGAACCTGGCTGCGCGCCGCGTTCATGATGCCGCAAACGGCATTGGCTGCGCCGACGCTCACGTGCAGCATTACTGCCTGCGGCTTCTGCGAAATCATGTAGTAGCCATGGGCCATGCCTACGGCCAGATTCTCGTGCGTGCACAGGACGGGAGTCGGAAAATCGATACCAGACTCGCCGGCGCGCGCATAAGCCTCGACGATGGATACCGTGTCCGTCCCGGCTCCCACGTAGAAGTATTCGATGCCGCGCTTCTTCAGCAGCGCCAGGTAGGCCTCGCCCACCGATAGCGCGGGGATAACCTCCTGGCCGGCGGCCGGCGTGCCCTTCGCTTGATCTTGTCCCATCTCGATTCCTGGATTCTGGTGGATGTTCGGTCGTGCCGGGGCGATCTGTCGCCTCGAGGGTGTCGACTTCAGAAGTGAAATGCCTCCGCACAAACTGTCATACCATTATACAGAACGAGGACGTGAGGCTGGCCAGGGATTTCCCGGACCCCGCATCCAGCGGCATGCCGGCAGCCCGCTCCGCCGTCCGGCCCCAGTCCGCATGATCCGGGCTTTTCAAGGAGCCGGCCAAGGCTCCCCAGCCTCTCCAACGCCGGCATTCATCTTGACAAAAACCCTCTAACACGCATACTGTATGTTAAATAGCAGACTTTATTTCATACCGACACGACACACCCCGGCAGGCCAAGGTGCTGCCGGGCAAAGGGAGACACCATGCTGAGTGAAGCGAAGAACCGCCAGTTGACCCAAGTAGGTCCTGGCACGCCGATGGGCGAGTTGCTCAGGCGCTACTGGCACCCCATCGCCGCGGTGAGCGAATTCGACACCACTGAAACCAAGCCGGTACGGCTGTTGGGAGAAGACCTCGTCCTGTATAAGGACTTGAGCGGCAACTTCGGATTGATCGACCGGCGCTGCGCGCATCGGCGCGCGGATCTCTCCTACGGCTTCGTCGAACAGACCGGCTTGCGCTGCAACTACCATGGATGGTTGTTCGGCAAGGACGGCCGCTGCATCGAGCAGCCCTACGAGGACATCGCCGCGCCCCAGGCTCGCATGAAGGAGCGGCTGCGCATTACCGCGTATCCCGTAGAGGAAAAGGCCGGCATGCTGTGGGCCTACCTGGGCCCGCAGCCGGCCCCGCTCGTTCCCAACTGGGAACCCTTCACCTGGAAGAACGGTTTCGTGCAGATCGTCATTTCCGAAATCCCCTGCAACTGGCTGCAATGCCAGGAAAACTCCATCGACCCGGTGCACTTCGAGTGGATGCATTCGAACTGGAGCATACGGCTGAAGGGAGAAACCGGTCCTTATTCGCCCACTCACCTGAAGGTCGACTTCGAGAACTTCGAGTACGGCATCGTCTACAAACGATTGCGCGAAGACACCAGCGAGCATCATCCGCTCTGGACCGTGGGCCGCGTATGCCTCTGGCCACAGGCATTCTGCCTGGGAGATCACATCGAGTGGCGCATTCCCATGGACGACGAGAACACACTCAGCATCACCTGGGCCTTCTCGCGCGTGCCCAAGGAACAGGAACCCTACGAACAAAAACGCATACCCGCCTGGCACGGACCGGTGGTGGACCCCGACACCGGACGGTGGATATCCAGCCATGTGATGAATCAGGACTTCGTTGCCTGGGTCGGCCAGGGACGGATAGCCGACCGCACCAAGGAGAACCTGGCCTCCAGCGATCGCGGGATCGCCCTGCTGCGCAAGCGCTTCGCCGAAGATCTCGATGCCGTCGCCGACGGCCGCGATCCCAGCGGCTTGATAAGGGACCCGCGGGCCAACGAGTGCGTGGAACTGCCGGTTGCCGCCCGCCATCTGTTCACCGAAGGGCTCACCCGCGCGCAGTTGCTGGCGCACCCCATCCTCGGCAAGCACCTGGACGACTACCCCTTCCAGGCCGGCCAGCCGGAGGAGGTCAAGGCGGAATTCCGCGCCGCAATGGGCCTGACCGAGGGCGACCTGCAGCCGGGTTGATCCAGGTCGTACTCATTCACGCTGAACGAGAACCCGGCCCGGCCGGGTTTTTCTTCGTTGACACTCCATTTTTTTATACATACAGTATGCGTAAACAACGATAACACGCATACAGTAATACTAAATGGAGGAGAATGGGATGAGATTCGCTCGTCGCAAGAGGGGGCGTGGCAGCCTGCGCCTGGCAGTATCCTGTTCCGTCGCAGCCTGTGCCGCGATGCATGCCGGGCCGGTCCGCGCTCAGGACGAAGCGGGAGGACGAAACGGCGGAGGCAGTGGCGTGCAGATCTACGGCAAGGCTTCGGTGGGTATCGACACCTACAAGGCGACGGGCGCGACCGCGGGTCCCTCGGCCGACATCGGCCGCGTCCGCCGGCTCTACGATGCCGGATCGCGCCTGGGCTTCCGCGGCAACGAAGCGCTCGGCAACGGCTTGAGCGCGCACTTCGTGATCGAAGGCGGCATCAACTTCGATACCGGCGGCAATATCGGCCCCAATGGGCGGGTCAACAGCTCGACCGGTTCGCTGGGATCGCGTACGACCTACGTCGGCCTGAAGAGCGATACGCTGGGCACCTTGCGATTCGGCCGCCAGGACCTGTTCTGGACCAGTCCGTACATCAACCAGACCGGTTCGGACTGGGTATCCAGCGGCTTCGGCGTCCAGAGCGGCGGCATCGGCCGCGGCATGGCCGTGGGCGTGGTTCGCGTCGACAACGCGGTCAAGTACATCTCGCCCCGCCTGTTCGGCCTGGTCGAGGCCATCGTCGGCACGTCGACCTCGCACCGGGAAGACATCGAGCCGGGCACCGACAACAATGGCTCGCTGTGGACGCTGACCTTGCAGGGCGCCAAGGGCCGGTTCGGCTATGGATACGACTACGCCCGCAACCGCGGCAACGAACTGACCGCGCCGAAGGGCGCCCTGCCAGCGGGCACGCGAGGGCTCAACCAGGGACACAAACTGCGGCTGCGCTATTCGTACTCGGATACCGGCCAGGTCAGCCTGATCCTGCTGCAGAGCGAAGTCAGGCACGGCGGCGCATCGCTCAACGTCAACGCCACGGCCGATCCGAGCGCTTCCCGCCTGCGCCAGCGCGGCCTGGTGCTGGGCATGTCGCAGTACTTCGGCGAGGGCCGCCGCTTTCACTTCATCGCCGAATACATGCGCGTGGGCAACGTCAGCGGCTGCAACGTTTCATCGCGCTGCGACGACACGGGCGCGCACGGCTACCTGCTGGCGCTGCGCTACATCCTGTCCAAGCGGACCAACTTCTACGTCAACTACCAGAAGATCCTGAACGACCGCAACTACAACATGGACTGGAACGGAAACAGCATGAGTTCGGCGCCATCTGGCCTCCCGGTAGGCGCCGATCCGCAACTCGTCGGCATCGGCTTCATGCACCGGTTCTGAGCCGCAGGCGTGCGCCATGGCGCACGCCCTTCGCCGCCCCGCGCGCCGGGCTAGACCATGTACAAGTCCAGCACCGTCGGGATGAAATCGTTCAGCAGCATGATCTTCTTGCGGGCGATCTTCCAACCGGCGTCCTCGCGCCTGAGCGTGTGCTCGTACGAGCCGAAGTACACGTGCTGCGATTTGTACTTCGGGTTGTACACGTGCGAGGACCAGCTCGAGCAAACCTCGACGCAATCGCCCTCCGCGCGCTCCACGAGGACGTTGGTCACCGAGTGGGACGTGCGCGCCAGCGGCATCGACGCCACCGACAGGTTGGACGTCAGGCGCCAGACGCGGTCGACCAGGGCGCTGCGCGAAGCGCAATAGAGCAAGGACAGCTCCGTGTCCGGATTGTCGGTCAGCTGATGCTCGCTCTTCCAGGCGGGAATCCAGTAGACCGCATCGTCGGCGTACAGGCCGACCCAATCGTCGAAGCGCTGGCGATCCAGCAACAGCGCTTCGCGGTACAGGAACTCGGCCGCCGCGGCCGGTGTCAGGGCGGTGCTCATCGTACGGTCTCCATGGTGCCGGCCGGCGCGGACGCGGTGTTGTTCGTCCCGGCCCGGGCTGCGGCCCGTTCGGCGTTCAGCCCCTTGAGCAGCAGCCGGCGCCAGGTCCGGTAATACGTGTGGAAAATGGTTTCGTCGCCGAGTTCCACGCCTCCTATGGCCGACGAGAGCGCCTTGACCCCGAGCTTGTCGATGAACGGATCGCCGTCCCCGCTGGCCAGCGTCATGCCGCGCGCATAGCCCTGCAGCCATGGAGCGAGGGGATTCATGTGTCCGTCCTGGCAGTCCTCGTAGTTGATCGTGTCGTCGGGCGTGGCCAGTCCACTGGGATTGAAGAAGTCCTCGTACTGGCGTATGCGCTGCGCACGCGCCGAGGGGCTCTCGCCCACCGGGGCAATGCAATAGGTCAACATTTCGGTCTTGTTGGGCGCGATCGGCCGGATGACGCGCAACTGGCTCGAAGCGTTCTCGGCGATCTGCACGTTCGGAAACAGGGTCAGGTTGCGCGTGTTGAACATCCAGTCGCGCCGAGCTTCGCCGAAGCGCTCCTTGAGCTCCTCAGCCCGTTCGTAAAGCGGATGGCTGTCATTGACGGTGCGCCGGTTCCAGTTCAGTACGTGGCCATGCTCGAACGAAGTCGAGCCGCCGGCGATATGCTCCAGGCCGTCCGCGGGGAACTGCTGTGCCTTGCGGCCGCCACGGCCGCGCACGTTGGCGCGTACGGTCCCTTCCCAGCCCCGCTCGGCGCGGCGGTCCAGCACCCTCAGGTACGACGGATGGGTGGAGGTGAAGTGGTACTGGTCCGAGCAATTCTCCAATTGAAGCTTCCAGTTTCCCTGGTAGGTAAAACCCACCACGCCGGGCACCAGTTCCAGGCCTTGCGGGCTGGTGTCGACCGCAATGTCTATGAAGGTCTTGGCTTCGCCCAGGTATTCGCCCAGCGGCAGCACATCGTCCGACATCGATCCGAACATGAAGCCCCGATAGACTTCGAAGCGGGGAAGTTTCGGCAGATCGTGGCTGTCGTCGTCGAAGGCGGGGCTGTAATGGCCGTCTTCCTTGAACTTCAAGCCGCGGATCCTGCCGGCGCTATCGAACGACCAGCTGTGATACTGGCAGACATGGATCTTGCGATTGCCCTGCGCCAGGTGGCAGAGCTTCGCGCCCTTGTGCGGACAGCTGTTGATGAAGGCATTCAGGTTGCCTTCCCCGTCCCGCATCACGACCACGGGCTGGCGGCCGACGGTGGTCGTCAGGTAGTCGTGGGGATGCGGCACTTGCGAGGTCAGCCCCAGGAATACCCAGTTCGCCTCGAAGATGTACTTCATCTCCAGCTCGAAGATTCTCGGGTCGCTGAACACGCCTCGGTGGACGCGGAATACGCCGTCCCCGGGGCGGTCGTCCAGCAAAGAAGCCACGTCTATCGGATCCATCCCTGTCTCCCACGGGTTGAAACTTATGGTATTACCAATTCATTTGTATAATGGTATAATCGACGAACACGGTTGGCAATAGAAAAAAGCAGTCCGCGCGGCGCGACCATGCCGCCCCACCAGGAACGAAGAGGAGCGCTTCCATGTCTTACAACGTCGTCGTCTCGGCCCGCCTGGGGCCCTACGAAAGCCTGGCAGGACTGCTGGCCTCCGCAGGCTGCGCCGTGCGCCGGCTGCCGGTCGAGGCGCATCAATGGACGCCGGATCTCATCGCGCGGTTCTGTCCCGACGCCGACGCCTATGTCGGCATGTTCAACGGCATCCGCATCCCTGCCGAGGTCCTCGAAGCCTCTCCCCGTCTCAAGGTGGTCACGTCGCCCATCATCGGCACCGAGCACATAGACGTGGCCAAGGCGACCGAACTCGGCGTCGTCGTTGCCCATGGAGCCGCGGCGGAGAATTTCATCGGCATGGCGGAGGCGGCCGTCATGCTGATTGCGGCGCTGCGCAAGCAACTCCTGCCGAAGATGCGCACGCTGGCCGAAGGCACCTGGCGCCCCACCCCGCTGGGCGGCATGGTGAGCGGTTCGACCGTCGGCCTGATCGGTTTCGGCAACATCGGCCGCACCGTCGCCAGGATGCTGGCTCCCTGGAATTGCCGCATGCTGGTCGCCGACCCCTACGTGAAAGCCGACGTCGTGCAAGGCCACGGCGCCGCTTTGGTATCCATGGACACGCTGCTGGCCGAATCGGATACGGTGGTGGTCATGGTCACGCTGAGCAAGGAGACCTACCACCTGGTGGACGCCGCGGCCATTGCAAAGATGAAGGCCGGCGCAAGCCTCATCAATATCGGCCGCGGCGGTTGCGTGGACGAGGCAGCGCTGCTGGCGGCGCTCGAGTCCGGCAGGCTTTCCGGCGCGGGGATCGACACCTGGGAAACCGAACCGCTGCCCGCCGGCGATCCGCTGCTTCGGCATCCCCGTGTCATCGGCACCGGACATGCGGTCGGGCACTCGGAAGAACTCTATGCAAAGATGCCCGGCGTCGCGCTGGAAAACACGATGCGCGCGCTGCGCGGCGAGACGCCCCTGCACGTGCGCAATCCGGAAGTGCTCGAGCGCTGGCGCACGCGCATGGCGGCGCTGGCCTGAGGAAAGACTGTGGCGTCCTTGGCGGAACGCGGCCATCCGCCTGGCCCCGGGGCCGGGCGGATGCTGACTCGGGACGGTCCCGCTACCCCGCCGGCACCGGCCTCTCGCGCAGGAACGCGCGGGCCGCGTCCTGGATCGCCGTGCCTTCGAAGTAACGCGGGTTCATGGCCAGCATCATCTCCGCGCAGTTGTCGAAGGTGAGCGCCTTGAAATCCTCTTCCGTGATCAGCTCGGCCTGGATGAGGTTGTAGGCCTCGGACAGGATGCTGCGCGCATCCATCACGTCCCAATGGCCGATGTCCGATCCGAACATGGCCTTCAAGGTGGTCCCCACCGGGTTCAGCCGGCGGTTGAAGCCGACCGCCAGCATCCGGTCGTCGGCCTCGCAGCCGAAGTAGAAATTGTCGCAGAACAGCGCGCGCAAATCGCGTACTTCGGTCATGCCCGCCGCGCCGAATTCGTCGAACACCTCGGGACGCCCCGGCCTGGCCAGGCCGTGGTGGGGATGCTGCCGGAAACGCTCGGCCGTATGGCGAGCGTCGCCGAATTTCTCGAACAGCCCCGCCATCAGCTCGATATCAAGCTTGTCCGGATCCAGGCTGTTCTGGAGGTAGCGGACATTGCGCTTCTCCCAATGCTCGACGATGTCGTTGAGCAAGGTCAGCGCCCATCCCACCCCGCATTCGAGGAAGCCGAACTTGAGCGCCGGGAAGCGCCGCGTCACGCCGCCCAGGAACAGCGAACGGCAGAAGTACTCGGCGCCGGCGGCAAAGCTGCCGAGGTGGTTGTAGACATAGTTGGTGGGGGAATTGCGCGTGCGGGCGCCATGGGCCGAGGTGTGGCACAGGGGCGCCACGCCCAGTTCCACGCAGCGCCGCCAAAGCGGGTCATAGTCGTGGGGACTGTCCATGGCGATGGACGCCACCTGCTGGGCATGCGCGGCGAGCTCGGGCGCAACCGCCGCCACGCCCGGATGCGGGCGGCGGATCTCGGTGCCGATCATCACCGCCTTGTGCCCCAGTTCGAGCACCGCATGGTCCAGCTCCCGCACGGCTTCCTCCGGCGTATAGGCGGGAATGACCGCCACCGGGCGGATGCGGTCGCCCACGTCCTTGAACATGTCGGCATACATGGTGTTGAGCGCACGGCAGCGTACCTGCCGCAGCTCGTCATCCGGTATGTACAGGCCGCCGATGCCGTTGGTGGTCAGCATGTGGGCGAAGTCCAGGCCGGCGCGATCCATCTGCGATCGGAAGTACCTGGGCAGCATGGCCATGGCGCGATCGGCTGTATTCCTGCCCGACGGCGCCCCCCACCACAGCCCCTTCGTGGCGTTGTCGGCGAAGGCCGGCCCGCGGCTGCCGCGCTGGCGCGACCGCTCCATCAGTTCGACGCCGCCGATTTCCTTGACGTAGTCGTTCAGCACGAACTCGCACTCGATGATGTGCGCGTCGCAGTCGATGACGGGATGCCCGAGCCTGGCCCGTACCTCGTCCCCCGGATAGTCCGCGAATCCTGACACGATGGTCTCCTCTCAATGATGAAGCCTGCTTCTCTTAAACACGCATATTGTTTTACAATGCTACCATAAAGACATCAAAGAAAAGGTGAGACATGCAAGCTCGTATCGAGGGAAAGGACGGGGGCGGGACGCAGGCGGGGGCCTGGCACGCGGCATGCGGAGTGGATGACCTGGCGATCGGCGGCGTGCTGCACGTGGAGATAGGCGGGCTTGCGCTTGCAGTCTTCCGGCTGGCCGATGGCTACTATGCGACTTCCGACATCTGCACGCACATGCGGTCGCGGCTGTCCGACGGCTACGTCAAGGGAGACACGGTGCAATGCCCGCTGCACTTCGGCAAATTCGACATCCGCACCGGCCGCGCGCTGTCCGCCCCGTGCAAGCGTGGCGTACGCTCCTTCGCCACCCGCATAGAAGCGGGCCGGGTCATGATCGGGATGTAGCCGTGCCGGTCCAATAGGCGCCGGTCAGCGCCAGGGTTGCGTTGCGGATGTGCGCCAGGCGGGCCGCCATTTCATCGCGGGCCGCCGCCCCATTCCTGGCGCGGAAGTGCGCCAGCATTTTCTCGGCAAAGGCAATGGTGCGCTCGGCCCGGTCAAGCCGGGCATGCAAGCGGTAATTCGATTGCAGAATCTGCCTGATCGCCAGGAACTGGGCGGACAGGGCGCGATTCTTCGAGGCCTGGACCACCACCGCATGGAAATCCATCGCCAGACCGGTGAAAACCGCCGGCTCGTCCGTGGCGGCGCGCATCCGCTCGAGCAGCGCTTCGAGCTGGACGAGATCATCCGGTCCGGCATGTTCGACGGCCAGCTCGGTCGCCTGGATCTCGATGGCGGCCTGGGCATCGACCATCTCGAGCTCGGTCACGCCCAGCATCTTCAGCTGGATGGACAGCAGGTCGGCATAGTGGGAGATGTTGCCGGCGGCGATCCAGGCGCCGCCGGCCTTGCCGGTGCGCACCTCGATCAGTCCGATCGCCACCAGCGAGCGCAGCGTATCGCGAATGGCGACCCGGGACACGCCGAACTTCTCGGCCAGCGAACGTTCGCTGCCGAGATAATCGCCCGTCCTGAGCTTGCCGGACAGGAAGGAATCGCGGATCTGCTGGATGAGCTGGTTGGAAAGCGTCTCGACATGGACCGGCTCCCATGCGGGCAGGCCGGAAGAGGCGCCCGCGTCGCGTTGCTTGCTGCGCTTGGAGTCGGTCATGAGGCGAAGCATGAAAGCTGGTTGGTGCGGAATTGTACACGCGGGCTTGCGCCGCGCCCCGCCCCGGGAGGCCGCGGCGCGCCTTACCGCCTCATCCGCCCCGGGCTACCTTCACTACCTGGGCTTCCATGTAGCCTTTCAAGCCGAGTTCGGCATACTCGCGGCCCAGGCCGGACTCCTTGCAACCGCCAAATGGCACGCCGGCCTCGGTGCCCACATGCTGGTTGACCCACGCCGTGCCGGCCTCGAGCCGGGCCGCGAGCGCCTCGCCGCGGGCCAGGTCGTTGGTCCAGATCGATCCGCCCAGCCCGAAGCGGGTGTCGTTGGCGCGCCGGATGGCATCGTCGATGTCGGTATAGCGGATCACCGGCAGCACGGGCCCGAAGGGCTCCTCGTCCACCAGGCGGGTTCCCTCGGCGATGTCGGCGACGATGGTCGGCTCGATGAAATAGCCGTCTCCCGGGATAGGGTTGCCGCCGGTCAGGATGCGGGCGCCGCTGCGCCGAGTGTCCTCGAGTATGCCCAGCACACGCTCGTACTGCATCTTGTTCTGCACCGGCCCCATGGTCACGTCCGGGTCGAAGCCATCGCCCACCCGCGCCTTGCGTGCGAGCGCCACCAGCTCGTCGCACATGGCATCGTAGATGCTGTCGTGCACGTACAAGCGCTTGATCGCCATGCAGACCTGCCCGCTATTGACGAAGGCCGCCTGGAAGATGCGCGGCGCCACCTCGGCCGGCTTGACGTCGTCGAGCACGATGGCCGCGTCGTTGCCGCCCAGCTCCAGCGTCACGCGCTTGAGCGTACCCGCCGCACTCGCCAGGACCCGCTTGCCGGTGGCGACCGATCCGGTAAAGGAGATCTTGTCGATGCCAGGATGCTCGGTGATCCACTGGCCGAGGTCGTTGCCGCCCGCCACGACGTTCAGCACGCCCGGGGGCAGCACGCGCTGGGCCAGTTCGCCCAGCCGCAACGTGGTGAGGGGTGTGTACGGCGAAGGCTTGACGACGATAGTGTCCCCCACGTACAAGGCTTGCGTGATCTTGGGCACGGCCAGGACGATGGGGACCGGGCGCCCGCCTCGTCGATGTGTCTCCATATTCCCAGCTTCGGCAGATTATTCTAATACTCATACTGTATGAGTGATAAATTGGACTGTCAAGCCGAAGCCCGGGCCCGAGCATCGCGCGGGACCTCCCGCGCCCGCGGCTCAAGCCTTGGTACGCGGCGCTTTTCCACCTGCGTGTGATGTGCTTTAGTGTTTATACTGAGCCGGGCCGCCGGTCGGTAATGCGGGGCCGACGCAGAGTATCCAGATATAATCCGTCATACAGTCTGCGACTTACAAACGGTGGAACCCATACATATGGCACGTACGAGAGCCGATCTACCCGTGTGGCGCGCCGGGCGCACCGAGTCTACGGCAATGCGCGTTGAAAAACAGATCAAGGAAGCCGTGCTCGACGGCAAGCTGCTGCCGGGCGACTTCCTTGGCTCCGAGAACGACCTGGCCGAGCAATTCCAGGTCAGCCGCCTGCCCATACGCGAAGCGATGGGCCGCCTGCAGGCGCTGGGCGTGGTGGACGTGCGCACCGGCGCGGGTGGCGGCACCCGCATCGCCAACGGCAACGATGCCCCCGTGGTCGAAGCGCTGGCCATCCAGCTCAAGCTGATCGGCGTCGGCTCGGGCGAAGTCTTCGATGCCCAGGTCATCATCGAATCCAGCGCCGCGGAAATGGCGGCCAAGATGGCCACCGCCGAGGACATCGCCCGCATGGAAGCCCGCCTTGCCGAGGTTGAGGAACTGGTCGCCAATCCGGACGAATTCACGCCCGAGAAACTCACCAGTGCGTCGCTGGCCTTTCACCAGTCGATCGTCGATGCCTCGCACAACCAGTTCCTGTCGTCGATCATGAAGGCGATCTCGTACGTGCTGTACCGGTCGGTCAATCCGTACACCACGCCGGCGGTGGGCAAGCGCCTGGTGCAGCGGCACCGCAAGGTACTGGCCGCCATCGCCGCGCGCGACGGCAGCCTGGCCCGCCAACTGGTGACCGAGCACGTAGCGAAGGTGCGTGCCAAGCACGGCGCCGCCGGCAAGAGCCCAGCGGGCAACTGACAAGCCGGGGCAGCCCCCCCGGCCGCCGCGCTTGCGCGCTACTCGACCTGGATGTTGCGCGCCTTGATGAGCTGTGCCCAGCGCACCTGCTCGGCACGCATCAGCTCCGTCATTTGTGCGGGCTGGTTCAACGCCGGCACCGACCCGATCTCTTTCAGGCTGCGGACCATGTCCGGATCGGCGAGCGCCCGGGCAATGCCGGCATGGATGCCGTCCACCACGGCGCCGGGCATGCCGGCCGGCCCCAGCACGCCGAACCAGCTCACGCCGTCCACGCCCTTGTAGCCCTGTTCCTCGATGGTGGGGATGTCCGGCGCGGAAGGACTGCGCGCCGTTCCGACCAGCCCCAGGGCCTTTACCTTGCCGCCCTTGAGCAGCGGCAGCGCCGCCGGAAGATCGACGAACACGCCGGCGATCTGGCCCCCCATGACGTCCGTCAGCGCGGGCGCCACGCCCTTGTACGGCACATGCACGAAGTTGCCGCGCGTCGCCTCTTTCATCAGCTCCATGTAGAGGTGCGTGATGTTGCCGGTGCCCGCCGAGCCGATAGGCACCGGATTGGCCGATTGCCGGGCATAGGCGACGAATTCGCGCATGTCGTCGGCGGGCAGTTGCTTGCCCACCAGCAGCGCGGTGCCGTTGGCCACGACGCGGGCAATGGGGCTCAGGTCCTTCAGCGGGTCGTAGCTCAGGTCCTTGTACAGCACCGGGCTGATGGTCAGCATGCCCGAGGTGGCGAACAGCAGCGTCGACCCGTCGGGCGCAGCCTTGGCCACCGCCTGCACGCCGATCGCGCCGTTGGCGCCGGGGCGGTTGTCGACGATCACGGTCGCATCCAGTTGCGGTCCCAGGCGCTCGGCCAGCTTGCGGGCGATGAGATCGGCCGGCCCGCCGGGCGAGAACGGCACCACCATCCTGACCTGCCGGGGCAGCGGCTGGGCTGCCGGCGCGCCGGCGAACACCGCGGTCAGAACGAGCAGGGCCGTCCCGAGCATGCGGACCGGCGTGAAGCTGCGGTATTCCATGGAGATCTCCTTGGCAAGGCGACAACGGGGAGGGGTCAGGCCGAGCGGCGGATCACGCCTACGCCCGGGGCGTCCGGCACGTACAGGTATCCGTCCTCGACTTTCAGGCCTTCGAAGGGATCGTTCAGCAATTTCTGGAACTCGGCCAGTTCGCAGGCATATGTGATGTTGGGCAGCGCGGCGGCCAGGTGCAGGGCGTGGGCGGCGAGCAGCTGGCTGCCGACGTTCGCTCCCATCCGGCATCCCAGGTGCGCCACCTCGCAGATCCGCGCGGCGGCCTGCACCGCTCGCAATCCGCCCATCTTGGGCAACTTCAGGCTCACGGCGTTGATGGAACGGCTGGCGGCCAGCCGGTAGGTCGACGAGGCATCGTATGCGCTCTCGTCGGCCTCGATGGCGATGCTGGACGCGCGTGTGACGTCCTGCAGCCCGTCGACATCGTCCGCCCGGACCGGCTGCTCGATGATGTCGACATCGAACTCCACCGCCCGCTGCGCGAAGACGATGGCGTCCTTGGCGCGATACGACTGGTTCGGATCGGCCACCAGCCGCACCTCGTCCCCCACCTGCCGCCGCACCGCGCGCAGCCGCTCGATGTCCTCGCGCACATTGCCGCCCACCTTGAGCTTCAGGTGCCGATAGCCCTGGTCCACGAGACGCTGCGCCCGCTCGGCCATCTCGGGCGGGGCCTTCAATCCCAGCATGCGGCAGATCGCGATGCGGTCGGTGGTCTTGCCGCCGAGCAGTTCGTACAGCGGCACCCCCAGCAGCCGCGCCTTCAGATCGTGCAGGGCGCAGTCGATGGCGGCCTTGGCCGGATTGTTGCCCGCCAAGGCGGCATGCACGCGCGCCAGATTGGCCTCGATCGCCATTGCATCCTGGCCTACCACGGCGGGACACATGCGCTGCAACGCCCCTTCCACGCCGGGCGCGGTCGCCGCCAGGTGGGGAAAGGCGGCCGCGTAGCCCCACCCCTGCGTGCCATCCTCCGCGGTCAAGGTCAGAACGCAGGCGTCGTTGGTGGGATAGGCCTGGCCAGCGAATTTCCAGTTGGGGTCCTCATCGGGCAAGGTCAGGCGCTCGATGGCGAAAGATTTGATCTGCAAGGCGCGCTCCGGCGACACATGGACACGGCCCACTCTATCAGCGCGCAAGCCGTGCGATCATTCGGATTCGGGCGCCCGGCCAAACCAAACGGTTATGGGCCGGCGCACCGTCATCCGTCGTTGAGGCCCGCATGGAAATCGAGCGTTCGATCGAGCGCGTGCTGACCACCCAGGTCAAGCTGCGACACCTGCTCATGTTCAAGACCGTTGCCGAGCGCGGCGCGGTGTCGCGTGCGGCCGAGGCCCTGCACATGTCCCAGCCCGCAGTCTCCAAGACCATCCATGAACTGGAGTCGCTGCTGGGCGAGCGGCTGCTCGAACGCACCGCCAAGGGTGTCGTTCCCACGGTGTTCGGCAGCCACGTGCTGCGCTATGCCAACTCACTGCATGCGGAACTCAAGCGCGCGGCCGAGGAACTGACGGCTTTGCGCCAAGGCGCGGCCGGCAAGCTTGCGATCGGCAGCTACATGGTGGCCCTGCCATCGCTGCTACCGCGGGCCTTGTCGATATTCTTCGGCAGCGGCGACGCCACGCGCATCTCGGTGGTGGACGGCAGCAAGGAAAAGCTCCTGAGCGGGTTGCAGGCCGGAGAGATCGATCTCGTCGTGGGACGCATGTCGGAGCAGGAAGGACACGGCCAGATCCGGCAGATCCCGCTGTACTTCGAACCTATCGTGCTGGTGGCGGGGCGGCAGAATCCGCTGGCGGGCAAGCCCGCGCCCACGCCCGCCGACCTGGCTGCGCAGGAATGGATCATGCCCCACGCCAGCAGCGTGGCGCGCGCCCCCATCCAGATGTTCTTCGCGCGCGAGGGCCTCGACTTTCCCAGCCGCGTCGTGGAGACGCTGTCGTTTCCGTTGATACGGGCCCTGCTCCTGCAACGCGACATGGTCGCCGCCCTGCCATGGCAAATCGTGCAGGCCGACATCGAGCAGGGCGCGCTGGTGAAGCTGCCCATGGACATCGGCTATCCCGCCCTGCCCGTTGGCATCATCACCAATGCCCACGACAACCTCTCGGCCGCCGCGCTGCGCATGGTCGAGAGCCTGCGGCAAGCCGCCGGGGAGCTCTATCACCGGCCGCCGGCGCAATAGCGCCCGGCCTCAGTTCCCTTCGGCAGTGGCGGGCGCGGCCGCCGGATTCCACTGGCCGCGCCGCATGCGCGAGATGCGCACGTTCTTGAACAGTCCGGCCTTGCGGAAAGGCTCCTCCAGCGAAAACGCCTCGGCCTCTGCGTAGCTGTCGACATTGAGGATCAGCACGCTGCCGGTACGCTTGACGCCATCCTCGGCCAGCATCGCGCCGCCCAGCACCAGCTTGGACTCGAACCGAGCCAGATAGTCCAGGTGGGCAGGCTTGACCCGTTCGCGGATTTCGGCGGCGCCCTCGTCCTTGTCTTCCTGGTAGATGATGTACAGCATGCGCGTCCCCTTCAAAACAGCCATGATAGGAGCGGCGCGGGCGGCGCCGCATTCCCGTTTCGCTGGCGGCCACAACCGGACGGTTATGGCCGGGGCGGAAAAAATCAGGTTCTTCGAAGAAAACCGTGGAGCAAACGAAATAGTTTGCGTACTCTGCGCGCTGTCTGTGAAGAAGCCAGGAGGCAGGGTGCTGGATCGGAAGTTGTTGGAGGCTGTGGGCGGCTGGAAGGGGTA
>Ga0180223_1000841_pt1 | contig 30719 bp, 33 predicted proteins | sample eDN5th30CKraftOP_FD_151337 | JGI IMG/M metagenome (GOLD analysis project Ga0180223, IMG submission 151337) | Enriched Organic Plus compost microbial communities from Emeryville, California, USA - eDNA 5th pass 30_C Kraft OP (version 2) (version 2) ... | reverse complement strand
GGCCCGCATCGGACTGGGCGGCGGCATCACCGGGGCGGTTCCGGCGATGGCGCGGCTGCTGGCGGGGATGCTGGCCAAGTGGTTCGTCCTGGTCGCCGTGATGGTGATCGGGGTGGTCGCCTTGGGATTGCCCCCGCTGCCGATGCTGGTGGCGGCGGCGGTCTCGCTGGTGGCGCAGGTACTGGCCATGGCGCGACATCCCTGAACGGCTCAGGCCGACGGGGCCGTTATACCGCAACACACAACTCCAGGTCGTTAGCACAGGAAGATCGGACCTATGGCGGGCGAGGCGGAAAAGACCCCTACCAGCTACATCCAGCACCATCTGCAGAACCTCGTGTACAGCGAGGCCGATGGCGTGCATGGCTCGACCGCGAACGACGGTTTCTGGTCGCTGAATCTGGACACCTTCCTGACTTCGGTCACGATGGGCCTGCTGATGGTCTTCCTGTTCTGGCTGGCCACCCGCAAGCCGACGTCCGGCGTGCCGGGCAAGTGGCAGGCCTTCGTCGAGATCTGCCTTGAATTCGTGGACCGCCAGGCCCGCGACACCTACCACGGGACCAGCAAGCTGGTGACGCCGATCGCGATCACCCTGTTCTTCTGGATCCTGCTGATGAACCTGCTGAAGATGATCCCGGCGGACTTCATCGTGCAGCCGCTGCACGCGCTGGGCGTCTCCTCGTGGAAGCCGGTGCCGACCGCCGACGTCAACGCCACCCTCGGCATGTCGATCAGCGTGTTCTTCCTGATGCTGTTCTTCGCGCTGCGCGCCAAGGGCCTGGGCCACTTCACCGCCGAGTTCCTGACCGCGCCGTTCGGCAAGTGGATGATGCCGTTCAACCTGATCCTCAACATCGTCGAGTGGCTGAGCAAGCCGATCTCGCTGGCGATGCGACTGTTCGGCAACATGTTCGGCGGCGAGATCGTGTTCCTGCTGATCTGGGTGCTCGGCGGCGCCGGCATCGCCGGCATGTTCGCCGGTGCGGCCTTCGGCTTCGGCTGGATGATCTTCCACCTGCTGGTGATCCCGCTGCAGGCCTTCATCTTCATGATGCTGTCGATCGTGTACCTGAGCCTGTCCGAAGACAGCCACTGATTTCCCCCATTCGCTTCACCCTTCGTTCCCACCGTTTCACCAACTCAGCTATCCGTTCCGGAGAAAACCATGGAAACCGCACTGACCGCCCTCGCTTCCGTCCAGGCTTCGACCGTTCTGGCCATCGGCATCATGATCGGCCTGGCCGCGCTGGGCGCCGGCCTGGGCCTGGCCATCATGGCTGGCAAGTTCCTGGAATCGGCCGCCCGCCAGCCGGAACTGATCCCGGTGCTGCAGGTCCGCATGTTCATCACCGCCGGCCTGATCGACGCCGCGTTCATCATCTCGGTCGCCGTGGGCCTGCTGTTCGCCTTCGCCAGCCCGTTCCTGGTCGGCGGCCTGGCCCCGTAACTGCCGGATCGTTCGATTCGACGGGTCTGCCGCCGGTCCGCTTCGCGGGAACCGGCGGCGGCATGTAGGCAGCCTCGCGGCGTCCGCGCCGCAGGCTCCCTGAGCACAGGCAGAGCGTACCAATGAACCTCAATCTGACTCTTTTCGCCCAGGCGCTGGCCTTCGCAGGCCTGATCTGGCTGGTCGCCACCAAGATCTGGCCGCCGCTGCTCAAGGCCCTGGAAGAGCGCCAGCAGAAGATCGCCGAGGGCCTGGCCGCGGCCGACCGCAGCCAGAAGGACCTCGCCCAGGCGCAGGACAAGGTCAACGAGCTGCTGAAGGAAGCCCGCGCCAAGGCCAACGAGATCATCGACCAGGCCCACGCGCGCGCCAACCAGATCGTCGACGCGGCCCGCGAGGAGGCCATCGTCGAGGCCAACCGCCAGAAGGCGCTGGCCCAGGCGGAGATCGAGGCTTCGGCCAACCGCGCCCGCGAGGAGCTGCGCAAGCAGGTCTCCCTGCTGGCGGTGAGCGGCGCCGAGAAGCTGCTGCAGCGCGAGATCGACGCCAACGCGCACAAGGCGCTGCTGGACGAACTGGCGGCCGAGATCTGACATGAGCCAGGCGCTGACCCTCGCACGTCCCTATGCCCGCGCCGCCTTCGGCGCGGCCCGCGACCAGGGCCGCCTGGACGCCTGGTCGCAGGCGCTGGCGTTCTCGGCGCAGGTCGCTGCCGACCCGCGCGTGGCCAGGCTGCTGCTCAACCCGGAACTGGGCGACGAGGCGGCCATCGCGCTGCTGGCGCCGCAGGACGCCGACGACAGCTTCCGCCGCTTCCTGGCGGTGCTGGCCGAGGCCGGCCGGCTGCCGCTGCTGGCCGAGATCGCCGGCCTGTTCGAGCAGCTGCGCGCCGAGGAACAGCGCGTGGTGCGGGCCAAGGTCACCTCCGCCACCGAGCTTTCGGCCGAGGAGCTGGAGAAGATCCGCGCCGCGCTGCGCCGCCGCTTCGGCCGCGAGGTCGAGCTGCAGCAGGCGGTGGACGCCAGCCTGATCGGCGGCGCCGTGATCGACACCGGCGACGTGGTCATCGACGGCTCGCTCAAGGGCAAGCTGGCGCGCCTGCAGACCGCCCTGGCGGGCTGACGGACGCCGCACCCAGACAGTTCACTTTTCAGGTCGCGACCCGGGATGCCGGCGAGCGACTCCAAGGAAACCAACATGGCTACCACGCTCAACCCCTCCGAAATCAGCGACCTGATCAAGTCCCGCATCGAGCAGGTCAAGCTCTCGGCCGAGGCCCGCAACGAGGGCACGGTGACCAGCGTGTCCGACGGCATCGTGCGCATCTTCGGCCTGGCCGACGTGATGCAGGGCGAAATGATCGAGCTGCCGGGCAACACCTACGCGCTGGCCCTGAACCTGGAGCGCGACTCGGTCGGCGCCGTGGTCCTGGGCGACTACGAACACCTGCGCGAGGGCGACGTGGCCAAGACCACCGGCCGCATCCTCGAAGTGCCGGTCGGGCCGGAGCTGCTGGGCCGCGTGGTCAACGCCCTGGGCGAGCCGATCGACGGCAAGGGCCCGATCAACGCCAAGCTGACCGCCCCGGTCGAGCGCGTGGCCCCGGGCGTGATCTGGCGCAAGTCGGTCGACCAGCCGGTGCAGACCGGCTACAAGTCGGTGGACGCCATGATCCCGATCGGCCGCGGCCAGCGCGAGCTGATCATCGGCGACCGCCAGACCGGCAAGACCGCGATGGCGATCGACGCGGTCATCAACCAGAAGAACACCGGCATCAAGTGCGTGTACGTGGCGATCGGCCAGAAGGCCTCGACCGTCGCCAACATCGTGCGCAAGCTGGAGGAGAACGGCGCGCTGGAGCACACCATCGTGGTCGCCGCCACCGCCTCCGAGTCGGCCGCCATGCAGTACATCTCGGCCTACGCCGGCTGCACCATGGGCGAGTACTTCATGGACCGCGGCCAGGACGCCCTGATCGTCTACGACGACCTGTCCAAGCAGGCCGTGGCCTACCGCCAGATCTCGCTGCTGCTGCGCCGCCCGCCGGGCCGCGAGGCGTACCCGGGCGACGTGTTCTACCTGCACTCGCGCCTGCTGGAGCGCGCCGCGCGCGTCTCGGCCGAGTACGTGGAGAAGTTCACCAACGGCGAGGTCAAGGGCAAGACCGGCTCGCTGACCGCGCTGCCGATCATCGAGACCCAGGCCGGCGACGTGTCCGCGTTCGTGCCGACCAACGTGATCTCGATCACCGACGGCCAGATCTTCCTGGAAACCGACCTGTTCAACGCCGGCATCCGCCCGGCCGTGAACGCCGGTATCTCGGTGTCGCGCGTCGGCGGCGCCGCCCAGACCAAGATCATCAAGAAGCTGTCCGGCGGCATCCGCATCGCCCTGGCCCAGTACCGCGAGCTGGCGGCGTTCGCCCAGTTCGCCTCCGACCTGGACGAGGCCACCCGCAAGCAGCTGGAGCGCGGCCAGCGCGTGACCGAGCTGATGAAGCAGAAGCAGTACGCGCCGATGCCGATCGCGCTGCAGGCCCTGTCCATCTACGCGGTCAACGAGGGCTACCTGGACGACGTCCCGGTCAACAAGATCGGCGCCTTCGAGGAAGGCCTGCACGCCCACTTCATCAACACCGCCGGCGAGCTGGTCGAGCGCATCAACAACACCGGTGCCTGGGACGACGAGATCGAGGCGGCGTTCAAGAAGGGCATCGAGGAGTTCAAGACCACGGGCTCCTACTGAGTCCTTGGGATTTGGGATTCGAGATTCGGGATTCGTAGGAAAACAGGGTTCGTGACGGGACACGGGATGCGCCTTCGGCCAATCCCCGTTCCCGAATCCCGAATCCCGGCGAGCGGAGCGAGCTAATGGCAGGCGGCAGGGAAATCAAAACCAAGATCAAGAGCGTGCAGAACACCCGCAAGGTGACCCGCGCGCTGGAGATGGTCTCGGCCTCCAAGATCCGCAAGGCGCAGGATCGGATGCGGACCTCGCGCCCGTACGCGCAGGCGATGAAGCAGGTGATCGGCCACCTGGCCCAGGCCAACACCGATTACCAGCACCCGTTCCTGGTGCAGCGCGAGCAGGTCAAGCGGGTCGGCTACATCGTGGTCTCCTCCGACCGCGGCCTGGCCGGCGGCCTCAACAACAACCTGTTCCGCAAGCTGCTGGGCGAGATCCGCCAGCACAACGAGCAGGGCGTGGAGGTCGACATGGTCACCATCGGCCAGAAGGCGCAGGCCTTCTTCCGCCGGATCAAGGTGAACATGGTCGGCAGCGTCTCCCACCTGGGCGACATGCCGCACCTGGACGACCTGGTCGGCGTGATCAAGGTGATGCTCGACGCGTACACCGAGGGCAAGGTCGACCGCGTGTACGTGGTCTACAACCACTTCGTGAACACGATGAGCCAGAAGGCCACGTTCGACCAGCTGCTGCCGCTGCCGGCGGCGCAGACCGACGTGCCGGCCCACGACTGGGACTACATCTACGAGCCCGACGCGGCCAGCGTGCTGGACCACGTGATCACCCGCTACATCGAGTCCCTGGTCTACCAGGCGGTGCTCGAGAACGTCGCCTCGGAGCACGCGGCGCGCATGGTGGCGATGAAGGCCGCCAGCGACAACGCGACCAAGCTGATCGGCACGCTGAACCTGGTCTACAACAAGGCCCGCCAGGCGGCGATCACCCAGGAAATCTCCGAGATCGTCGGCGGCGCGGCGGCGGTCTGACGCGAACACCAAGCGGCCGCGCCTCCCGGCGGCGGCCATCAGGAAAAACCTTCGGCGACCCGGTCGCGAGAAATTTCAAGAGTCTGAGGAAATCACCATGAGTCAGGGCAAGATCGTTCAGATCATCGGCGCGGTCGTCGACGTCGAGTTCCCGCGCGCGGAAGTGCCGAAGGTGTACGACGCGCTGAAGGTCGAAGGCACCAACATCACCCTGGAAGTGCAGCAGCAGCTGGGCGACGGCGTGGTGCGCGCGATCGCGCTGGGCTCCACCGACGGCCTGAAGCGCAACCTGGTCGCGACCAACACCGGCCGCGCGATCTCGGTTCCGGTCGGCGCCGGCACCCTGGGCCGCATCATGGACGTGCTGGGCAACGCCATCGACGAGGCCGGCCCGGTGCAGGCCTCCGACCACTGGGAGATCCACCGCGCCGCCCCGTCCTACGAGGACCAGTCCTCGGCCACCGAGCTGCTGGAGACCGGCATCAAGGTGATCGACCTGATGTGCCCGTTCGCCAAGGGCGGCAAGGTCGGCCTGTTCGGCGGCGCCGGCGTCGGCAAGACCGTCAACATGATGGAGCTGATCAACAACATCGCCAAGGCGCACTCGGGCCTGTCGGTGTTCGCCGGCGTGGGCGAGCGCACCCGCGAGGGCAACGACTTCTACCACGAGATGAAGGAGTCGAACGTCCTCGACAAGGTGGCGATGGTGTACGGCCAGATGAACGAGCCGCCGGGCAACCGCCTGCGCGTGGCCCTGACTGGCCTGACCATGGCCGAGTACTTCCGCGACGAGAAGGACGCGTCCGGCAAGGGCAAGGACGTGCTGCTGTTCATCGACAACATCTACCGCTACACCCTGGCCGGTACCGAAGTGTCCGCGCTGCTGGGCCGCATGCCGTCGGCGGTGGGCTACCAGCCGACCCTGGCCGAGGAAATGGGCGTGCTGCAGGAGCGCATCACCTCGACCAAGACCGGTTCGATCACCTCGATCCAGGCCGTGTACGTGCCCGCGGACGACCTGACCGACCCGTCGCCGGCCACCACCTTCGCCCACCTGGACGCCACCGTGGTGCTGTCGCGCCAGATCGCCGCGCTGGGCATCTACCCGGCCGTGGACCCGCTGGACTCGACCAGCCGCCAGCTGGACCCGAACGTCATCGGCCACGAGCACTACGACACCGCGCGCCGCGTACAGGCCACGCTCCAGAAGTACAAGGAGCTGAAGGACATCATCGCGATCCTGGGCATGGACGAGCTGTCGGAAGAGGACAAGCTTGCCGTGTCGCGCGCCCGCAAGATCGAGCGCTTCTTCAGCCAGCCGTTCCACGTGGCGGAGGTGTTCACCGGCTCGCCGGGCAAGTACGTCTCGCTGAAGGACACCATCCGCGGCTTCAAGGGCATCGTGGACGGCGAGTACGACCACCTGCCGGAGCAGGCGTTCTACATGGTCGGCACCATCGAGGAAGCCGTCGAGAAGGCCAAGAAGATCGCCTGAGCGCGGTCTTCCTTGGACACTGAGCACAGCGAGGCAGCATGAGCACCATCCGTTGCGACATCGTCAGCGCCGAGCAGGAGATCTTCCACGGCGAGGCCACCCTGGTCGTGGCCACCGGCGAGCTGGGCGAGCTGGGCATCGCGCCCCGGCACGCGCCCCTGATCACGCGCCTGAAGCCGGGCAAGGTGGTGGTGACGCTGCCGGACGGCTCGCAGCTGGACTTCGCCATCTCCGGCGGCATCCTCGAGGTGCAGCCGCAGGTGGTGACGGTGCTGGCCGACACCGCGATCCGCGCCGAGGACATCGACGAGGCCGCGGTGCGCAAGGCCAAGGAAGAGGCCGAGCGGGTGCTGGCCAACCGCAGCGAGGCGATGGAAGTGGCCGAGGCGCAGCAGCGCCTGGCCGAGGTCACCGCCCAGCTGCAGGCGCTGGAGCGCCTGCGCCGCAACCTCAAGCACTGACGCTGCTCCCGGCCACGGCCGGGCAGGGTTACGCGAACGCCGGCCCCGGGGCCGGCGTTTTGCGTTTGGGGGCCGGGAATGGACCAGGGGCTGGCAAGACTCATGGCCCGCTTGTGGCATGCCCGCGTGCTACAAGCGGCTTCCGGCGCGTCGGAGGGGCGTGTGGTCCTGTTCCCGCCCCTGGAGTGGGCGCCCCAGCAACGGGTATTCCGATGCTCGCAGCCCGGATGAGCGAAGCAGGCCCCGGGAACCGGCTGCGGCAGGCGCCCGGGAGCCCGGCGCGCCATCCCGGATGCGCCCTACGGCCTGTCCCGGGGCCAAGCACGCGCCACCGCGATAAACTCGCCCGGGTACCCCCGCACAGCCGCCATGACCATGACCTTCACCCCGCAGGAAGCCCTGCAGCGCACGATCGAACACCGCGAGATCTTCCACGACGAGATGGTCGACCTCATGCGCCAGATCATGGGCGGCGAGGTCTCGCCGGTGATGGCCGCGGCCATCCTCACCGGCCTGCGGGTGAAGAAGGAAACCGTGGGCGAGATCGCCGGCGCGGCCACGGTGATGCGCGAGTTCTCGCGCAAGGTCGAGGTCGCCGACCGCAGCCACCTGGTCGACATCGTCGGCACCGGCGGCGACGGCTCGCGCACCTTCAACATCTCCACCTGCTCGATGTTCGTGGCCGCCGCCGCCGGCGCGCGCGTGGCCAAGCACGGCGGGCGCAGCGTGTCCTCCAGCTCCGGCGCGGCCGACGTGCTGGAGGCGCTGGGCGCGGCGATCGAGCTGCAGCCGGAGCAGGTGGCCGAGTCCATCGCCCGCACCGGCATCGGCTTCATGTACGCGCCCATCCACCACCCGGCGATGAAGGTGGTGGCGCCGGTGCGGCGCGAGATGGGCGTGCGCACGATCTTCAACATCCTCGGGCCGCTGACCAATCCGGCCGGCGCGCCGAACATCCTGATGGGCGTGTTCCATCCCGACCTGGTCGGCATCCAGGCCCGCGTGCTGCAGGAGCTGGGTGCCGAGCGCGCCCTGGTGGTGTGGGGCCGCGACGGCATGGACGAGATCTCGCTGGGCGCGGCCACCCTGGTCGGCGAGCTGCGCGACGGCAAGGTGCGCGAGTACGACATCCATCCGGAGGACTTCGGCATCGCCATGTCGGCCAGCCGCAACCTGAAGGTCGAGGACGCGGCGCAGTCGCGCGGCATGCTGCTGGCGGTGCTGGACGGCGCCCCCGGCCCGGCGCGCGACATCGTCCTGCTCAACGCCGCCGCCGCGCTGTACGTGTCCGGCGTGGCCGAGGACATCCCCGACGGCATCGGCCGCGCGCGGCAGGCGATCGACTCCGGTGCCGCCCGCGCGGCGCTGGACCGCTACGTCCAGACCAGCCGCGCGCTGGCCGCGGAGGCGGCCCCGGCATGAGCGAGGGACGCTTCGCCACGCTGCCGGCACCGCCGTACTACATGGTGGTGTTCGCCTCGCAGCGCAACGACGCCGACCCGGAGGAATACGCCGCCGCCGCGGAGCGCATGGTGGCACTGGCGCGCCGGCAGCCCGGTTTCCTGGGCGTGGAGTCGGTGCGTGGCGCCGACGGCTTCGGCATCACCGTGTCGTACTGGGAAAGCGAGGCGGCGATCGCCGCCTGGCGCGCGCACGCCGAGCACGCGGAGATCCGCCGCCACGGCCGTGCCCACTGGTACGAGCGCTACGAGCTGCGCGTGGGCAGGGTCGAGCGCGCCTGCGGCTACCGCGCCGGCGTGCCCGCCGCCGACTGAACGGCGCCGGGCCGCGCCCGGCTCATGCGAGAATGCCGGTCCCGGCCCCGGCCGGGGTGCCGCGCCATACAGGGACCCCATGAGCGACATCCTGCAGACCATCCTGGCCCGCAAGGCCGAAGAAATCGCCGAGCGCCGCGCGCGCCTGCCGCTGGCCGAGGTGGCTGCCCGCGCCCGCGATGCCGGGCCGGTGCGCGGCTTCGCCGCGGCCCTGCAGGCCGCCATCGCCCAGGGCGACCCGGCGGTGATCGCCGAGATCAAGAAGGCCAGCCCGTCCAAGGGCGTGATCCGCCCGGACTTCCGCCCGGACGAGATCGCCGTCAGCTACGAGTTCGGCGGCGCCTCCTGCCTGTCGGTGCTGACCGACGTGGACTTCTTCCAGGGCGCGGACCAGTACCTGCAGCAGGCGCGCGCGGCCTGCACCCTGCCGGTGCTGCGCAAGGACTTCACCATCGATCCCTACCAGGTGCACGAGGCGCGCATGCTCGGCGCCGACTGCATCCTGCTGATCGTGGCCGCGCTGTCCGACGAGCAGCTGGCCGAGCTGTCCGGCACCGCGCTGGAACTGGGCATGGACGTGCTGGTCGAGGTCCACGACATCGACGAGCTGGAGCGCGCGATCCAGGTGCCGGTGCCGCTGGTGGGCATCAACAACCGCAACCTGCGCACCTTTGAGGTGTCGCTGGACGTGACCCTGCAGATGAAGGACGCGGTGCCGCGCGACCGCCTGCTGGTCACCGAGAGCGGCATCCTCGCGCCGCCGGACGTGGCGCTGATGCGCCAGGCCGGCGTGCATGCCTTCCTCGTCGGCGAGGCCTTCATGCGCGCCGAGGAGCCGGGCGAGGCCCTGCGCCAGCTGTTCTTCGAAGCATGAGTACCTGGCCCGAACCCAAGGCCGACGCGCCACTGGTGGTGTTCGACTTCGACCACACCCTGTACGACGGCGACTCCGGCAGCCACCTGTTCGCCTGGCTGATCCGCCGCAGCTGGCTGCGCACCCTGGTGGCGCTGCTGGCCACGCCGGTGCTGGGGCCGATGGTGGCGTTCCTGCCGACCCGGCGCTGGGGCATCTCCGGCTACGCCTGGATCGGCAGCTTCGGCATGCACCGGGTGCGCGAGTTCGACCGGGTGATCGACCGCTACGTGGCCACCCACCGCGAGGAGATCGCCGCGCGCCTGCTGCCGACCGCGCTGGAGGTGTTCGCCAACCACCGCGCCCGCGGCGACCGCGTGGTCGTGGCCACCGGCGCGCCGCCGGAACTGGCGCGGGCGATCCTGGGCTTCGTCGCCCACGCCGACGTGCCGGTGGTGGGCACCGAGGTCGGGCCGCGCCTGGGCGGGGTCAAGGCCACCCGCCACTGCCACAACCGCGAGAAGGTGCGGATGCTGCGCGAGCGCGGCTATGGCGACATCGACATGGCCTACAGCGACAGCACCGCCGACCTGCCGCTGCTGCAGGCCGCGCGCCAGCCGGTGGTGGTCAATCCCAAGCGCGGGCGCGAGGCGTTCTTCCGGCAGGTGCTGCCGGCCGGGACGCCGATCCTCAACTGGGGCTGCAAGGACCGCGGCGGCGAGGCACCGCCCCGGGCCTGATCCACTGAACGGTTAAGTTCAGCGCGTGCCGTAGACCACGACGGTCTTGCCGCGCGCATGCAGCAGGCCGTCGGCCTGCAGCTTCTTCAGCACGCGCCCGGCCATCTCGCGCGAGCAGCCGACCAGGCGCGCAAGCTCCTGGCGGGACACCCGCAGCTGGGTGCCCTGCGGGTGGCTCATGGCATCCGGCTCGCGGGCCAGGTCGTGCAGGGTGCGCACGATGCGGTCGGTGACGTCCAGGAAGGCCAGCCGGCTGGCCTTGCGGCTGGTGGTCAGCAGGCGCCGCGACAGCTGCACGCCGATCGAGTACAGCAGGCGCGGCGCGTCGGCCGCCAGCGCGCCCAGCATCAGCTGCTGCAGGCGCTCGTAGCTGATCTCGGCCAGCTCGCAGGCCGCGCGGGTCCGCAGGATCACCTCGCGGCTGTCGGTCTCGATGAACAGCCCCATCTCGCCAACGAACTCCCCCGGGCCGTAGTAGCCGAGGACCAGCTCGCGGCCGTCCTCCTCCTCGGCGATGATGCTGACCGAGCCGCTGACCACGTAATACAGGGTGCCGGCCGGGTCGCCGGGCCGGAACACGTCGGTACGGTTCGGGTAGCGTCGGCGCTGGCAATGGACGAGGAATCGGTCGATGACGGCCTGGTCCAGCGAGAGCGGACTGCTGGCAAATCGCACGGGAGACACGGCGGCAGGATTCCTGACGTTCATGAATTGGGGGTATGGGGCAAGCGAAGGGTACCCCCGTGTCGCCCGGGGGGCAAACTCCGGTTCACGGAGCGTATCCCCCCTTCATCGGCTTTGCCGCATAATGGCGCGTTTCCCACCCCCAGAGGCATGACCGCCGTGGTCAAACCCCTGCCGCGCCTGAGGCTGCAAGGCTTCAACAACCTGACCAAAGCGCTGAGCTTCAACATCTACGACGTCTGCTACGCGGTCTCGGAGGACGAGCGCCAGCGTTACATCGAGTACATCGATGAGGCGTACAACGCCGACCGCCTGACCCAGATCCTGACCGACGTGGCCCGGATCATCGGCGCCAACATCCTGAACGTGGCCCGCCAGGACTACGACCCGCAGGGTGCGTCGGTGACCATCCTCATCTCCGAGGAGCCGGTGATCGACAAGAAGCAGGCCGGCAAGGAGGTCATCTCCGACGCGGTGGTGGCGCACATGGACAAGAGCCACATCACCGTCCACACCTACCCGGAGACGCACCCGCAGAACGGCATCGCGACCTTCCGCGCGGACATCGACGTGGCCACCTGCGGCGTGATCTCGCCGCTGAAGGCGCTGAACTACCTGATCGAGAGCTTCGAGTCCGACATCGTGGTGATGGACTACCGCGTGCGCGGCTTCACCCGCGACATCAAGGGCAAGAAGCACTACATCGACCACAAGATCAACTCGATCCAGGACTTCCTGGCCAAGAACATCCGTTCGCGCTACGAGATGATCGACGTGAACGTGTACCAGGAGAACATCTTCCACACGAAGATGCACCTGAAGGAGTTCGACCTGGACACCTACCTGTTCGAGGAGAAGGCGCGCAACCTCTCGTTCAAGGAGCGCATGCGCATCGAGGCGCTGCTCAAGCGCGAGATCGAGGAGCTGTTCCACGGCCGCAACCTGGTCGAGTGACGGTTACGCGCGGTTGCGCCGGCGCCGGGTATCCCGGCGCCCGCTGAAATCCAGGCGGGACGGCCCGCCCGCGGCACGCGCCGCGAACGCAGGACCGACGGCGGTCCGGAACCATGTTCCGGGCCGCTTTGGCGTTCCTGGCCCGGTGGAAAGGAGGAGATCGACGATGTCCTGGATCCTGCTCGTGCTGGCCGGCCTGCTGGAAGTGGCATGGGCCGTGGGCCTGAAGTATTCGCAGGGCTTCACCCGGCCGTTGCCCAGCGCGGTCACCGTGGTGGCCATGCTCGGCAGCTTCTGGCTGCTGGCCACGGCGCTGAAGCACATCCCGCTGGGCACCGGCTACGCGGTGTGGGTCGGCATCGGCGCGGTCGGCACCGCCCTGCTGGGCATGCTGGTGTTCAAGGAGCCGGCGACCACCGCGCGGCTGCTGTGCATCGGCCTGATCGTGGCCGGGATCGCCGGCCTCAAGCTCACCAGCGCCTGAGCGCCCGCGCCGGGAGCGGGCCAGGGCGTTGGCACGGGGGAGTACGTGGACACGCGCCGGTGGCCTGTCATCCGCCGCACCCCGGATGCGCTGCGCCTGCCCGGGCTACGGATCAACCCCCGATCACCAATCACCAATCCCGGATCCATCAGATCCGGTACGCCACCAGCTTCATGAACTTCGAGGCCAGGGCCATCGCCTGCGGAATCGGCGGCGGCAGCACCCGCGCGCCGGCGTGCTCGGCGTTGTCGGCGTGGCGCGCCTCGTCCTCCTTCATCACCCGGATGATCTCGCGGCTGCGCTGGTCGCCCGGCGGCAGGCTGTCCAGGTGCTCGTCCAGGTGGGCTTCGACCTGGCGCTCGGTCTCGACCACGAAGCCCAGGTTCCAGCCGTCGCCGCGCAACCCGGCCAGCGAGCCGATGGCGTAGCTGCCGGCGTACCACAGCGGGTTGAACAGGCTGGGGCGGCTGTCCAGCTCGCGCAGCCGCTGCGCGCACCAGGCCAGGTGGTCGGTCTCCTCCTGGGCCGCGTCCAGCAGGTGCTGGCGGGTGGCCGGGTCGCGTGCCACGGCGGCCTGGCCGAAGTACAGGCCCTGGGCGCAGACCTCGCCGACGTGGTTGATCCGCATCAGGCCGGCGGCATGGCGGCGCTCGGCCCGCGGCAGCACCGGGTCCCCGGCGCGGGCCGGGCAGGGGCGGGACGCCGGCGGATCGCCCAAGGTGGTCTCCAGCGCGCGCTGGACCTCGACCAGGACGCGGTCCAGGGGGGAGAGCTGGCGGGCGGCGACGGACGACATGGGCGAACCTCCTGCGTGGAACGGGGGATTGTCGGCCGGCCCGCGGGCGTCGCCAAGTGAAGCCGCCCCCCGGACGCGGCGCCTGCGGCCGGAGTACCCGGCGGCTTGCGCCGGACCGCGCGGATGCGCTACCATCCCGCGTCTTTGCTGCACCCTTCACAACGCGAGGCAAAGTTCCGTCCGGGCAATCCGGTGCGGAATCCGCCCGACCAACCTTCGAGTCCCCATGAAGACCTTCATCGCCAAGTCCGAGACCGTCCAGCGCGACTGGTATCTCGTCGACGCCTCCGGCAAGACCCTGGGCCGCCTGGCCGCCGAGCTTGCCCACCGCCTCCGCGGCAAGCACAAGCCCACCTACACCCCTCACGTTGACACCGGCGACTACCTGGTCGTGATCAACGCCGAGAAGATCGCCGTCACCGGCAAGAAGCTGCAGGACAAGATGTACCACCGCTTCACCGGGTACGTCGGCAACCTGAAGAGCGAGACCCTCGCCCAGGCGCTGGAGCGCCACCCGGAGCGCGTGATCGAGATCGCGGTCAAGGGCATGCTGCCCAAGGGCCCGCTGGGCCGCGCGATGTACCGCAAGCTCAAGGTCTATTCCGGTTCCGAACACCCGCACGCGGCGCAGCAGCCGAAGCCGCTGGAAATCTGAGGCACACACGATGGCTACCACGCAAAACTACGGCACCGGCCGTCGCAAGTCCTCCACCGCCCGCGTGTTCCTGCGCAAGGGCAGCGGCAATATCACCGTCAACGGCCGTCCGCTGGACGAGTTCTTCGGCCGTGAGACCGCGCGCATGATCGTGCGCCAGCCGCTGGAGCTGACCCAGACCACCGACAAGTTCGACGTCGTCGTCACCGCCAGCGGCGGCGGCACCACCGGCCAGGCCGGTGCGATCCGCCTGGGCATCGCCCGCGCCCTGGTCGAGTACGACGAGTCGCTGAAGTCCGACCTGCGCAAGGCCGGCTTCATGACCCGCGACGCCCGCGAGGTCGAGCGCAAGAAGGTCGGCCTGCACAAGGCCCGCCGCGCCACGCAGTTCTCCAAGCGCTGATCCGGCGCCTGGAGGGGATCCGGCACGCGCTGCGGTGCGTGCCGGTTCCACCGCCGGTGGTGTTGCATTCGCACCGGCACCTGGGGTTATAATCTCCAGCCCACAGCCCCGTCGCCAAGTGGTAAGGCACCTGACTCTGACTCAGGCATTCGGTGGTTCGAATCCATCCGGGGCTGCCAAATTCGAGATCGAGAAAGCCCGGCCCTCAAGCCGGGCTTTTTCGTGCCGATGGAACCAGGGCTTGCAGCGGACGCACGCCATGCCCGACAACCCAGGCAATGCAGGAAGCTCCCTGGCGCGATTCGTCAGGCACACCGCCCTGATGCGGGCGCTGGGCTTTGTCGCCGGAGCCTTCGGCGTGGCCTCCTCGCTGGCCGGGCAGGGCCATCCGGCCTGGGTACTGGCGGTGGTGTGGCTCAACGCGGTGTGCTGGCCGCTGCTGGCCTGGCGCCTGGTCGACGTATCCCTGCAACCCCTGCGCACCGAGTACCGCAGCCTGCTGGTCGACACCGGCATGGCCGGGTTCTGGATGGCCATGACCGGCTTCGACCTGGTGCCTACGGCGATGATGCTGGCGATGATGATGCTGGACCGCCTGATCGCCGGCGGCTGGGGCCTGGCCCTGCGCGCGTTCGCGACGATGGCCGCGGCCGCCCTGCTGACCTGGATCGCGCGCGGCTTCCCGTTCCACCCCCATACCAGCTTCCGCACCATGCTCTGGTGCATGCCGTTCTTCGTGCTCTACCCGCTGGCGATCGGTGCGGTGGCCTGGCGCCTGACCGAGCACGTGCGCGTGCGCAAGCGCGAGCTGGAGCAGGATTCGCGCATCGACCCGCAGACCGGTCTGGCCACGCGCCGGCAGTGGCAGGCACAGGTGGCCGCCGAGGTGCGGCGCTACCGGCGCTACGGCACGGTGGCCTCGCTGATGATGGTGGACATCGACCACTTCAAGCAGGTCAACGACGCCGCCGGCCACCTGGCCGGCGACGAAGTGATCCGCAAGGTCGCCGCCTGCGTGCTGGACAGCCTGCGCGGCGGCGACGCCGCCGGCCGCTTCGGCGGCGACGAGTTCGGCGTGCTGCTCCCCGGCACCGCGCGCGAGGCCGCGCTGGACCTGGCCCGGCGCCTGGCCGACGCGGTGCGGGCCTGCGTGCTGGGCGGCGGCCGGCCAGTGACCCTGAGCATCGGCGTGGCCCAGATCGGGCCGGGGCTGGATGATTTCGAAGCCTGGACCGGGGCGGCCGACGCCGCCCTGTACCGGGCCAAGCTCGCCGGCCGCGACTGCGTGCGCGACTGAGCGCTCAGCCGCCCGCCGGGCGGCAACCCAGCGCCGCCAGCGGGCCGTGCAGCGCCGGCACCTGCATCAGCCAGGGGGCGGCCAGGGTCAGCAGCCCCGCGCCCAGCACCAGCATCGCCAAGGAAGTGCGCAACGCCGGCCGCTGCAGCCAGCGGCCCATGCGTGCCCCGGTCCAGGTCAGCGGCAGCATCACCGGCAGCGTGCCCAGGCCGAACGCGGCCATCACCAGCGCCCCGCCGGCGGCGCTGGCCTGCAGCCAGGCCACGGTCAGCAGGCCCAGGCTCAGGCCACACGGCATCCAGCCCCACAGCGCGCCCAGCGCCAGACGCTTCCAGCTGCGGTCGGCGGGAACCAGATGCCGGCGCAGCGGCTGCAGCCAGCGCCAGGCCTGGATCCCGGGCCTGGCCAGCAGGTCCAGGCGCCCGCCGCGGTCGAGCAGGCGCAGGGCGACCAGCACCAGGGCCAGGCCGGCGGCCATGCGCAGGCCCAGGGCCAGGGCCTCGATCCGCAGCAGCCGCAGCACGCCGCCGCCCAGGCCGCCGACCAGGGCACCGGCCAGCACGTAGCCGAGGATGCGGCCGGCATTGGCCTGCCAGGCCACGCGGTGCGCGGGGCCGGCGGCCATGGCGTGGAAGCCGGTGGCGATGCCGCCGCACATCACCGCGCAGTGCAGGCCGCCAAGCAGCCCGGCGGTGAGCGCCGCCAGCAGGGTCGGCAGGTCGACCGGCAGGATCATGGCGCCGGCCGGTCGCCGTCCCCGCGCGGTTGCCCGCGCGGCGGGGCCGGGCGGTCGTTGTCCTCGAGGATGTCCAGGGCGGGGGTGTCGAGGTCGTCGAACTGGCCGCGCTTGACCGCCCAGACGAAGGCGGCGATGGCCACGCCCAGCAGCACCAGGCTGATCGGGATCAGCAGCAGCAGGATCCTCATGCGCGGGCCTCGCGGGTGGTGGCGGTACCGCCATTGTCGCCGCTGGCGGACGTCGGCGCGCGCCGGGCCAGGCGCAGCGCGTTGAGGGTCACCAGCAGCGAGGACAGGGCCATGCCCAGCGCCGCCAGCCATGGGGTGACCAGCCCGGCGGCGGCCAGCGGGATCGCCAGCACGTTGTAGGCGGCGGCCCAGGCCAGGTTCTGGCGGATGATGGCGCGGGTGCGGCGGGCCAGCGATACCGCCGCCGGGATGCGCAGCAGGCCCTCGCCGGTGGTCACCAGGTCGGCGGCGCGGTGGGCGAGCGAGGCGCCCTGGCCCATGGCGATGGAGACGTCGGCGCCGGCCAGCACCGGGGCGTCGTTGAGGCCGTCGCCGACCATGGCCACGATCCGGCCCCCGGCCTGCAGGCGGCGCACCAGGGCCAACTTGTCCTCCGGCGACTGCCGCGCATGGCGCGCGTCCAGGCCCAGCGCCGACGCCAGCCGCGCCACCGCGGCCTCGCCGTCGCCGCTGGCCAGGTGCAGGCGCAGGCCCTGCGCGCGCAGCGCGGCCAGCGCCGCGGCGGCATCGGCGCGGGCGCGTTCCTCGAGCACGAAGCGCGCGGCCGCGTGCTGGCCGTCGCCCAGCCACAGGGCACCGTCGTCTTCGCGGCCGGCGGCGAAATCGGCGCGGCCCAGGCGCCAGGCGCGGGCGCCGACCACGCCCTGCACCCCGCGGCCGGGCAGGGTTTCCACCGCGCTCGCGGCCAGTGGCGTGGCACCGGCGAAGGCGGCGGCCAGCGGATGCCCGGTATCGCGCTCCAGCGCCGCGGCGATGGCGAGCACGCCGTCGCGGTCCAGCGTGGCGTCCAGCACCTCGACCGAGGCCAGTGCGGGGCGGCCATCGCTGAGGGTGCCGGTCTTGTCGAACACCACGTCGGTGGCGCGGGCCAGGGTGTCCAGTGCGTCCGGACGCATGGCCAGCAGGCCGATCCGCGCCAGTGCGCCATGCGCGGCGGCCAGCGCGGTCGGCACCGACAGCGACAGCGCGCAGGGACAGCTGACCACCAGCAGGGCCAGGGTCACTTCCAGCGCCCGCTCCGGCTGCCAGTGCCACCAGCCGGCGAACACCAGCGCCGCCACCGGCAGCAGCGACATCACGAAGCGGCTGCCGATGCGGTCGGCCACCCGCGCCAGCGCCGGGCGGTGCGCCTGGGCCTGCTCGACCAGGCGGGCCAGCTGCGACAGCCGGGTGGCGGTGCCGGTGCAGGTCACCCGCAGGCGGGCCGGGCGCTCGCGGCAGATGGTGCCGGCGTAGACGGTTTCGCCGGCGGTGCGGCGCACCGGGGCCGACTCGCCAGTCAGCAGTGCTTCCTCGAACCAGGCCTCGGCGCTGTCGCCATCGGCCAACAGCACGCCGTCGGCCGGCACCGCCTCGCCGGCGGCCACGCAGGCCACGTCCCCGGGCGCCAGCGCCGCCAGCGGCACGGTCTCGCGGCGGCCGTCGGCCAGTTCGCGGGTGGCGAAGGCCGGGCGCGCACGGGCCAGTGCGTCGACCTGGGCCGAGGCCACGCTGCGCGCGCGCTGCTCGAGCATGCGCGCGGCCAGCAGCAGGAACACGAACATCACCGCCGCGTCGTACCAGACGTGCGGGCCGCCGCGGATGGTTTCCACCAGGCTGGCGAAGTAGGCCAGCAGGGTCGAGCTGGCGATCAGGAAATCCATGCCCAGGCGGCGCTGGCGCAGCTCGCGCGCGGCGCCGGCCAGGAACGGCCAGCCGGAGTAGAACACCACCGGCGCGCACAGCAGGAAGGTCAGCCAGCGGAAGAAGTCGCGGGTCGCCTCCGGCATGGTGCTGTCGAAGTCCAGGTACAGGGCCTCGGCCATCATCATCGCCTGCAGCATGCCCAGTCCGGCGATGCCCAGCCGCAGCAGCCAGCGCCGGCGCTCGCGCGTGCGTTCGCGTTCAAGCGCCTCGCTGCCGGCCAGGTAGGGCCGGTAGCCGAGCATGGCCAGCCGCCGCAGCGGCGCCGACAGCGCGGTGCGCTGCGGGTCCCAGGCGATGCGGATGCGGCCGGTCACCGCATTGGCGCCGCAGTCGAGCACGCCCGGCTCGCGTGCCAGGGCGCGGTCGATCAGCCAGGCGCAGGCGGCGCAGCGCATGCCGTCGGTGAGCAGGGTGATCTCGCGGCCGCCCTCGACCGGCCGGCTGTGCTCGGCCTGGACGTCGGGCCGGTCCCAGACCGCCAGGTCGGGCAGTTCGTCGCCGACCTTGCCGGCGGCGGCGCTGCGCAGGCGGTAGTAGCCGTCCAGGTCGGCCTGGGCGATCCATTCGGCGGCCGCGGCGCAGCCCTGGCAGCAGAAGGAACGGGCCTGGCCGTCGAGTTCGACCACGCAGGGGTTGGCCGGCAGGGGCTCGCCGCAGTGGTGGCAGTGGCCGCTGGTGGAAGCGGCAGCCGGCATGGCCAGGGCAGCCGCCATGGCGCTCAGCCCTGGCCGCCGCCCAGCGCCGGCGCCAGCCGCGTGGCGTGCTGATCCTTCGGCAGCCGGCCTTGCAGGCGCCAGCTGCCGTCGGCCGCGCGCAGGCGCGCGATCCAGTCGTGCGAGCCGTCCACCGCCTGCTCGGTGCGCCAGCCCGGGCCGTGCGGCTGCAGTTCCAGCTGCAGGTCGCGGGCCTGGGTGGTCGGGTGCTCCAGGTGCAGCCGCAGCGGCGCGGCGCGGTCGAACTTGCCGGTGGCCGGCAGCACCTCGACGATGCCGTCCTCCACCCGCAGCACCGCGCTCAGGCCCAGCTTCTTCGCCTGCGCGTCCGGGCCCAGGTCGGCGGTCTGGATCTGCGAGACCCGGCGCACCGGGTCGGTCACCACGTCGGCGCCGCCGGAGCGCACCGAGACCACCACCAGGCCCACGCCGGCGACGATCGACAGCAGCGGCAGCCCGATGACCAGCCACAGCACGGGGTTGCGCCAGGCCGGGGAATCCTTGTGCGGGTTGGGCTCGTTCATTGGACCGGTCCGAAGAAGCTGCTGTCGATGATGCGCCTTTCGCTGCCATCGATGCTCTCGACGACGAACCGCAGCTCGTGGCGGCCGGCGGGGATGCCCTCGTCGGCGACCACGCTGACCGCCACCGGCACCACCTGCTCCGGCCCGGCGGCGACCTCGCCGGCGCCGGCCAGGCGCAACGGGGCGTCGGTCTCGAGGCTGATGCGGTAGCGCTGTTCCTGCTGGCTCTTGTTGACCAGCTTGAGCGTGTAGTCGTTGGCGACGCCGTCGTCGCCGAGCTGGCGGTATAGGGCGTTGCGGTCGCGCAGCACTTCGACGATCAGCTCGCTGCGGTTGGCCACGCCCCAGGCCCAGGCCGCGCACAGGCCCAGCAGCACCAGCCCGTAGACCAGGATGCGCGGGCGCAGCACCCGGCTGGGCTTGCCGTCGATGCCGTTCTGGGTGGCGTAGCGGATCAGGCCGCGCGGGTAGCCCATCTTGCCCATGACCTCGTCGCAGGCGTCGATGCAGGCGCCGCAGGCGATGCACTCGTACTGCAGGCCGTTGCGGATGTCGATGCCGGTCGGGCAGACCTGCACGCAGATGGTGCAGTCGATGCAGTCGCCCAGTTCCTCGGGGGCGAACTTCGGCAGCGGCTCGGGCTTCTGGCCGACGCCGGCCAGGGTGATGGTGCCGCGCGCCTGGGCGCGGTTGTCGGCCGCGGTCGGGTGCGCGCTGGCGCGGAACACGTAGTCGTAGGCGGTCTTCGGGTCCAGCAGGCCGCGCGCGCGCTCGAGCACGCTGCCCAGCCCGCGCTTGCGCGGGCCGCGCGGCTCGCCGCGCATCGGGTCGTAGGCGATCAGCAGGGTGTTGCGGTCGAACATCGCGCTCTGGAAGCGCGCGTACGGGCACATGTACTTGCACACCTGCTCGCGCAGGAAGCCGGCGTTGCCCCAGGTGGCCAGGGCGTAGAAGAACACCCAGAAGGTCTCCCAGCCGCCCAGCTCGAACGGGAACATGCGGGCGCCGAGGTCGCGGATCGGGGTGAAGAAGCCGACGAAGGTGAAGCCGGTCCACAGCGCGAACGCCAGCCACAGCGCGTGCTTGGCGCCCTTGCGCAGGATCTTCTCGCGGTTCCAGGGGCCGGCGTCGAGCTTCATGCGCTTGGGCCGGTCGCCCTCGGTCCAGCGCTCCATCCACAGGAACACCTCGGTCCACACCGTCTGCGGGCAGGCGTAGCCGCACCACAGGCGGCCGGCCAGGGCGGTGAAGAAGAACAGCGCGAACGCGGCGATGATCAGCAGCAGGGCCAGGAACAGGAAGTCCTGCGGCCAGAACGCCAGGCCGAACACGTAGAACTTGCGCGCCGGAAGGTCGAACAGCACCGCCTGGCGCCCGTCCCACTTCAGCCAGGGGAACAGGTAGAACATGCCCAGCAGCCACACCACCGCGGCCACGCGCAGGCGGTTGAAGCGGCCGGAGACGTCGCGCGGGTAGACCTTGCGCTCGCTGACGTAGAAGGAGTTGCCCTGGTCGTCGACCACGTCCAGGGGAATGCGCTTGCTCACGGCGTCCACCGTACGCCGGCGGCGTGGCAGGGAAGGGAAAGGATGCGTTCTTGGGCAGTCATGGCGTTTGCTTGGCCGCGTCCGCGGCGTGGCGTGCGGGGGAGTCCGCCGCATGTCCCAGTATCCGCATCCGGTCCGCGCGCGAAAGCGACAGATTGTCCCAGGGCCGCGCGCCGGAGCGCGCTTATTCAGGCGGAAGCGCGCGGTTGAAGCGGCTGGAGGGACGCAGCAGGATCCAGGTGAAGAGGCTGGAGGACGCGGTCGCGATCCAGAAAAGGAAAAACCCCAGCGTGTAGCCGAGTTCCCGTGTCATCGGCAGGCCGGGGAAGGTGAGGTCGCGCAGGACCAGCGGGTCGACGAAGGCGAAGAACACCATCGTCGACACGCCGGCCGCGAAGAAGCTGGGCCAGGCGATGGCCCCCACGCGCTGGGCCAGCGGACGTGGGGGGTGGTCAAAGCGTGGCTCGCTGAAGTCGGTCACTGTTGGTCCGTCGGTTCCCCGGAGTCGGCCCGATTATGCGACAGCGACCAGACATAGGCACCGACCAGGCGCGCGCGGGTCTCGCCGAGCAGCTCGCGGTGGGCCGGCATGGTGCCGTGGCGGCCTTCGGCGATGGTCTTGCGCAGGCTCTCGCGGCTGCTGCCGTACAGCCAGTAGTCGTCGGTCAGGTCGGGCGCGCCGAGGTCCTGGTTGCCCTTGCCGTCGATGCCATGGCAGGCCACGCAGACGCCCTCGTACAGCTTCTTGCCCTGGGCGGCCATGAAGTTGTTCTGCAGGCCGGCCTCCGGGTCGGACAGGGCGCGCACGTAGGCGATCACGTAGTCCACCGCCTCCGGGCCGCCCATGCCGGTCAGCACGGTGCCCCACTCCGGCATCACGCCCTCGCGGCCGTCCAGGATGGTCTCCAGGATGCGGTCCGGGCTGCCGCCCCAGTGCCAGATCTCGTCGGTCAGGTTCGGGTAGCCCACCGCGCCCTGGCCGGCCGAGCCGTGGCAGGTGGCGCAGGTGTTGCTGAAGATCGAGCGGCCCAGGGCCACCGCCTTCGGATCCTGCGCCAGCACGTCGATGGACTTGCCGGCGTACGGCTTGAAGGTCTGCTCCAGGCGCGCGTCCTGCACCGCCTTCTCCTCGGCGTGCTCCTGCTTGGAGCTCCAGCCGCTGTAGCCGGGGATGCTGCCCAGGCCGCCGTACCAGAAGAAGTAGCCGATGCCGAAGACGATGGTGATGTAGAACAGGTTGATCCACCACCGCGGAAGCGGCTTGTTGTACTCGGTGATGTCGCCGTCCCAGGTGTGCAGCGTGTCCTCGGGCTTCGGATCGCCCGGGCGCCGGCGCGACGTCCACCACAGCAACCAGACGTAGCCGACGATGTTCAGCGCGACCAGGGCGATGACGTACCACGTCCATCCCATGCTCATGCGCGGTTCTCCCCAATATTGCCCTGATGCGAGTCCTCTTCCAGCGGCAGCTGCGCCGCCTGCTCGAACTCGGTCCTGCGTGCCGGGCTCCAGGCCCAGATCCAGCCGCCGATGAACAGCACCAGCAGCACTGCGGTCACGATTCCGGAAATCACTGCTGGCCTCCCTTCGGCGCGTGCCGGCCCAGGCCCTGCAGGTAGGCGACCACCGCGTCGAGCTCGGTCTTGCCCTCGAGCTCGGCCGGGGCCTGCTCGATCTGCTCGTCGGTGTAGGGGTCGCCCAGGGTCTGCAGCGCGCGCATGCGCTTGGCCACGACTTCGCCGTCGACCTTGGCCTTGGCCAGCCACGGGAACGCCGGCATGTTGGATTCGGGCACCACGTCGCGCGGGTTGTTCAGGTGCACGCGGTGCCAGTCGTCGGAGTAGCGGCCGCCGACGCGGGCCAGGTCCGGGCCGGTGCGCTTGGAGCCCCACTGGAACGGGCGGTCGTAGACCGACTCGCCGGCCAGCGAGTAGTGGCCGTAGCGCTCGGACTCGAAGCGCAGGGTGCGCACCATCTGCGAGTGGCAGTTGTAGCAGCCTTCGCGGACGTAGACGTCGCGCCCGGCCAGCTCCAGCGCCGGGTAGGGCTCCACGCCCTCCAGCGGCTCGATCGCCTCGGCCTGGAACATCAGCGGGACGATCTCGGCCAGGCCGCCGAAGGACACGGCCACCGCGATCAGCACGGCCATCAGGCCGACGTTCTTCTCGACTTTCTCGTGCGCGTTGTGGTTTTCGCTCATGGTCCTAGTTCCTCCTCAGGCGCGCGCATCGGAGGCCGCCACGGGCAGCACCGGCTGCGGGGCGATCGCCGGGGCCGCACGCCAGGTGCGCCACGTGTTCCAGGCCATCACGCCCATGCCGGACAGCACCAGCAGGCCGCCGCCCAGGCGGATCAGGTAGTACGGGTAGGTGGCGTGCAGCGACTCGACGAAGCTGTAGGTCAGCGTGCCGTCCGGGTTGGTGGCGCGCCACATCAGGCCCTGCATGACGCCGGCGATCCACATCGAGGCGATGTAGAACACCACGCCGCCGGTGTGCAGCCAGAAGTGCAGGTCGATGGCCTTGGTCGAGAACATCTGCTCGCGGCCCAGCAGCTTCGGCAGCAGGGCGTAGATCGAGCCGATGGAGATCATCGCGACCCAGCCCAGGGCGCCGGCGTGCACGTGGCCGACGGTCCAGTCGGTGTAGTGCGACAGCGAGTTGACCGTCTTGATCGACATCATCGGCCCCTCGAAGGTGGCGATCATGTAGAACGAGACGGAGACGATCAGGAACTTCAGGATCGGGTCGGTGCGCAGCTTGTACCAGACGCCGGACAGGGTCAGGATGCCGTTGATCGCGCCGCCCCAGGACGGGGCCAGCAGGATCAGCGAGAACACCATGCCCAGCGACTGCGCCCAGTCGGGCAGCGCGGTGTACTGCAGGTGGTGCGGGCCGGCCCACATGTACACGGCGATCAGCGCCCAGAAGTGCACGATCGACAGCCGGTAGGAGTACACCGGGCGGCCGGCCTGCTTGGGCACGAAGTAGTACATCATTCCCAGGAAGCCGGCGGTCAGGAAGAAGCCGACCGCGTTGTGGCCGTACCACCACTGCACCATCGCGTCGACCGCGCCGCTGTACACCGGGTAGGAGTGCAGGGCGCCGGTGGGGATGGCGATGTTGTTGACGATGTGCAGCAGCGCCACGGCGATGATGAAGCTGGCGTAGAACCAGTTCGCCACGTAGATGTGCTTGACCCGGCGCTTGGCGATGGTGCCGATGAACAGCACCGCGTACGCCACCCAGACCACGGCGATCAGGATGTCGATCGGCCAGATCAGCTCGGCGTACTCCTTGCCCTGGGTCAGGCCCAGCGGCAGGGTCACGGCGGCCAGCACGATGACCAGCTGCCAGCCCCAGAACACGAAGGCCGCCAGGCCGTCCGAGAGCAGGCGCACGTGGCAGGTGCGCTGCACCACGTGCAGGCTGGTGGCCATCAGCGCGCTGCCGCCGAAGGCGAAGATGACCGCGTTGGTGTGCAGCGGGCGCAGGCGCCCGTAGCTCAGCCACGGCAGGTCGAAGTTGAGGGCGGGCCAGTACAGCTGGGCGGCGATCAGCACGCCCACGGCCATGCCCACGATGCCCCAGACCACGGTCATGACCGCGAACTGGCGCACTACCTTGTCGTTGTATGTCTCCTGAACGGTCGACACGTCCCAATCCTCCTGTGGATGGGGCGCATGATCGGCAGGGAAGGCAAGCGGGGCATTGATCAGGATCAAGGCGCCAAGCGCCGTTAACGGGTTATCCCTTGAAATAGGGGAACTGCATCCCGGTTCCGGGACCCGGAGGCGCCCGCCGGCGCCGCACTGTATCGTTTAGCCCTGAGACGTACCGAGCCGTTCGCGGATGAGCATTTACGCGCTGGAAGCCGTTTTCGCCCCCAAGTCGGTGGCCGTGGTCGGGGCCAGCCCCCGCCCCGGGTCGGTGGGCCGCACCGTGGTCCACAACCTGCGCCAGGCCGGATTCGCCGGGCAGGTGGGCCTGGTCAACCCCAAGTACCGGCGGATCGAGGGCGTGCCGGCGGTGGCCTCGCTGCGCGACCTGCCGTTCGCGCCGGAGCTGGTGGTGGTGACCACCCCGGCCGAAACCGTGCCCGGGGTGATCGCCCAGGCGGTGGCGGTGGGGGCGCGGGCGGCGATCGTGGTCACCGCCGGGCTTGGCCAGGGCCCGGGCTCGCTGCTGGAGCACCTGCGCAACGAGGCCCGCCCGCACGGCCTGCGCATCGTCGGCCCCAACTGCCTGGGGGTGATGGCCCCGCACGTGGGCCTCAACGCCAGCTTCGCCGCGCGCAGCCCGCTGCCGGGCGACCTGGCCCTGGTCTCGCAGTCCGGCGCCATCGCCGCAGGCCTGGTCGAGTGGGGCGCGGCGCGCTCGATCGGCTTCTCGGCCGTGGTTTCGCTGGGCGATGCCCTGGACGTGGACTTCGGCGACCTGCTGGACTGGTTCGCCCAGGACCCGAAGACCCGGGCCATCCTGCTGTACATCGAATCCATCCGCGACGCGCGCAAGTTCATGTCGGCCGCGCGCGCCGCGGCCCGCTCCAAGCCGGTGGTGGTGGTCAAGTCCGGGCGCCACGAGCAGGGCGCGCGCGCCGCCGCCACCCATACCGGCGCCCTGGCCGGCGCCGACGCGGTATACGACGCCGCCTTCCGCCGCGCCGGCCTGCTGCGCGTGCACGCGCTGGACGAGCTGTTCGCCGCGGCCGAGACCCTGGGCCACCTGCGCCAGGCCCCCGGCCGGCGCCTGGCCATCCTCACCAACGGCGGCGGGATCGGCGTGCTGGCGGTGGACCGCCTGGTCGACCTTGGCGGCACCCTGGCCAGCCTGGATCCGCAGACCGTGCAGGCCCTGGACAAGGTGCTGCCGCCGACCTGGTCGCATTCCAACCCGGTGGACATCGTCGGCGACGCCGACGCGGCCCGATACACCGCCGCGCTGGAGGCGCTGCTGGCCGACCCGGGCAACGACGCGGTGCTGGTGATGAACGTGCCCACCGCGCTGTCGTCCTCGCTCGAGGCGGCCGAGGCGGTGGCCTCGGTGCTGGCGCGGCGGCCGCGCCCCGGCCACGGCAAGCCGGTGCTGGGGGTATGGCTGGGCGGCGGCCAGGAGGCGCTGGCGCGGCTGGACGCGGCCGGGGTGCCCACCTACGCCACCGAGGCCGACGCGGTGCGCGGCTTCACCTACCTGGTGCGGCACCGGGAGGCGCAGCAGGCGCTGATGGAAACCCCGCCCAGCCTGCCGGAGGACTTCGTGGTCGACGCCGCCGCGGCGCAGGCGATCGTCGCCCGTGCCCTGGAGCAGGGCCGCGACTGGCTGGACCCGCTGGAGGTGGTGGACCTGCTGGGCGCCTACGGCATCCCGGTCACCCCGGCGTGGCGCGCCGCCGACGCCGAGGCCGCGGTCGCCGCCGCGCGGCCGCTGCTGGAGGCGGGCAAGCTGGTGGCGCTGAAGATCCTGTCGCCGGACATCGTGCACAAGTCCGACGTGGACGGCGTGCGCCTCAACCTGTCCAGCGAGGCCGCGGTGCGCGAGGCGGCGGCCTCGATCCTGGCACGCGCCCGTGAACTGCGGCCCAAGGCGCGGATCGAGGGCGTGACCGTGCACCCGATGGTGGCGCGGGCCAAGGCGCGTGAACTGATCGCCGGCATCGCCCACGACCCGACCTTCGGCCCGGTGATCGTGTTCGGCCGCGGCGGCACCGCGGTGGAAGTGATCGACGACAAGGCACTGGCCCTGCCGCCGCTGGACCTGCGCCTGGCCCACGACCTGATCTCGCGCACCCGCGTCAGCCGCATCCTCAAGGCCTACCGCGACGTGCCGGCGGCCGACGAGCGCGCGGTGGCCCTGGTGCTGGTCAAGCTGGCGCAGCTGGCGGCCGACGTGCCGCAGATCCGCGAGCTGGACATCAACCCGCTGCTGGCCGACCGCGAGGGCGTGGTCGCGGTCGATGCCCGGGTGGCGGTGGCGCCGCACCCGGGCCCGGCGCAGAAGGGCCCGTGGCATTCCAGCTTCGTGATCCGCCCGTATCCGAAGGAGTGGGAGCGCACGCTGGAGCTGTCGCAGGGCCGGCGCATGTTCGTGCGCCCGGTGCGGCCGGAGGACGAGCAGATGTTCCTGGAGTTCTTCTCCCGGGTCAGCGACGAGGACCTGCGCCTGCGTTTCTTCTCCGCGGTGCGCCACTTCAGCCACGAGTTCATCGCGCGCCTGACCCAGCTCGACTACGCCCGCTCCATCGCCCTGGTGGCGATCGACCCGGACAGCGGCGAGATGCTGGGCGCGGTGCGCCTGCTGGCCGACGCCAACTACGAGCGCGGCGAGTACGGGATCATGGTCCGTTCCGACCTCAAGGGCCTGGGCATTGGCTGGCAGCTGATGCGGATCATGATCGAGTGGGCCGGCAGCATCGGCCTGAAGGCGGTCGAGGGCCAGGTGCTGCGCGAGAACGTGACCATGCTGGCGATGTGCCAGCAGCTGGGCTTCAAGGTCGCGCCCGACCGCGAGGATCCCACCGTCATGGACGTGGTGCTGGACGTGGCCAGCGCCAACGCCGCCGCCTAGCCGCCTCGCGCCGCGTTCACGCCGGCCGCCTATCGTTCCGGCGAGGACGACGGAGGTGGGCCGTGATCGAGACGGACGTGCTGGTGGTTGGCGGCGGCCCCGCGGGGCTGACCGCGGCCATCTACCTGGGGCGCTTGCACCGCCGCTGCGTGGTGGTCGACGCCGGCGACAGCCGCGCCCGCTGGATTCCCGAAAGCAACAACTGCCCGGGCTTTCCCCAGGGCATCGCCGGCACCGCGCTGCTGGCGCGGTTGCGCGCCCAGGCCGAATCGTTCGGCGCGGTGATCGAACACGGCCTGGTGGCCTCGCTGCAGCGCGGCGCCGACGGCGTGTTCGTCGCCGAAGCACCGGACGGGCGCCGCTGGCACGCGGCGGCGGTGATCCTCGCCACCGGGCTGAGCGACCGCCTGCCGGACCTGCCGGACGTGGAGCAGGCCGTGGCCTGCGGCGCGCTGCGGCTGTGCCCGGTCTGCGATGCCTACGAGGCCAGCGACCAGGCCATCGGCATCTACGGTCCGTGGGAGACGATCATCGGCCACGTGCCGTTCCTGCGCGGCTACAGCGCACGCCTGAGCCTGCTGCCGACCGATGCGGTGCCGGCGTCGCCGCCCCCGGACCTGGGCGTGGAAGTGCTGCCGCCCGGCGGCCGCCTGGTGTTCGCCGACGGCCGCTGCGGCTACGTGGTCGACGGCCACTGCCACCGCTTCGACACGGTGTACCCGTTCCTCGGCTGCGACAGCAGCGCGCACCTGGCGCGGCAGGCCGGGGTGGAGCTGTCGGACAGCGGCGAGATCCCGGTCGACGCCCACCAGCTGACCTCGGTACCGGGCCTCTACGCGGCCGGCGACGTGGTCAGCGGGCTCAACCAGATCTCGGTGGCGGTGGGCCAGGCGGCGATCGCCGCGCTGGCCGCGCACAACCGGCTGCCGCCGCGGCCGCGGGAACTGCAGCAGGAACAGGCGGCGGCCGCGGGACCGGGGGCGGCCTGAGCCGGCGCGCCGGGAGGCGGCGGGCCGGCGAGGGATCAGGCCGCCGGCACCCGGACGTGGCCTTCCATCAGCACGCGCGCGCTGCGGCTCATCACCGCGCGGGTCACGGTCCACTGGCCGTCGACCCGGGCGACCGAGGCGCCCACGCGCAGGGTCCCGGAGGGATGGCCGAAGCGCACCACCTCGCGCGCGCCGCCGCCGGCGGCGCGGTTGACCAGGGTCCCGGGCACCGCGGCGGCGGTGGCGATCGCCACCGAGGCGGTGCCCATCATCGCGTGGTGCAGCTTGCCCATGGACATGGCGCGCACGTTGAGGTCGATGTCGGCGGCCGCGATCGGCTTGCCGCTGCTGGACACGTAGTCGCGCGGCGGTGCGACGAAGGCGACCTTGGGCGTGTGCTGGCGGGTGGCGGCCTCCTTCGGGGTGCGGATCAGGCCCATGCGCAGTGCGCCGGCCACGCGGATGGCCTCGAGCTTCGCCAGGATCGCCGGATCGCCGTTGATCGCCGGCTGCAGCTCGGTGCCGGTGAAGCCGATGGCTTCCGCGTCCACGAACACGGTGGGGATGCCGGCGGTGATCAGGGTCGCCTCCAGCGTGCCCACGCCGGGCACCTCGAGGGTGTCGATCAGGTTGCCGGTGGGAAACATGCTGCCGCCGTCCTCGCCTTCCTCGGCCGGATCGAGGAACTCGACGACCACCTCGGCGGCGGGGAAGGCCACGCCGTCCAGCTCGAAATCGCCGGTCTCCTGCACCTGGCCGTCGCGGATCGGCACGTGCACGACGATGGTCTTGCCGATGTTGGCCTGCCACACCCGCACTTCCACCGTGCCTTCCCGCGGGATGCGCGCCGGGTCGATGAAGCCGTTGGCGACCGCGAACGGGCCGACCGCGGTGCTGAGGTTGCCGCAGTTGCCGCTCCAGTCGACGAAGTCCTCCTCGATCGCGACCTGGCCGTAGAGGTAGTCCACGTCGTGGCCCGGGCGCGTGGCCGGGCCGATGATCACGCACTTGCTGGTGCTGGAGGTGGCGCCGCCCATGCCGTCGGTGTGCTTGCCGTAGGGATCGGGCGAACCGATCACCCGCTGCAGCAGGCGGTCGCGCGCCGGACCCGGCACCTGCGCCTCGGCGGGCAGGTCCTGCAGGCGGAAGAACACGCCCTTGGAGGTGCCACCGCGCATGTAGGTGGCGGGGATGCGGAGCTGGGGCTTGTGGCTCATGGATTCGCTTGCGCTGAGGGTAGGGGAGGGCGGGGCTCAGGCCCCGTCCGGGATCTCCGGTTCGACCAGTTTCGCCAGCATGTCCAGCGAGTCGCGCCAGCCCAGGTGGCACATGTCCTCCGGGATGGCCGCGGGAATGCCTTCCTGCACGATCCGCAGTTCGGTCCCTGCGATGCTGGGCTTCAGCGACACGGTCACGAGCATCTCCCCGGGCAGCCCGGGGTCGTCGAACGTGTCGGCATGCCGGATCAACGCGTCCTCGACCAGCTCGAGGTAGCGCACGGTGAACGACTCGCTGCTGCCGGTGGAGAAGTTGGTGAAGGCCATGCGGTAGCCCACGCCGGGCTTGAACTCGAGCATGCGCGCGGTGAAGCCGTACGGCGGCATCCAGCGCACCAGCGCGTCCGGATCGGTGAACGCGCGGAACACCCGGGCCGGCGGCGCGGCCAGGATGCGGTGCAGGTGGACGGTGCCGGTGGCGGTCGTGTCGATCATGGTCGTGGCTCCTTCGCAGTGGGTCATGTCACTGCGACGAACCAGTCAGGCAGCCTTCGACGCCTCCAGGAAGTCCTGGGCGAAGCGCTGCAGCACGCCGCCGGCCTCGTAGATGCTCACCTCCTCGGCGGTGTCCAGGCGGCACGTCACCGGGACCTCCAGGGCCTGGCCGTTGCGGCGGTGGATGACCAGGGTCAGGTCCGCGCGCGGGGCGCGG
>Ga0180223_1000840_pt1 | contig 30733 bp, 21 predicted proteins | sample eDN5th30CKraftOP_FD_151337 | JGI IMG/M metagenome (GOLD analysis project Ga0180223, IMG submission 151337) | Enriched Organic Plus compost microbial communities from Emeryville, California, USA - eDNA 5th pass 30_C Kraft OP (version 2) (version 2) ... | reverse complement strand
GGCTTCAGACGCGGCAGCATGTTGATCTGCGCCCGGCTCTCCACCTGGAAGACGCCGATGGAATCGCCGGTTTGCAGCATGGCGTAGACAGGCGAACTGTTTTCTTTCTGCTCGCTGGTCAGGGCGACGCTGGCCAGATCATGCGCCGCGCCCGTGTGCTGGCGGATCAGGTCAAAGGCCTTGCGGATGCAGGTGAGCATGCCGAGCGCCAGCACGTCGACCTTGAGCAGGCGCAGGGCGTCGATGTCGTCCTTGTCCCATTCAATGAAGGTGCGGTCGGCCATGGCGGCATTGCCGATGGGCGCCAGATCATCCAGCCGGCCGCGGGTCAGGATGAAGCCGCCGACGTGCTGCGACAGATGCCGGGGAAAGCCGATCAGCCGCGACGCCAGCGCCACGGCGCGGCGGATGGCGGGGTTGCCGGCGTCGAGGCCGGCCTGGGCGATGTGGCTGTCAGGAATATCCTCGCCATAACTGCCCCACTGGCTGCCGGCGATGCGGGCGGTGACGTCCTCTGTCAGCCCCAGCGCCTTGCCGACCTCACGAATGGCGCTGCGTGGCCGGTAGCGGATGACGGTGGCGGCGATGCCGGCGCGGTGGCGGCCATAGCGCCCATAAATATACTGGATGATCTCTTCGCGACGTTCATGCTCGAAGTCGACGTCGATGTCCGGCGGCTCGCCGCGATCGGTGGACAGGAAGCGGGCGAACAGCAGTTCGTGCTTGTCCGGGTCAACACTGGTAATGCCGAGCACGTAACAGACGGCGGAATTGGCGGCCGAACCGCGCCCCTGACAGAGAATGCCGCGTCGCCGCGCCTCCTGCACGATGTCATGGACCGTGAGGAAATAGGTGGCGAAGCCAAGCTGGCGGATCAACGCCAACTCCTCATCCAGCAGGCGTTGCACCTTTTCCGTGACGCCCTGCGGATAACGTGTTTTCACCTTGTCCCATACCAGATGTTCCAGCCAGCCCTGCGGATCATGGCCTTCTGGAACAGGCTCGTCGGGATATTGGTAGGCGATCTGCGACAGGTCGAAACTGATGCGTTGCAGGAGGTCGCCGGTGGCGGCGATGGCTTCGGGAGCGTCGCGAAACAGGCGGACCATGGCGTCCGGCGCCTTCAGCCAGCGCTCGGCGTTGACCTCCAGCAGCCGGCCCGCCGCCGCGACAGTGGTTTTCTCGCGGATGCAGGTGATGACGTCATGCAGGTCGCGCTGGCCTGGCGCGTGATACAGCACGTCGTTGACCGCCAGCAGCCGGGCGCCGGCGCGCGCCGCCATGTCGCGCAGGCGGAACAGCCGGCGCCGGTCATCGCCGCGCCGCCACATGCTGGCGCCCAGCCACACGGCCCCGGGCGCGGCGCCGGCGATCCGTTGCAGCGGCTGTTCCAGTTCCGCCAGCCGCGCCGGGGGCATGACGATCAGTTGCAGGCAGCGCACATCCGCCAGCAGGTCATCCAGGGTCAGGTCGCAGGCGCCCTTGCGGGCGCGCCGGGAGCCCTGGGTCAGCAGCCGGGTCAGGCGGCTCCAGCCAGCCAGATTTTCCGGATAGACCAGCACATCCGGCGCGCCGTCGCTGAAGGCCAGCCGGGCGCCGGTGATGAGATGGAAGGCGGCGGCGCGATGGCGGATTTCGGCCGCCAGAAGCGGATCCCGGGGGAGGTCCCCGGAGGCGCCGGCGGCGTCGAGGCCTTCCTCACGTAGCGACCGGAGCGCGCTCCAGGCGCGCACCACGCCGGCGACGGTGTTGCGGTCGGCGAGGCCAAGGCCACAATGGCCCTGCATGATGGCGGCCAGCACCAGATCGCGGGGATGCGAGGCGCCGCGCAGGAACGAGAAATTGCTGGTCGCCGCCAGCTCTGCGTAGGCGGGGAGAGCGTTCGGTGCGGCGTTGCTCATGGGAACAGGCCATGAATGAACCAGCGCGCCGCCGTCGCGCCGGCGTCCCCGGGACGGAACAGCCAGAAGCGGCGCCCCTCACGATCCTCAACCCGGTAGTAATCGCGCGTGGCGCGGAGGGGGTGGGCGTCGTCGGCCGGCGCGGCGTCGGCTGGCGTGGTGGCCGTTGCCGGCAATGTCCGCCACCATTCGGGCGACAGCCGTTCCGGCCCTTCCGCCGCCGCCACGTCGTGCATCATGCGCCGCCAGCGAAAGCGCAGCGGCGAGCCGTCCGGCGCCACGCCCATGGTCTCCACCGGTTGCGGCGTGCGGAACAGGTGCAGCGGCCGCGCTGGCGGGTCTTCTGGCGCGAGGTCGCGCCAGCCGGCGCCGGCGCTGGCCAGGCGCGCCGGGCGCAACACGGCGGCGCGTTCCGGCAGATGCGAGCCGCGCGGGCACAGTTTCAGCACGGCTTCCGGGCCCAGCCGCGCCGCCAGCCTGTCAGCGAGGCGGCTGATATCTTCCTGGCCGGCTTCGAGTATATGCGTTGCCGGCAATATATCTGCGGACAAACCTGACTGTGTGGCGGCCAGGGGCGCGGTTTCGCCGACACAGAGGCGGATCTGGTCGAAACCGAACCCCGGGTCCAGCGGGTCGTCCAGGGCGCCCAGCCGTTCGCGCAGCAGCAGGCCGACGAGCGCCGGATCGCGCGTTGGCTGGCTGACGGATACGGTGACGGCGCGTTTGACGCCATCCGTCCGGTAAAAGAGGGCGGTGAAGCGCAAGCCGCCTTGCCCGGCCTGTTCGAGGCGTTGCGCCGCATCCTGCAGCAGGCCGGCGAGCAGCGCCTCCACGTGCTCCTCGCGGGCGACAGGCTCGGGCAGGATGCGGTCGATGACGCAGGGCGGCGCCGGCCGTTCCGGCGTGATGCGGATGTCCTCGGCGCCGGTGATGCGGGCCAGCCGGGCCGGGAACGCGGCGCCGAAACGGGAGGCGAGACTGACGCTGTCGCGATCGATGATATCGGCGAGCCGCTTCAGCCCGGCGCGCTGCAACGTTTTGTGGCGCGCTTCGGACAGTTCCAGCGCGGCGACGGGCAGGCGGGCGGTTGCGGCGCGGTCGCCGCCTTCCGGCACGATCAGCGGCGCCTCCCTGGCCGCCAGGGTGAACCTGGCCAGGGCCCGGGCGGCCTGGGGCGTCGCCGCCAGGGCGCAATGCACGTGCAGGCCGGCGGCGCGGGCGCGCTGGCGCACCCGGGCGGCCATGGGCGCCTCGCCGCCCGCCAGATGGGCGCAGCCGGTGATATCCAGCACCAGGCCATGCGGCGGATCGATGGCGAGCAACGGGGTAAAGCGCTCGAAATCGTCGCGCAGGCGGGTCAGGAAGGCGTCGTCCAGGTCCGGCCGCGCCGGAACGACCCACAGGGCGGGGGTCAGGGCGCGGGCGTCCGCCAGCGTCATCTGTGGTCGCAGGCCGGCGGCCAGCGCTTCGGGCGAAACGGCGACAAGACGCATGGCGCCCCTGACCGGCGCAACGAAGACCAGCGGCGGCGCGCCCTGGCGGTTTTCATCGCCCGTCGCAATCTTGCCGCCGTCGTCGGTGGCGGCGCTTCCGGCCTGGCGACGCAGGCGGTCGGCCGGCAGGAACGGGAACCACAACGCCAGATAGCGGCGCCGGGGAGGGGACGCTCCATGCGGCAAGGCGGCGTCCGCCCCCTGGAACAGCGCCCCGACGTTCTGGTTCGCCGTATCTTCCGCCCGAAAGGCGGCTGCGGCCTCACCTGGAGGCGCCTTCGCGAAACGTTCGTTGCGCATGGTCCCACTCCAGTATCCATGTGGCGGGGGCTGCGCCGCCGCGATGGCGCAGCAGGGTGACGGAAAAGGCGGGGTGGCCGGGGGCGTCGCCAGCCAGCAGGCGCGAGGCGGCCGCCCGCACCGTCCAGCGGCTCCAGGCCGCGCCAGGCGCCGGGTCGGCGGCGATCCGCACGGCCAGAATGGCGACGCCGCTGCGCGCCGCGACAAGGGCGAGGCGGCGGCTGGCGGTGAGATCAAACGCTTTCGTCGCGCCCCAGGCGCTGATGATAACCACGCCAACGGCGCTGTAGCGGGCGGCTTCCTCGGCGGCGCCCAGCAGTTCCGGAACCGTGCGGGCGCGGACCAGCAGCAGGGCGTCGGGGTCAAGGCCGAGATCGGCGAGGCCCTCGCCATGGGGGCGGCCGAGTTCGCGGCCGGCCATGTCGTGAAACGCCCAGACCACGGGCCGACCCGCCGCGATGCGGATGGCGTGGCCGGCGGCGAAGCCATGGGCGGCGGGACCATCGGCGACGCCGGCGAACAGGTCGTGCAGGGCGCCGGGGGCCAGCCAGGCCGGATGGCCGTCGCGCCGGGAGATGGAAACGCCTGTGGCCTGGTCAGGTGGGAACAGGGCGCCGGCTTTTGCTGGCGGATGGTTCTGGCGCGCATCGACATCCGCTCCACCGCAAGGCGTCGCGGCGACGCACAGGGCCAGGTCCGCTTTCAGCCGGGCCAGCGCCCCGGCGCGCGCCGCATGGGGGCGCCTCTCGTTTCCGGCCCGTGGCGGCAGCGGAGACGGGCGCGCGGAGGAGCCTCCGTCCAGCGGCTCTGTCCCGGTCAGGCATGAGGCGACATTGTTCTCCATTTGTTCTTTATAGCGCCGCCTGACAGGCAAGAGTCAAGAGCAAGAAGCAGGCGCAGGAGTCAGGCAGCAGGGCCGCCTGACGCTTGCGCCGGATGGCGGAAAACCGTCATGGAAAGGGGGCGCGGTTATCGCGTATCCATATGGCGATAAACATTGATTTCATCGCTATGGCCGCGCCTCACGGGCTGGAGGCGCCCTGTCCGGCTCTGGGGGGCTTGCGTGACGCAGGGGCCGCAACTCCTCCAGCGGCGGTTTCCACCTCAGTCGCCCTTCCTTCCACCGCCTCTTGCTCAGCCGCCGCCCGCTCCCGCGCCAGCAGGGCCTGCTTGCGCGCCACGCCCCAGCGATAGCCGGAAACATCGCCGTCGGTGCGGATAATGCGATGGCAGGGCGTCGCCACCGCCACCGGGTTGGCGCCGCAGGCCTGGGCCACGGCCCGCACGGCCCTGGGCTGGCCGATGCGGCGGGCGATTTCGGCGTAGGTGGCGGTTTCGCCGGCTGGAATGGCGCGCAACGCCTGCCAGACCCGCTGCTGGAACGCCGTGCCGCGCATGTCCAGCGGCAGGTCGACCGGCGTGGACGGGTTCTCGACAAGGGCGACGACGCGGGCGACGAGGCCGCCAAAATCCGGGTCGTCCCCGACGAGCAGGGCGTTGGGGAAGCGATCCTGGAAGGCGCGGATCAGCGCTTCCGGGTCGTCGCCCATGCTGATGGCGCAGACGCCCCGGTCGCTGGCGCCGACCAGCAATGCGCCCAACGTGCAGCGGGCGATGCAGAAGCGGATGCGGGCATCCTTGCCGCCCTTGCGGAAGGCGGTCGGCGTCATGCCCAGCATGTCCGCTGATTTCTCATAGAAGCGGCTGCTGGAGCCGAAGCCCGCCTCGTAGATGGCCGCCGTGACGCCGCCGCTGGCGCCGAGGCTTTCGCGCATCTTCTGCGCCTGCAGGCCGGCGCGCCAGGCAACCGGCGTCACGCCGGTGATGGCCTTGAAATGCCGGTGGAACGCGAAGGGACTCATGCCGACCGCCGCCGCCAGCCGCGCGACGGTCAGCGGCGCCTCGCTGGCGGCGATCAACCGGCAGGCGCGGGCGATCGCCGCCGCGTGGCGCTCCGCAAGCGAGGGGCCGTCCGGGCAACAGCGACGGCAGGAGCGGAAGCCGGCCGCCTCCGCCGCCGGTCCATCGGCGAAAAAGCGCACGTTCTCCCGCCGGGCGTGGCGGGCGGGGCAGGAGGGACGGCAGTAGATGCCCGTGGTCCGCACCGCATAGACGAAGGCGCCGTCCTGCGCCGCGTCGCGGGCCAGCACGGCGCGCCAGCGGGCGTCGTCGGTCGCGGGAGCAATGTCCCTGCGGGCGTTGTCGATGTTCCGGGCGTCGGTCATGGCGTGCATCCCGTTGTCGGCGCGGCCATCGCCTTGATGGCCCCTGTCGACGGTGATCCTGGGGCGCCGGCGCCCGTCGCGCACTCCGGAGGCTGCTTTCAAATCTGCCGGCGCAAATCTGGCGCACAGGCGTCCAACATATGAAGCCGGAGGCCGCCGCGCCATGCGCATCGCCCTGAAAAGCAAAAAGCCGGCGCGATCTGTATCGCGCCGGTCTGGAGGGCCAGAAACGGGAGGGACCGCCGGTGGAGCCCGTTCCACCGGCGGTCCCTGATCTTTTCAGCCGTTTTTTCCAGGTTGCGGCGTTTTCTCCATGAAAAGCGCAAGCCGCCTTTCATGAAATCCGTCATGGCCGGGTTGTCTTGATCAAGCTGTCCTGGCCCGGTTTGTCCTGGCCTGGTTGTCCTGGCCCGGTTATTGCGCGCCATTCAGCGCGCTGACCAGCGCCTTCAGCGAGGCGGTGGCCACGTCCGGGTCAACGCCGACCCCGAACACGCTGCGGTCGTCCGCCGTGCGGCATTCGACATAGGCGGCCGCCTGGGAGTCGGCGCCGCGCCGCAGGGCGTGCTCGTCGTAATTGACCACCTCGATGCCGGCGCCGAAGCGGGCGTTGATGGCGTCCACCGCGCTGGAGATCAGGCCGTTGCCGCGTCCGGCGATCGCGATTTCCTCGCCATCGACGCGGATGCGGCCGGTGAAGGCGCGCTCGCCGCCGCCCCGGCGCACGCCGCCGCCTTCATACTCCACCAGTTCGTAGCGCTGCGGGCCCTTCAGATGGTAGGCGTCCTGGAAGATGTCCCAGATGTCGGCGGAGGTCATCTCGCGGGCCGTCTCGTCGGCGCGGGCCTGGACGCGGCGGCTCATGTCCACCTGCAGGCGGCGCGGCAGCTTCAGGCCGTGGTCCTGCTCCAGCACCCAGGCGACGCCGCCCTTGCCGGACTGGCTGTTGACGCGGATCACCGCCTCATAGCTCTCGCCGATGTCCGCCGGGTCCAGCGCCAGATAGGGCATTTCCCAGACGCCGTCATTGCGCTTCGCGTGGGCGTCGAAGCCCTTCTTGATGGCGTCCTGATGCGAGCCGGAGAAGGCGGTGAACACCAGCTCGCCGGCGTAAGGGTGACGCGGGTGCACCGGCAGTTCGTTGCAATACTCGGCGGTTTTCACCACGGCGCGCATGTCCTCGAAGCGCAGCTCCGGGTCGACGCCATGGGTGTACAGGTTCATGGCCAGGGTCACCAGGTCGACGTTGCCGGTGCGCTCGCCATTGCCGAACAGGCAGCCCTCGACGCGGTCGGCGCCGGCCAGCAGGGCCATCTCCGCCGCCGCGACGCCGGTGCCGCGGTCGTTGTGCGGATGCACCGAGATGACGACGCTGTCGCGGCGCGAAATGTGGCGGCAGAACCACTCGATCTGGTCGGCGTAGACATTGGGCAGGGCGACTTCGACCGTCGCCGGCAGGTTCAGGATGACCTTGTTGTCCGGCGTCGGTTGCAGCACATCCAGTACGCGCTCGCAGATCTCCAGGGCGAACTCCGGTTCAGCCATGCTGAAGGTTTCGGGCGAATATTCGAAGGTCCAGCGGGTTTCCGGCCGCTTCGCCGCCTCTTCCTTCATCTGGGTGACGCCGGCGATGGCCAGATCGATGATCTGCTGTTTCTCCATGCCAAACACCACGCGGCGGAACAGCGGCGCGATGGCGTTATACAGATGGACGATGGCGCTGTGGGCGCCTTCCAGCGCCTCGAAGGTGCGGCTGATCAGGTCCGCGCGCGACTGGGTCAGCACCTGAATGGTGACGTCCGGCGGGATCATGTCGTTGTCGATCAGTCTGCGCACGAAGTCGAAATCGGTCTGCGAGGCCGAGGCGAAGCCAACTTCGATTTCCTTGAAGCCGATGTCGACCAGGGTGTTGTAGAACCGGACCTTCTTCTCGACATCCATGGGGTTGGCCAGCGACTGGTTGCCGTCGCGCAGGTCGCTCGACAGCCAGCGCGGCGCCCTGGTGATGCGCTTCGACGGCCACTGGCGGTCGTTCAGTTCAAAGCCCGGCGAGTAGGGCTGATATTTGCTCTGCGGGTTGTTCAGCATGGGTCGTCATCCGGTGTCAGACGGGCGGGACGCCAGTTTCGGGGCGTCGCCTCGCCGCGAGCGCGCGGCGGAAACAGGAGGGAAGCGTGCTGGCCTCGAATCCGGGACGGGGCGTCCGGTTCGTCCATACAGCCGCCGGGCAGCCGTCAGTCCCGGCGACTGCCAAAAAGTCGGGCCCTGTTCAGCCAGGGGCGGACATCCAGCCAAAGGCCAGGGAACGGGCGCGCGCACGCGCCTTCCGCGACCGGCGCACGGTTCATGACGCCAGCAACAGTGGCGCGCGACCGGATCAATTTTTCAGAAAACATCACACCATCCGCTGGCGTTTTAAATGACACGCGACAAAACCCCGCCTTCCTCAGAAGGACGGGCCGGAAAGTCGAAGCGTGAGGCCAGTGGCGTGGGTCATGGCCGGAGACTGTCACAGGCGATCGCGCGCGTCAACGCCCTGACGCTGCTGGCGTGAATCGACGCCGTGTCGGGGCGCCGCGTCGGGTCCTGGCGCCCACGCTATGCCCGCCGCCTGGCCAGCCGGGACCGGGAGAAATATTTTTCCATGGAATGCGCTGAACGCCGTCGCAAACGATTGCGGCGCCGGCCCATCGGAGCGCTTTGTTTCAAACTGTTCCGGCGCTGTTGCCGCCCTGTCGCCGCGCTCCCTAAGCTCCCGAAAGAGACACCTTGCGAAACATTTTGCGCAACCCGGGATACCCGGCGCGGCCGGGCATTGCCGGGACATGTTGTGATGAGGGAACCATGACTGGCGGCAACACATCTGAAACACGTGGGCGGCGGTGGTTGGGGCGGCGGTGGCTGGGACGGCCGTCGCGGCGGGCGGCGCTCGCCCTGGGGCTGGCGCTTGCGACCGGCGGGCTTGCCGGCGCCGCATTGTCCGGCGCCGCGCTCGCCGCGCAAAAAACCCTGAAGGTTGGCGTTTCCGCCGGGCCCTATGGCGACATCCTGCGCGAGGCGGCGAAGCTGGCCGCGAAGGACGGCGTCAAGGTCGAGGTTGTCGAGTTCTCGGACTGGAACCTGCCGAACGCCGCCGTGCAATCCGGCGACATTGACCTCAACGCCTTCCAGCACCGGCCCTATCTCGCCGCCCAGGTGAAAGCGCGCGGCTATGACATCACGCCGCTGGACGCCGCCATCGCCGTGCCGGCCGGCCTGTATTCGTCGAAGCACAAATCGCTGAAGGACATCCCGGACGGCGCCAGCGTCGCCCTTCCCAATGATCCCTCCAATGGCGCCCGCGCGCTGTTTCTTGTCCAGCAGGCGGGGCTGATCCGCTTGCGCGACGGCGCCGGAATCAACGCCACCACCAGGGATATCATCGACAATCCGAAGCACCTGCGCTTCCGCGAGATCGACGCGGCGCAGCTGGCCCGCTCGCTGGATGACGTGGACGTGGCCTGGGTCTCCAGCAATTACGCCCATCTCGCCGGGCTGAAGCTCAAGGACGCGCTGAAGGCCGAAGGGGCCGATAACGACTGGGTGCTGGTGTTCGCCGCGCGCGCCGATCGCAAGGACGATCCGGTGATCCGGCAATACATCGCCGCCTATCGCTCGGAGCCGGTGCGCCAGTACATCACGCAGACATTCAACGGGGCGATTTTGCCGGCGTTCTGAGACGCGGGGCCCCGCTGGCAGGGGCCTTCACCAAGCGGGCGCGCGCCGTTGCTGCGGCCCTGCCGTCCACGCCTCGCCCGCCGTCATGGCCAGACTGGTTCCGGTCATCCATGAGAGCCATGCCCGCGCCAGGGGGCTGGGCGGCGGCGAGGACGTGGGACGCCCGCATCAGGTGCGGGCATGACGGCGGAGAGCGCGGGGGCAGAGAGGGGCGGCGGGGCGGGAGCGCGCGGGGGACGCTAGAAAGCGGCCCTTCTGGTGAGGTCGCTGGCCGCGATATGGCGTTATGTCGCCGTTACATGGTCGTTGGCGCGCCAGGGAGCGGCGTCAGCCTTTCGCCAGCCCCTGATCCTGCGCGGCGGCGCGCAGGGCGGGGGCGAGGTCGCCGGCCGGTTCGCCCCAGGCGCCGTTGAACACCAGGTCCTCCAGCGGCAGGCGGCGCGCCCAGCGCCGGGCTTCCAGTTCTGGCGACGTGAACAGTTCGTCCACATAGCCGACGCACAGCCAGGCCATGACGACGATATGCTCCGGGACGCCGAGCAGCGGCTTCAGCTCTTCCGTATCGAAAATGCTGACCCAGCCGACGCCGAGCCCTTCCGCCCGCGCCGCCAGCCACAGGTTCTGGATGGCGCAGGCGACGCTGTAGAGATCGACGTCCGGCTGGTGGGTGCGGCCCAGCACCACGCTGCCGCCGCGCGTGCGGTCGCAGGTGATGCAAACGCCCAGCGGCGCGGTGAGAATGCCTTCCAGCTTCAGGCTGCGATACAGCGCCTGGCGGGGGCCGTCGAACATGTTGGCGGCTTCGGCGTTGGCGCGGCTGAACAGCGCGTGCACGTCGCGCCGTTTGGCCTCATCGCGCACCACAACGAAATTCCACGGCTGCGACAGGCCGACCGACGGGGCGCAATGGGCCGCCGTCAGGATGCGCGCCAGCACATCGTCTGGCACGGGCCGCGCGGTGAACTCATTGCGCACGTCGCGCCGGCCCGTGATGGCGCGCCACAGGGCGTCGCGATCCTCCTGCGAAAACGGGCCAGCCGGAACGCGCAGCGACGCGGCGTCGCGCGCTCCGGTCGTCGCGTCAGGCGCTGCGCCGGAAGCCCCGGGCCGGGCTGGCTCGTCCGTCATGATGGCCTCCGCAAATCGCTGTCCCTGACCATGATACATCAGGCCTGGGCCAGCGCCGTCACCGGATTTAGCCGGGAGGCGTTGCGGGCCGGCAGCCAGCCGAAGACGATGCCGATGATCGACGACACGGCGACGGCGGCGACGATCGAACTGGTGGAATAGATCAGCTGGAAATTCGAACTCAGCCGCGCGAACAGCATGCCGAAGCCGAGCGCCAGGGTGATGCCGAGCACGCCGCCGATCAGGCACACCAGCACCGCCTCGATGAGGAACTGTTGCAGGATGTCGCTCTGGCGGGCGCCCACCGCCATGCGCACGCCGATCTCCGAGACGCGCTCCGACACCGACACCAGCATGATGTTCATCACGCCGATACCGCCGACAATCAGCGAGATCACCGCAATGGCGGCGATCAGCAGCGTGAGGGTCTGGGTTGTCGCCGTGATGGTCTGGCGAATGTCGTCGGTGTTGATGATGAAGAAATCCTGCTGGTCGTGACGGCGTTCCAGGAACTCGGTCACCGCCTTTTCGGCCAGTTCCATGTCGACGTCGTCGCGCACCCGCACGGTGATGCTGCGCAGTGAATGGCCGCCGACAATGCGCGCCTGAACGGTGGTGTAGGGCACGAAGATCGACGGGTTCTGCGATGAGCCGAAGCCGCCCTGCTGGCGGGCGATGACGCCCACCACCCGCAGCGGCGTCTTGCCGGCGATGATCACCTGGCCGACCGGGCTGCGGCCGAAATCGTTGAACAGGGCCGTTCTGGTATTCTCGTCGATCACCGCATCCTGGGCGTAGGCGCGCACCGCGGCGGCGTCGAACAGGGCGCCTTCCACCAGTTTCGCGCCCTTGGCGGCGAAGTACTGCTCGTTGACGCCATTGATGAGGGCGCTGGCCTCGGACGCGCCGAAGCGGGCGTTCTGCGAGGAGGACACGGTAGGGGTCACCGCCGCCACATAATGCTGGCGGGCGAGCTGGTCGGCGTCGTCGACCACCAGCGTCGTCACCTTGCCGGAGCGGGTGTCGCCGAAGCTGCGGCCGGCGAATATCTCCAGCGTATTGGTGCCGAGGCCGGAAATGTTGGCCAGCACCTTCTGGCGCGAGCCTTCGCCCAGCGCCACCACGCAGACCACCGAAGCGATGCCAATGATGATGCCGAGCATGGTGAGAAAGGCGCGCAGGCGGTGGGCGGCCATGGCCAGCACCGCCATGCGGAAAGCCTCGCCCAGCCGGCTGACGGCGGCGCGCAGGGGCGACATGGCGCGGCCGGGCGGAGCGCTGCGCGCCTCAAGCCGGGCGCCCGTCGGCGCGGGCGCGGCGGGCTCCTCGCGGCGGGCGTCGTTGCGCGTGTCGGAAAGAATGACGCCGTCGCTGATCTCGATGATGCGTTCGGCCCGGCGCGCCACCCCCATGTCGTGGGTGACGATGATGACGGTTTTGCCCTCGGCGTGCAGCTCGTCGAGGATGCGCAGCACTTCCTGGCCGCTGTGGCTGTCGAGGGCGCCGGTCGGTTCGTCGGCCAGGATGACCTCGCCGCCGTTCATCAGGGCGCGGGCGATGGAGACGCGCTGCTGCTGGCCGCCGGACAGCTGGCCCGGGCGGTGCTCCAGGCGCTCTTCCATGCCGAGCCGCTGCAACAACGCCGCGGCCCGGGCGCGCCGCGCCGCCGGCGTGCGGCCGGCGTAGATGGCCGGGACCTCGACATTGCCCTCGGCGGTCAGCTCGGGCAACAGGTTGTAACGCTGGAAAATGAAGCCGAAGTGCTCGCGGCGCAGCTGGGCCAGCTCGTCCGGCGACAGGTCGGCGGTTTCGCGCCCGGAGATGCGGTAGCTGCCGGAGGTGGGCGTATCGAGGCAGCCCAGGATGTTCATCAGCGTCGATTTGCCGGAGCCGGATGCGCCGACGACCGCCACCATTTCGCCGGCGGCGATGGTGAGGTCGATGTCCTTGAGCACGGCGAGAACGCCGTCGCCGGAGGGATATTCCCGGCGCAGTTGGCTGAGCTGGATCAGCGGTCCCGCGCTGGGGGCCGTAGCGCGCGCCATCTCACAGCCCCATGTGCGGACGGCGACGGGAGCCGGGGCCGCCAGCGCCGCCCGGGCGCGCGGCGGGGGCGCCGACGGCGTCGCCGGTGATGACCTGCTCGCCCTCCTTCAGGCCGTCGCGGACCTCGGCGATGACCTTGTCGTTGAGGCCGATCTTCACGCGCCGGCGCTCGACGGCGCCGTCCTTGCCCAGCACCCGCACGGTAAAGCCGCGTTCCGCCGAGCCAAGAATGGCCGGGGCCGGGATGGTCAGCACGCCTTTGGCCCTGCCGAGCACGATGTGGGCGTTGGCCGTCATGTAGGTGCGCAGGCTGCCATCGGGGTTGGGCACGTTGAAGACGCCGTTGTAGTAGATCGCGGTGTTGGACGTGGCGGACGACGAGGCGGCGCTGGAGGTGCTGATGCTCGCGTCGGTGCGGATGGAATCCGGCGCCGGATCGATCGATTCCAGCGTGGCGTCATAGCGCCGGTCCGGCGCGCCGATGATCGAGAACTGCACCTTCTGGCCCGGCCGCACCTTGACCACATCCGCCTCTGAAATTTCGGCGTTCACCGTCATGGTGTCGAGCTGGCCGAGGATCACGATGGTGGGCGCGGTCTGGATCGAGCTGACCGTCTGGCCTTCCTGGGTGACCACCGCCAGCACCGTGCCGTCGATCGGCGCGCTGATGCGGGTATAGCCAAGGTTGGCGCGGGCGTCGTCCACCGCCACCTTGCCGGAGAGGATCTGCGCTTCCAGGGCGGCGATCTGCGCCTTTGTCGTGTCCACATTGGCCACGGCGGTGTCATAATCGATGCGCGACACGGCGTTACGGGCGACCATGGTCTGCTGGCGGGCCAGATTCTGCTCATACAGCTTCAGGGTGGCGACCTTCTCGTCGCGCTGGGCGCGCAGGCGGGCGAGGTCGGCCTCGGCGGTGCGCAGCTTGTTCTCCTGGGTGATCGAGTCGATCTGGGCGACCAGCTCGCCCTTCTTCACCCGGTCGCCTACCTTGAACTTCACCGAAAGCACGCGGCCGCTGACCTGGGCGCCGACGGCGACCAGTCGCGCCGGCTTCAGCGTGCCGGTGGCGAGCACGGTTTCCTCCACGTCGCCGCGCGTCACCGGCGAGGTGAGATATTTGGGAGCGTCGGGGCTGGCCGGAAAAAAATAACGCCAGGCCAGCACGGCGAGCCCCAGCAGGGCCAGCAGGAGCAGCGCCTCTTTCAGGCGACCACGGGCGCGCGGCGGCTGCGTCTTGCGCGCCGCTGGCTGTGACATGTCGGGCTGACTCACGGGCGGCTCCCGTTGATGTTGACGAAATGGGGGCCGGTGTTTCGGTCAACGATGACCGGACGGGAGGCGTCGACCAGACCATTCCAGCCGCCGCCAAGCGCCTTGTTGAGGCTGACCCAGGCCAGCGCGCGGGTTACGCGACTGTCGACGAGGGCGCTTTCCGCGTTGTAGGCGGAGCGTTCTGCGGTCAGCACGTCGAGGAAGCTCACATTGCCGGATTGATAAAGGTCGCGGGACAGGCGCAGCGCCTCCGCGTAATTGCGGGCGGAACTGGCCAGCCTGGCGATGCGCACCCCCTCCTGGTTCAGGCTGACGAGGGCGTTCTCCACCTCTTCCAGCGCACTGAGCACGGAGGCCTGCCAGGCGATGAAACGCTGGTCGCGTTGCGCCTCGGCGACCTGAACGGCGGCGCGCAGCTTGCCGGCGTTGAATAACGGCACGGACAGGGTGGGGCCAAAGCTCCAGCTGATGGACGAATTGCGCCCCAGATCGCCGAGCTGCGTCGCCGACGTGGAGATGTCGCCGGTGAGGCTGACCGACGGGTACTGCGCCGCCGTCGCCTGGCCGATGACGGCGGTCGCCTGGGCGAAGCGCCTCTCGGCGAGGCGCACGTCCGGTCGGTCGACCAGCACGTTGGCCGGAATGCCAAGCCGTATCCGCCAGGTTGGCGTGGGGATCGGCGCGATCTTGCGGAAGTCGCCGGCGAGCGCTGATGGCGGTTGCCCGGACAGGACCGAGAGGCGGTTGATGGTCTGGGTGAGGCCCGTCTCAAGGGCCGGGATCGCCGCTTCCGTGCTGGCCGCCTGGCCGGCGGCGTTGGCGACGTCGAGGGCGGTGGCGCCGCCGGCCGCCAGCCGCGTGCGCGTCAGGGCCTCGGTCTCGCGCTGCGATCTGGCGGTGCGCTGCGCCAGGGCGATGCGGGCCTGATAGCCGCGCGCCTGCACATAATTCGAGGCGATGTCGCCCACCAGGACCAGCAGGCTGTTGCGCAGGTCGTCGGTCGCGGCGTCGAGGCCATACCGGGCCGCCTCCACGGCGCGATGATTGGCGCCGAACAGGTCGATCTCCCAACGGGCGCTGGCGGCGCCGCGCACATTGTTGACCGGTCGCCTCGCGCCGACCTGGTTGCGGCCGGCGCCGCCTGCGCCATCGACTTCGGGGAACAGCGCGCCGACGGCCTGGTCATAACTGGCGCGGGCTTCGCGCACGCGCGCCTTGGCGGCCGCGACATCCAGGTTTCCGGCGACGGCGCCGTCGATCATGCGGTTGAGCGTGGGGTCGCCAAGCCGCGTCCACCATTCGGCCAGTTGCGGCGTTCCCGTCGTGGCGGCGGCGGATTTGCCGCCCGCGCTCCAGGATGTGGGCAACACCATGCCCGCGCCGCTGTAGTCGGGGCCAACAGCGCAGCCGGTCAGCGCCACGGCGCAGACAAGCACCGTGGCGCAGACGGGCCCGGCCACGCGCGCGCGCGTGACGTGGCGGGGGCGGCAGACTGGCGGGAAGGAGGCGGTTAACGCCATGAATATCCTACATATACAGTACAGGCCTGGAGCGAAGCTGGAGCCTGTATAACAGCGTGATGTCCATTTTCACCGGGCCACGCCAGGGAAGCCGTGAACCGAATCGGGAGTTTCACCCATGGCGTTGAAATTCCGCAGTTTGTCGTTGCTACACCACAGAATCGCGGGCGACCATGCTCTGAAGTTTCGCCATGGCGTTTCTGTGGCTGGAATGTTTCCCATTGCAACCGGCTTCCGGCCGCCGTCAGCTTCTGCGCGCGTCCGGCAAGGCGTTTACGCGGGACATCAGCCTGACAGGCCAGTCATTGTTAACCGGAAGCGCCGGGCGACGCCATTTGGGGATGGGTGCGCGGGAAGCGCAGAGGAAAACTGCTCCGGCGCCGTCTTTTTCTGAAATAACATTTTTGTATGTGTTTATTGACAAATTACAAAATGTAGAGTGTATTTGCGCCATGGCGTCGGGCGCGGTTCGGATGAACCGGTCCATGCGCGCCAGTTCCCGTTCGGGAGCAACCCGCGTCCGCCGCCGAACCGCCGCGCCATGCAGGTTGGCGCGGCCGTCCATCCAGGGCGTTGATGCGCCAGGCGCCCCTGATCTTACTCATCTCTCCAGAAGCGCACGACGCTCCGGGAGACGCCAGCCCCCGGGCCTGCCGGCGCGGCCGCAGCGAGGACCGATGAACATGCTCTCGCCACCTGCCCCGCTGCAGCGGGGAGCCGGGCCGTTGCCGCCCCCCGCGGAGGCGCTGGTGCGCTTCGAGGGGGTGCGCAAGGTTTATCCGCCGCGCGCCGGCGGCGACGCCTTCGTGGCGCTGGATCATATCGACCTTTCGGTCGGGCGCGGCTCGGTGCTCGGCGTCATCGGCCGCAGCGGCGCCGGCAAATCAACGCTGATCCGCCTGGTCAACGGGCTGGAGAAGGCCAGCGCCGGCAAGGTGATTGTCGATGGCGCTGACATCACCGGCATGAGCGAGCGCGACCTGCGGGGCGTGCGCCGCGCCATCGGCATGGTGTTCCAGCACTTCAACCTGCTGTCGTCGCGCACCGCCTATGACAATGTGGCGTTGCCGCTGGAAATCGCCGGCGTTTCCGCCGCCGACATTCGTCGCCAGGTGGAGCCGCTGCTGGAGCTGGTGGGCCTCGCCGACAAGCGCGACCGCTACCCGGCCGAGCTGTCTGGCGGCCAGAAACAGCGCGTCGGCATCGCCCGGGCGCTTGCCACCCGGCCCAAGGCGCTGCTGTCCGACGAGGCGACCTCAGCCCTCGACCCTGAAACCACCCGCTCCATCCTCGATCTGCTGGGATCGATCAACGCCGAACTGGGGCTGACCATTCTGCTCATCACCCATGAAATGTCGGTGGTGGCGCGCATTGCCCGCCAGGTGGCCGTGCTCGACGCCGGCCGCATCGTCGAGCAGGGCGACGTCTACGACGTGTTCACCCGTCCGCAGCACGCGACCACCAGGTCGTTCCTGGGCGCCGTCAGCGGCCAGAAACTGCCCGGCTGGCTCGCCGGCCGCCTGCGGGCGGAGGCGCGCCCCGGCGACCAGGCCGTGGTGCGCGTGGTGTTCCGGGGGCCGATCGCCACCGATGCGCTGGTGTCCGGCCTGGTGAAGACCCATGGCGTCGACGTGAACATTCTGTCAGGCGCGGTGGATGAGGTGGCCGGTCGCCCGTTCGGCGCCCTGGTGCTTGGCCTGCCGGCCGATCCGGCGACGCTGACGCTGGCGCTGGCCTGGTTCGCCGGCCACGGACTCGACGCGGAGGTGCTTGGTCATGTCGGCTGATATCGCCTGGCTCATCTGGGAAGCCACCCTGGACACCATGTGGATGGTGGCGGTGGCGATGGTCGTCGCCACGCTCATCGGCATTCCCCTGGGGGTGTTTCTCGCCACCAGCGGCAAGGGCGAGCTGCTGGCGGCGCCATTGCTGAACCGGGTGCTTGGGCTGATCGTCAACGCCACGCGCTCGACGCCGTTCATTATCCTGGTGGTGGCGATCATTCCGTTCACCCGGCTCGTCGCCGGCACGTCCATCGGTACGAAGGCGGCGATCGTGCCGCTGACCATCGCCGCCGCGCCCTTCATCGCCCGCCTGATCGAGACGGCGATCCGTGAGGTTGACCAGGGGCTGGTGGAAGCGGCGCGCGCCATGGGGGCGACGCCCTTGCAGATCGTCCGCAAGGTGCTGTTGCCCGAGGCGCTTCCCGCCATCGTGCTGTCGCTGACCCTCGCCGTGGTGTCGCTGATCGGCTACTCGGCCATGGTCGGGGCCGTCGGCGGCGGCGGTCTCGGCGATCTCGGCATCCGCTACGGCTACCAGCGGTTCATGCCGGATGTGATGGCCGCGGTGGTGATCGTGCTGATCGTGCTGGTTCAGGGGGTGCAGAGCATTGGCGACCGGCTGGCGCGCCGCCTCAACAAACGCGTGCGCCAGGGCCAGGGACCTGCCTGAAAAGCAGGCGGGTCGCCTGCGGGCGCTGTTGACGCCTGGAGGCGATTGCCTGCCGGCGGGGCGCAACAATCCTCGCCGGATTTCAGTCGCCGAATTCCTGGGCGGGAGCTAACATCGGCCAACTTCCATTCCGTGGGGCAGGGGCGGCTTCGACACGGAGAACATGGCATGCACCAGCCAACCGGAGCGGCTCGCGCCGCCGGAAAGACCCGTCGCGCCCTGCTGGCGCTGTTCGCCGCCGGCGCCCTGCCGTTGACGCTGGCTGGCGGCGCGGCCGCGGATGCGCCGGCGGTGGTGCGCGTCGGCGTGGTTCCGGGGCCGGACGTGGAGATTCTCGAACAGGTCAGGAAAGTCGCCGCCGGGCGTGGGCTGAAGGTCGAGCTGATCCAGTTCAGCGATTATGTCATTCCCAACCAGGCGCTGGCCAATGGCGAGATCGAGGCCAACGCCTTCCAGCATCAGCCTTATCTGCAGGCGCAGATCGCCAGGACGGGCTGGAAGCTGGTGAAGGCGGGCGAAACCATCACCTCGCCCATGGCGCTGTATTCCACCCGCCACAAATCCCTCGACGCCATTCCGGCTGGCGGGAGCATCGCCATTCCCAACGACCCCACCAACGGCGGCCGGGCGTTGCGCCTGCTGGCGGATCACGGCCTGTTCCGCCTGAAAGACGGCGAAACCGTCGCCGCCACCGTGCGCGACATCAGCGACAACCCGAAGAAGCTGAAAATCATCGAGCTGGACGCGGCGCAGATCGCCCGCAGCCTGCCGGATGTGGACGCGGCGGCGATCAACAGCAATTACGCCGTGGAAGCCGGGCTTGATCCGGTGAAGGGCAGCCTTGCCCGCGAGGACGTCAACGGCCCGTGGGTCAACATCATCGCGGTGCGCGCCGACGACGCCGGCAAACCTTGGGTCAGGGCGCTGGTCGGCGCTTACCAGAGCGACGAAATCCGCCAGTTCATCCTTGCGCGTTACAAGGGCGTCTATATCCCGGCCTGGTGAACCTCAGCGGATGACGCCGCCGCTCTGGTGTTCAAACAGGGCGCGGTAGACGCCGCCGGGGCGGGCGATCAGGTCGTCGTGGCGGCCCTCCTCGACAATGCGGCCGCGATCGAACACCAGGATGCGGTCCATCTCGCGGACGGTGGAGAGGCGGTGGGCGATGACCAGCGAGGTGCGCTCCTGCATCAGCCGCTCCATCGCCTGCTGGATCATCATTTCCGATTCCGAATCGAGGCTGGAGGTGGCCTCGTCGAGAATCAGGACTGGCGCATCGGCGAGGAAGGCGCGGGCGATGGCGACGCGCTGGCGTTCGCCGCCGGAGAGTTTGACGCCCCGCTCGCCGACCAGCGTGGCGTAGCCGCGCGGCAGCCGCGTGATGAAGTCATGGGCGTTGGCCAGTTCGGCGGCGCGCTCGATGGCGGCCATCGAGGCGCCTGGACGACCATAGGCGATGTTCTCGGCGATGCTGCGGTGAAACAGGATCGGCTCCTGCTGCACGATGGCGATCTGGGCGCGCAATGACTGCTGGGTCACGTCGGCGACGTTCTGGCCGTCGATGAGAATGCGCCCGCCAGTGACGTCGTGCAGCCGCTGGATCAGCTTGACGAAGGTGGTCTTGCCGGAGCCGGAGCGGCCGACCAGGCCGACGCGCTCGCCGGCGGCGATGACGACGTTCAGGTCCTGGTAAAGCGGCGTGACGTGGTCGCCGTAGCGGAAGTCCACGTGCTCGACGCGGATTTCGCCATGGGGCGCGTCCAGGGGCCGGGCGTCCGGCCGGTCCTTCACGTCCGGCTGCAGGTCGTAGAGGCGGACCATCTCCTCCATTTCATTCACGGCGCGCTGGAAATGGTTCACGTGCTGGCCGATGTCGCGCAGATAGCCGTTGAGCATGAAATAGGTGGTGAGCACGTAAGCCACGTCGCCGGGCGTCGCCTTGCCCGTATGCCACATCCACAGGGCGCCGCCGGTGACGATGGCGCGCAGCAGCCACAGCATGGCCATCTGGCCGGTGCCGATCCAGGTGAAGCGCATCCAGGTGCGCCAGGTGCGGCGGCGCCACTTGCCGACCACATGGGCGAGGCGGGCGTCCTCGCGGTGTTCGGCGCCGAAGGCCTTGACCACGGCGTTGGCGCCGATGGCGTCGGCGAGCACGCCGCCCATGCGCGTGTCCCAGGCGTTGGACAGGCGCGCCGCCGGGGCGATGACGCGCGTCGCCAGCAACACCGTGGCGCCGATGTAAATGGCGGCGCCGGCGCCCATCAGCAGGCCAATCAGCGGCCAGCGCCAGGCCAGCAGCGCCACGGCGCCGACCAGCACCACCACGGATGGCAGCAGGAACATCAGCAGCACGTCGTTGAGCGAATCCAGCGCCCACATGCCGCGCGTGATCTTGCGCACCACCGAGCCGGAAAAACTGTTGGCGTGCCAGTTCGACGAGAACCGCTGCACGCGGGCGAAACTCTCCCCGGCCACATCGCGCATCATGCGCAGGGTGAACGGCACCACGCCCCACCAGGCCAGGTGGCGCAGGCCAACGGTGGCGAGGCCAAGCACGGTCATGGCGGCGAAGGCGTAAACCGCCGCCTGGGTCGCGCCTTCGCCCGCCGTCAGCGCATCGATCATCCGCCCGGCGTAAACCGGCGCGAAAATCTCGGTGAGGGTGGCGAGACAGACCGACAGGCCAAGGCTGGCGGCCAGCCAGCCCTGCCGGCGCCAGTGGGTGAAGGTGAAGCTGAGGACGCTACGCAGGGCGGCGTCATTTCCGCGACGTTGGGTTTCCATGCGACCTCTGGAGCGTGTTCGCCGGCGTTCCGGTTCGGGCGGCCCTTGCGTCAGGCGCGCGGCCCGCCGGAGGCAATACGCGTCCAGCAGGCGAATCCCGGGCATTTTAATGCAATTTTCTGCCCGGGCCGAGGTCCCAAACCGGTGAGGGCTGCGGGCGGGCGTTCACGGATCCAGATATTGCGCAGCAAATGCCTCCGATGGCGGTATCGGCGTGATGACGTCGATCAGGACGCCGTCTGGCGCGGCCATGATAAAATGACGCTGGCCAAAGTCTTCGTCGCGCAGGGGCAGCACAATATCGGCGCCGGCGGCGACCAGTTGGTCATGGACCGCGTCGACGTCGGGAACCTCGAAATTCAGCAGCAGGCCGGCGGCGCGGCCGCGACCCTGGACGGGGATGGTGTCATGGTCGCCATGCAGGATGGCCAGATTGACATTGCTGTCGCCGGCAGCCTGGAGATGGACGTACCAGTCGGCCTCGAACAGGGGGCGGAACCCAAACATGCGCTGGTAAAACGCGGCGGTCGCCGCGACGTCGCCGGTCATCAGCACCGGATAAAAGCTGGTGATCGCGCGAGGGGAGGGATCGATGCCGGCGGGATTCATGACGTTTCTCCTGGGTGGATGCTGGCGGCGGTACGAGGCATGATATAACATACATACAGAATGTATGTAAATAACGGAGGCAGGCATGCGGCGCAGCAACGAGGCGCGGTCGGGGGCGATGCGGGCGGCGCTGATGGCGGCGGGACGGGAGATTTTTGTCAGCGCAGGCTTCGCCGCCGCGACAACGCCGGCCATCGTCGCGGCCGCCGGCGTGACGCGCGGCGCGCTGTATCATCATTTCACCGACAAGACGGCGCTGTTCGAGGCGGTGATCCGGGCGGAGGCGGGCGCCGTCGCGGCCACCATCGACGCTGCAACCGTCGCCCCGGCTGATCCGCTGGAGGCGCTGCGCACGGGCGGGCGGGCTTTTCTGCAGGCCATGACGGCGCCGGGGCGCGCCCGCCTGCTCCTGGTCGAAGGCCCGGCGGTGCTGGGACCGGCGGCCATGGCCGCCATTGACGCCGCCACGGGCGCGGCGACCCTTCGCGCCGGTCTGGCCGAGGCCATGGCCCAGGGCCTGCTGCGGCCATTGCCGCCGGACGCGACGGCGCAGGCGCTGTCGGCCGGCTATGACCGGGCCGCGCTCGCCATCGCCGGCGGCGCGGAGGTCGATGCATGGATCACCGTGATGGACGCCCTGCTGGAGGGCCTGGCGACGCGGCGGTGAGGCGCCTGGCCAGACCCGGGTTCAGGTCAGCGCCCGCCGTTGCGCGCCGCGCGGCGAACGGTGAACAGGCACAGCAGCGGCGCGACGGAAAACACACTGAACAGCCACAGGGCGGCGGCGGCGGTTCCGGCCGCGCCGCCGGGACTGGTGAGGCCAGCGAGGTTGACCACCATGCCGGCGAGCGCCGCGCCCGCGGCGGTGGCGAACAGCTGCACGGTGGTGAGCGACGCCGAGGCGACGGCCTCCTCGCCTTCCGGGGCCAGTTGCAGCACGCGCGTCAGCAGGTGCGGCCAGGCCAGACCAACGCCAGCGCCGACCATCAGCATGGCCGCGCACAATGGCGCCAGCGCAAGCCATGAACCTGAGCCGCCGGGCGGGACCAGGGCCGCCAGCATGACCATGCCGATGAGGCCGGGCAGGGGCGCGAAGCGCAACTGCCGGCGCATGCGCGCGCCGGTGGCGCCGGCGCCGCCAATCGAGCCGAGGGTCCAGCCGGCGCTCATCGCCGCCGCCAGATAGCCGGCGACCAGCGGCGTCTGGCCGTGCAGGGTTTGCAGAAACAGGGGAATGAAGATTTCGCTGCTGGTCACCATGATGCTCAGCAGCATCATCGAGGCGTACACCGCGCCGAGCGCGCCGCCAGGGCTGAAGGAGCCGGTGGGCAGCAGGCGGCGCGGGGCGGATTGCTCGATCACCGCGATCAGGGCCACGAGCACGATGGCGACGAGCGCACCCGCCGCATTGGCCCATGCCGACGTCATGACGCTGCCGGCGGAAATGGCCATGACCGCCGCTGTCAGCAGCAGGATCTGCAACATCGGCGCGCCGCCAGCCCCGGTGGAGCCCGGCGCGGCGTCGCGGGGCGGCAGCGCCAGCGTCGCCAGCACGCCAAAGACGACCGCCGCCGGCGCCAGCGCCCAGAATGACGCGCGCCAAAGGCCATATTCCGCGAACAGGCCGCCGACCGCCGGGCCGACCAGGGTGGCCACGCCCCACATGCCCGAAACCAGCGCGATGCCGCGCGGCCACAGGGCCTCGTCAAACACGATGCGGATCATGGCGTAGGAGAGGGCGAGCAGGAAGCCGCCGCCCAGGCCCTGGACAATGCGCCCGGCCAGCATGGCGGCCATGGAGGGGGCGAAGCCACACGCCAGCGACCCGGCCGCGAAGATCGCCGCGCTGAGCAGATAGGCGGCGCGCGGGCCGCAACGGGCCAGCAGGCCGGGGGAGACTGCCGCCGCCAGGATCGAGGCGACGATGAACAGCGAGGTGTTCCAGGAATAATAGTCGATGCCGCCGATATCGGCGACCACCGACGGCAGGATCGTCGTGGTGATGTAAACATTGATGGCGTGCAGGGCGACGCCGCCGGCGAGCGCCAGCGACAGCAGGCCATTGCGGCCGCCCAGCAGCGCCCCCCATCCGGGGGGCTGCGCGTCGATATCGGTCATGAATCCTGTCCCGGCGCGGTTCTGCCCAGACACGGGCAACGCGCGGCGCAGCGTTTTGTTTGATCAGGGATCCGGGCGGCCGCTCCCGCCGGATCGCGGAAGCGGTTCAACAGGAACGATGGCGGCTTTTCCGCATGCGCCAGCAGGGCGTCTGCCCTTGCCGGCCTGTCGCCGCCCAGCTTTTGCCGGGCGCGCGCCAGCACGGGCAACCGGCCGTCATTCGGCGCGCCAGGGGAAAATCCAGGTTTCGGTCAGCGCCTTGTTGTCGGCGCGCAGGAACACGCGCACGTCCACGGTCTGGCCGGGGGGCGCCTCGACGTCGACACCGGCGCGGAAGCCGCCGATCTTCGGATTGGGGGCGATGAAGGTGCGCAGGATGCGGCCGCTGGAGGCGGACGCGTCCACCTTCACCCGGTCCGGCGCCTTCAGCCAGTAGGGCAGTTCGCCGCCGGCGAAGTCCACCATCAGGCGGCGGGTGTTGGGGTGCAGCGGTTCGGACGAACCAAGGGCGCGCGGGGCCGACTGGAAGCTGTTGATGGCCTGGCCGCCGGCATGCATGCCGTCGGTCGCGCCAACGGCGGTGATGGAATAACGGTAGATCAGCTGCTGGCCGGGCCCGACCGGCTCCTTCGGCGCCCATGTGGCGACGATATTGTCGTTAGTCTCGTCGGAGGTCGGCAGTTCGATCAGTTCGACGCGGCCCTCGCCCCAGGGATTGCGGGGCTCCACCCAGTAGCCGGGTCGCCGTTCATAGGCGATGTCGAGGTCTTCGTAGTGCTCGAACACCCGGTCGCGCTGCATCAGCCCGAAGCCCCGCACATTGTTTTCCGTGAACGAGGAAATCGAAGGCGCGCGGGGGTTGTGCAGCGGCCGCCAGATCCACTCGCCGGAGCCGGAATGGATCAGCAGGCCGTCGGAATCGTGCACTTCGGGCCGGTAGTCATCGGTGAAGCGGCGGTCGTTCTCGCCGATGAAGAACATGGAGGTGAGCGGCGCGATGCCGATTTTCTCGATGATCTTGCGCGGGAACAGCGTCGCCTCGACATCCACGACCGTCTGCTTCGCCGGATAAATATTGAACTGGTAGGCGCCGGAGATGGAGGGGCTGTCAAGCAGCGCGTAAACGGTGACGCGGCTGTCGTCGCCCTTGCGCACGTCCACCCAGAATTCGCGGAACGCCGGAAACTCTTCCTGGCCGCCGGCGTTGATGGCGAGGCCGCGCGCTGACAGGCCATAGACCTGCCCCTGACCGAGGAAGCGGAAATAGCTGGCGCCGATGAACGAGATCAGCTCGTCGCGTATGGTCGGATCATTGAGCGGGTAGTGCAGGCGGAAGCCGGCGAAGCCGACGTTCACCGGCAGCGGCTTGCCGAATTTGTTCTGGCCGAAATCGAACATCTGCGGCGAATAGGGAACCGGCGTGGCGACCCCGTCGCGGATGATGTTCACCGTCACCGCGTGCTGGAACAGGAAGCCGAGGTGGAACATCTGCATGCGGAAGTTCGTGTCGGAGTTGGCCAGCAGCGCCTTGTCCGGCCGGAAGCGGATGTCGCGCCACTGGTCGAAGCCGAGCTTCGCCAGCGCCTCCGGCGCCTGGGAGGGCGTCTCGACGAACGGCAGGGCCGACAGCTCACGGGCCCGTTTGATGACGTCGCCGTAGCCAAAGGGGGACAGGCCCGCCTCCTTCATCGCCGCGTCGGCGCGCGCCGGATCGTCCGCGGGCTGGCCGCTGGCCGCCGGCCGACCGCCGGGCGCCTCTTTCGCCGTCGCGGCGGTGGCGGCGAACGTCGCAATGGCGACGAGACCTTCAACGAAACTTCTGCGCGAGAATGTCGACATACTGACCCACTGGTTCATATCGCGCGCCGGCTGGAGATGCGTTCCGTCCGGCGAATGCGGCCTTGCGGCCGGGCGACGTCGCGATGCGTGATGATGCGTGATGTTTTGTGGCGATCATAGCCGCTTCCTGACATAGCGGAATGTCGGCTCCGGTTCATGTGGGGGACAAGGGCATACTCCTTGTGACCCCGCGTCGCGCGATTCGGCGCAAGGCGGGCTTCATGGCGCAGCTCAGGACGTTTCAGGGGGGCGAAACCGGCGCCTTGTCGCCTCCTGGAGCTGTCGCGGATGGGCGTTTTTTCGCCTGATGGCCGTCATTCGCGTCAGTTTTGTGTTTTTTTGCCGATGTGGGGCTGCAGAAGGTAAAAAACCCTTGCAACGCCAGGCTGGCGGCCCTATCTGACCCGTGCCCAATTTCGCACGTGCCTGTGGCCGCGTGTCGGTTGGTGGGTATCCGGACAAGAGGCCGGACAACCGCCCGGGGTTTAAAGGGTCGATCGACGCAAAGGTGGGAAACCTGCGTTGGCGGCCCCGGTTTCGACCGGACCCCAACATCAAACCGGCAGCCGGAGGCGAAACCGGCGAACCCCGCTCTCCACGGGGGACGCAGCTTAAAGCAACGACGGAACGGGCTTTTTTGGTCTCGTCGGCCCTCCAAAGGTCGACACCGAAGAGGCTTGTCCATCATTGCCGCGCGTGCGGACCGGGAATCCCCCAGTCCGAACCAAGGCAGCACGGTCGGTAGAGAGTTGTTGTCCTGGTCGCGTCTCCACAGCGCGCCGGGAAGCGATTCTTCATCCGCATCTTGCCGAACGCCGCCAGAGCCGACGCTCCGGGCGTTCCATCAGCTTTGTGGGGAGATACGCTTATGACCCAGCGTATTCGTGAGTTCCTGCGTAATCGCCGCGAAGATGGTCCGTGCATGGTGCTGGACCTTGAAGTCGTGCGCGACAATTACATGAAATTTGCTACGGCGCTGCCGGACACCCGTGTGTTCTACGCGGTGAAGGCCAATCCGGCGCCGGAAGTGCTGCATATGCTCGCCACCCTTGGCTCCTGCTTCGACACCGCGTCGGTGCAGGAAATCGAGATGGCGCTGGCCGCCGGCGCCACCGCCGACCGCATCTCCTTCGGCAACACCATCAAGAAGGAGCGCGATATCGCCCGCGCCCTCGCGCTGGGCGTGCGCCTGTTCGCGGTCGACTGCCAGGCCGAAGTCGACAAGATCGCCCGCGCCGCCAGCGCCGCCGACATCGACGACGCGAAGGTGTTCTGCCGCGTGCTGTGCGACGGCGCCGGCGCCGAATGGCCGCTGTCGCGCAAGTTCGGCTGCGATCCGCAGATGGCGCCGGACGTGCTGGAGCACGCCTACCGTCAGGGGCTGGAAGCCTATGGCGTGTCGTTCCACGTCGGTTCGCAGCAGGGCAACACCGAGGCGTGGGATTCGGCGCTGGCCATGGCCGCCGACGTTTTCCGCGCCTGCGGCGAGCGCGGCATCATCCTGTCGATGGTCAATCTCGGCGGCGGTTTTCCGACGAAGTATCTGAAGGACGTGCCGGCGGTTGAGGCCTATGGCAATTCGATCTTCAACGCGCTGCGACGTCACTTCGGCAACCGCATCCCCGAGACCATCATCGAGCCGGGTCGCGGCATGGTTGGCAACGCCGGCCTGATCGAGACGGAAGTGGTGCTGGTGTCGAAGAAGAGCGACGCCGACGAGGTGCGCTGGGTCTATCTGGACATCGGCAAGTTCGGCGGCCTGGCCGAGACCATGGACGAGTCGATCCGCTACCCGATCCGCTCCGAGCGCGATCATGAGGGGGAGAAGGCGCCGTGCATCCTGGCCGGCCCGACCTGCGACTCGGCCGACGTGCTGTACGAGAAGCAGCCCTATATGCTGCCGGTCAGCATCGAGATCGGCGACAAGCTGCTGATCGAGGGCGCCGGCGCCTACACCACCACCTATTCGGCGGTGGCGTTCAACGGCTTTCCGCCGCTGAAATCCTACGTCATCTGACGGGGATTTCCTCGCGGACCTTCAAGGCCCGCCCAACCGGACAACCGGCTGTTCCTGCCCACAGCGCGCGTTGCGCTGTGGGTTTTTCACACGCGTCCTGTCCGGGCAGGGCGCTGCATGCCCCTTTTCCGCCGGTTTACAGGCCGGCTGCATGTGCAGGAATGGCGCCATGATCTGCATTGGCGATGAAACCCCCTTCGATGTGGCCGCGCGCGAGGCGCTGCTCGACGTCGCCATGGGGCCTGACCGCAAACTGAAGTCCAGCGAGCGGCTGCGCGAGGGCCAGGACCCGGCTGAGGGGCTGGCGCTGGTCGCCCGCCACATTCCCGTGGACGGGCCGGCCCGGCTCGCCGGCACGGTGCGCCTGTGGCATGTGCTGGCCGGCGACGTTCCGGCGCTGCTGCTGGGACCGCTGGCCGTGGCGCCAGAGCGGCAGGGGGATGGGGTTGGCGGCGCGCTCATGCGCGTGGCGATCGCCCGCGCCCGCGCGGCCGGCCACCGCGCCATCCTGCTGGTGGGCGACCCGGAATATTACGTGCGGTTTGGTTTCTCGGCGGCGGCGACCGTCGGTCTCGCCATGCCCGGCGCCTATGAGCAGCGCCGCCTGCTGGCGCTGGAGCTGGCTCCTGGCGCCCTGGCCGGCGCCGCCGGCATGATCGCCGCGCCGCTGGCCACCGTGGAAGACGGCGTTCTGGAGGACGGCGTCGTCGCCCGCGAAAGCGGCGCGCTTCGATGGGTCGCAAACCTGCTTCCCCACGCCGCCTGACGCTCCGGGCGCGTCATCAGTGAGCGATTTCTGACAACGGGCGCGGATTTTCGCGCCCGTTGTTATGCGCGGGTTTCACAAGAATCCGGGCCGGCTGCGCGTGCCGTCGCCCAGCTCGAAGCGGGCGATTTCTCCGAGCAGCCTGACAAAAGCCGCCGCCGCATGGGCCGCCGCCGCCTCGCCCTTGTCCGCCGTGGCCCGGCTGGCGTCGCCCATGACCCCGGCGGGGTGCAGATCCTGCGCGAGCCAGCTGAAGCCGGCGGGCCGGTCGGCGCGCAGCAATTCGTAGTCCTGCTCCAGCGCCAGGCTGGCCGGAGCAAAATTCTCCGCCCGCTCCATCCGCACCAGATCGGGCCGGAAAGCCAGCATCAGCGAGGTTTCGATCTCGCCGCCATGGATGCCGTGGCGGATCTCCCGGGCGTCGAACAGGCCTTCCGGGTAACCAAAGCGCTGCCAGGAAGTCTGGACCACCAGCATGTTGGCCTCGGCGCGCATGGCGCGGCCCACCACATCCATCACCGGGCTGTTGCCGCCGTGGGAGGAAACCAGAACCAGCTTGCGAAACCCGGCGCGGCTGACGCCAATGGCCAGTTCCCGCCAGGCGCGGATCGCGGTTTCCGGCGCCAGGGTCAGCGAACCGGGGAAGGCGATATGCTCGGTGGACAGGCCGATTTCCTGCACCGGCAAAAAGACTGTCAGCGGGACAGCCCCCTCCGGCGCGGTTTCGATGCGGACGCGGACCCGCTCCAGCATGCCCTCCATGATCATGGCGTCGACGCCGGTGGGCAGGTGCGGACCGTGCTGCTCCACCGCCGCCAGCGGCAGCACGGCGATGGCGTCGGCCATGCGGGCGGCTCCGAAGGCTTCCGCCGGCAACTCACGCCAGAGGCGGCTGCGGACCATGGGCGCTGCGCGGGTTTGGGGCACGGCGGGGCTTTCCTTATCAGTGTTGCGGGCATCAGTGTTGCGGGCGCCAGCGGCGCGGCGCATGCTGCGGCGGTTCTGCGGTCCGCCTCGGGCGGCAGGATACCGTAACGGCTGCACGGCGGGAAACGGGCCGGACAGGCAAAGGGCGGGGGAAGCATGACCTCTGGACAATTACGCATGGCCGGAGCTGGCGCGGCGGGTCGCCGGGCGGACGTTATCGCAATGCCGGGCGCCGGCGCGATCACGACCGGCGGCATCGCCCCTGGCATACGGTTATTGCGTTATATATCAGCGATATGGCTCGCGCTGGTCGCCGTTTTCCTCACCGGCCTGGCGCCATCGGCGGCGGCTGAACTGCGAAAGGTGCGTTTCGGAACCAACTGGCTGGCCCAGGCCGAGCATGGCGGCTTCTATCAGGCGCTGGCCGATGGAACCTACGCCCGCCATGGCCTCGACGTCAGCATCATTCCCGGCGGGCCGCAGCACAACAACCGGCTGCTGCTGGCGGCGGGCCGCCTGGATTTTTATATGGGCGGCAACATGTTGCAACCGTTCTCGGCCGTCGCCGAGGGCATTCCGGTCAAGGTGATCGCGGCGATTTTCCAGAGGGACCCCCAGGTGCTGATGTCGCGGCCGGGGCAGGGGCTGGACAGTTGGGACGACCTGAAAAAAGCGCGCATTTTCGTTGGCCGCGAAGGGCTGGCCTCCTATTTCCAGTGGCTGAAGGCCGAGCACGGTTTTCGCGAGGAAAACACCCGGCCCTACACCCATAATCTGGCGCCATTCCTGGCCGATCGCGCCTCTGTCACTGAAGGATACGTCACCTCGGAGCCGCTGGCGGTGGAAAAGCAGGGTGGTTTCAGGCCGAACGTGTTCCTGCTGGCCGATCATGGCTTCGACACCTACTCCACCACCATCGAGACGCGGACCGATACGGTCATGCGCGATCCTGATCTGGCGCAGCGGTTCGTCGACGCCTCGATCCTGGGCTGGCGAAACTATCTGCATGGCGATCCGTCCGCCGCCAATGCGCTGATCCTGAAAGACAATCCCGACATGACCCAGGAGCAGATCGATTTTTCCCGGGCGCGGATGAAACAATACGGCCTGGTGGAATCGGGCGACGCCCTGACGCTGGGCATCGGCGCCATGACCGACGCGCGCATGGAGAGCTTTTTCCGGCGCATGGCGAAGGCGGGCCTGTACAGGCCGGACCTCGACTGGCGCGCCAGCTACACCCTGCAATTCGTCAACAGGGGCGTCGGGCTTGAAGCAAAACGCTGAAAGGCGCGCGGCGCTGGTGCGGATGCGGGACGTGGCGCTGGCCTGGGGCAATGGCGTCACGGCGCTGGACGGGCTGACGCTGGACGTGCGGGCGGGCGAATTCCTGGCGATTCTCGGCCCCTCCGGTTGCGGCAAATCGACGGCGCTGCGGTTGATGGCCGGGCTGCTGGCGCCGACGCGCGGCCAGGTGCGGCGCGATGATGGCCTCACGGCGGCGGGCCGCGTCGGCTTCGTGTTCCAGGACCCGACATTGACGCCGTGGTCGCGCGCCCTCGCCAATGTGCGCCTGCCGCTGGATCTGGCCGGGGTGGCGCGGGCCGAGGCCAA